>Ga0099824_1002526_pt1 | contig 26797 bp, 26 predicted proteins | sample SiratrowhiteBW_FD_76837 | JGI IMG/M metagenome (GOLD analysis project Ga0099824, IMG submission 76837) | Root nodule microbial communities of legume samples collected from California, USA - Siratro white BW | ecosystem: Host-associated > Plants > Roots > Nodule | place: USA: California...
GGAATTTTTGAACAAACTACAAGACATATAGGAGTATTATGACTCGAAGAAACTCACTAATGATCTAATAGTGAATTAAGGAACTCAAAATTGCAAAATTAAAAGGCACACAAAAGCACACTCAATGACACAATACATCTAACACATTCTGCTATAATTTTCTGTATAAGCATTTGCACAAACACCTAATCTACAAGTGTAAACCTAAGGAGTTTATAATAATTTGGAACCGTGCATGACTTTGACATATACTATGGATCATAAAATTGAAAGCTAGAACACAAATGAACAATTTGAACCGATTAAAATCAAAGAAGACACAAGAAATATCAAAAATAGTTTGCCGCACATATAAAAACACCTAAACAATGTATTTTTAGAAGGTTCAAGAAGATTGATGTGTTTTGAACCATTTAAATTCAACTAAAGCACTTTCAATCAGTGGAAAACATTCAAGACATGAAAAAACAGTGGTATACAACACATTAAAGCTAAAACAAAAATGAGAGGATCAAGAACTTAGCTCTTGAAGAGGCTCCTTGGTGCTTTAGTTTGTAGCTCACGCTCTAATGGATGAAGAGCATGTTCAAGCCATTTGCACCGAACTCATTGGATGGAAGAAGCTCCTCATGATGCCGAAGCAATGGATGTGGAGCAATTCACCATGGAAGGAAGCGTGAGGGAAGTATGATACGGTTTTGGTGAAGAAGATAGTGAAAGCCTTGAAGGAGGTTAGGCTAACCTTTAAGAGAGAGCTTCTAGCTTCTAGGATAAGAAACTCAATGTGAAACTTAAGGCAATGTGCTGAAAATGTGGCAGCATTTCATTACTGAAATCAAGTCTACAAGACAAGTGCCTAGGCCTCTTATTTATAGAAGAAAAGATGAGCTACTTAGCTTCCCATGCAAGTTATCTCGGTAGGGTATGGGAGAAGCTAGGTCTAGAAACCCTAGCTTATAAGACAAACTTCTAACCCTAGCTTCTACGACAAGCTTCCCAAACCTAGCTTGCACTCCAAGGCTCTCACAAGGTGGTGACAAGTGGCACAAGGAGAGAACTCCTTATGCTACTTGGATTCCTTGCTGAAGCCCAACATTATTTATAGACCTCAAGGCCCAAACTTACACTACATGGCCCAAAAAATACTAGGCCTAAATTTATTCTACTTGGCCCAAATACAAGGCCCAAATTATTCTAAACTATTCTAAACAATTTATACAAATTAGAGGACTTTTCCTTAATACTCTATTTTCTCCACGGGGATTTCTTCATGTTTGTATTTGGGTCCGAGCAGCTGATTAAAAGCTGATTAAATTGGATGAGTTGGGCCCAATCTTTTGGAAAGCACTTAATTCTCCCTCTGGCTCTTTGTCCGCTTTATTCATTGATTAATGTCGCTAAGGCGTACTCTATCAACTTTGGTGTGGTGTGTTCTCTACTCTTCTCACTCATGTTCATTTGGTTGGTTCCTTCGTTGCTTTCATCTACTTTCTTGAACGTTTTTGACATATGTGGTTTGCTTACTTTTTTACATTGCAGGTTTTTGAGGTTGCTATACACTTTATGTGTGATCTTTTCTCCACCGTGAATGCTTGGTTTGAAACCTCTTACCGCTTCTCTTTAGAAGTGGTTAACAATTTTGTAAAATTCATTAAAAATATTTAGAAATTTGGATATTATCCAATTTTTTTAGCAACAACTTGATTTGGTGTATATTTGATGGTAAAGTTCTTAAATTGTATATATTTATCATAGATTTTAAGTTGCAAAAATTTAGGGCAAAAAAACTTTAAACAATGATAACTTTTGATAGAGAGCTCTCGGATTGAGACGCTACAAAAATGAAAGTTGTTTGAAATGGCATAATAAAGCTCGAGGGCTATTCCCAGAGGGGATTCAAAATCCAATATTTTTCCAAAATTCCATCGTTTACTATTTTTTTATTTTTTCAATATTTTTCACATATTTTTTTTTCTATTTCCCATATTTATACTTGTTATGTGGTCTTTCATTGTATGGATAAGAGATTTTATCAAAGAATTCTGTAAATTTCTATAATTTTTTTCTAAAATAGAGAATACCACAATGGTTGCATAGGACAATCGTTGTAATATCGGAATACTACAACGATTGCATAGGGCTATCACAATAGTATCCCTCTCATTTTAGCAAAAAGAGGGTGTACTTCAGCGGTTTTTTAAGAAACAAGGTGGTATCTCCTATATACTATAGTGGTTAAACAACCGTTGTAGTATTCCAGACTTTCTACAGGGGTGTAATTTATAGCGATTCCATAATTGGTGTTATGTACCTTCTATAACTAGTGTAAAAGGTGATTTTTCTGCTAGTGTCTATATAATTCTTTTGAGAGTATTTTTCAATGGTGGAACCAACGTGGAAAATCATACAATATACACGAAAAAACCCTACAAATATTAAGGAAATCTACAACTATATAATGTTACAAGACTAAGAAAAAATAAGAAAGTTCTAATATTCTTTTTAAAATGTAGTGTTTTCTTCTTTGAGACATCGTCTTCTCCTTTCTTCTTAGTCAAAGGTGTGGTGGATAGATGGATTCCATCTTTCCATCCCCTTCGATAAGGATATGTCCTTAAATCTTGAATGATACTCAATGACAACAACATTTATTTGTCACTTTTTTTATTTTCCTCCCAGATCAAATATCTATCTACAATAAACAAGAAACAAAAGGCAAATAAGTCTCTTTATGTTCATTATTAGTTTTGTTAGTTTTTTAGAAGGAAAAATAAAGGTCATTGTCATATAAATATATTTTTACCATTGCTTCATTCTAGGAAACAACATGACAAAGTGATTTTTTTTTAAGATTTTTGAAAGGACAAGATAGAACTACTACCATTTTGGGAAGAGTTCAAATGCATCCATATCCTTTTAAGATTTCTTTTCTGTGTGGTTCTCGAGATGTTTGATTGCCTGATTCTTCTTCTTTTCTAATCTTTTCTATCTTTTCCTTTTCAGTTTTTTTTTTTTTTTTTCATTTCATCCTCCCTTATTTGTCAAAGTGTGAAAGGACATAAAATTATTCTTCTTCCTTTTATTTGTGAGATCATGAATATCTTTATTGTATTTGTAAAATAAGTTTAGGCTGAGTTCAAGAGGGGGGGTGAATTGAACTTAGAAAGTTTTCGCAAACAATTAACAAATTTCAAATATGGATGAAAGTTCTTTATTAAAACTACTGAAAAATGATTTTATGAAATGTACAGGAAATGTTTAATAGATTCCAGAACAGAAACAATATATGGTAAAAACTCAATCAGATTAGATGCGGAAGCAATAAACTAAAACCATAAAACCTTTCAGTAAATCCAGAAACAATTGAGTAAAACTGGAAACATACTAAAAATAGAAAGTAACTCCAATCAGAAAAGAATCAGTTATTTGATAAATCACAATCAGAATTATCGAGAACCCAGTTCATAGAAATCCAGTAATAATGAGATACACAATTCACAGTAAAAATCTGATCAACAACAATGAAAGCAGTTTAGATGAGACAAGACTAAAGAAATATTAATTGTTTCAAGAAAACTTATTTTCATAAATACAAACAAATATACAGTAAACACCATTAACTGAAAACCAGAATCAAGAAGTCATACAGTCAACTAGATAAGTATAAAACATTATTAGTAAAGACTCAAAATAACACTAGAAGAAAGTAACAATCAGTTATAAGCAAAGAACAATTAATTGCACAAACAAAAAAAACAAAGACAAGTGTTCAAGAAGAGAGAAACAAAGATCAAGAACACAAGATTTTATCCTGGTTCACCCTTCCTCAAGGGTTACATCCAGTCTTTTTCCAACTAGTAAAGATTTCCACTAAAAAGATCACCAAGATCAGTTTCACACAATACAATTGTTGCAACCCACAAGCAACCACTGCTCCCAGCAGCAAACAGTCTACTACCCTACAACAGCTATTCAACTAATGCAGAACCTACTGCACGACCCTAGTTACAATTACACACCCTATGTAATATGTGACACCAAACTCACAGTACAAGTAATACCAAGAACAGAACAATTTCAATAGTGATTATGCTCAAACAGATTACAATGGTATTAAGAACAGAGTAGAAACACTTAGCTCTCTATAAAGATCACTGTTTCACAGATTCACATCCAAAGCAATGCTCCAAGATTAGTGTTTTTGATGAAAATGAATGATCAAAAGCTCTCAAGGTGTTTTGCGCGTTTTCTCTCTTTGAAAGTCTCACAAATGTTTGTAGAATGAATTTGTTACTTGAAAATCACGTGCCTCTCTTTTATATAGAAAATATGTTTTAAATCTGTTAAAGCTTCGATCAATTGTAATAACTGTTCAATCAATTGAATTTCTCTGAGACAGAAAACTTTATGAAGTTTAGAATAAAACCCAATTTGTTAAATTTCTTTTTGAAGCATCTTTATTTGGAAACTTTGATTAATTTGATTCACCAAGATTAACTTTGGAGGTTACTTTGAATTATGAAACATGCAACATATGAATTTATATTAAGAGCAAAACTCACACACACACAAAGCCTAAGTCTAGGACCAAAAGCTCCATCAATCTTCATGATTCTTCTTGCAATCCCCTTGATCCTTTAGACTTCATTCTCTTGTTGATTTCATCAAATCCTCTAGCAACTCTTGGTGGTAACAATCTCCCCCAATTTGATGAAAGCAAATAGTTGTGTGTTCAGTTGTATTTCTTTAATCCTAAATAAACCTCTAGAACAATTGGGTAGTAATCTGTAGTTTCAACAGTTTGAGAGCAAAAACTAAAAACAGACTGATTGAACTGAAACAACTAATTATAATTCCTCATGATTCTCAAACCAATTCAGATTAAACTTTTCTGTAATCATGCAATTGCTCCCCCATACTCCATTGTCTCGTTTAAAGTATGAAATAAAAGAAATGAAATAATATTAGAAATCAGAACCATATCAGACTGAAAAACACATAGACCATATTTCATTCCATATAAAACATGTAACATATCCGGGCAACATATGTGAGTGAATGATCAACTGGATTTACATCATGTTGGACATATTACATCAAGCAGGATAAGTAAAAGATCATATAGGCAGAGCTAGACAAACCAACATGAAACATAGGCAGCAACAACAGAGAAATAAAAACACAAACATAGAAAGACATAACACAATAACAAACAACAAACACACCCTATGCAATCTAATGCAACACCACCAATACTAGACCAACACACCACCAGACAGGCCTACATCTCCCCCTTTGCATTCATCAAAGTGGGATGAAGAAACCAAGTATGCATGAAACAACTCATTCGTCTGAACTGTAGAACATCTTACCTAATTTGAATTGCACATCCTCAACGATGCCTTCGATGTTCTAGAACCTTGTCTCGCAGTATTGATGATGGCTTCTTTCCTCATCATGCATAGTATGTAGTTGAGTCATCATTCATTCTTCAAAACCAGTAAAATAGTTTTCATAACCACTGGGTGGAGCATCAATCATGGGATCATCATGTCCCTCATCAGCATCAGTAGCATCACCTTCTTCTTCTTCAGCAGGTTGTTCATCGGGACTATCATAGTCAACTTTGCATATCCATTGATCATCATTGACCTTGATAAGTCCTATCTTGTTAAGTGTTGCTGTAGCGACTTCATTTTGTGCTTTGACCAGTTCCACCACCTCTCCATCAGTGTCAATCTCAAAGTACTCAATGAAGTGTGATATGAGAATAGAATAAGGGATCCTGAATTCGACCTTCCTCTTTATTTTAATAATGTGTTCCTTGACGAGGCTGACCCAGTTAACTTTGATCTTTCCCATCAGACAGTACATGAGCATGAAGTCCTTTTCAGTCAGCTTTGCATGGTTGAATCCCCTTGGTGTCAGCAACCAGATTACAATAAACATAAGGATTCTTGGCGTGACCGAAAGCCTACCAATTAAGTAACTCCTCGACTTAGTGTTTTGGTTCCTCAGGCAGGACCTGAAAAATTGTGGCTTTTTAAACCCCTCTAGTCCATCTGCATGACTCCTTCCAACTGGGATTCTAACATTGTGTAGTCCAGCAACAGCAAGCTAAACCTCATCATTTATGCAAATGTCAACTCCCTTCACTTGAGAATAAATTATCTCCTCATCATACCACATGTTTGTAAGAAACACTTTGACTAAATCAGGATAGACATTCCCTGATAGTCTTACGAATTTCTCCAGCTTCTGAAATTTTAAGGCCTCTCTAATCTCGTCCATATTCTCGTCCTTCAAACATAGCATCCTCAGAAATTTAGGAGCTATTATAGATTTTCTGCTATAATCTCTATGGAACTATTGCATGCTTTCATGATTTCCCATGAACCATTATTTCTGAAGGCTCAACATTTTTGACACAAGCTCTTTTTGTGCGCTTCTTTGGTGTTGAAGAAGAGCATATTCTCATAGAAATATGAAGGTAAATAAGTTAGGAAGAATGATATTCTGCACACTCTGAGTAATGCGAATGCAATTAAGTGAAGTGTATGATCAAGTGGTTGTTTATTGTGCTATTCATAATACATGCTATCATACATAAGACAAATTTGAAAATGCAAACCACTTCTGTGTAGTTAATTCACGCATGCAGTGCTTTCAAAAGACAGTTCAGTGAAATCTTTTCAATTTTGATTATGTAAGCGATAAACTGTCATAGATTTTACTTAGCTTCAGAGTTTGTTGCAGCTTTTGACTTGTTGACTTCTAATAGGTTTATGACATGTGGCACTGAGTGGTTTATCACTCCTCACATGCATTATGCATTGGATGCCAACTCAACTTGGTCAATGCTTTTTCATTTGACTTGGAATCTGCAGTGGAATCTTTGCCTTCCCCATATAGCAATATTCCTTGTAAGAGCTTATTGTCTAGGGGTTCATAAGCCTCCTTGTTCAGCATTCTCTCGTCCCAATCAATTAATAAGCATTTAAACAGTATTAGATATTCCATATCAAGTACAGTGGATTCAGATAAAATTCAGTTAATTATATTCATTGATCATACTAATATTGCATAAAATATAATTAAATATCAACTACTTATTGGTTGATTGATATATTTAATATTTTTCAAATCAATAATTTCTAATTCATGTCTAAAATTAAATCTCTCTTTATTAAGAGGTTTTGTAAATAGATCAGCTAATTGATTCTCAGAATTAACAAATTGAATTACGAAATCGCCGTTACTCACATGATCTCTTATAAAGCGGTGGCATATTTCAATATGTTTCATCCTGGAATGTTGTATAGGATTCTTTATTAAATTTATTCCACTTGTATTGTCACAATATAAAGGGATTTGAGAAAGATTTGTACGCAACAACTTCCAGCTGTAATGTATTTTGCCTCTGTAGTAGATTGAGCTACACATGCTTGCTTCTTAGTATGCCATGATATGAAACTAGAACCAAGAAGATGGCATGTTCCACTTGTGCTTTTTCTATCAATTTCGCACCATACAAAATCTGAGTTAAAATAAGCAATTAAATTCAGAGATACCTCACTTGGATACCATAGTCCAACATCAATTGTCCCTTTGAGATATTTCAATATTCTATTGGCTACCATGTAGTTTGATTCCTTAGGCTTTGCTTGAAATCTTGCACAGAGACATACACTGACCATGATGTCTGGTCTACTAGCAGTCAGATGAGTAGAGATCCTATAAGTCCTCTGTATTTTGTTTGATCAACTTTGTCTCCCTTTTCATCATACTCCAAATAGCATCTAGTAGCAATAGGTGTGGCTACTTCTTTACAATTCTTTATATCAAATGTCTTCAACAGCTCTTGGCAGTATTTGGATTGAATAAGGAATGTACCATGTTGAAATTGCTTTATTTGCAAGCCAAGGAAATAATTGAGTTCTCCCATCATGGACATCTCAAATTCACCCTACATAGCTTTAAGAAACTGCTCAGACAAGATTTCATCAGTTGAACCAAATATAATGTCATCCACATAAACTTAACAAGTATAATTTCATTATGTGCTTTCTTAATGAATAAAGTCTTATCTGTTTTTCCTCTCTCATAGCCTTGAGAAAGAAGAAAGCTACTCAACCTCTCATACCATTATCGAGGTGCTTGCTTCAAGCCATACAAAGCTTTCTTGCATTTGAAGACATGATCTAGATACTTGTAATCTTCAAATCCAGGGGGTTGACTTACATAGACTTCTTCATCAATATATCCATTGAGAAAAGCACTCTTGACATCCATTTGGTGTAATTTGAATCTACTCATGCAAGCATATGCTAATAATAGTCTCATTGCTTCTAATCTAGCCACTGGTGCATAAGTCTCACCAAAATATATTCCTTCTTCTTAGTTGTAACCCTTTGCAACCTATCTGACCTTGTTTCTTACAATGACTCCTTGTTCATCTAATTTGTTCTTGAATACTCACTTAGTTCCAATCACATTCATCTGCTCAGTTCTGGGAACAAGTGTCCAAACTTCATTTCTAGCAAACTGATTCTGTTCTTCATGCAATGCATTGATCTAGTTGCTATCCTCAAGTGCATAAGTTGCTATCTTGGGTTCCACTTGTGATACAAATGCCATGTGCTCACAAAAATAATTCAAGGATCTTCTCATTGATACTCCTTTCTAAACTTGACCAATTACGTTGTCCAATGAAAGATTCTTGGGCACTCTCCATTCTGTTGGAAATGCAGAGTTAATTGTTTCTGTACCAGCTCCAGATTCAACTAATTGAATTCTCTATTCAATTGATTGAATTTCTTGCAATTTACTGGCTTCTTCTATTTTATTTTCCAGCCCAGTATCAACTTGTTGAGCATTGGGAACCTCATCATCTGGACCTGTCTTATGACTTTCCTGTATGTTCTGGTTAGTTTCACCAAATGCAGTATGCATGGATTCCTCAACTAGCATGGTTCTCCTATTATATGCTCTATATGCATGACCATGTAATGAATAACCAAGGAAGATACCTTCATCTGCTTTTGAATCAATTTGATCAAGTTATCCTTACCATTATTCGAAATGAAACATTTACAATCATAAACTTTTAAATGAGATATATTGGGCTTTCTCCCTTTAAATAGCTCATAAAGGGTCTTCTTCAATATAGGTCTTATGAGCACTCAATTGAGAACATAACAAGTTGTACTGACTACATCTGCCCAGAAGCACTTTGGCAACTCCGTTTCATTGAATAGTGTTCTTGCTAGTTCCTGCAAAGACCGATTATTCGTTTCCGCTACTCCATTCTGTTGTGGAGTCTTTGGTGCTGAAAAATTGAGTTTGATTCCAGATTTGCTACAAAACTTGTCAAATTTCTCATTCTGGAATTCTCCCCCATGGTCGAAATACCACAATTCTTCTCATTTTGAATAACTTTGGTAAATCTCTTAAAAGCATGGTAGACTTCATCCTTGGTAGCAATGAATAATGTCTAAGTAAAGCGTGAATAATCATCTATATCACAAGACCATAGTAATTACCTCCTAGGCTCATAGTTCTTGAAGGACCAAACAGATACATGTGAAGAAACTCAAGAGGTCTAGATGTTGACACCACATTCAATGGTTTGAAAGAGCTTTTAGTTTGTTTACCCATTTGGCATGCTTCACACAATTTGTCCCTTTCAAACTTAAGCTTAGGTAAGCCAATTACTAGCTCTTTTGATCCAAGTCTATTGAGATGAGGCATATGAATATGACCTAATCTCCTATGCCATAACCAAGACTCATCATTCCTAGTAAGCAAGCAGTTCATACTAGACGTAATGCATGAAACATTTAGCATGTATACATTGTTTACCCGTTTACCTACTAAGACACTCTCATTGGATTTTGAATTTGTTATGAGACAAAGATTGGGCTCAAAAGTGATCTTGTACCCCTTGTCACAAAGTTGACTTAAACTGAGCAGACTGTGCTTTAATCCATCAACTAAGAGTACATCTTTAATGATCACATCATCATCTCCTTCGATGTCACCAACCCCAAGTATTCTTCCACGGTTATTGTCTCCATGGGTGACAAATCCAATAGGTTTCAGCTTCAAATTAATTAACTGAGAAGCATCACCAATCATGTTTTTGAAGCATCCATTGTCCAAGTACCACAATTGCTTCTTGGATGCCAAACAGACTTGCAAAACAGTTTTAAGTTTGAGGCATTGGTACCCTGTTAAATTTGGGTCCACAAGTGTTAGTGATGCTTTTAGGCACCCACCGAACCAACCCCTTAGGCCAATCAAATTTTGTAATTCTACAATTTCTCACAGAATGACCTTTTTTCATACAATAGAATCAAGTCATGGGAGACAAAAATTGTTGCTCATTAGTTTTAAAGAAGATGTTGTATTTCCTTTGTTTTCCTTGAAAACCAATCTGATAGCCTATGCCAGCTTTTTCAAAAACACAGTTTTGGGAACCCAAAATGGCATTGAGGTTCGTTGTTCACATTGAAAGTTCGGAAGCAGTAGTTATTAAGTAATTCACTTTCTTCTGTAGAACTTCACAGTTTTCACAATTAATTGGTTGACTAGAGTCAAGATTACTGGAAACTTTGTAAATTATTTCTAGATGATCAAAATCAGTTTTCAATTTCAAAACTTCATCTTCTAGTTCTTTGACTCTGCCTTCCAACCAATTATTCAGTCCTTTCAATCTATTGTTGGATAAGGCTAATACGTTAGCTTCTTCATGAGTTTCATGGAAAGCTTGAAGAAGCGAACTGTAGTTTGTACTATTAAAGGAAGTGTTGGAGTTTTCACTACTAACCTCTGAATTTTCTCCAACCATGAGACACAAATTTGCTTCAACATCTTCTTGGGAAGAGCTACTAGAAAAGGACACATTGTCTTCCCAAACAATGTAGGCTTTTCTGCCTTTTCCAGTTTTGTGCTTCTCATTTGCCTTTTCTTTATTAACAAGGCTTGGGCAGTCTACTTTTATATAACCCTGTTTACCACAACCAAAACAGGTGAATTTAGTGGAATTAGAATCAAATTTCTTGTTATACCTCTTATTATGATGATTCTTCATCTTGTCCTTCATCTTGATAGATTTCTAAAATCTCCTTGTCAATAAATTGAGATTTTCAGTATCACTGGACTCGTCTGAACTCTACACACTGGATTCAACTTCTGCAACTTTTGGTTTGAGTGCAAGACTTTTGGATTTCTTCTCAACAATCTCCATTTCTTTTAGTCTTGTCATCTCAAGCTCATGTTCCCTCAATTTGCCAAACAATGTTGTTGTGGTGAGAGTGGTCAAGTCTGTGGTCTCAGATATTGCAGTCACCTTAGGCTACCAGCTCCTATCCAAGCACTTGTCGCTCCTCCTTGTCAAACTATTTTCCCAATCCAATCAGATGATTGACAATATGAGTTAATCGTTTCTGAACATCTGCAATGGTTTCCCCTGGTTGCATTCTGAACAACTCATACTCCTAAATGAGTGCATGCTTTCTAGCTTGCTTTACATCATTTATTCCTTCATGTGTGACTTCCAATATGTCCCACATTTCTTTTGCATAACAACAATAGGATACCCTGAAGAATTCATCAAGATTTAAAGCAGAAGTGATTATATTTTTTACAACACATTCATATTGAACTCTCCTATTTTCAGCTTCAGACAATTCATCATATGATTTCACAACAGACACACCATTCACAACAGACATAGGAATATAAGGACCATTTACTATGACATTCCAAATACCACGATCAATGGATTCAATAAATATTTTCATCCTGACTTTCCAAAACTGGTAATTTACCCTAGAAAACATAGGTCGTTTGTGTATAGAGGCTCCCTCAGCAAAAGGTAGTTTGTTCTCAGCCATGGATCGGAAAACTTGACTAGGACACAAGTCCTAGCTCTGATGCCAATTGTAAAATAAGTTAAGGTTGGGTTCAAGGGGGGTGAATTGAACTTAAAAAGCTTTTGCAAACAATTAACAAATTTCGAAACTGGATGAAAGTTCTTTATTGAAACTACTGAAAATGATTTTATGAAATGTACAATAAATGCTTAATAGATTCCAGAACAGAAATAATATATGGTAAAAACTCAATCAGATCAGATACGGAAGCAATAAACTCAAACCATAAAATCTTCCAGTAAATCTAGAAAACAATTGAGTAAAACTCGAAACAGTATACTAAAAATAGAAAGTAACTCCAATCAGTAAAGAATCAGTTATTTGATAAATCACAATCTGAATTATCAAGAACTTAGTTCACAAAAATCCAGTAACAATTAGATACACAATTTACAGTAAAAATCTGATCAACAACAGTGAAAGCAGTTCAGATGAAACAAGATTCAAGAAATATTAATTCTTTCAAGAAAACTTATTTTCATAAATACAAACAAATATACAGTAAACACAATTAACTAAAAACCAAAATCAACTGGATAAGTATAAAATAGTATTAGTAAAGACTCAAAATAACACCACAAGAAATTAACAATCAGTTATAAGCAAAGAACAAATAATTGCGCAAACAACAAAAACAAAGATAAATGTTCAAGAAGAGAGAAAGAAAGATCAAGAACACAAGATTTTATCCTGGTTCACCCTTCCTCAAGGGCTACATCCAGTCCTTTGCCAACTAGCAAAGATTTCCATTAAAAAGATCACAAAGATTAGTTTCACACAATACAATACTTGCAACCCCACAAGCAACCACTGCTCCTAGCAGCAAACAGTCTACTACCCTACAACAATTGTTCAACCAATGCACTACCCTAGTTACAATTACACACCCTATGTAATACGTAACACCAAACTCACAGTACAAATAATACGAAGAATAGAACAATTTCAATAGTGATTCTACTTAAACAGATTACAATGGTATTAAGAACAAAGTAAAAACACTTAACTCTGTATAAAGATCAGTGTTTCACAGATTCACATCCAAAGCAATGCTCAAAGATTAGTGTTCTTGATGAAAATGAATTATCAAAAGTTCTCAAGGTGTTTTGTGCGTTTTCTCTCTTTGAAAGTTTCACAAATGTTAGCACAAAATGAATTTGTTACTTGAAAATCACGTGCCTCTCCTTTATATAGAAAAATTATTTTAAATTTGTTAAAACTTCAATCAATTGTAATAAGTATTCAATCAATTGAATTTCTCTATGACAAAAAACTTTATCAAGTTTAGAATAAAACCCTGTTTAATAAATTTGTTTCGAAAGCATCTTTATTCAAAAACTTTGATTAATTTGACTAACCAAGATTAACTTTGGAGCTTACTTTGAATCATGAAACATGCAACATATGACTTTATATCAAGAGCAAAATTTACAGACACACAAGGCCTATGTCTAGGACCAAAAGCACCATCAATCTTCATGATTCTTCTTGCAATCCCCTTGATCCTTTAGACTTCATTCTCTTATCGATTTCATCAAATCCTCTAACAACTCTTGGTGTTAACAGTATTGGCATGGCCTACCAAGTAAGATATGCCTAGCTTCAGTAAGGACAATATCGCAAAAATTTTTCATTATGCCTATGGAGATTGGTATAGTTACTTGTTCTTTAACAACTATTCTACTATCACCTTTAATCCATTGAAGTTTGTAAGGCTTATGAATGAGAGTAGTAGTTAGGGTTAACTTGTCTACTAATATATAGCTACAACAATCACACTTAAAGCTACTATCTAAAATCATTGAACAAGTATTTTTGAAAACTTTGCACTTTGCACAAAATAGGTTCTCTGTTTGAGACAGCTTAAGCTCAACAGTTTGGCTTTCAAGTAGCCTTCTCATCAATAATAAAAATCTCCTTCATAAGGAAGAACTCCCTCTAAAGAGTCTAGCACTTCTTCTTCACTGGGTGAAGAATAAGAGTCATCCTAGCTTGTCATGTCTTGGTCTTAGAAGAAATGTAGGACACTTGAAGCACTTCACACCTTTTGCTCTATTATATATATATATATATATATATATATATATATATATATATTCTCTTTATTTTTTCCTCTCTTTCTCTTTGTTTTTATTTTTCACTATCCTTGTTTCTCGATTCTTCAAACCTAGATGTAGAATTTAAGGGTTATACCTCCCTCTTAACCTCATGTTAGGTTGTCAAGGGGTAATGTATTCGCTCCTATGGGCATATTTTCTTTTTAAATGTTGTTATACGTTTACATAAAGTTGAACTAGTTCATTTAGATCATTATAGGGTAATAATTCAACTCTATCATTGGTCTCTAGGTTAAAACCACTTTGGATCTTAACAATGGTTATGCATGATTCTTTCCTGATCCCCATCCTCAACATGAGTAGTTCCATGTGTTGTTTATAATCTTCCACGTTCATGTTTCTTTGTTGGATTCAATGGAGTTCATCCGTTTACTCGCTATCATAGCATAAGGGCACATGTCATTTTTAAGACAATCCTAAATTCATTCCAATATCAAATTTAGGGATTATTATGAATTCTTAGGTCCCTAACCAAGAAACTCCACTAATACTGCATGCCTATAAAAGCTTAGGGTTAACATCAACACCCTTTTCTCTTAGTGACCATACAACATTAGTCAATATTTTGTTCGTCATTCATGTATGGTGACCGAACCAATTACAAAATTAGTGATTGAATTTGTGACTGTATGTGTGACTAAATTAGTGATCGAATCTGTATCTGAATCAATGATGATTTTATTGATTACTAAATCGACCACTGATGTTTTTTTTTTTCAATTTTAAATTTTTCTTTTTGAAAAATATAAACTTGATAAATGTAATATTATGATAATTCATACAATTCTATCATAATAACACAAATTTGACAAATACTTTTTTGCTTTAAGTCAAATCATGTAAAAAAAGTTTATAATGATGTTACATAATTAAGATTCGATAAGCTCCAATGTAAACAATACAATAGTAATAAAAAGATCAAATTTGGAATAAATATTTTTCCTTAAAGTCAAACATCCAAAAAAGTTTATAATAATGTTAAACAACTAAGATGCAACTAAGTCCATACACCTTGCTTGCCTTTGTTAATTCTAGCAACTTTACACCAAATTTGTAATTCATCAGGTGGAGACACTCCTATAATAGATACTGATTGGGATGCTTCTTCCCATGCATGGGTAAACTCTTCCTATGAACATTAAAATAAAATTGGTAATACATTAGAAAAAAATACAAAAAATACACTAATGTTGGAAAAATTGACATGTCATATTTATTTGTGACTTACATCCACTTGTATTGATCTTTGATCCACCAATGTTTTATCCTTCTTCCATTAGTGTGTATGGTGGAACAACTTTGATGCGTATGAAAGTTGTCTAAGATAAGGTGAACAAAAATACTAATTTATAAATGAAAATATGTACCATAAAACAAAAAAGTTCCTCGAGTTATATATGAATGGAATAAAGAATATTAAATCATAAATATAAACTAAACATATATTTACTTATAGATTTTACTAATGGACTGAGTTTGACAACATGTTAACATACAACCAAATTGGAATTAACTAATTTTGTGTATGCTATCAACAAACTAAATTCCTAGAAGTTTTCATAATCCACACATACAAGATAACGTTAAATTTTCCATGCCAACAACGACATATAGAAGTTTAACATGAACATGAGTAAACAAACCACCAACTACTATAACACTAGAATAGATAAGAAAAAAAAAATTAAAGTACTACAATACTACATGGATAGTGTGTAGGATTCCAATGAATAAATTAACTAAGGACTAGTATGACCATGAATATCAAATTATCTAAGTTTTCTAAAATATAGAGTTGTAATAGCTTACTAGATTCTCAAAAGTGCAAAGCACAAAAAAGTTACCAAAATTTCTTTATGTTGAGAAATGCTAATAGAGCCAGCAGTATAGAGTGAAACTCTAAATCCTTGACAATCAGAAGGTTTATTCGCTTTTGCGATTAAACTTTTTACTTTGAATGGTTTTGGTCCCAAATGTTTGCATAAATTATCCCATATATCTTCGGCAAACCAATTTGGCTTCTTCATTATATTGTGAGCTTTATTTAGTGAATTTTCAATATGTTTGCACCTCACATTTCAATGTTCCTTCTTGCCTGCCTACGGTTAGGTGGAAAAATAGTATATTTTCTCTATAGCGAAATAAAACAAGTTAGAACTATACCAAAACCAAAATTTTACAATTAGTTTTAAGGTTAAAAACTAATATACACTCACACATACCATGAACTCTATGAACTACATGTCTCTTTTAATTTTGGCACCTTTTTCCACGATGGCCATGATTTAGTACAGTGACTTTTCAAGATATCACCAATGGCATTTCCTGCAAAGTATGAATGTAAGAATCTACACAAAAATGTAGTTATAAAGATATGTTATATATAAAATTTGGGGAAAAATTACCATTGTTGAAATTTATGCAATTTACTTGTAACCATCAATTGTCAAAACAGGTTTATCACTAGTGCTTTGGACATCTGATACATTTTGATCATCCTCAGAAGCGAATGTTTCTTGTGATCGAGGGTTAGATCCTTGAAGACTTTGTGGTAAAGTACTAGGTGGAGTAGCATCTAATGCTTCAAGTGGTGTAGTAGCATGTGCTCCCAGAGGTGGAGTACTTACATTTAGTCTCATTGGTGGCGTAGAACCAAGAACCAACATGTGCAGTAGAGTCAAACTGTGGTCTAAAAATAGTTGAATGAAAGTGTGGTCCAATAGAACTTGTTCAATGTCATGAAGTAGGTCCAACATGTTGTCTAACTAAAGGGGTTTTAACAAAATGACCTCTAACTAAAGGAGTAAAACTAACATATGTGTTAATTCTTGGTAACTGATTTAGTTGGTGCTTTAATAAACGACTTCTCAAAATTAGTTTTCTTTGATTTTTTTTAAAACATCTATATGTAGGACAAGAAAAATGTTAAAAACAAATTGCATATATATATAAAAGTAAATCATGGTAAAGACAATGTCATTAAAATGTTTGTGACGTAATAAAAGCACATGTTGATTAAGACAATAACATATTTGCTTACATTTATTAAAGAGTCACCAAAACTAAAATACAAAGATCATTCTTCATCATCATCATCTTGCTCATAAAATTCATGATCATCACTGATATTAAAGTCATCATCATTAGATATATATTCATCATTAAAATCACTTTGCTCTTCATACTCTTTCTCGATGAGTTGTGTGTCATCTTCCATGTCACGTTGATTATGTTCACTGTGATTTTGTACATCATTGTCTACTACTTCATATCCACCTTCTTCATCTCTTAGTTGACCAAGTAGCTCATCATTTGACACGTATTTATTATTACAAAGACCATCTTGATATATAGAACATCTAGTGTATATTGATCATCAACCATACTTCTTGCTATTGTTTGACAACCCACCAATCTACATTTTCCATAATTTTTCAAGGATAAGGCATATACTATACCTGAATTGCATTTGCTGCAAGTATGAAAGGCTCATAATTCAAATATCTTTTATGATGATGAACCTCCACAATATCATATTCCTTATGAACTTTTACACCATAATTCCTTTCAAAATCAAACTATTGGCAGTTGAATAAAAATAATTGTTTTCTTAGTTCTCCTACGTATTTAAGTTGCATAATCTCTTTAATGATACAATAATAATAAGTTTCTTCATCTCCACTATGCTCATTCTTAACACAAACTCTATAATTGATTGTTTGCTTTCTAATACTCCATTCTTTTGTATGAAACTTGAAACCATTGATAAAATAAATAGGCCAAGTAAGAACTTTGTTTCCTTAGACCCCATTCTAACTCATGCAAAAAGTTGACTATGAACCATATTGTTCCTACCATGGACCTAAATGAATGACAATAGGAAATCAAATATAGTCATAAGTGTAAATGAATGAGATGTCTCTTGCACCATATATGCCTCACATATTGAGCCTTCAACACATGTATTGTTTTTAACTGTCAACACCCGATTTCGTCAAGGTAAATGAAACTAAAAGATGTGTGTCTACAATTAAAATAAAAATAGAAGTATAAATGCAATGTTTTTTCAGTAAAATTAAAATTAACCAAAAAAATGATACTTAAAAAAATGAAAATAATCAAAATAAAAAAAAAAAGAGAAAAAAAAAGAAAAGTAAAAAATGAATATATATATATATATATATGTGTGTGTGTGTGTGTGTGTGTGTGTGTGTGCGTGTGTATGTATAAATAAAATAAAATGACAGTTTTAAAACTGCTCTCCACTCATTTATTCTTCCTAATTTTCCTCATTCTCAACATCAGTCAGTTCATTCAAAGGTTTTTCTACAGCTATACAATCCACAACAGTCATAGGCACACTCAGCCATAGGATAAAAACATGATTAACTTCCAAGCACCATCTCTTATACCAATTGAAAAGAGTTTTAGTCTGAGTTCAAGAAAGGGGTGAATTGAACTTACAAAAATTTTCCAAATATTGTTTAAAATGTTGAATGAAAGAATGAATTTTCTCAATTGAAACAGTTTATTCTTGGTTCAGTAGCAACATAGTAGAAAAATAATCAATTGAAATTTTAGTCAATACAACACATAGAAAATCAATCTTTTCAATTGAACAAACAATCAGTTCAGTTTTCTTTGTCAAAAATTCAATCAGAAAAAGTATTCAATTAAATTTACAAAACAACGAATTTAGATCTCTCATATTCTTCTAGAACAATTAGTTAATTAAATTGTTTTTCAGCAAATGAACATCACAAAAAATTGGTTAAATAAATCATATAATTAACAAATTATTTTTATCATATTTATACAATTGTGCAAAATGATCAAGAAAATGCTAAGTTTTCACTATCAACAATAGTTTATGAAAATCATATCAGTCACAATATAGAAAATTGAGTGCAATATAGTTAAATTAGAAAATCACAACTACTGCAGATGGAAACCTTGTTGTGTGCAGTTGTTTTCAATCCAATTAAGCCATGGAAAATGGAGTAAACAATAGTTGCAACAATGCAGTGCAACGTGGATGAAAATGGAGTAATTATAATCAACAGAAACTTCATGGAAATGGAAGCAATGACATGTTGAGGTAGAGTGAAAGTGATAGAACAATGTAAGTGGAAGAGGTGAGGCCAATTTCCAATGGAATTTCTAAGCTAGTCTTCTAAAAGAAGGTAACAAAAATGAAGCTTAAGAACCAAATGTGCTGGAAAATTTCAACAACATAACACTAGTTCAAATCAAGCTTAAAATTTACAACACTATGCACTCCTATTTATAAGCTGCATTCCTCTCTAGCTTCTAGAGCAACCTCTCTAACCTTGGCTTCTATGACAAGCTTCTCAACCCTAGCTTGCTCTCCAAGGCTCTCACAAGGTGATGACAAGTGGCACAAGGAAAAAACTTCCTCCATACCCTAACTTAGACCGTCAACATTATTTATGGGCTTCAAAGCCCAACATCTTACACTACCTGGCCCAAAATACAAGACCCAAATATATTCTACTTGGCCCAAATACAAGACCCAACTTATTTTAAACTATTCTAAACAATTTATACAATTTAGAGGACTTTTTCTTTATGCTCCATGTTCTCTAAAGTGATCTCTGCATGGTTGCACTCGAGCCTGAGAAGTTGGTTGATAGCCCAAACAAGCTCAAATGGGCCCAATCTTCTAGAAAGCTCTTGATCTACCTTTTGACTCTTTGTCCTCTTTATTCTTTGAGTAAGGTGGTTGGGGTGTATTCTATCATCTCCTCCCTTTTGAAAGGGATATGTCCTCAAATATTTCAATGTGTTACGAACAACAACCATATTATTGTTGATTTATTCATGATTTTGTCCATGATAAAAAAACCATCCTATAAAAATATGAAAATAGTAAAACATATGGCATTTTCTCATAACATTTAAAAATGAAAGTAAAAAGAACATGCCTTCCCTGGTTAATGTACCCTATACCTTATGGTAAACATGGATAATTGATCTGAAGGGTACTTTTATTTTTAATTTTTGAATGGTTTTCTACCTTATGAGTTTGCCTAATATTTTGATCTTCCTGTTTAATTTCAAGTAACTCATAAGGTTTTTTCTATGAGTGATGTTTTCGTGCCAATGTCTAGCTCAACCTCAGACAAAGATTGTTCTACAAATATATCCTCACTAGATTTTTCTATGGAAGAGGAGTTTGTGTCAATGTCCCTAGACAAAGGTTTCCCTTCAACTAACTCCTCACGAGATTTTTTTGTGGAAGAAGAGTCAACATCTGATTCAACTCCAGACAAAGGTTCACCCAACTTCTCATAAGATGGTTCTAAAGGAGAGGATTTTATATCAATGTCTAGTTCAACTCCAGATAAACATTTGTCTTGCCTTTCTTGTTCTTTCCTATCTCTTCTTTCTTTCCTCTCTTTTTATTCTCTCTTTTTCATTTTGAATCTTTTCATTTAATTTTTCTTCTCTAAGTTCTATCTCTTTAAGTTCGTGATTTAAGTGAGCTAGACTTTTTTTTAGTTTTTTATTCTTTCTATCTTCTTCTTCTCATATTCTCTCTTTTTCAAATATGAAGGCGAAACAAATTTTCTTCTCATACCTGCCTTTAACTCACTCCAATTCAAAATTTCTAATCGCATATCATCATTTTTCCTTTGTTTCCACCACAACTTGGCATATTCTTAAAACCTTAACACAGCCATGGAAAATTTGCTAAAATTCATCCACTTGGTGGCAGTAAAAAATTTTCTCAACCTTCATCTCCCATTCTATATATTGCTTATCATTTTTGTGTCCATAAAAAGAAGGGAGGTTTATCTCGAGCTTTGTAGGATGGAAATGACTTTTAGGCTTAATCCTTTTATGATTATCTGTAACACTCTCATACACATAAAACTGATAACTCATTTTTCATCTAGAAAAGATTTTCACAAATACTTTTAAAATAAATTTTTCAAAATTGTGAGTGATAAAATGTTTTCAGAAAAAGATGTTTAACTTTTGGGTGAAATTCTCTGCAAAAAAATATTAATGAAAGTTTTCTGAGTAGATTCCTAGGAAAGAGAGGTGCGTCACTTGGATAACTTAAGTACCGAGTCTTTCCTAGATAGTGTTTTCCTCAATCATCTTCCGAAACATCTCTTAATAGAAAACTTCAAAACATTTTTCCCAGTTTGTGCATGTGAAATCCTAAAGAAGAGGAAGGTCAATCTAATGAACATGAGAAAATGAAATCCTAATTGCCATGGAGACCTAATAAAGAAAATAACAAAAGAAGGTTGCAAGAATGTAAGTAAAAGAAACTAACCAGACGAATTTCCTAAGTGAAAGTGCAAGTGACACTTAAAGCCCCTTGACACACTTCCATGACTACACGCTTTGACTATTACAATGTTTACTCTTGGGATTGCTTCAATGGCATATTTCCCAAGCATAAAACAAGCAAAAGAAATTCCAAATAAAATTAACACTAAATTCCGTGACAAGTCATTATGATACAAATGTTTGATATTTTTTATTCCTTAAGACTTGTCAACTCGTCCTTTCAAGTGTATCACTCTAACTTTCCAAGTATTTTGTCTCTCACTTCAGCTGCATTTGGGAGGCTTGTTCCTTTATGAGATTCTCTTGAGATGTTGAACTCTGAAAAAATCCACTTGGCAAATTAGTTCCAACTCATTCACAAATACTCTTTTCCAATGTCCAATTCACTCAAGAGGTCAAAGAATGTAAAGCAATAAAAGCTCAAAACTTTGGGAAGCTAAACTCAATTTATTAATTGATGACAAACTCAACGAATGTTGAAAAATTGAACAAAAGTTTAAGGTAGTGAATGAAAATAGGCACTCAAACAGAATTCTTAATGAAAAGTTCTAGAGTAGATTACAAAAACTGAAAATAAAACTAGAATTCTGGTTGTGCTTGTTGTTTGAATTATTCTGCATGAGTTACAATGTATTTTGCCATGAAATTTTAACCATAAGTGCTCAACATCATACAGAAACTCCTCGCAAAAATTTGGAACAAAATGGCATTGGAATCCTTCTAAAAAAATCAGAATCGAGAGCCTTCTATTTCACATTTTACTCTGTTTTCTTTGGCGCTTAAGCTCTTGACAGGCTTCATTAAACAATTTATTGTGACTAATCTAGAGCGTATGTGAGCTCAAAATTTTTACCACATATTCTGAAAATATTTTAATATTATCACACAAAAATTGAGCACAAAACAGTCATTGTATAAGGTGCAGTAATTTTGTTTACAGAGAGCAAATTATTAGTGTCATCAGGATATTTTCAGGCACTGACATTCAGGCTTTTGACATTTATCATTTTTTCTGTACTTTTCTTTTGAATGCACATTTTTAACAGTACATTATAGACATATTAAGCTATCTTCACACAAAATTTCAGGTTAATATATGATCTCATTTGCTTGTAGTATTTCTTTTTTTAATATCACAGTGCATTTCAGCAAATAGTTTATGTGCAAGGAATAGAAACCTAGGGAATTCATGAAAATTGTGTAAAATATGTTTTGGCCGAGTTCAAGTGGGGGGTGAATTGAACACTTGAAAACTTTTCGCAAACTGTTTGGAGAATGAATAATATTTATGGAAACTACTCCAGATGATATGTAAAGCAAACAACAAAGGTTTAAAAACAGTTTCAACACAATATCAATAAACCAGATACAATAAACTGTAACCAAAAAACAGATCTTGAATGCACAGTATACTGTAAAAGCAGTTCTTGAAGAATTGAATCAAGAAATCAAATAATTAGATCAACTTCAAGTTTATAATGGTTCACTGATTAAAAGCAACAACTTGCTCCCCAGAAGTAAACACTGCTCCCCGCAACAAACAACCTGTTGAACCTACAACAGAACCCAGAACTATACAGACTCTACTGTATATTCCATAACACCCCTTGTTGATCCCCTCAACAAGTTACAACCTGTACAGAACCCACTGTATAGAACATAATTACCAACCCACATAACTCACAATAGAATAACCTTCAATACAGTGAAAGAAATATCACAGTCTCAGCAATACAAGAACTTATATACAACAGATTACAAAAGTAATAAAGAAAGGGTATAGAAGGCTTAGTCTGATGATCAAATAAGTGAAGAAACTGTCTCAGTCAAATCAAAGCTCCAGTAGCAGTTCGAGAAAACAGTTCTTGATGAAAACGTTGATTGATCTTGATCACTAGACACGAAGGCGCTTTTGCTCTCTTTGAAAACTCAAATGTTCTTGCTCAGAAAATGTTTAGAATGTTTCAATTTCGTGTCTCGTATTTTTTCAAAAACCGCGCCAAATATTTATAACAACTGTCTTAAAATTTCAATCGATTGTTTTGGCAAACAGTCGATTATTTTTCTCGAGTTAGTTAAAACAATTAATCAAAATGTAATTTCTGATTTTAGTGATTTCTCAAATCTTTTATTAATTCAGAAAATACTTATGGAGATTATCATTGATTAAGATTGCATGCATCAATGATTTGAACTAAAACTTACCCCACAACACACACTCCTATATTCTAGACCAAGTTCTTCAATCTTCATGAAATCTTCATGCATTCCACATATGATCATAAGGTCTTGAACTTCTTCACTTGGTTGGCTTCATCAAATCATCACAGCAACCCACTGGTACTAACAAATTGACCATGACAACAAGAGACATAATGGAATTATGTACTCTTAGGAACTTACTAATGATATAATGATAGTAGTTCGTGATTCTAAATGTACAAAATCATCATGAGTAATTATAAGGTTTAATGATAAGGTCCTATAAATATGACATAGGTTTACAGGAAGTATCATCGATCTCACTATACACTTACTCATACATTTTCAAACACCTTTAATCACACTCTTACTGACTTGAGTGTGGGAGAGTCTTTTGCAGGTAGATCATCTCTTGGTTTGACCATCATCAACTCGGTCAGGAAATCTCTGTGTCTGACCGGACCTAATAGTGTTCATGTACAATCTTTCGTCTGGCCTACGATGTTTGGCTACAGGCAACTAGCTCGTCACAGATGCTAAAGTTAGCTACAAACTCATTCACTTTCTTCTTAGTATTATACTCAAAAATAAAAGTCGCTACCTCTCCAGAAACCCAGGAATATTCAGGATCAGAGATAGGAAGATATTTGTCTTTCCTAGTTCTTTTCAGGGCATTTCAAGATTCTAGGTTTTGAGTTTAGGGTTTAGGTTTTAGGTTTTGAGGGTTATAGGTTTTGAGTTTTCCTTTTTTTCGAGAAGGGGTTAGTACCATTACAGAAGCAGCAACTGGAGGTTGAACGATGGTTATGAGAACCACTAGCGTGGGACGGAGAGGAAGTTCCCTTTGTATGTTCTCCTTCATTAAACAAGGATTCAATCAGTTTAGAGGAACTTGTCTCTCCAATAGGTGTAATCTCTCGATCAAAAATAGTTCTACCATCATCAGAAGAATCAGAAAAAGAGGAGGGAGAAGCCATGAGCATAACTAAAACATAATCCATGAGCAAAAGGCAAATGTAGTAGCTAGAGCACCAAGAAGCAAATAAGATAAGCAGAGACTGAAATGTAATGGATAAAAGGTAGAAACTTTGATTTGAGAAATGTAAATGTTACGGGTGGTAGATCCAACTGCACCACAAGCAACCACGTACGCTAGGGCTACATGGTGGAAATCTGACAGAAGAAAAATAGGCACTTTGCCAATGTCACATAATGTCTTTTCCTCTGTATTCCATTTAATTCATGTCAAAAACAATGATTTACTTCTACTACCGAGTCTCGATATGTGATCCACATAGGCTTGTAAGCTCCAAACAGAGAATGCCTTATCCAAACAAAAAATGCAAGCCAAGACAACTTCACCTTGGTCATGAACACGATTCACCTGTTAGAACCACAACCTCAGAGGGCTTATGTACCTACCCAATAATAAGGCCAGATTCAACCGAATCTATTATGGCCCAGCCCACTATTAACTAGCAGTTAATAATATGATTCTAATTGATTCTGATTCATTTTCATTGATTACAACATTGTAATTTGTGATTCTAAACATACAAAATCATGATGAGTAATTATAAGGTTTAATGACAAAGTCCTATAAATATGACGTTTACAAGAAATATCATCTATCTCACTATACATTTACTCATACATTTTCAAACACTTTTAGTCACACGTTTACTAACTTGAGTGTCGGAGAGTCTTTTACATGTGAATCATCTCTTGGTTTGACCATCATCAAATCGGTCGTTGCACGTCTAGTGCAGGAACATTTGGGATTAGTAAAAAAAATTTGAAGCCATGAGCATCTTACACTCACAAGAGCATCACACTAGTCGAGATTTATTTATAATAATATAACCATTGTTCACTGATCATATCGGACCCGAGTTACTCAAACTATGAACAAAGATAAAATCTTAGAAAGCGTCTATCCAAATTTTGTTAGATCGACTCTACAGAATTCTTCCACGTTCAATTGTTGTTAGACCTATAACAAAAATCAATCCTAAATTAATCTATTTATTTGTATCGTATATCGTTACCAATATATTATAAACGAATAGTATTATATTAAATATTGTACTTATATTTCTTATTTTCACTAGTGGAAAAAACACTTTTGTTAGCACCAGTGGACTACTATGATGATTTGATGAAGCCAACCAAGTGAAGATGTTCAAGACCTTATGAGCATATGTGGAATGCATGAAGAGTTCATGAAGATTGAAGACTTGGTCTAGAACTTAGGAGTGTGTGTTGTGGGATAACTTTGAGGTCTAATCAGTGATGCTTGCAATCTTAATCAATGATAAGCTCCACAAGCATTTTCTGTATTAACAAAAGTTTTGAGAAATCATTAAAATCAAAACTTGCGTTTTGAACAACTGTTTTAACTAACTGGAGAAAAACAGTCGACTATTTGAAAAATTAATCGACTGAATTTTTAAATGACAGTTGTCTATAAATAACTGGCGCGAAATTTTTGAAAGTGACGAAAATCATTCTAAACATTTTCTGAACACGAACATTTTTGAGATTTCAAAGAGAGCAAAAGCGCCCTTGAGTCTAGTGATCAAGATCAATCAACCTTTGTCAACAAGAACTGTTTTCTTGAACTGCAACAGTTTCTTCAATAATTTGATCATTAGACTAAGCCTTCTATACTCTTTCTTTATTACTTTCGTAAATCTTTGTATAGAAGTGCTTGTATTGCTGTGACTGTGTTCTTCATCTATATTAAAAACTGCTACTACGTTCTTGAATTACTGGGGTGTAATTCGTGGTACAGTGGGACTGTACTGGTGGTTCGCTTACTGTGAGTTGCACTGTGAGGCGGTTCTGGGTTATACAGTGGGTTCTGTATAACTGTGACTTGCTGTGGGTTTCAGCAAGGGTGTTCTTGAAACACACAGTGAGTTTCTGTGTGGTTTCTTGTTCTGCTGTGGGTTCAGCAGTGATCTACTGCGGGTTCCAATGAGACGTTTCTGGGTTATATAATGGATTCTGTATAACTATGACTTGCTGTGGATTTCAGCAAGGGAGTTCTTGAGATGCACAGTGGACTCTGTGTGGTTTCTTGGTCTGCTATAGGTTCAGCAGTGGTTGCTGCGAGTGCAGTGTTGTCTTGCCGTGGGCAAGTGTTGTAAACTTGATCAGTTGATCATTTGTTTTAGTGAAATCCTTACTGTGTGTGAGGGACTGGACGTAGCC
>Ga0099824_1002527_pt1 | contig 26797 bp, 10 predicted proteins | sample SiratrowhiteBW_FD_76837 | JGI IMG/M metagenome (GOLD analysis project Ga0099824, IMG submission 76837) | Root nodule microbial communities of legume samples collected from California, USA - Siratro white BW | ecosystem: Host-associated > Plants > Roots > Nodule | place: USA: California...
ATAAATATATATATATATATATATATATATATATATATATATATATATATATATATATATATATATATATATATATATATATATATATATATATATATATATATATATTTCCTCCTCTAATTTATACAGTCATAAAAAATTTAAAAAAAATCATTTTTAATAACAAATTGACTTATCTTTATATTTATTTCTGCTTGGTTTTGACTAGGTTCATTAAGTTGGCCATTGACTGCTTATATAGATTTTTTTGGCGAGATAATTAAAATTGATACAGTAATTATTTATTTCGTATGTTTTTCTTTTATGCATCATATTTAATCATTTTTGTTTAATGAAATTTTTTATGTTTTATTTTTTTCGTTATATTAATTTGACTCGTGGTATATCATGACATTTTGGTTCATCGATGATTTTAATATATTATTTTAATTATCATAATTAAGTGACAATATACCATTAAATTTAATAGTATTTCATTTCGTCTAGTCTAGTGACATTAATTTTGTTTACAGTTTTTATCTTTTAGAAACTGTTCAGCAAATTTTTTTATTAAAATTAAAACAATTTTTAGTGACTAAAAATTGCTAACAATTAGTATATCTTACATTTGAATTTTTTTTTTTGTGTTTGTATACCCTAAAAAAAAAAGGTAAACGCAAAGCATATATCATACTCGCGATGAAAGCAATGGGTTAAGGCTGTCGAACTAACAAGGAAGATTGGAATTCTCTCCCTTTTATTGATTATAACATTAAATAACTTGTAAGATAAATTTTAGATAATTTTCTTAACAATTTTGGTTATATTTTTTATTAGTAACTTCTTCAATTAGTAATTTGAATTTGGAAAACTGTAAAAAAAATTGAATCTGGCTCAAGGAATGTCAGTCTTCGTATCAGATTCCTAAAATTAAAAGAATAAATGAATTATATAAAGTTTTATTTACAATTAATATATTTCATGCTTTTTTAGTCGTTAAAATTTTGAGTGAAAAAGTGGTATACAATTATTAAACTTTTTCTTTTATAAAAGGAAACAAAACAAGGAATTAAGCAATCCTAGAAAGAAGTGAAAAAGCAAAACAAAACTAGTAGAGTGATGAAAAAGACCATACATAAATTAAAACCAGTTTCTAGTAAGATAAATGAAAAGCTTCTACAAATTTGTATAAATTAATTTTACTTTATTTATTTTATATGAGTATTTATAAAAAAAGAGATTATTTATCAGTTAAATCAAGTAATAAATTCTTTAGCAATGAGCATAAGTATGTGAAAATCAATTAAATCCTAATTTTACAAAAACGTAAGGAACAAATGAAAAAAAATGTACATGTGACATAGTCCATGCTGAATTGCTGATAAATAGAAAACATTTTAAAGAACACATGAAATTACTAAAACCAATAATTAATTACAGAAATTAATGGTCATCACAGAGATTTGATATCTGTTTGAAGCTATTGATAATGTGAGAGTTGAGGCATGTTTGGATGGTCATCATGTTCCCTCTGCTCCAAACTATTATGTGGTTATTAATTAACCTTTCTTCATCCCTCACTCCAACTTATTCCCAACATCCTTAATTTCTAGGTTTCACACAAGGCAAAATCTCTTGGACATTGCAATAACATTCTTAATAATATCTACCCCTCCTATGTTTCTTATTATATTGCAAAATTAGAGTACCTATACCATGATCTTATGTTTGAATTTTTAATGCAGAAAAGAAGTAGCTACTAGGTTTGGTTCAAAAACAATTGAATAGCTTGGCATGCGCATAATATGAATTAGAAATCCTAAATTTGAATCATAACACGAACTCTAATTTATTTATTTATTTTTGTTTGTTTTGACGTATAGGATTTGTTCAACCTATTTTAACCCTTTAGTTCATAGCTGTCTCAAAATGTATGGCAAGCATTACAAGCCATTATCTTTTGCTGCAAACTTTTCCCTGCTAAGATTCTGTGTGCCCAACAAAAACATAAACAAAATCAAGAAATTACAATAACTCAGATGATATATAATATAGCAGTGTATTGGGAAAAACAAATAGGCATTAAGAATTGTTTAGAGGTGTCTGTAAGGATTGATACCAAGATTATGACAGAGTGAATCTTAATATAGATATAATAGATATTATATAAGTGCCATAAAGTTGATGTCTTATGAGTATATTACTTATACACAACGTGACATGAATAATGTTTGTATCCTACTGGGGTCACTCACTCAGTTTATAATTAATGGATGTATCAATAAAATTATTCAGGTTAGGTTGCCACACTCATTAGGTTGCATTTTGTGTCTAAACTTTCACAACTTTCATGTCTGATAAACATGCAATGTTGCAACAACTAGGTTTCAAAGATAAGCATAAACCATGTTCTGGAAGACATAGGAAAAATAAATATTCAGTCCCCAATGAAAAATAGTGTAAAAGTCTAAACTTACTTTATAATAAAACCCTATCTTGAAAAGATGGCTGTGACAACTTAAAGCTGGTACTTAGATGCTCATATTTGTCTTTTATGAAAATTATAACTAGTTAGTGATCCTTACCCTTTATGTTTATAGGTTCAGCTTGAAGGGCTTTACTTGTAAAAAATTTGTTTGAAATTTTTGTTTGAAAAGGCAGATAAAATACTGGTAGGTTGGACTTAGAAATATCTTGATAAATAATACTTGTAACTTCGATAGTTATAGGGGCATTAAGTTATTGCTTGATAAACAGTTGAACGTAACATTGATGATAGGAATAAAACAATATATAAAAATGTTTTTACAAAGTCTTTTATCTATTTTCATACGACATCATGCTCTGATAAATCAAATAAAGCCTGTGCAAAATTTTAAAACAATTTTCAACAATACAATCCAACTCTCTAGCTATTTTTCTGTCTGTACAATTCACATCTTCATTGTGAAAAATCTCGTGTGCATTAAAAATTATCATGGAAGGTTGTTCTTATCCGTGATAACATGTTAATTTTATGTTGTTGTAAATATATGTTCTTTATTTAAAAAAAAATAAAAAAATAAAAATAAAACTAGAAGATCTGTTTACATTGTATCTTCATTAGGAGAGAGATTTCAACCCGTGATAGTATAGTTGTTGGGGTTTTGGAGGTTAGAAAGCCTAAAGAAGTAGATTTGAGATTTGGAATGAAATGGATGATATTAAAATAGCAAAAGAATGGCGGTAGAGATGAGCTCACAAAAAAATATAAAAAAGAATCAAATTTATTTAAAATGGTTAATGCAGTTATATTTTCTAATAAATAAAATTAAAAAAATATAATATAATTTAATATATTTTTTAATATAATTAGTAATATATTCTTTAATATAATTTAATATAAATTATTATATTAATAATGATTATAAAAAAATTTAAAACGTAAATTGTATTATTTTAACTTAAGGCATATATTATATTATTTTAATATTATAATATATACAATTAATTACTTTTCTACATCCTTCTTCCTCGCCTGTGCTCCCTCCACCCCTCCACGTTGCCTTTTTCCTTCTTTTCTTTCTTTTCTTTTACTTTTTTTCTTTCTTTTCTTTCAGACTTTCTCTCTTTCTTTTCTTTTTAATTCTTTTTCTAAATATTAGTGACTTCCACTGTTTCTTTTCTTTTTAATTCTTTTTTTAGATATTAGTTTTCTTTTCTTTTCAGTTCTTTTTCCAGATATTAATTTTCTTTTCTTTTCAATTCTTTTTTCAGATATTAGTTTTCTGACTGAACTTCTTTCTTTCTTTTTTTCCAAATTTCCAGTGTTTCTTTTCTTTTTTTCTTTTCAGTTTTTTTTTTCTAGATATTAATTTTCTTTTCTTTGCAGTTCTTTTTCCAGAGATTAATTTTCAGATTAAACTTCTTCTTTCTTTCTTCCAGACTTCCGATGCTTCTTTTCTTTCTTTTCTTCCATTCTTCCACTGCGTCGTTATTCTTTTGCTTCTATTCTTTTTACCTGTGCTTCGTTATTATGTTATAGGTTTAATTTATTTGTTTTAGTTTTTAATTTGTTTGTGTATAGTTTTTTTTTCAGATATTAGTTTTCTTTTCTTTTCAGTTTCTTTTTCCAGATATTAGTTTTCAGACTGTGCTTCTTCTTTCTTTCTTTTCTTCCAGACTTCGTTATTCTTTTGCTTCTATTCTTTTACCTGTTATTCTTTTGCTTCTATTCTTTTTTCTTTCTTTCTTTTCTTCCAGACTTCGTTATTCTTTTGCTTCTATTTTGCTTCTATTCTTTTACCTGTTATTCTTTTGCTTCTATTCTTTTACCTATGTTCTTCCACGTTGTTATTATGTTATAGGTTTAATCTATTTGTTTTAGTTTTTAATTTGTTTGTGTATAATTTTAATATGTTATTCTTTTGCTTCTATTCTTTTACAACTTCGTTATTATGTTATAGGTTTTTAGGTTTTAATTTGTTTGTATACAGTTTTCATCTATTTGTGTATGGTTTTTATGTTTTTGTTCTTCTCCGTCCACCTCTGTGTCCTCTCCATGTGTCCGGTTGTAAGGACCGCTTCCGGCTAAAAAACTGCTTTTGACAAGATATCGTACATACTTTCAGCCTAAAAAACCAAAAAAAACTCTATCCGACGCAATGTCCTCAACGCGTAAAGTTTAGGATCTAGGACTGTATCCGAACGTGTCCATCCGACACGTAAGATGACACGTAAGATTTAGAGTTTAGGATTTAGAGTCTAAGATTATATCCGAATTTGTATAAGTATATGTACAAGAAAATACATCCACAACAACGCCTCCAACTATGACGTCAATTGTTATAAGTTGCAGCTGTGTTTACATTCACACATCTTAAACTGTATAAGGAAGAAGGTCTAAAGGTCCACACACAAGTAAGAAATGACTGAACCAGCTCGGCGCTTTGTACGCTGGCTAACCTTCCACTTCTCAACAAGGACCTTCCTTATGTTGGGGCAGCTAGAAACCACGGTGGCCACACCAACTGAAGTTATACCAGAACAATAAACCATGTGGCATGACTCAAGCATTGTGCAACTTTTTACAAGATGGGCTAGCCCAACATCTGTTATTTGTCGGCAGTGTGAGAGTACTATTTCTTTCAGCAATGGACAGTGTTCTCCCACTTCAGCCATAGCCATGTCACCCAAATTCTGCAGTTATAGAGCAATATAATTACATAAAGGGAAAGAAAAGCAAGGCAAATAAGTAGCAATACTTCTTTAGCGTATAGTTTGGGAGTAAAAATTGCATTGCCTTAGGTATAAAATGAGAGATATCAATACACACCTGCAATACACTCACGTCCAAATAAGAGAGTTGAGGGCAACCCCTTGCAATGGCTACCACTCCAGCATCTCCAATTTGATGGCAACCACTAATATTAAGATAATGAAGGGAACAGCCCTCAGCTATAGCAACAAGGGCCCCATCATCCACCCTAGTAATTTAACAAGATGGTTAAGCTAGACATCATCCAGGATGAATAATACAGAAGATACTCAAATGTAAATTTGAGCTTGCAAATGAATGCCAAAGGAAACAACAGAAGATGTAACACAAATTCCCTAACATCATAGTAGAAGAAATATACATGAAGATTTCTTCTTAGAGGGAAAATAAATAAAGCTGTGAATAAGGTTTTACCTATCACAGAATCGAATGCTGAGATCTGTTAGCAACTTACAGTTCTCGCCCACAGCAATGATCCCCCTGCTCCCAATCTAATACATGGAGGGAAAAAACAAGGGACATAAGAGGAAGCAAATGTTAAAAAATTTAAAAAGAAATATAAATTCAATAGTCAAAAAAAAATTGGCTTATTGTTTTAAACTGGATGTATGAACATTCATGTAAACTATAATATGCCAACATTCAAAGCGCCGAGCTGGTTCAGTCATTTCCTACTTGTGTGTGGATCTTTAGACCTTCTTTCTTATACAGTTTAAGATGTGTGAGTGTAAACACAGCTGCAAGTTATAACAATTGGTGCCATAGTAGGAGGTGTTCTTGTGGATGTATTTTCTTGTACATATGCTCATACAAGAGTCACTCGTGACTTCATCATAGGAGAGTGAAGATATAGGAATCAATAGCCTTAGATACTTCTGGTAACTTGATTTATGTGTGTTGTGTAGATATAGTTGAAGAAATATCATGTTGTATTGTTTATTTCCAAAATAAAAAGTTGGATCTAGATATATTTCTAGTCTTTGTAATATAATTTTCTTCTATAGTTTTAGTCTTTATAACTTCTTATGATTTTAGTTTCTAAAATTTTCTCTTCCAGTTTTAGTTCTTGTCACCGTTACTGATGACAATCATTTATTGAATAACAAGCTAGAATTTCTACTCAATTTCCATATATTAAATTGATTTGATTAATTTAAACTTTCTTGTACTCGAAATTAATCTCAAAACATCGTTTTCATTTGAACTAAAATAATATGATAATATCTCGCCTTCAGATCCTGATATCATATAAAATTATCAAATTGTATATTTTTTTTTCATTAAATTTATAACTTCTGAACTTTTAAAATCATTCCATAAAGCAAATCTAATACTCTATCATAAACTTTAAAGAATAAAACGAAAATGTAAGGATTTTAAGTGAGAAAAATTGATAAAAGGGTGAATTTTGAAAATTTTGAAGAAAATAGAAGAATTTATATAGACCCAAAAAGTTAGTAACCTATTTCTCACAAAATTCAAATTAAAATGTGAGGGGGATGAGGGAGCTAGAGTTGGTGTGGCAAGTAAATAATGCTATATTATACTACAAGTCAAAATAACGAGGTGCCGAGTTGCTTTAAATGGAGAAAGCATTGGACTCAAACGCAACTAAATTGAAAAATTGGCATGTTCATTAAAAAGGCATAATGAAAGAACTATACAAGATTACTGCTTAGAATTCGTTGAATCATCCATAATACAATGCAGCGTGTCTCCTCTAGATAAATCAGATATTTATGGCTTAAAATCCAAAAGAAAAAAGTGATCATCAAATTATCAAGGAACTTTGAAGAAAGCACTGCAAAAGGAAGTTCAAAAAGGAAATCCCTCTTTTCCCTTTTTTTAATTAAATTGAGATGGGGAGATATGGAGTTAGCTAGTTGAGATATCTTGTGAAGAATTGATTGCCTTTTACTTTAAAATACCAAGTTTTTGTATACGGAAATGTTAGACTAAAATTAAGAATGAAATTTGTTTGGGTTGTGTTAAGAACTAAAGGGTAAAATCACTTTTGAAATTAATCCCCATAGAGAACCAAAAACCATTTTAAAAGTTTAAATATTATAAGAAGGAAAAAAACTTGTAGTAGAAGCCTGCGTAATGTATACTAGTATTAATACTGGTTCACAAGACTCAACGCAATTATCCTCGGTTATAAGGTGCAGAATTTTGAAAGTGAGTGAGACATCAAAAACCAAAATACAAAAAAAAAAAAAAGTTAATAACAATAAAATCAATTTGATGCCAAAATTAAAATTCCACGTACAGAATGGCATTTTCGTGCAGAAAACCAAACACAAATGCAGACAGTACCTCATAACAGCGACGGATATGAAGTTTCTTTAGATTCTTGCAACCCCTAGCTATTCCACACATGGCAACATCTCCAATACTTGAGCAATCTACCAAGTGAAGCGCTTGCAAGTATTTGCATCCTTGTCCAATCTGGAGAAGGCCAGCATCACCAATTCTTTGGCAGTAAAGTAAAGCTAACTCTGAGAGATGCCTGTGCAGTAGAAAGCAGATATTAGCATCACTAATGAAATAGGAAGTAAATTTTCAACACTTAAGAAATCGGGTCATCAAACATTTGTCAAACACAAAACAGAGTCATAGCATGGATATGTTTGTCAAATTTAGGCTAAGTTTGGTCCTGCTTGATTTCCTTAAAGAAAGCTGATCCAAAGTTAAAGCTTATAACAAGTGATTTACGTTTTATCTTATAGATTAATTTTAAATTGAAAAAGCTGTGCATACCAGTGGAAGATGAGAGGAAAGATAGGCTCACGAATGCGGTTTATTTTTTAATTCTACTTCAGTTAGCTTCTAAGAAGTGCGTACAACAATGTAGGTTGACGATGCATGCATGAAGCAGGCCTGTAGAACAATCTATGCAAGCAGATCCTTTGCACAAGACATTCAATTATTGAGGACCTCCACATTTTAAAAGTCCACAAATTTGCACTAGTCTTTTAATTTTTTTTATATTTATCAATATAAATAAAGTAGTATGAATCTTTTGTGCTTTATTTAGTTAAAATACAATCATACTATAATATTTAGAAATATTAAATTGTGCCTTTATTTTTAAATAAAAATACAGGACCCAAATTTTCATGATTAGAACAGGACCTCTGAAAATTTTCAAGACGGCTCTGGGATGCAGTTACACACAGGCACACAACAATGTCAATAGGAGCAGTATCTCCTATTCACTGAAAGAGGTAGATTTGTGTGATATGTATATAGTTTGTTTTTGTAGCTTACACTCGGAAAACTTCAGATTTTAAGAATGCATTGCACAACGACTTAGGTGGATAAGAATATATGCATATACAGTTACACATATAAAAACAAAAAAATGCACGCAAGAACAACCAAGACACCATAAGATTAATTAACTATAATTACAGATATTGAATAGAGAAACGTAAAATTCATTGAGTTTCTTCTTTCTACAACCTTTATCCAACTCCCTATGCTGATTCTTCGATGTAGAGTTTGTTGCACACAAGAGTTATAGTACACACATCTGTAACATTTTAAGGAACTTAGATTGGAGAAATAAAAAACGTACTGGCAAGATTTTCCAACAGATTCTAGCCCCAAAGTTCCAATATTGTGGCATCCATTCACTTCAAGATGCGTAAGTTCCTTGCAGCCAGCAGCAATTGCTTCCAAACCCTTGTCACTTAGGAAGTAGCAATCACTTAAAGTCAAGTTCTTTAACTTCTTACATCCATTCCCAATGGCATACAAACCCCTGCATGTAAACATCATAAAAAGAAAAAAGTATTACTAACTAAACAACAAAAAATGAAAGAATTAATATCGGAATGCAAAAATAAAAAGTAGAGTAGAGGTCTGGAAAAAGATTGAAAGTTTGCAGTTCATACAACCTTAAGGGTCATGTAAAAGGAAAATTAAAAAGAATTACAAAAGCAACTAAGTCTCACCCCACTAGAAGAGTTTGACAACAAGGATTAAATGACAACATTGGATCTTTTTAATAAAAAACAGAATTAAAAAAAATCATAAAAAAACTTTCAATGGCTCTTTTGAATTGATAAACCGAACAAATGGTTGGTAAAGTTATAACACAAGAAAAAAAATATGCAATTTGCACTATGTCTGGTGCATGTGCCTTTTTTTATTTTAACAGTAGTTAAATCAAACATATCCTGAAAAAGCAATGATGAGAAAGCAGCTAACTTATTAGTAAATCTAGGAAAACTATATTGAGCCAATAATTCCACGGACAAATAACTAATCAAATCTGCACATGGTTGATCAAGTCTTGACACAACACAAGAAAGAAATATTCAATCTGTCCTGTGCCCAGTGAAAGTGATTTTTTTGTGAATTCAACCATAGTCAGATGAAGCAATCCTGCAAAGCAATGATAAGAAAGAGGCTTACTTATCAGTAAATCTCTGAAAACTGTATAGAGCCAATATCTCCAAAGACAAACAACTAGCTCCCACAGCTTTCAAAGCATCATCTGTTAGATTAATACATTGCAGCTTTAGAACTTTCAAATGTGGACACCCTTTAATCACAGAAAGCAGCCCTTTATTATGGATAAACTCAGAGTCCAATGACAAGGTCTCTAGAGATCTGCAGTGTGATCCTACAGCTTCCATAGAAATGTCAGTTATTTTCGCACAAGCTGCCACTCCAATAGACTTTAACGAATTTCCCACACCCAATGCCAATTCAACCAAACCCGTGTCAGTCAAGCCTTCACAGAAACGCAGATTCAAATCTTCGAGTTGCTTGCAACACTGTCCAATAGCAGCCAAGCCGTGATCTCCAACATAACAACCCTAAAGGAAAATCTTGTTAATTAAAATGAATATGCATCACTCACACCAAACTACTCATAATCGAAGATATGAAGTAACAAGGAAAATGATGCACAGCAAGGAGAAAAAAAAGGGTGTTGGTATCTGAAATTGCAATGATTCACAAGAATATGAACTCTAATCTGCTAGCTTCAATAAAAAGAGAAAACATCTATTAGACTTTTCTTCCAGTCTCAATATATTACAGAAACTTAGTGCATATTTGAATGTATTGAATTTAGCAACCTTGATATCACCTTCAATTAAGACTTGGTTCCAAGACAAATGTAGGTGTGCAATCACACTTACGAGAAAAACGAAACATATCATCAAACCAAATTTAACCAAGTTGAAGGAACCAAAAGGTGAGCCAAACATAGCCTATGGGCCTGTTTGGATACAAGCGCTTTTGAGAGCTTCTCAACCGGAAAATAAGCTCTTTTTCTGTGAAAAAAAAAAACTCTCAACAGCTCTTCTTTCCCTTAGAGAAGCTCTTTAAAACACTTCCAAATTTGTAACCAACCAAGCTCTAAACATTCATTTCAAAGCAATTGTATACTTATATTATTGTGAAAAACTAAACATCAATGTTGATGTAATCCCACAACAACGCTAGACAATCTACGCTCAGACTTAAGTAAATAAAATATTGAAAAAAAAAAAAACATTCAAACCGTGTAGATAAACACAACAACAAAACAGTTGAAACCCCGAACGTAAATCCAATTAGCTAGACAACCAAAAAGAAAAGCAAAAAAATACCTGCAAATCCAAAGACTTTAAAGAAACACATTTCCTCGCTAGCGATGACAACCCCTCACTGGTGACGTTAGAACACCAGATTAACCTAAGTTTCTCGAGTTTGGGAAAGCCTTCAGCGAGAGCAGCTAATCCAGAATCAGACAAACAGAGCGAATCGAAATCGCTCTGTTCAGAGGAAGAGCCGTGTTTATCAGCCACATAGTGCAGCTTCACCGCAGAATTCTCGCTCGCGCGTCTTCTCCCCTGCTAAAAGAAAAATAAATAAAAATCAGAGAAAGGGAACCTAAGGAATAGAGAAGGAAAAGTTCGGGAACGAAGTCAGAGAGGAATATGACTGACGAAGTGAGTGGGAATTGAAACGGAGAGACGCTCGTCGATGTGAACAGTGGTGACGTTGGAGAAACGCGCTGCGAGGAGGTGAACGAAGAGGTCCGGGGAGCCGGAAGCCCCGATGCGGATGGCGGCGCGTGTGAGGCGCTCGAGGCGGAGCCAGCGCGTGCAGACGAGGGAGCAGGCGTCGCGGCTGGACTTGGAGTCGAGACGGCGGAAGATCTCGATGAGTAGCTCGTCCGGTAGCAGCGTGTTGATCCAATTGTGACCTCGCATCGAACCGCACGATCCGTAACAAAACGCACCGCTTAATTATTGAGATTGTTGAGGTTGAAGGAACCGAATCCCAGATCCAGTAAGGTCTTGATATGGTTCCCGTCTTTCTTTTTCTGTGGGTGATATTTTAACCATTTTCTTCCCTCTACCTTTCCATTTCTTGATGATATATATATATACCCTCTCATTGGTTGCAGTAATAATTTTCCATTTTATAAATTCTAGTATTCCAGGACACCCAGATTCTCATCCAAAACTACTTTCTCTTTTCCAAATCACAACAAACTTACTTTAAATTATCATTTTTATTTTTTAGATTTAATTTTATTGTGATGCTGATTATGTATTTTAAATTTATAAATTCAAGTAGGAAGATTTTATGCAAACTACTTTCAAATTATAAATTTTCAATTTACAAAGTCCAGTATTCAAAGGGAAAGGAGATTCATAATTTGTAGTCACACTAAACTTTTCTTTTCATTAAAATACCAAATAAACATTAATGTAGAAGTATAACTTCTTTTTAGGATTAAAGTTAATGAATAAGGATAATTGTATTATGAGTTATATTTTATACCTTATAGATTAAAAAAAATCCTTTTAATTTTAAAATTTCCAAATTATCTCTAAATTTCTCTATAAATCTTCTTTCTATTTTTTTCTCTTATTCTATAAACTAATAGTAATTGATAGGAGTATACTGCACGTGGTTTGGGTGTACAGGTGTATAATCTAGCTATAAAAAGACATATCTTTGGTATGAGTCTAAAATGATATATTTGTTTGTTAGATTTAGTTTTTTTTATTGTTAATATGAATAATGTTTGAGTGTCATTAACTGATATTTTCTTTATAAGTAAGTTTCTTGGAAATCAATATTATTTAATGTGAGAAAAAATAACTTCATGTTTTATATTATGTTGTAAGAGTAAACAATAAATTAGTAAAAGTCTGAACATAATGTAAACTTCAAATTTAGTTGAAGAAAAAATGATTAAACTGTGAAATTGAATTTGAATGGTTTAATCCTTTTAACTTTCTTTAGTATCAGTGAATTTGAAAATATGCCAGACTAATATAGATCAAAGGTTTTGTAGTTATATAAACTTATAAATTTGTTAGGTTATAATTGTTAGAATGTGAAAACTTGTTCTAAATTATATTTTTTTTATGCTTTAGATAAAGTGTAAAATCAATTGCTTTTATGATAAGATCGATGGCATTTATGATTGATATGAATTTTTTTATACTTTAGATAAAGTTTAAGAACTTAAGATGGACTGCATCTATGATTGATATAAAAGAATATATTTTTTTAATAATTTGTAATTATGTTTTGATTTGTTGATATTTGTATATATAATTAAAACAACTACTTCATCACTCAATCAATATAAAAATAATAATTGAGTTGTATTACTTCCTTGTTGAAACCTATAAATATCATCAAACATTATTTACATTTTAAGATGTAGTTTAGAGTTTGAATTAGAAGAAATTGTATCAAATTTCTCTAATTTGGAAAGAATGTTGTTCAATTTGTTAAAGCCTTAAAGCAATGATACTCAATTCAAGTGATAATTCTTAACTATTTAACATTCAATTTTATTATTCTTAAATGATACATATATTATAAGTTAGTTCTAATACTTCACATATTGTTTCACATATTTACTGACAGTTTTTAAAAATAAAGTTGTAATGATATATGATTAATTGAAATAGATATAATGTGTAAATTAGTAACTAACATATATGTATTACTAAATTAATGATTTAAATGTAACTGTTAAATCAATAAATTTATAGGTTTTTAGTGATAACACCAGAAATATAAACTTTAATCACTGGTGGCCCATAGATATATGAACAAATTATTATTTTGCTATCATAATATTATATAAAAAGTATCATATTTTTAAATCTAAGATTTAAGCCCTGAAGGAACAGTCAGAAAGTATGTTAATATATGTATAATATCAATTAACTATTAATAACTAAAAATATACTTATTTTGTTGTACTTTTTTAACAACTTACATTAATGATTGTGATTTTGAATGTTTTTAATTTTTTATAATTTTTTAAAACCTTATAATTTTATAATTATTTTAAATATTCGATATTAATTCCACATAGATTTAATACATTTCAAGTTATATAGTTTTTTTTTAAATTATAAGTCATTTATTACTATTAATATTTTAAAGTTGTAATCAAAATGCATTCCTACAGTAAAATTGTTTTTTACCACAACCAAATTATAAACATATTTTTTTTGTGTGTGTTATTTAGATAACAATCTCATTAAATTGTATAGGTTATTATTAGTTAGGTGGAATGTAAGATGTTTGGAAAGATGAGATTCACATTCACTCCATTTAAAAAAAAAATGGAATGAAGAATATGGCTCTCATTAAAAAGTTCTAACAGGTTAATGGCTAACATCTGTCAATAAAAACAATATTTAATTATTCTGTAACATTTTTTATAATAAATAACTCGGAGATGAAAGGATAAATAATTTCAAAAGAAGTAAAACACACAATTTAATTAATGTATTATTAAAGGAAATTTTGACTTAAAGTGTTTAGAGATAACATTAACATTTAAAACACAGTATTATTTATCAAAATTATTAAATAATGTTAGTAATAATAATATCACTTATTGAATTTTCAATTATTCTATTAACTAAATATATATTTTAAAATATTAATTTATAAAAAATTAAATATTAAATAACATAACTTGTTTATAACAAAGTTATACTAAGAAATATTTTTTAAAAATTACAATTTTTAATAAAAAAACATAAAACTTATAACTCAATCAACTCAATTCAATCCAAATTAGTCATTTTTTACCCATTCCATGTTGATAAAAAGATAAACTAAGTTCAAATTTAATTAAAAAATATATAAAAACATTTAACAACTTAATTTTTTTTTATCTAGATAGATTTAAACCAATAAGTTAAGAAACAAAGGGTACAATTGATGGTCTTAGTGTTAGAGGGCCAAAAGCTTAATTTTGGAGGGACGGTACGCTATTGTCTCACTTCCAACACAGACCACTGGGATAATAAACAAAGAACAAAACAACTAATTTATTTTTTATGGCTAAAAAAAAAAATTAATTTTAGAAAACAAGTTCTGAAAACTTTTAAATACTGTCAACTAGAATAAAGCTCAAAAATTTATATTGAATTATTATTTTAATATCCTTGCTATAATTATTTTTATCAGATTATTTATTAAGCTACGAGGCTAAAAATGGGTTTATCATTTAATTTGGGTGTGGAAAATAAGAAAAGGAAAATAACCCTGACACTAAGATTCTCTCTCTGAGATCATCGGGTTCAATGTTGTTGGTGATTATGACTCATAAATCATAATCACGGTGATGAGTAGTTGAAATCCATAAGAGACAAGGTTCAAAGGAAGAAGAAGAGGAACCACTGCATCATCATCAGCAGCATTTTCTATACCATCCCAACATCAACAGAGAGAGAAAGGATCATCGATCAGCATGTCGTTCTCGTTCTTCAAGGCTTTGAGGCCTAAAACGCCGCAGGAGGTGGCCAAGTCCATCAAGGAGAGCCTCATGGCCCTTGATACCAAAACCGTTGTTGAAGTTAAAGCCCTTGAGAAGGTAAGGTTCTTGATTTCTTCTTCACCTACTTGCCCCACATTAGATTCACTCGCCTAATTACCACCCTTTTGATCCATGGTTTCAATGCTCTATCTGGGTCTTGCCTTTCTCACTTAAATTTCCGCTCTTGAATCGTGGGCAGGTCTTAAAATTCTCGTAACGGCTTCTGCAAATTGCGTAGTGTGTTTTTGTTCTTTAAAAAGTATTGCCTTTTACATGAAAACTAGCCATTTGTTTTTGTAACCTGTTACATGAGTGGTTTTAGGAACAATTGTGACGGAATTGTACTTTACAGAAAAGATTCCAACTTACAAGTGATCAATTCTTTGAAGTATGTTTATGCGCTTCCCTGATGGAGGGGGGTAACTCTTATTTTAACTCATGAAAATTTTCCTTGTGGAAATTGGTTCATTTCCTCCTTCTGTTTTGTTGATACACATTTGTCTGCTTCAGTCATGGAAAACCTTTAGACCTCTCTCGCACTCTGAAGGTTGTCTATTGAAAGTTAATTCAAGTAGTCTTGTCTGTCCCTCAGGTTCCATTGAGGGTTAAGTCATTCACGTGAGGAGCTGTTACAACATTGTGCGTGCTACCATGTCCTGTCTCCTCTTAGGCCTAATTGCTAAGTCGTTTGATAGCCGATTGATAACAGAGACCTACAGGTTGTTCGCTGATGGAATTTGTATCTAACCTGGAGGTACAAAGCCTTTCAGCCTTAAAAGAAGTTATCAATGGAAGAGGAAAGGAGGTCAAAAGTCCATCATATAAACAGGCCATTGCAGCCTCCCTTCACAAATTGCCTGTGGCGGAGGAATAAAAAAAATGCCACATTATAGCATTATGGTATAACAGTTACTTAACAGCAACGACCTTGGGCCTTAAGGGTGCATGAGGCTCAAATGAATGTGTCGGTATTTTACAGGGAGGGAGCAGTTTCTGTTGAAAATACACTCATTTGCCGAACTACAATAACTGAAAACTGTTTAGAGAGTGAAAGAAGCTACAGAGCATTGAGTTTGTCTGCTAATGGTACATATAATGGTTGCATAATATAAACATGCTCATTCAACTCACTTTTAAGTGATATAGCATCAACAAAATAAGCAAGGTTAATCTTTGAAGTAAAAAATTACATTTCATGTTGCAATCTGATTTTTAAACTCTTAATCATCTAAGAGGATTGTCTCAGAGAATTTACGCTCTCAGTGTTTCTTTTATCTTAGACATGCTTCAAATTGTTCCCATTTGAGGTTGATATTTTTTTCTTGAGAGAAGCAAAAGGAAGAAAGAAATTGGTCCAGATTTATCTAGCCTTTCTTTTAGTTGCAGTTACCTGTTAGTGGTTACTGATTACTGATGCCTTTCATGCTTCATTGTAGGCTTTAGAGGAAGTTGAAAAGAATTTTGCAACAATGAGAACGATGCTTTCTGGAGATGGAGAGTCAGAACCAAATTTGGATCAGGTTTCACAGTTAGTGGAGGAAATCTGCAAGGAGGATGTTCTTACTCTTCTAATTCACAAGCTGCCTATACTAGGATGGGAAGTAAGTTCAGATCGATTCCAAGGTCTAATGTGTGCAGTTGTCTTAACTGGTTGCTCATCATTGGTGTGTGAACTTTGATACAGGCCAGAAAGGATTTAGTCCACTGTTGGTCAATATTATTGAAACATAAAGTTGAGTCCAATTCTTGCTGTGTAGAGTACATTGAACAACACCTTGAGTTACTAGACTTTCTTGTTGTGTGGTAAGCTTTTTACTGCTGCACCTTTTTTCCTGCCAACCATGCACTCCTTTTTGTTCCATTCCTTCTCACTTGTTTCCATTGTGGCCGTCACCTTTTCTAGATGTATTCATGGAAAACTGAAACTGATGCCCTAAGCCCAATTGAAAAGGAGAGAATTTGATTTTTTTTTTTTTTTTTAAGATATCATTGTGGGAAAAGTTGGAGAAGGCTTACATTTGAAAGTTAATTTAGGTGGTGAAACTAATGTCACAAAAAGAAGCTAGTCTATCTTGCAGTTCATGGCATAAAATTATTGCAAGTTTTAAAGAGTTGAAAATAAATGCCTAGAGTCATGGGAAACTCTTTGTGAGCAGATCATTATGAGAAAATTATAATATTATACATCTAATATTTTTAGATATAGAATTTATCATAGTGTTTTAAACCTTGGGTATTGGTGCACAACAACTGGCCCAAAAACACTACAGCGAGATGGATACTATTTGAATTTTTTTATATTGTTTATGTAACACAAACACATACATATAATTACATTCATATTTGACAATAAAAAGTCATAGGTGCCTTAAACAAAACATACAAGTAAATATCAACAAAAGTCAAATACAAGTTTCCTAATTCTTAGGTAGTAATAATTAATCATCACCTTCTATGTCCAAGTCTATTTATCATTTTCACTACTATTACAGTTGTAAATTGAAATCCCAAAAAGCCATAATGTCTATGTTCAGGGACTGTTTTGGAATCAAAATTGGTACCGCTATGCCACTGCCACAGTGCTATTCAGCCTGCTATTTGGTTTGCTACAATAAACCACTCCGTTATGGCAGTCCCTGTAGCGGGCACGGCCCGCTCCACACTGCTAAGCTGCTTTTAAAACCTTTCAGTTGATATCTGATAGAATAATGAATTTGTTCTATGTTGAAAGATTCTGTCAACAAATTGGTGACCTTTTTGTCATTATTGTTGTCAACTGCTTTCTGTAGTTTTAGTATTAGTTGACAATTTACCGCAGTATTGTAATTTCAACAGCATTTCTTCTGTGAAAGCATTTCGAAATGATATTTCCCCTAAATTTGGAGTACAGAACTGAACCTCAATGACCTTAGTTGTGAAATCAATGATAAACAAATTTTATTGCTACTGTAAAAGATTGGTTTGGAAATGTATATTGGAATCCCACAATCACTTTGATATGCCCCAGGTTGGTTTTCTATTCCCTTTTAAAAGAGTTGTTTAAAGGTTTTCACTTTTCGTTTACAAAAATCGTGGTGAGAAAAAGAATTTAGGCAAAAGCAGATAGAACCTACTTCTGATTTTTGCATTATTTATTCTCTCTTAATCATATGCTTTGATCAAATTATCCATAGAGGATTTCTCAATTGTGACGTAGCATTGCCGGTTATTCTGTGATTGTTTCCCTTTCATTAAACAAAAACAATTTTACTTACAACTTTCTAATTGATAAATGTAAAAGGAGTTCTTTTAAAATCAATTATAGTGTCAAGCAGATTTTTTTTTGAGGTATCTTACAGCAATCTGAAACCATTTAGTTTCACTGGCCATATAATTAAATAATTTTATATTTGTATGTGATCAGTCTTCTCAAATGTGATAAATTTAAACGTGTTACTCAAAACATCTCTGTATCTGTTTCCAAACAGCTATGATAACAAAGATATTGCCTTGAGCTGTGGTATAATGTTGCGGGAGTGCATCAAATTTCCATCACTTGGAAGGTAAGATATCTTGGACTATCATTGTTTAGTCTTCTTCCTAATTATCTGCTTGTTATTTTTCATCTCTGATATCTTTATGTTTGTTGCGTGCTCAGATTGATCATGCCAAGATTTTGATGTACATTTTTGTTAGAGGATTGCTTTAATGGGCTTAAAAAAGTGGAATGGATCAGATATTATTTTATATTATAAGAAGGAAAACACAGATTTTCTGCATCATCACAATAAGTATAGTGCAATAAGTTGGCATATCTGAATTGTTTGAATGTGCTTCATTAGAGCTGACATTCTCGTTAATTGTTGTCGTTCCTTGCTTCAACATCATTTTGGGTTTCTATTGTTTGTAATTTCATATTTACATTATTGTCTTAAGGAGATTTCAACATTGGGATAATTTCTTGAGTTTGGGATTGAGGATGATGAAATTCAAATGTTAAAATAGTAGGGGATTAAATTGTTTTAGAAGTTAAAATTAACAGAAGATTTTCACTATCGAGTGTATTTTGAGTCTGATGCTTGTGTTACAGTCTATGAAGAAGGCTAGTCAATCACACTGTTTTAACCTTTTGTATTTTTTGACTGTTTTTTCAGATACATATTGGAATCTGCTAGTTTTGTGTTGTTCTTTAAATTTGTAGAGTTGCCTAACTTTGATGTTGCATCTGACGCATTTTCTACCTTTAAGGTAAGAACAGAATCGTCCCCCATTTTTGTCTTACTGATGATTCTAAAGCTCTACATGACACTTCCTCATACTTCCCTATGGGTATGCTTTTGCAGGATCTTCTCACTAAGCATGTAAATGTGGTCTCTGAATTTTTGACAGCTCACTATGATGAGGTTTGTTTCATCCTTGATATATTTATCTGATTTGAACACATCTTGGCAGCACTCCAGTGCTGCTAGAGAAAAAATTGTGTCCATATGGTATTTATACCCAGGAGGTCAAATCTCTTAGAAAATAATATCAACGCATTAACTGTTCTCTATGATATAGTTAGGTGTTCATATCGTCGTATTTGAACATGCGCATGGTGCATATTGCAAATTTGACTTTATCTCCCGTATTACATTTCAACTTTCCTAATAGGACTTTTTGTTCCCAGTTCTTTGATCTATACGAGAAACTTTTGACATCTCCTAATTATGTGACAAGGAGGCAGTCTTTGAAGGTTTGCTCTTGTAACACATTTTAATGTTTTTGTTTCCTGATCATATTTTTATTCACGTGATTTTAACAATTAATTTTTTATGGGTTTTAGCTTCTTTCGGAATTTCTTTTGGAATCGCCTAATTCTCAGATAATGAAGCGGTACATCTTAGAAGTTCGTTACTTGAAAGTCATGATGACATTGTTGAGGGTATAACTTCTCATACCGTTTGTGTGATATTCTCAATTTTACCCATGACTAATGGGCATGCTCACGTGATACACAATTGATGCGTTTACTTGTTATGATATTCCTGATAAATGCAGCATGCTTTGCACAGCTGAACATTTTCCTTGTCTCGGTGAAGTGTTGTATTTGTTTGTATAGCTTGGTTTCTCTGTTAACTGTAATCTACACATATAATGGAGAGTTATTTATTGTATTTATAGCATCTCCTTGTGCTGCTTTATGTTTTATATAACTACAATTTACATGTAATTTCCTTAGTTCCAATTTCCTGATGTATGCTTTTCGAAATTGATTTATCAGGTCGGGAAACACTGTTCAAATACATTTTCTTTTGCTAATTTATGGGTTTTAAGATGATTCCATAGTTGATTTAACAGCATCTGGTCAGTTTGGTTATATGTAATATTATTAGTGTGACAATTGAGATAGACACTGGTACAACACTACCACCAGAGGTCACAAATATTAGGGCTTATAGATGTAATGAATGTTTGGGAATGGAGTGCCAATAAAATTTAAAAGGTGAGGGTAATGCAGATAGGAATTGTCCAAGAGAATGTTGAACTAACACCTATTTAGGAGATGGTGCTAAGAAATTTCCAAAGGTGGTTTGGTTCATGTGAGATGACCAATAAAGGCTTCAGTGAGAAAAGAGGACTAAATGGAGTATAGTTCACTTAAAAGGGGTACATGGAAATTTGATGGTTGGGGGAACTATTAAACACAAAACTAGGTCTAACTGTAGAGTCAAATGGTGTCCAATTGATTCATGTAGTTGACTCCACTATTAGAATTAATCTTGGTTGTAGTTGTTATTGTACCCTGCATGCTTGGCATGCCAAACAGCGGATGCTATGCTACTATTAATCTTAAATGCAATGATGACCATCTGGAGCTATACTAGGCATGTTTTTTCCAGTTTCCATCTTCACTTATCTTATGATCTTCTGTTAACTGTTTATTTGCTATATTTTGGATTGGACAGGATTCAAGTAAAAATATTCAGTTATCAGCCTTCCACATTTTCAAGGTGAAATATCCTCTTCATGCTATTAAGTTATATATAATAAGCTTTCTTTTGTGAATGTATAAAAAGTAATCAAAACCAGATTAGGCCTCTTAATATATATCCTAAATGGGGTTATTCAACCCTCTTTGTAGAGTTTGGCACCCTTAGAGCACTCGAGAAATTTTGTATTTATCATTTTTGTACCGATGAGTTGGGAATTTGGTAAATGGAAGATTATATATATATATATATATGCTTTGGAAAAGAAGTGAAGAGGACGTGACTACTACTTGACAAATGTTGAAAGGGAAAAACATGATACATTAACTGTCCAGCTAGGTTTTCTAAAACTAATTTTGCTCGCGATTGGTTTCCTCCAGTGGCAAATCTCTTAGTGTATTTGGTTTTACGGTTGGAAGTATTAAAGTTGATTTTGCCTCCAGTAAGAGGTGATTTTAGTAAGATACAATTGCTTAGTTATGTAAATTTGGTTTTACCTCTAAACCTTTGTTCGAGTGGAAGTAATAAAAGTAGTTTTTTGTGTTGCGTTGAAAAATTTACACTATATTTTAGAACAAACCTGCTTCGAGGGTAAAAACATTCTAACATCAACCACTTCACTTCAGAATCAATTTTGTAAACATTCTAACATAAATCTCTTTTCAATATTTGAGGTAGAATAAATCTCCTCATCATAATTTGGTAATATGCTGAAAGTTCCTGAAGACTTCTTCCGGCACTTCTTTTAACATATTTCAATTTCTGGACATCTATACTTTTGATGTTAAGGGTTTTATGTATCTTTTTTCTAAAGAAATACATCCTACAGCATAACATTTAGTTGCGGAGATGATAATCTATATTTGTTTTATATTTCTCACATGTTTTATCCAGATTTTCGTTGCTAATCCCAATAAGCCTCGAGAAGTTAAACTTATTTTGGCGAAGAACCAGGAAAAGCTGCTAGAATTGCTTCATAATCTGTCCCCAGGAAAAGGTTACAATACTTTCAGTAACTGGTTGATTTGAAACCTGTGATTACACAATGTTGTCCTGAATTTCTATTCAGTTTCTGATCACTTGAATTAAAAATTTGTCTTGGATGTCATTACTCTCTGCCGTGTCACCTTTTTCAGGTTCGGAAGATGAGCAATTTGAGGAGGAAAAAGAGTTTATCATCAAGGAAATTGAAAGACTATCATGCTAAGTTATATTTTCCTACAGCAGCTGTGTGTGATTTTGTAACAAGTCTTTTTTGTGACGTGTATATCCAAAGCTAAATTGATGCAAGGATTTCATGCTGCTTTTGTAAGCAACTTATCTGCTGAAAAGTCCTGTGAGTTTTTATGTGGACGAGACACCAAAAACATGTTTGTAATACAAGCTGAATTAAAATTATGAACCTTGATGCTGGTATAGTTATTTGGTGAAGATTGGCCTTGTTTGACTGTAATTCTTATCATTTTCCAGTTCTTTTTACAAAATCTAACACTCTTGTGTGGTACATCACAGCTTTTATCGAATGAGGTTTTATTTTTGTTTAGAAATACAGTGCAATTTAATGAGTTTGCTTGCACTGTTTCTAACTACTAAATTTACACTAATCTAACAACATTTAAAATCACTGCTTGAGTTCATTTTTAATGGATAAGTTGTTCTTAAATGAGTTTGAAATGTGTTTTCGTCTCTACTTCAAGATGATTTTTGATTTTTTTTTTCGAAATGATTTGGTTGTCTTATTTGATGACTTCTTAGATCTCGATTGGTTGTCTTATTTAGTGACTTCTTCTTAGATCTCCATTGGAATAAAGGATATAGATAGTGTCGATAAAGACTATAATATTAGATATTAATAATTTTGATCATATAACTATATAAGTAATAAATTCATGAAAATATTTTTAATCTACTCACTTTCCTTCATTTTCTCAATATACATGAAATGTACTCTTTTCAATACTCAATTACTATGAAAATTTATAAAAACTAATGATTTTGTGATTCAGACATCCTATTTAATAAGTAAAGGAGTTTCACTAATGGTTTTATAATTTTAAAAAATATAACTAATAATAAATAATATGTTACCATTACCTTTCTTTTCTTTTATTTATTAAACCAGTCACAACGTTTATCATTGTTCTCTTTATTGTTATATTTTCTTTCTATTTTTTTTTATTTCATCCTATTTTGAAGTGGATTTCTCTATCTCATATTCAACATTGTTTTTAATTTATAAAGTATACAAGTTAAATATTCCCTTTTCATTCTTTTACTTTTTTCTATTTCTTTGATTTGAAGAATACTTTACATATCTTCCATAGTAATAACAATTTAAAAACTATTATTTTCACTTTTGTTTATTAACCATTTCTATCTCTAGTTCTTAAAGAGGTTAAAAATTTAAGATCTCAACCTGGGTTGTAATAGGAACACATCTTGTTTAAAAAGGTGTTTTCGAAAGTATCAATGCTTGATGCAATTCTTAAAATAAAATTACAAGGTATAAACATGAAGTAGTTAAAGAAATAATTTAAGATTTTTTTTCATTGAAGCGAAATTAGTTAATTTATAACAAACTAAACAAGTCAATTTTAACTAAATTCAATTAAATAAACGAGTCAAGTTGAACTATGAATTTTTTTCATATAAATCAAATACAAACTTTAATAGTATGGTTCAACTTCACTGGCTTCCATCCTCATTCGAAAATTTGTTAAAGAAATACAATTGTCGAACTTGTCGTACTAACAACCTTAGCTTTCATTCTTATTTTGATTCATTAGTTTTATAAAATTCTCACATTTATTTATTCTTTTTTTTATAACAAATTCATGTAAAACTACAAAATAATCAACAGATTTTAAAATTAATTAAATATAAAATCATTTTATATTAATAAAATATATTGTAGTTAGTGATTTGTTGACGTTGCACCAAAACTAGAAAAGAGTGGTTTAAAATGGAAGATGGGATTGCAGAAGAAGGAAAATCTGAACTGAATAACTGGATTGATGTGAGGTGGATGCGATTCCATTTACATTCATATGCATCATATCACATCGCACTATAAATACAAATCATATGCCATACCATACATACATACATACACATCCACTGAGCACGATCACCATGCGCAAAATCCACAATTCATAAACCTTCTCTCCACTTTCCTCCAAATACTGCGTAACCTCACCGTCATGAACTTTTTCAAGTCCGTCTTCGCCGACGAACCCGAATCGCCGCCACCTGAATCCGAATCGCCGCCGCCTGAATCGGAAGGCACCGATCCGCCGCAGAGCGACGCCGAGTGGAGCTTCGGCGACCTCATCCAAACCCTCGCCTCCAAATCGGAGTCCGTCATCGAGAACTACCGTCGCGATTTCGAGGAATTCGGCTCTGGCCTCAGGAAGGAGACTGCGGTGATCCGCGAAGCTGCCTCGCGCGCCGTCAAGGACCTCCCGGCGTCACTCGACGTCGGCGCATCGGTGGCGCAGGAGTCGCTCGAGTCCGTCGGCCAAGCCATCGACGACATTGGCAGCACCGTTTGGAATTCGACAGCGCAAATTATCTCTCACGGTAGGGACTCTCTTTTAGCCTCTGATTTCGGTTCCGATTCATTCGATTCGAGCAATAACGATAGTAGCAATAGCAATGATGTCAAGAAACTGTTGAGTGGTGGTTGTAGTGATCGGGGTTTGGATTTGAAACGGTATAGAAGGTTTGATACGCTGGTGCGAGCGCTTCAGTGTGATGTGAATACCTATTTGGAGGAGCCGGAGGATTTAGAGAAATTCGGTGAGTGGAAATTAGGGTTTGAGTTAGAGAAGAAGGAGGAGGAGATTAGGGATTTGTTTGAAGAGAATGGGTTTGTTGAGGAGATTTACGAGAAGGTTGTGCCTAGTAGGACTGATCATGAAAGTTTCTGGAGCAGATATTTTTATAAGCTTCACAAGCTGAAGCAAGCCGAGGATGCGAGAGCTAAGCTGGTGAAGCGTGCAATTTTCGGGAATGAGGAAGAGGATTTGAGCTGGGATTTTGATGATGACGACGACGATGAAGAAGGCAATGATGGGTATGAACCTTTAGGCAATAGCAGTAGGGTTTCATTGGTGAAAGAGGGAAATTCTGGTGATGGTGGTGGTGTTGAGAGTGTTGAGGCTGGTAAGAAGGATTTAGAGATAGAGGAAGAGGATAATGGGAAGAGTGGTGAGAATATTCAAGATGAGAAGAAGGGTTTGGATATAGAGGAAGAGGACGAATCCAAAACTGGTGTTGATGATAAGTTGGAGGAGGGGAAATATAAAGAAAATGTGGCATCTAATATTCGTGAGCATGAAAGTGGCAGTGGGGATAAGTTGGATGCCAAATGTGAGGAGAAAGAGGGAACCGAAGCAAAGGCAGATAATGATAACAATGGATCGTGCAAAGACAGTGATATTTCAGTTGTTTCAAGCCAGCCTTCAATACCTGGAGAAGAAGACATAGGCTGGGATGAAATTGAGGATATTGACAGCAATGATGAGAATAAAGGGGATGATGTTGTTGGGTCCGCAAGTAGGATTGATTTGCGGAAGAGGTTGGGTGTGATAGACCAAGATGAGGAGGATCTTAGTTGGGATATTGAAGATGAAGAGGAGGCAGTCAAATCATGAGCAGATTCTGGATTAATTTTAAACCCAAATTGCTTATTAAGTGCATAATTCTTTTCTTATAACTTTACAATGTAAATAAATTGTTTTTATTTCTTACACAAGCTTAAGTAAGAAGGTGGACACTAGTTGAAAGTTTAATTTGTAAGTTATTGTGGGTTCTTTATCCTCTGTGAGGAAGGTTCTTGCACCATTTTTAAGGAAGGCTTGTTCAGTTATTTTCTGTTCCCATTTTATAAGGATAGCAGAATCATGTCATGTTGAACCACCTTGTTGATGATGCACCTATTCCAACAGTGAATGAAGTTGTTTACATCACTCAGATGAGGTTCAGTATGAATTTATTTGGTAGTGTTGAGCTGGCAGCATCTTGCATTAAATCAATTTAGAAAGTCAATTTTATAATTTAATTATTGCTTATCTAAAAGGTGGATATTTTTTGTTTTTAGCTTTGATCCATTTGAACCTTATCTTTTAACGTGTGACATTATGAGTAAAATAAAAATGTAGACATTTTTCTTTGTTTGGTTGGGGAGTAGATTTGAGAGGATGGATTTGAAGGAATTTGAGTGGATTGTGTATGAATGAGAGGGTTGTTTGGATTAATGGATGGATGGTAAGATTTGAAAAGATTTGAGGGGATTGATTATGAAAGTTTGGAATTGATTTGATAGATGTTATAAATTTGTTTTTATTTTTTTAATTGATATATTCTGAAATTACTAATTAACCCTTATGGTAAAAAATTAAATGAATTAGATTAAATTGATTTTAATATAAAAAATATAGAAACTGAATTAATTAACTAGATATTTTTTAGTAGGTTGATAATTAACCTGAGAACATCCTTATTATTTTTCTAGTTTACTTCAATTAAATATTAAGTAAACATATTTTTATCGATAAAAAATTAAAAAAGAATAAATAAAAAACAATATAATATTTATAATATACCTTTATTATTTCTTTTATAAAGTAAATAATTTTTAGTGATTTAATTATTTTAGACAATAATATAATTATGAATAGATAGACTGTATTGAGTATGGGTAGATTGAAGGGAGATTAATTATATTATAGCTATTTTGGAAAAAAAGGAAAGTATTATGAATGAAAATATATATATATATATATATATATATATATA
>Ga0099824_1002537_pt1 | contig 26733 bp, 14 predicted proteins | sample SiratrowhiteBW_FD_76837 | JGI IMG/M metagenome (GOLD analysis project Ga0099824, IMG submission 76837) | Root nodule microbial communities of legume samples collected from California, USA - Siratro white BW | ecosystem: Host-associated > Plants > Roots > Nodule | place: USA: California...
CTCTCTCCAATTTCTCTCCGTAACTCGCACCTCTTTTGTCTCCTCCCCTTCATTTCTTCTCTCACACTCTCCTGCACTAGCTCAACGGTGAAGCCCCCAACATACAGATCCAGTTTTAACAAAATGTATGTAAAAAATTGCTGAATTAGGACGAACAATAGTTACAACATTTCACTTCTCGAAGGAAACAGAAATTTAATAGAAAAAAAGATACCAGTAATACTTAATAAGCATCAGAGTATAAACATACAGGTGTTCATCTAACTGGCTTCCCTCCAAATTTACTGATTTATGATTGGTATCTCCCGTTATTGTGTCACCATCTAATTGATTGGGGCTAGTAGATAAAGGTCCTTCAGCATCATTATCACCCATCTTTCTCCTAGGTGCAACTGTTAGTCCTAATCTTTTTAACGTATTGGAAATTTGAGCTGGTGAAATTTTACCATCTGGATCTAGCACTTCAGCTATACGGCGACTGCAATGTCGGTCATCTTTGAATCTATAAAAATCAAAGCAAGAAACAATGGTGAAAAGAAAGGCTAAAATTTATATGCAAGAGAGAGAGAGAGAATTGAAATATATGAATTAATCTATCATGTTTACTCCTTCAAGTACGTCTTCCCTGATGATGTAAAAAAATTAAAGAAAAAAAAAAGTGAATTTCTTTTTGACAATGCTCTAATGTAAACCATGCCCAAAGTTCACACAAAAGTTTGATCTGATTAAACCTACTTTTCATAGAGATCCTTAATTTGTCCTTCCAAATCAGCATCAAGAATAAGTTTTTTCCTTCTCCTTGGAACTGTTTGAGAATCATCTTTCATCAATTGCTCCCCACTGTGATATCCAAGTGAACCAGGTATCAGAAACTACAAAATCTCAAGGAAAATTTTTATGTAAAGTTGTAAGCATACATATGATCATCTTTGCCATTGTTAGCACCAGAGGTAGATGCAAAGCCTTCAATAACATCGTCAAGCTTGTCTCTAGAAGAAAGAAACAAAAAAAAAAATGAGAGTAGTCTTAGTTATAAAATATGGGAAATATTCGATGGTATCATCATAGAATACTTTATAGTATCCTAGATTATCTCATAGGAACTCATCTATATTTTCTTATTTAATTAAGAACTTTACAATTAAAGTAGGGGTATTTGATTAATTTGATTTATAATCATATCGTATCATGTATATAGGAATAAGATTTCCAATTATTATTTATATTTATTGTTATTAACCTACATAAAATGGACTCCATTCATTACGTAGTTCAATTACACAGTTTTAGTATCTCTTCCGTCTTTTTATCCTCTTTCAAAAGTGCAGATAATTCTTCGCAGTATATCTGCCTTTGTCTTTATCAATAATAACTATGAACCAATCAAGCAACAAGCCTAATTTGAAAATTGGTTCCACTTCTAAAGATATGCTCACCTCAGTGTTGCCAACAAATTTCCCAAAAAATATAGAAAGTTCAAAGTCTAACATAGGAAGCTTACAAGCAAAGTTTGAGATATTTATCTTACTTTTGATATCCTGAGTCATGAGTAATCAAAACATCAGCCTCATCCTCGCCAAGTGCATCAGCTATGCTTCTACGAGTCCACAACTTCGCTGGGGATAAACCAACTTCTTCATCTTGTGGAGTGTTATTCCAATTGGTACTTTCTTTCTTCAAATGACCAAGCTCGCTCAACAAATATTCAGCATTGATGTAATGACATTCCCTTCGAGTCTTCCAGAAAAGGACTTCTACAAACAAGAGGGGTTGCTTTTTCATTTTCTTTAGCATCTTTCTGACCAAACGATTCAGGAAATCAACTATATCTGCATATTCCTTGCAGGAACATGACTTTTGTTCGACCAGGATGTCATAAAAAGTTGTGAGCAGCGACAACTGCAAGAGTACGTCAACAAGATCAATAAATAGTATTCAGTAATCATATTCAAAAACTACACATTCTCATTGACGATGAAGTGCTTTCTGGGCTTGACCTGGTAAAGCATAGGTTGGAGTTCAAGATCATCACTTATTCTCCGCAGCATGCTTATTATGTAATGATTAGTAGCAACGGAATTGCTCCTATAAAACTTGAGCAGCCAGCACAATTTCTGAATGATATTGTGATTTGCAAAGGCAGAGACCAGTGTTGAAACCTTGAAATCAACTTCATCAATTGCATTTAGTTGCTCATCTTCAGAAAAATCGTTAGTACCACCCAACATATCCTCATCAACATGTTCAGGATATGTGACTTCCATTGGTTCCAACCCAACTTGGGAGTTCTCAGCTTCCTCAACATGATTCTCATGTTCATTATCATCAAGGGTAACATCTTCCCCGGTAGGATTTGGATTTGGATTTGGGATACATTCCTGCAGTAGCTTATTTTCTGCTGCTTGATTGACAGTTGAGATGCCGGTTTCATTTTGAATGCAATCATTATCTCCAGTCGGTTTGTCCCCCGATTCCGTTCCTTCTGGAATTTTTTTCTTTTTCACTTTCCTTGATTTTCTGGACACCTTGAATTAAAAGATATAAAGTAGAAAAAATTATCAAAATGTAGTAAAATCTTTAGACAGTATGCTCTGCAACAGATTTTTCACATACCTACATATTACATTATTAATGTCAAAAACTAACTCTACTAAAAATTTGAGCTATTAGTGAAGGCTATTCATCTCTAACAAAGCCTACGGAAGCAAAGCTATTTCATTTAAATGTGAAATTTAAATCAATATAAACAAGTGGGGTATTGCATATGAAGTTCAATTGCTAAGCATTTGTGGTAAAGTGGTTACATGCATCTTTCCTTGTTTGTTCTGATCTCAGTGATTTAGTTCAAATATAACTAACTCTTAACAGACACACAAGTTTCAGCTTACCCTTAATGTTCCTCTAGACTGAAGACTATCCATCAGCTTTACAACCTTATGAATGATTTCTACCAAATCTGCAAGATCACTGGAAACATAATTCATAAATATAGAAGCAAAGAAAGAACCACGGACTATACACAAACTCACAACAAAAACATGCATAAAATCACTATTATCATTGGACTCACGTATGATGACAATTGGATGCCTCCCATAACAGACAATTTTGCACACTGCTTTTAAATTGGAAAGTGCATAGTATTTAAGTTTGTAACAAAAGAGAAATTTATTTAATTAGACAAACACTTTAATGCAGCTTGGCGTACTTAGCTTTGTAGCAATCAATGCATTCACAAGTAGAGTATGTTATGTGTTAACTTTTGTATGATGTATGAACTAAAAAGACAACAAGTGATCAATAGATGTCCTTTAATAGCCTTTTGGGACCAGAAGCCCGCTAAGATACAAGTTTAAGACATGAAAAAAGCAGTCCGTATATGTAAATAATCAAGGAATGTGAATTTTTTTATAGAATAACGAGGTTAAACCTTTTTGGTTGCTTGTGGGTGTCAAAGTTTTTCATCAAATTCAATAGAAATTGTGTCATCCCTTCCTCGGTCTGATCATAAGTTAATTTGTACAGAAGGATACGAGCTGTTTGCGGCTCCTTTGAGTCTTCGGGTAACAATTTAAGTATCAAATCCAGCATGCGAATCTGAAAAGTCAAAAAAGAAAAATTAGGAAACATTTAAAGAAGTTATGCACAGGGATGGAGCTCTTGACCTCATTCTTGTGGAAATGCCCTAATTTGTAAAATTATCCAAAACAATAATAGACAAAAGTGGGAGCCATGGAATGCTAACAAAAATGGAATGGGATGGTGATTGATAAAGCAAAACCGTTTGTAGAAGTGATCTAGCTTTAAGATATATTTACAGTCCTAAGCACCTTAGCGAAAAATGAGAGCACGGATATAAAAGAGTAGAAGTTGATGTAGTAACATATGAAAATAAACAGAGCATATTAAGATTTTGTAGTTCATGTTACCATGTTTTTCAAAAGAGAACCAGCTGCAGATAGAAACTGGTGGTCATTTGTTTCCTTCAAACCATCATAGGCATGCCGCCACTTTGAAATGACCAATTGAAACATTGACTCATTCAAGGATGCTGCAATTGGACCACATATTTGACCACTGAAATCTGAGGTAACTGCATCTTTATCACCAAAAGTCTCAAATGTGTCTCCTTCCTCCTTGGTCTAATGAAGACGAGAACATGTATAAGAACGGCAACTGTTCTGAATTCTAGATTAAAAAATCCCATGTATGCTATTTACAAATAAAGCAGCAAGTGATAACTCACACAAGATGAGAACAGATGTTGTTATTCGTTGTCTAATTTTATTTGATATTTTTGTTCATTTCCATTTGTCCAGCCAAACAAAAATTCATTTGTTAGCTTATCATTTAGCGCATGAGTAATGACTAGCTATCACCTTCATGAATCAAAGCTCAGAAAAAAATAAACCCAGAAAATCCAAGTAAAGAAATCAACTTAAGCGTGTTTTTATCCTCTTGTTATTTCTTTTATTGTGCTGTATGTAAATAGTAATCATTATCGAATACTATTCGCTAACAGATAGCCATAATGTGCCAGAAATTTTCATTTGTTAACTTATTATTTAGCACGAGTAATGACTAGCTATGTTCACCATCACGAACCAAAGGTCAGAAAAAAATAAACCTAGAATATCCAAGCAAAGAAATCAACTTAAGTGTGTTTTTATCCTCTTGTTATTTTTTGTTGTTGTACTGTATACAAATAGTAATTAGTATCGCTTACTATTTACTAACAGAAAGCCATAATGTGCCAGAAACTGTAAGGCCTACAAACAAACTTATAACATGAAAAGTTAGCTTCGACATGGTTCGAGAAACTAAAATTACTACTACTTATGCTTAATGCTAAATTCTAAGTAAATAGTAAATAAATAACTAAATATGCATGGAGAATCTATAAATTTCCAACATTCAGATGAATCAGAAATTCTTCCTGTTCCGGACCATGAATGCTTCAAAATTTGCATTGAATACCTCTAATCAAGGGGGCAATGTTAAGTATTTCAGCTTGAAAGAGGACAAGAGAAACGTATGCTGAGAGATTGAAGTTCTCATATTATCATTCTCACCTTGGAAGCTGAATACTTGTAAAACTGAAACGCAGTGACAAATTCAGCCACTTGAAAGAAAACAACAACATCGCTTCTCTGAATTGAGGGATGTTCCTTTTCGATATCTTCACGGATGGATCGCATCAAAACTGATACAGGTTCTAATTGCTGTGAGATAACTTTTCACTTTACAAGTGAAACCAAAAGAAATAAATATATTTGCAAATAATACAGTTTATTTGAGAACAAAAGGCCCATACCATTGTATCCCCCAGAAAGAAACTGATCCAAAAATCCGTGAAGCAGCTCCAATATCTTATCCTTTGTTGAAGGCAACCTTGGATGATCCCACGCAATTCTTTTGGTAGGACCCCGAGTGACATTGTGTGCTTTAAGCAGCACATTATGAGAAGAATTAGGATTTCCCTTAACTACTGCCTTAGAACCATCCTACCAAAGAGAGACAGCCATTATCACTCAAGTCCACCAAGATAAAAGCACAAGCAGTGCAAAAAAGTAGTACCATTGTAAGCCGAGAAAATGTTCCACTAAATTGCGAATGTCTACTCAGATTGTTGACCTTCCTAGTATTTTTTCTCTTCTTTTCCTCCTCCATGATGAACTGTTGGAGACTATTAAGGGAAGCCTGGGGATCTTCCTCTGCCTAAAAAAGATTTTACAATTCGTAATTGACCAAAAAAAATATAAAATCACACATTCCAAAAGACCTTGCAAATAATGTTATCAAAGTACAGTCAGAAAAGAATAATCTAAATAAGTAGGACGCCCCTTGCCAGCTTGGCAAAAAAAGACACTGGTCACCATGAGGACTAACCTTTGATCCCTTCGAATGTGCCCTGATAATTAACTCCGGGTCCTGACCCATCAAAATGTAATGGAAGATTTCCAGTAGAAGCAAGTTATCTTGACGAAGATAAGTATTGGAACCGCCAACATATTGAGAAATAACTAGGATTATATCCATTACATTCTCGCGAAACAAAAGCTCCAGAAACCGGTCTCTCAGAGATAGAAACTGAGTGGCTAGTCCCCCTGACTTCAGGTGCAGCGGAATTTCTTGAACAGCAAGAATATTTCTAAATAATGTAAGCACAAGCTGGACCAATTTCCAATCATCCTCGCTAAATGCACCACTGTAAACAAACAATTAAAAACACACAAATAAGCATTTTTTTTTTTTTCATTTGCACTCGTAACATCGGAAAACACATTGCAGTTTGCAGCCACTCACCTTTCCAGATTCTCAAGCGGCCTCTCTAAAAACGAAACTATCACTGCAGCGACATCACTGTTCGTCACAGCAGACTTCAAACCCCACAGATACTCCAACTGTTGAGATATATCCGTGGAAGAAGGCTCGATCGGCATCGTAAGAAACACCAGTACCTTTACTGAGGAAAAAGAAACAAATACAGGTGAATCAAACCCCAAACACGCCTTAATCGATAAATTCAAGAAATTAATATATATATATATAAGAAAAACCTGAATTCAGAAGCAAGTTGCGATCTTCGTGATAGAGTTCGATGGTGGGTATCAAGTACTTAGAAACAACGTTCCATTTGCACACTTGTTTGAAGACATCGCGCGTTTGGGGATCGTCGCGCCGTAGAAACCGCAGCAAATCTTTCAGGTTATCTAGTAATTGGCAACGAGTGTAACGATGAGGAACCGGAAATTATCATGGAATCGAATTCAAATGAAAAAAAAAAAAAAAAAAAAAAAAAAAAAAAAACAAAAGGGGTATCGGAAAAGCAAGAGAATCGTACCGAGACAGTATTCGCCTTTGGTAAAGCCAATTCGGTTGCCTTCATTGTCCTCTTCGACGGTTCCAAGGCCGGCGCAGATTACTGATAAACCTTCGGTGTCCATGGTGACGGCGGAATTGGAGAGATTGTGCGGTTTTGGGATCTAAACGAAGGTGTGAGTTGAGTTGAGTAGTGTTAAGTGAAGAATGGCGCAAAAACTTCCCGCGCTTTTTAGAAGAAAACGATGTCGTTTAATTTTTCTCGGTACTGTGGGCTCTCTGTGGTTAGCTAACAGAAGAAACGATGTCGTTTGTACGTACTTGGGTGGTGGGCTTTAAAAACGGGCTATTACGGTGGTTTCCCAACCGGCTTTTGCTATTGGAACCTCCGTAATTGATTTCTGCACCTTTCCATTTCAATAAAATGATGAAAATGACTTTTTAAATTCTTAGGCTTTCAAGAAAATGATATTCATAATGCTTACAAAAGTTTCAGAATTACATGCTCCATATGAAAAATTATATTCCAAAATGAGATTCCATGAGAGATTAATGTAAAAATATAATATAGAATTATATTTTCACTTGTCTTAATTTTCATTCTCAATCACTTTATAATAAGATTTGTTATTATAGAATGAGTTTATCAAATAATTTAAAACTTGTTTTGAATTTTTGTTTCCAAAAATGAATGTTTCTATAATAAAGATTGATTAACTTTTTATATATCATATGCTGAAAAAAAAACACATATCTACGTGTCTCAAATTGTTATTATGCATGACAGAAAAAATAATCAAAATATAAAACAAAATATAAATGAGAATAAAATAAAATATTATATCATTATTATTATTGTAACATGTAGAATGATATTGGTAAAAAATAATAAAGTAATGGATACAGTGACTTTTGTTGTAAAAGAGGTTTGTGGAAACATGGTGTTGCTCAAAATCCAAACTGATAGTCATTGTTCCACCTTCCATGAAAGTAAGATTGTTTAGGGTGATGGATCATATTCTACTGGGTGTTCAGGTATTATTAAGATTTATTTAAAGAAATAGTCTACTTATACTGACATCTCTAATAATCACTAGTAATTGGGTTTCTTGTTCAGTGGGAGATTTTACACTGGTAATGTGATTCATTTTGTTCCAAAACTATTAAGTATGTATAAAGGTTGGAAAACATTAATTGACACCTGATAATGGAGACTTTATATAAAAGTAGTTATTGTTAAAACTAGGACAATTTATTTTAAAAGTGTGAAGTAGTTTGATCTTACAAGGAAAAAAATTATTTGAAACCTGCCAAAAAAAAATTACGTTCATTTAACAAGTGTTGATGTGATAGACCTTCGTTATATAATTAGTTGAATGTATTTGTGTGCTACTAAAATGTAGTTGATTATATATACAATATTGTCCTATAATGTATCAACCTTCTTCACATATATCTAATGTATACAAAATTTTAGTTTTATGTATTTTTAAATGTTTTATTTATTTATTTTTCAAACTTTACTCACAATTTTTTTGCTTTTGACTTTCTGCACTTAGATGAGAGAGTTGATTAGAAAAAAAAATTAGGATGTGAAGAGTAAAAAAAATGTAAATTGTAACCTTTAACAAAGTTTGAGTTGATTCAAATTTATTTATTTTTGACGTGTGATTTAAGATTATATTTTTTGAATTTAAAATATCTCATAGTCAAAGTACTCTGAAAGAAGAATTGTGATTTTTCTAATTCTTGATAAACCAACAGTTTAAATACACACTAACAGTTGATTAAAGATCTTAAGCCATCGTTAATTAAGCTTAAATTTCACATCACTCTGGAGGTGATGCCATTATACAAAAAATATTCTCCTTTCATGTATATCTTCTGTGATAGATCCCGTATCAGTAGCAATGAATCATTCAAAAGTGAGCATCTTTAAAAAAGATGTTAAAATAATAAGAACAGACACTTAAATTACTCGCTTCAAAATATGTGTTTAGTTTGTGGGAGCAAACATAGCAAGATGGTGGTTATTTCGATAGAAACAAAGATGTGTTATATGTCTCGTGTCGCGTGTCCTTGCCCCCCACTTGATACATGTCTCATGACCTGACTCTGCCCAACACAATTCCACCTTCTTCTTCTTCTTTTTCAACTCCTTTATCCTTCATACCTTCTGCATACTCCATTACTCTATCTCTGCAAAGATGTCTCATATTGTTGCCACTCGATCCATTCACTCCTCCCTCACGCGCCCCACCACAGGATCTGCACACCAGAGGCCGCTAACTTCATTAAAGCCTCCAACTTTTGCTTCCAAAGTGTTCCCACAACAAAGGAACACCCCCTCCAAAATTCGCTACCCCAGTTGCCGCGTCAATGCTAGGAAATCTGCACCCGCTGAAGTTGTCCCCATGTCACCCGAGGATGATTCAAAGGTTCGTGCCTTTTCTCTCTCACTGTAATTTTCCCTCTGTTTCTTGGAAAGGTATGACGGGGGAGTGAGAAGATTTGTTATTTTGGATGGAAAGACCCGAAATGGAAGTAGAGTGATGAGAAACTTCCACCTGGAAGCATGGTGGATGGGGGTGGAAAGAAGAGAGATAGGAAGAAAGAAGAGAATGTAGAGAGATAAAGGGTTGGAGATCCCATTTACTGAGTAGGTATATGGCCAAAATAGTATATAGAAATGGGAGAACACTCACTTAGAGCAAGATTTTGCAATTGATTTAGTTTCAAACCTAAATTCTATGAAAAAGTGATAGACTTGGATAAGTGATGCCATAGAAAATGAAGAGAGGCACAAAAGGAAAATTGGGTGGAAATGAGATGGCGGAGAAAGTGAGTTCATGGTGAGTATTTATTTTTTTACAAGTAAGAAAAGTGATAAATATGGTAAGTGATGGATAGAAAAGGAAAATATGAATAAAATTGCGTGGAAATCAGATAGAAGAGAACGTGAGTGTATGGTGAGTATTTTTCATATAGTAAGGGGCGGTGGTTGCGAAAATTGTTGAGTTGTAAACCATTTAGTGTTGCGGTGAACAGATTGAGGAGGAGTTGCAGCACTTGCGGGGGATGCAGCAATTTGGTGACACTGCAGTTGGAATGTGGTCAAAACCCACGTTTAGGAGGAAGACAAAGATTGTTTGTACCATTGGTCCTTCTACCAACACCAGGGAAATGATCTGGAAGCTGGCTGAGGCTGGGATGAATGTTGCCCGTATGAATATGTCTCATGGAGACCATGCTTCTCATCAGAAAGTTATTGACTTGGTTAAAGAGTATAATGCTCAATCCAAGGACAATGCCATTGCAATTATGCTTGATACCAAGGTAATGCTTAAGTTCTTCCTTCAATCTACTACTGTTTTTAAGGATACTTTGTTCATACCATATTTCTATGATTACAGTTTAGATTTTGTGTCAGCTGGTAATTCATTTTCTCTGTTTTCAGGGTCCCGAAGTTAGGAGTGGGGATTTGCCTCAACCAATTGTGTTAACACCTGGGCAGGAATTCACTTTTACCATCCGGAGAGGTGTTGGAACTGCAGATTGTGTTAGCGTGAACTATGATGATTTTGTCAATGATGTGGAAGTGGGGGACATGCTCCTTGTTGATGGTATGTCAACCAACTATTTGGTAAAAATGTTTGAATTATAAAAAATTGTGTTATGATCGAGGAATGATAATCACCTATCATGAGACTAATTTATTCTTTTATGTGGTTTTCTTTAACCTTTTGTGATATGATCATATGAGGGATGATCTTCCATTGGGCCACTGTGTGATTCAAATAGTGGAGTGGTTTTCATCAGTGGCCAAAATAGTGGCTTTTTGTGCGCTATAGCACACCACCACAACATAGGATTATAAACTAATTAAAGTAAAACAAGCTTATAAGCTAATTAAAGTAGGTTATAAACTACTCACGTGACTAACCAAATACACTTATGATACGTTTAATTGTTGTCGGACAATATCTGTATTTTCCTATTTATCTCAGGAAGAGTTAATACTGAGTCAGTGGTGTCTCCTATTGTGTGTGATGTAGGTGGTATGATGTCTTTGGTGGTGAAGTCTAAGACAGAGGATTCTGTGAAATGTGAAGTTGTTGATGGTGGAGAGCTCAAGTCAAGGAGACATTTGAATGTTAGAGGAAAAAGTGCAACACTGCCTTCCATCACTGGTTAGGTTTCAGTTTTTTATTCCCATTCTTGTCATATATATTTTTTAAATATTTGTCCATCTCTTTCTACATGCCTCTATGTGGATGGGTTCTGGCCACTGGACGAGGATTAAGGTTATGTTGATTTCCCTAAGACATAATATTTGTGTTGATTTGATACAGACAAGGATTGGGATGACATCAAATTTGGAGTGGATAACAAAGTTGATTTCTATGCTGTTTCTTTTGTGAAGGATGCACAAGTAGTTCATGAACTGAAGAATTATTTGAAAAGTAAATATTCAAGATAATTTTAAATCTTTTAGTTAGTCCATGCTTCTAATTTCTCTAATTATTTTGAAATATGATAAATTGTCCACTCAACACTGCAGGCTGTGATGCTGATATACACGTCATCGTAAAAATTGAGAGTGCAGACTCTATACCAAACTTGCATTCGATTATTACAGCATCTGATGGGGTGCTAATCTAATCCTTAATTTTTTTTTCACTATGTTTACTTCTTGATTTTGGGAAACAGGGATGATTTGGCCCATATTGTAAAAACAGAAATCTTCATCACTGAGTGTTTTGCTTAGAGGTTGTGGATTAAGTTTTTGGAGCATTTCTTTAGTGTTTGTTGATATTGAACTGTCTGCTTTTGGCTTCCTGTTTAGGCCATGGTTGCAAGAGGAGATCTTGGTGCAGAGCTCCCTATTGAAGAGGTTCCACTTTTGAGGTAAAGTCCTTTTAAACAGAAATGAGTTAATGGCAAAGAAAATTATAGCATATTGCTTCCATAACTGGACATCAATTTGAGTTCTTCATCAATAATGCCTGGTAATGCAGGAAGAGATAATCAACATGTGCCGTAGCATGGGAAAGGCCGTTATTGTGGCCACAAATATGCTGGAAAGCATGATTGTTCACCCAACACCAACCAGAGCTGAGGTATCTGATATTGCAATTGCTGTCCGAGAAGGTTCTGATGCAATAATGCTTTCTGGGGAAACTGCTCATGGAAAGTAAGTAATAATTCTGTCACCTAATATTCTCCTGTTGGAGTTCTTACTAAGGAAAGGAAAATATCACAATCAAATTGGTGTTACCTTGAAAAATTAGGTTTTAATGTGTATAGTTGAAAGTAGATATTGTGATTTTACATGCTAGAGTATCAATGTCTGGTTTCATTTGTAGCAGTCTACTTAGTGACTTGGAAGAGTGATCTAAAGGGAAGGCATTCATGGAATGTGACTATAATAATGACATTCATTGCAATGCAGGTTCCCACTAAAAGCTGTGAAAGTAATGCACACTGTGGCTTTACGGACAGAAGCCACTATAACTGATGGTCGGTTGCCACCTAATATTGGTAACGTATTCAAGGTTTGAATTTTAAACTCAATGACTCCACTTATTTTTAATCAGTGTGTTCTAATTTTCCTGTTGGTACTGAAATGTGATCTTTTTTGTGCTGAGTAGAACCACATGAGTGAGATGTTTGCTTACCATGCAACCATGATGTCTAATACCCTTGGAACCTCAACTGTTGTCTTCACTAGATCAGGCTTCATGGCCATCCTTTTGAGCCACTATCGACCTTCAGGCACCATATTTGCCTTTACAGATCAGTAAGTTCCTTTTTCGCTTTCTCTCTTGAGACCAGACCAAAACAGTTTACTTTTCTTTGAGTTACAGAATGTACTAGGTAGTTAGTAAACTAATATATAGCCTGTTTGGAAACAGTTTTGTCTGCCTCTAAAAGAACTTTTGTTTCAAAAGTTACTAAGAAGTTGTTTCTTCTAACAAAAGTAGCCAATTGCATGTGTCCAAGTTGTATCGGGTGTTTTTTCTTATATTGAAATATACTCCATTCATCATAAACAATCAGCAAGAGATCATGTACATGTATTATATCAGACTAATACACTCTTAATTATACTTTAATCTATAGCATATGTTATCCCTTAATTATTTGTCATCTGTATATATCTTTATGTATCTTTCCATTACAATTATTCAGAAACAAATCTTTTTATAATATATATATATATATATATATATATATATATATATATATATTATATTTCTCTATATATGATTGAATTGAAAGCCATGATGTAATTTTGGTGGGCATGCAGAAAGAGGACACAACAGAGGTTGGCTTTGTACCAAGGAGTGTGTCCTATTTACATGGAATTCTCTAAAGATGCCGAAGAGACTTTCACAAGAGCATTGGATCTGCTGCAGGTAATATTTTGGAGGATATTGAAAAAGTATATAAGAAGCATGTAAAGAGGCTTAGAGTACTTAGGATGATTGTTGTTGTTTCCATATGCAGAAGCTAGGAATGGTGAAAGCAGGAGAAGAAGTGGCACTAGTACAAAGTGGGAAGCAACCCATATGGAGGTCCCAATCCACTCACAATATCCAGGTCCGAACAGTGTAACACAGAATCACATATTTTGGTTGCTTGTTACCTAGGCTTGTATCATTTATTTTTCATCCTTCTTTTTTGTGATTGTTCCATATTATTTGTTGCTGACACTAGACGTATTTTAGTAGTGATCATTGGAATTTTGATAAGAAATTGGAGTGATAAATGCTTTCAGCCACATCCTGGACCGAGTCTCTCTGCCTTAATTGTTTATTGTATTTGTTATATTTAATATACAAATTAGTAAGCCAGATATTTGACCACCATTAATATAATGTTATTTTTTTTCATGTTGTGTCTATTGCTTTCAAAAGAGGCAAGGACTTTGGTTTTAATTTTGATTTTAAAATAAGATAAATTATTATATATAAGTAGGTGTAATTATTCTCTTGTTGAGTTACGGTTGAAGTTTGATTTTTAGGGTTTTAAAATTAGATCTTGTGAATTTTAAGTTATTTTTCTTTCTGTTCATTGACATGCACTTTCTCAAAAATTGTTTGAAAGTTAATAAATTACGAAATTCATAGGAAGTACTTTTGTACGTGGCAATTTTTTTTATATATTACTGTACCTTTTTTAAAACATATATGTTATATTGATATTGTAGGAGTAAAAGATTATACCGTTCGTTAAAAGACTGCCTCCTTACCGGTTAATACTTCGCTGCAGATGCCAGACATGTCATCTTGTCACTAAACATAAATATTTATTATTAATAAAATTATAAGAAGAATTAAATAATATATCAAATAATATTAAAATATTACACTATCATAAATTTATAATAATAAAAACTTAAATATAGCATAATTTTATAGGCTCTTATAATTCAAATAAAATATATTATTATAATACATAAATAGAAGTTTTAAATTATATATCAATATTAGTAATAATACATTTATATATAAAATAATAAATATTTAGATTGTTTTTTAAGAAAAAGGTTTAAATGGTGTTGATTTTATTGACCTGGTTTGTCACTGATTTTTTTAACCAATTAACAGATTTTTGGGATCTATGATATTTATTTTTTTGTGTTACTATTTTAAAATATAGCTTAATAATCTAAAGTATACTTTATGAATGACCCATATCATAACATCATGTATCATAGCTTAGTGATGTTTGAGAGGTCTTGACTCCTAATTTTTTTTACATATATATAAATTAATCTATAAATAAAATTATTATTTTTTAAATTTTAATATATTTGAAATATTAAATTTTTTTGTATATCTATAAAAAAAATTGACACCCACAAGATATTTTTTAAAGATTCACCACTTATGTAGAGTGTAGGGTTCCAACCCAAGCGATTGGTTAGAATCATTAATGAGTTATGACAGACTTCCACTAAGAAAAAGAGGAAAAATAGAAAAAAAGAAAAAGTGATGAGACAAAAAGATAAATGAAGAAAGTAAAGTGAATGTTTATATTTGTTTTTAAATATTAACTTTCTCTAATCTTGTAGCCTCTACTTCAACATAAATAATAATTCACATGCCCCCTTTACCAAGTTCTAATTAAAATTTGTGTGCCAATTGGTCACCCTTTCCTTTAAACATGGTGGACGCGAATGAACAAAAAGCCATTGTTGCATGTGCAAGTGGTATACATCCCCTGCAGCATCAGTAATATTCATAAAAATATAGTTTTTTAGTTCCTATATCAACTTTTTACTTTTGTGTGGCCGTCATAAGCAATGTTAACTAACGAGTTATTACACATATTGTAACCACACAATTCACCTAATGTTGGGCTTACTGCTACGGCTTGTCGTTACGGAACAAGTATGATAGGTGTTTTTAAATATTTTTTTGTAATTTTTTTATTATAAATAATAAAATGATTAAAAAACAATAATAAAATTAATAAATAAAATTATTAATAACAAATAGAATTACTACTTTTTCTAACAAAAATAACTTTTTTTCCAATCCATTTCTCATCTCTTTATATTTTTGTCTCTTCTGTTGACCAGCAAATATAACATTGGTCCCCTTCTTAAAATCACCATTTCCTTTAATTGGTGCAACAATCTTATCTTACCTACCGTTTATAAAAAAATATTAAGAAAAATATAATTATTTTACTGGATGTTTTGAATTTATGTTTATAAAATATAAAATAGAAAAATGATCTTTTGGTAATTGTAAAAGGTGAAAATTAATGTTTTATTACCAAAATGATTAATTCTAATAAAAATTACCTTTTCGTGCTTTCAACTGGGGAACGACTCATCAAACTTCTGAATACAGAAATCTTCCTCAAATAGAAAAACCATTGATTCTATCTTACATATATAATCAAAATCAAAAGCTTCATCTTGCACTTAAAACAGAAAAGTCAACTAGGTGATTAAAAGCCTCCTAATCAATTAATTACTTTTCTGATGCCAAAAATTTCTCATACATACTATATTCAATTTTAGAAAACCCTATTCCTCACATTACATATTATAGATCTCCAACATTTGAGCAAGAATGTCTTCACGTTTCAACACATATGTTTTATGTGGATTTCATTAGCTTAATCACTGCCATGCTTGTTTTCAACTCAAAATTAAAACTCTTTCACGTCAACAGAAATGCAAATTGGAGAATTGAAGCATCATTTAAGCGAAGGCTCAGGTCAAAATAACATGCGCCTACAATTGCAGATAACCACACACTACTTCCAAAAGTACAACGTTATTCTTTTTCTTATAGTTAATACTTTTCAAATCACAAGTAGGAGATAAAAAAATAACTAGTGAATTGCAACTTCACACGCTTCCAATAATAGCACTACTATACCCGTTCTGAACATCAAAGAATCTTGACCATAGCATCACGCCACCGTATTTTGGTGACTCCTTGATCACCGGCAGGATTTCAGACGTCAACACATCGGCCGGGATGAAACCGCTGCCAGCGGCCGCCGGAGCCGCCGGCAGCCCTAAGAATATCTTCCCTGCTGGTACTGTACTAGTCCAACGGTTCCAAGAATTCACAAGGTTAGTTATGTTCCCATCAGCGTACTGACATGGAGGGTTGTTGTAGAACTGAACCCAAACAAAGTCAAATAGGCCTGTGTTAAGGGCAGTGCCCAAAAACCTATCAGGAATTGGACACTGAGGGGCAGCACCTAGGTATACCCTCTTCCCTTTTCTACTATATGCCTTGAGGAAACGTGCAAGGTGTTCATAGTTTTCTGTTGAGCCTAGTTCTATGTCGAAATCTATACCATCTAACACGGCATCACCTAGTGGTCTTGTTGATGAGTTGCCCCCCAAGAAAGTGTTCCACAAGAAGGTTGAAACGTTTCCTGCATCCTCAACGGAAGCCAAAGTGTAGCTTCCAATGCCACCACCTATGGAAAGCAAAACCTTGATGTTTTTGCTTTGGCAGTCCTTGATTTCGGCGCTGAACTTTGTGCAGGAATTGGTGGCGGGGTTGCAGTGGCCAGCCAGGTTCATTTCTGGGGTTTGGCCATTGCCAAATTTGTTGAGGAAAGCTATGTTTACGTGAGTGTATCTCCCTGTGGCACATGCTTCGGAGAGGGTACCCTCGTTGCCGTTTTGGCCCCAGTAGATGGCTATGCCACCGGCATGAGAGGTTCCAGCAAGAGTGAAGAAGAGGAGGGGAAGAAGAAGAGAAAAAGCATGAGAGTTTTTGCTCTTTCCCATTTTTGTAAAGGTGAGTTTAGCTTCTGTTTTCTACCCTTTGGCGTGTTATAAAGGGTTCCTTACAGCTTTGATATTTATAGAGGCAAAAGCTGGCTTTTCACAGCTTTAAAGTTTGAATATTAGAATTAGGGTGTTGACTAAGAAGATGTCATTTCCGACGGGAAAAGGTCAAAGAGCTTTAATTTTCAACAACTGCATTATCTGTCAAATAATTTGTAGTATAGTATCCACTATCATTATCACTATGTTTATGCTTATGTTTATGAACCAGATGAATCAAAAGTCAAAACTATGACAAGGCCATAAGTATTGAAACTGAGTTATATTTGTAAATTGTTCTGCTTTAAACTGAAACTATTAATAGACTCCATTAAGTGACGAGCCAACCTTGGAACTGTTTATCACAGCAGAAGTCAGCTGAAGAAGCATTAATGCAAGCTTGCCACTTTTTCATTCCTGTTGTAATTCTGACCAATTCCTGTTTCTAAGATACTTAGAAAACTTATGTAAGTTTATCTATGAAATAAATAAATAAGCATGTGTTTATTGGTAAACTTTCTAGAGTTTTCATTCTTGTTTAATTTAAATATATTTTTAGATGTAAAAAAGTTAATATGAAAAGCCATAAATAATTAATAACATGTAAATTTATACCCTACTTAATGTATTTCAATTAAATTAATTTTATAAGGTAAAATATTTTAAAGATTAAAAAATTATTGGAATATACTTATAGTGTTAAAAGTTATTTTACAAAATTGTCTAATTATGGAGTGTTATGTAATTAAAAACTGTTAACTCTTTCATTTATTTCTCTAATTAATTAAAACTATTAAAATATCAGTATATAAAATTAAACTATTAGAAAAGTATCTTTCTAATGCATACGAGTTATTATTCAATTAGTCAATTAGTCCTCGTATTAATTCATTCGAAACAAGGAATATTTTTTAGTATAGCAAAATCTGCTGAGAAATGTATAATACTAACCAAAATTTAATTAAAATGGGTGGGTTAATTCTTATATGAAGTTGAAAATCAAAAGAATTTAAATTAAATTAATATGAAATGATTATTATTTTTTATAAAAGTAATTGAATATTAAAAGATATAGTTAATGGATAAGTTATAAATGTTGATGAGCTATTGTAATCTGAAGTGGATTTTTTGGATTAGATAGTGATTGGTGTATTATATTAAAGAAGAAATCGATATGAGTGGGATTTTGTGGATTAATTAATGAGTAGAGGAATAAGGTATAGGTCTGAAATGTGTCTGAAATGTGAATTAATAATAAAATGCAGTCCATAATGTCTGCAAGTGCTCTGAGTATGAGTTTGGGAAATACATAAATATCAATGGTCAACGCCTGGATTTGTCTTTCTCAGTTCTCATTTGGCGTGGAACACAAAATATAACCTAAAAATAAAAAATAATTTTTAGATATTATAATTTAGAAACTTTTTTATTAAAAATGATTTTTAGATTGTATAATTTAAAAAATATATTTTTTATATTACGTAATATAAAATAAAAAAATTTAAATTTATATTATATAAAAATCATTTTTTACTTGTAAATCTGTAATTTGAAAGTTTTTTTAATAAAAAAATTCTAAAATACATGTTATGAAAGTCATTTTTTCTAAGCTAGAAGAGATAAAAAAAAAATAAAAAATAAATAAAACACCCCTTATGATATTCAAGACTCCAAGAGGAGCCCAACTTAGTCGGCAAAAGACCATCTTGGTTTCCATCTGACATTTAGAAACTTACTCTTCTTTCTTCCTTCAACTTGTTACTTATTTAAAATCCGTTCTAGACAGTTGTTATTTTTAAGTTTTAAAAGTTTAAAATTATAACTAATTTTTAGACATAAAAAGTATTTGTAATTTTAAATGATTTTCAATTTTAAATAATAATAAATTATTTATTATCATAATCACCCTCACCATTATTATTATCATTAATATTATGACAGTCATCATAAACATTTAGCATTTAAAATATCCTTATTTTAGAAAAACATAAATTTTGTAGTATTGAATTATTTATAATTTTTAAAGATGGAAATAAAAAAGAACTAATGTGTTTGAAATACAATTTAATAGTTAGTAAAATTAATTGATCTAAAGTAAAAAAAAATTAATATTAGAGAAAAGTTTAAATGTAGGTTCTGGAATTTAGAAAAGAGACATTATGAACATCACGTTGTAGAATTAATAAAAATCTAATAATTAATCGAGTATTCGTCTATGTTAAAATGTTAAAATCAAAAGTTTGATATAATATTCTAAAATAATTGTCTATTTTTATATTAGAGTAATTTTCTTCATCAATTTTGATATTCTTTTATTTACATATATGGATAAATCCCACGTTAAAAGTACGAATTTATGAGAATAAATTATATGATACATGTTACGAATTTGATTAAAACTATGATCACTAGAAATTAAAATTATATATTTAATAAATAATAACTTTATTTTATAATATTGTAATTTAATTCTGAATTTTTTTTATTTTAGATTTTTTAAGAACTTAGAACAATTGTAAGGAAATTTGCCTTTTTCGTGGGAATTTGTATCCTTTGTGTTTTGCAAAACTTGTAAAAGTACTTTTTTTTCACTTATTCTTTGCAATTCCTTCTCTCGAAGCAAATTCATTACATTAGATTTTTTTTTTTAAAATAGTGTAATTTTGTAATATTTATTCAAATGGTTAAATTTTAAAAAAATTATAATTATAAATAAGTTATGTTTATAAAAGCAACTTCAAACATAAATTTTATTTTATTTCTTAAATTATGGTATATGAATAATAAGAATAATTAAATCTGTCGTTGAGTACAAGATTTAATTTGTTTTCTTTTTTAATTTAATGGAAGTCATACTTTTATATATAATTGTTTTTAATTTTTTTGTTTTTTTATTATTTTAGTTTTTCAACATGTATAATAATAATAAGGCAGCATATGTATGCAACTTAATGCATCAAAGTTTAGTTTATCTTAATTATAGGAATTTTTGTAGACTTAATTAAAAAAACTCGATAGTGTTATCATTGGATGGTATAGGAAAAAAAAAAAATTGAAAATGAACAAAGCTCCACATTTTCATTCCATCTTTATATAGTAGGTAATGATTCCATCATCTTAAGAATCTGTGATATGTCTTCATATATCTTATTCTGGTTTCCTTTTTATGTATGATTCAAAAAATGACATCATATAATCTACTTGGTAGAATACTTGGATTTCTATGTTTAAAAAAAATTTAATTTACAAATATATACTTTCCAATATATATTTAGATTAGATTATATATATAAAAAATTTAAGAAGTTAAATCATATGGTAATCACAAGACAATCATACCATAATAGATTAAAAACCAAAATATTTGTTTTAACTGCAACTAATTTTATACATAAAAGCAGAAGTCATCATATGTATTTAATAAGTTATTAGGAAATCAAAAAAATATATATATATTACATAATAATATAAGAAAACATAATTTTTAATTATTAATTTATCTGTTTAAAGTAATAAGTTAAACTTTAATTTTATTTTTCTCAACAAAAATATTCTGTAATTCTTAATGATAGTTTTTTTCCTGATCGACTCTATCCTTGTCTGACAAATAGTGGAATATTTTTAGTCATACAATTTTTATTTTCAATCTTATCAGATATAACTTTAAAATATTATGCGTGCGGCATTAGATGTTAAAGTTTAAAATTATTTATGAAAATAATTAAATAGATTAAATTTAATTTAATTTAATTAATAAGATAATTGACATAGAGAAAATATACTTTTTAGCTGTCTCGGCATTTTTATTAACATAACATGCTTTTGAAAAATTATAAAAAAATAAATATTTTTACAAAGAAAAAAACGATAATTTCATGATTATTTTTTAGTTATAGAATTATTTAGCTAATTTTAAATTGAGAGTGTACTATTATATATTTTATCCTATAACAAAACTATTTCTATTTAATGCAAATAAAATTGTTTTATTGAAAAATGGTATTATAAGTGCTTAAAAATATTCTATTCATTATATAAAAGTATACTTAATAAAACTATTTTAATTTAATAAAGATAAAAAAATTATTGAAAAATAAAAACAAAGTAGTCACAAAAAGTTGCATGATAAAAAGATATATATAAATGATTAAATTAGATTGTGATATAATATAATTTTGTTATAATCAGATTTTGATATAATATAAATTGGTTATAATCAGATTTTATTAGATAAGATACACTTATATCTGTTATATCTTTCAAATTTGATTCTCTATATATAAGAACACTCACATATTAACATACTACACAATTGGAAAAAATAGTTTCTGAGATATTTTTTTTTTCAAGTTATAATCGATTTGCCTAACACCTAAACCCTTTTCGCTGTGCTCGTAAGTATAGAGTAATCGCCATCAGAGAAAACTCTCACACAGTGGAAAAGAGTGCTAAAGGTAATCCCTTGATTCATGTTTCATAAGTTCTTGTTTGTTTGTTTTTTTTATTAATTATACTTTTCATTATTGATAAAAAAATAATATTTGATTAGAATATTCAGATAGAATTATAAGTGTTCGCAATATGCTAAACAATAGTCTCCAACATCGCTATATTGTGAGTAATTAAACACAAAGATTTCCAGTATATTTTATAATATTTTGAAAAGTAAAATTAAAAAAAAATCTTTATATTTTTCATTAAAATATTCTAATTTTGTTAGATGTCTATATTTTGTAAGTTATAGGTGTAATGTTATGATATTATTTTTGACTCTCAGATTATAGAAGAGTGAAGGGAAACATGTTTTGTGAAGATATGTGGATCGAAATTTTGTCAAAGCTTACAGTGAAATCTCTTATGAGATTCTCTTGTGTGAGCAAGTATTTTCAATCTCTTATTTGCGATCCAAGTTTTGTGAAACTACACCTTCAAAATTCACCCAAAAACACCCATTTTCTGTTAAGATACTCAAACCAAGCACAAAATTCCTCCTTTATCTTTTCCTCACATATCAGTTCCTTCTTTGAAGATCCATTACCCTTATTTTCTGTTGATGATACGCCTAAGCCTCAAAGGCACAAGTATCGGTTTCTTGGTTCATGCAATGGCTTGGTCTGTTTGCGTAAATGGACCGATAAAGGATCAAACACGTTTCACTTATGGAACCCCGCCACAAAAAAACTATTTGAAAACCTGCATTGTATATTAAACCCTCCTGAGACCCATGAAGTTACTATGTTAGGGTTTGGCTATGATAATTCAAGGGATACTCACAAACTGGTAGCAATAGTTAACCATTTGAATTCAGAAGAGTATTATTTTAGATCTTTAATATGCAACATGGAAGATAAAAGTGGTTGGAGAGACATTGAAAATTTTCCTGCAGATTCTACTACAATGGAAGGTGATGGAATATACCTAAACAACACTCTTAACTGGGTAGGGTTACTAGACAGGGACTATGTTGAGGATGATGATATTGATCTTACATTTAATGATGTGGTGATTGTTTCACTTGATTTTAAGACTGAGACATATACACATTTGTTGCTTCCTCGTGATCTTAGTAGGGTAATCATATATGATTTCTGCTCTTTTTCTCAAGAGCTCCATAGCAATAAAGCTCCACTTATTGGGGTTTTGGGTGGTTGTTTAAGTCTTTTTCTTCATAACCGGACCACAAATCATCTAAGCATATGGCAGATGAAAGAGTTTGGCAATCAAAATTCTTGGACTCGCATGCTGAACACATCTCTTCAATATCTCGGAATCAACGGCACTTTGCACAGTGATTTACTACCTCTATGCATGGTTGAGAATGATCGTGACATCATTATTATTCACAGTTCATTTAATGATGGTTTACAATCAGTAGTTTATAATCAAAGAGATAAGACAGTGAAGTTCACAATGATATGTGACAACATAAGGTGGATCTATCCTTTTGATTACATTGAAAGTTTAGTTTCCCCCTTCTAGATTAGAACTTTTATGACATTTTGTTAAACACAATTTTTTTTTTATCTTTTTATGTTTTTTTTTTTTATGGTAGTGAATATACTTTATTTTTATTTACGTGGTTATTTTTTTCAATTCAATTTCAATACACTACCTCATAATATTAACATGTTACTTAAATTTTAAACCAATGATCTCATAATATAAAAAATAATTTATCTCTTAGATTCAAATCAAACCTCTAATATGTGATTATTTTTATCAAATCACGATTATAACTACGAATTAATTGTACATTTAAGTTTATTTCGATAGCCTTGTATAGATGCCATAAACAAAATAATAGATGTATAATTAGAAAACAGTATAAATATTTACACTAAAATCAAATTACAAAATTAATTGAGATAAAAGGTTATTCAAGTATTTGTTTTATCCATTATAATTTAATTTGAAATATGATTAGTTTAATTGTTAAAGGATGCAATTAACACATAATATTACTGTTTTTATTTATTTTAAATTAATATTGTATTAAATGCTTTCTATTTGGTCACTGGACTAGGAGGAATCTCCAAAGTAAAAGGCTAAAATGTTCTGTATACCTGCTGGCCTTTTTGAATTTTTAGATTTATTTCTACAATTTTTGTGTATTCAAGTGTTATATTTTTTTTACTTAAAATTTTTGCGTTTAAAAATTTCTACAATTTTTTGAATTTTAAGATTTATAAAATGTTATCGTATATTTTATTATGTTTTTAATATCAACAACGGGATGATTTATCATAATTTCTTACCTCCTTTAACTTATTTTTCTTAATATCTTTAATTTTAATTCAAATTTAAATTTTAATATTTTTATTAAAATAACAATATATTATAATGTAAAATAGTTATCATGAATTTAAACTATAATTATATGTTTAGAAATACTAATTTATCATCTGCTTTAATTATATATTATATATTTTAAAATATTTATTTGCTATATATACTAAATATCTGCTGTCCCGTAAGAGTAAAATACTAGTTGTTGATATACTAAAAGTTAAAATTTCAAAACATTAAAATTTTGATAACTAAAACCGAAAAAAAAAAGTTACTCTAGATAAATTCATATTTAATTAAAATATTCAGAATTGATTAACACTTTTCAAAACGGCCAAATAATATCATTCTCCATGACCATTCCCATTATAAATAATCAAAATCAAAACCAAAGATTTTATATTATAATATTACGATAAGTAACGTAAATATATTCATGTTTGATTATAAGATATTATTTATATTTGATTAAAAGTTTTGGGCAGAGTGAATGTTTGGTTCCTTAACCATTTATTTATTTGAGCATTGAGTGTTTTTTATAAAATTTGCATCACTTAGTATTCCGATTTGGGTCAAGTGGGCTTCAACTTATCTCAGAAAGATTACTCGGATCTTGATAAAAATATTTGGTGTGCAATGTGAGATTGAGTAAAACTACTCGACCGAGATACATGATGTCACCCTATAACAAATCAACCACTCTACTTTTATTTATGTCATGCCTGAGATGGATCAGCATCCCTACAAACCATCAAGAATCACATGGAGGCTATCATCTAGTCTAGTGTGCATTATGTCACGTTACCCATAGTAACAAAGTACATAAAGAGAAGCACACGAGTTATAAACTCTATCGCAATCGAGATCATACCTTTAATCAAATATAAGAAAGTGAGTGTGTGATTTAATAAATATTATTTTTTTCAAAGATAATGACCATAATAATATAAATAAAAATAAATAAAATAATAAAACAAACAAATATTAATAAAAAATGCAAATAAATAAACAAGGAAAAAATAATAACAAAATTAAAATAAACACAATACAAATAAATAATAATTAAAATAAAAAAAGATGCAAATAAAAATAATAAGTAAAAATAAGATAAAAAAATATATTTTTTTTATTTTTTGGGCCCGATAAAAACTAATTTTGGTCCTACATATTTTCATAAAGAAAAATCAGGTTCAGGTAATTCTAATTTGCTAATTTGTTGTGTTTGATATTTTTTATTTGTGAAGTTTTTATTTTTTTTTTATTTTTGAAAACTATTTTATTTTTATTTTTTTGAGAATTGTTTTATATTTTTTATTTTGAAAACCGTTTTGTATTTTTTTTATTTTGAAAACTGTTTTATATATTTTTTATTTTGAAAACTTTTTTATTTTTTTATTTCAAAAATTTGATATTTTATTAATTTTTGGAAAAAAAGTTATATTTTTTCTTAAAATTTAGAAATGTTATATATATATATATATATATATATATATTATTTTAATATTTTCTCAAATTTATTTGAAATAAAACATTTATTGATTTCTTAAGAAAATAAAAAAACAAAAAATAATAAAAAATAAATTAGATGCAAATAATAATATTATGATGCAAATAATTAATAATTAGGGCTCAAGAACCCAACACACAAATTTATTCAATTTTTTTATTTTTTTATACAAAGTGAGCCAAACCCAACTTCATCTTTTATTAAGAAGGATTTTGAGAAGAATAATATACTCCCTCGACAAAGAGAGACTATATCCGACTGAAAGAAAAAGAAGAATAATCTACTCTGATGGGAAGAACCTCCGTTTGGAACTAAGGGGACATGATTGCAACAAGAAAACTTACCAATAAATTTAAGAACTGTAGAGACTCAAAACAAGAACTGGAAAGACATGAAGAACATAAATCCTCAAAGTTGTATGTGTCCTTTATCTTAATATGTAATATTAACATGACAATCTGACAGCGGTTGACACAAGTTACCTCTTTTTCACCATGCCTCAAAAGGAAAGAAGTTATGAACTCTTCATCATTACATGAAAACCTCTCTTTAATGCTTAGAAAGGGGACTCAATATCAAGCTCGACCACACAAGTTATGTCTTCAAAGCTCGGTCCTATGAGTTATAACCTTAAAACCCAGTTCCACGAGCCATGCTCTCGAAGCTCGGCCACACGACCCGTCTCCCAAAGCTTGGTCCCACGAGCTAAATCCTTGACTTCATCCATAGGCTATTTCAGCTCGGACCTATGAACTGAGAACTTGTGACTATAGATTGAAGTTCCACCCTGTCCTGAGATCGGACAATGAGACTACTAACCACAACTTTTTTAAGTTATGAATATATCCAACGAATGTACACCCTCAAAGTCAGCTTAAACTTACTCGTGAGTACCTAACTCGGAACTTGGGGAGCTTGTATACTACCAATACTCGAGAGATTCAGGGCAGTTTACCCATGTTTGAAATACGCGGGTAACCAACTCAAAGCAGACCTACGTATCTTGGCCTCTACCTGCACATAACTCGATAAACTGTTGAGTTAATTATTTTGGTTTTGGGTCGTGTTATTGATTGACCACATTAGGAACAACGTACCCTATAAATATCACTCCGCTCACCAAAAAGTACTCACTTTCTCATTTAGCTTTTTATTCACTTCTACTATACTCCACCTACTCATATATATATATATATATATAAAAGCGTCAGACTGTCTTTTGTAAGTGGATTACTCAAACTCGAGTGAAGTTGAGTCCAATTCATCTTAGAAAGATACTCACTCGGATTTCCGTAAGAAAATA
>Ga0099824_1002538_pt1 | contig 26730 bp, 9 predicted proteins | sample SiratrowhiteBW_FD_76837 | JGI IMG/M metagenome (GOLD analysis project Ga0099824, IMG submission 76837) | Root nodule microbial communities of legume samples collected from California, USA - Siratro white BW | ecosystem: Host-associated > Plants > Roots > Nodule | place: USA: California...
AAAAAAAAAAAAAATTATAAAAAAAAAAAAAAAAAAAAAAAAAAAAAAAAAAAAAAAAAAAAAAAAAAAAAAAAAAAAAAAAAAAAAAAAAAAAAAAAAACAAATTTAAAAAAAAAAAAAAAAAAAAAAAACCAGAAACTCATCAAAATTACTACCACAATCATTCATCCTGTAATCAAGATTAGCTCAAAGCTCAAAAAGACAAAAAAATTTAATATTAATATATTATTATAAAATTAAAAAAAACATATTTATTTTAAAATTACACCTAAAAATAATTTTTAATTAAAAATTTAAAATATTTTAACTGATTTTAAATTTACATAAATACTATAAATATATTTTAATAATTTTTAAATTTATATTGATATTATAAATATTATTTAATAAATAATATTTTTTAAAATTTATTTTAATAAATTAATAATATTTTCACAATAACGTGTCACATAAGTTCAACACATAAGATATTTCCACCTTCACAAAATGAATAGAATATTTAATACTGATGTGATTTCCTCATTCACTTAGACATCAACTAACAGACTCTTAAAGATTTATTATAATGTTCTTTATAATGATATCCTTGAAGCGAGTATTTCTTGTCATAAAACTCAATATAATAATAATAGATAAGAGATAATAAAAAATGAATATGATATATAGTTATTCATTTTTGTTAAAATTTCAATATTATGGTATATTTATTTTTGTAAGAAAAAAAATATCAAAATCTACTTCATAAAAGACATAATAAATTTAATCAGAAAAATATTTAAACTTATTAACTTAAAACCAACGACTTTAGAGAGAAAACATGAAAACATACAAATGGAAAGAAAGTGTTCAGATCTACACCCCTTATATGTTTATTTGATGCCCCCAACACACGTTTCCTAAAGAGCGGATTTGTTATACTCTTTTTGCTATATGAAATATTTATCAGATGTACTTAATCATTCTTGTCATTTAACATCTTTCAAATTTGTCTCCATCTCATTTTCTGATATAACATCTGGACAAGTAGGATAAAAATGAAAATTTGGATAACTAGAAGAGTGAAAAAATAAAATATAAATGATATGATTGAGTTGTGATATAGAAGTTACACATTTGTGGAAAATGATTGGGGAATTCCATTGAATATTCATTGCATGCCTGTGGCTGCGTAGAACTTTTTATCCTGTCACTCTCACTCACATTCAGTCCACCTTCATACACGGCTTTCATTTTTCTCTATTCATTGCGCACTTTCTAAATTCAACTCGCATCATTTCCTTACACAAATTTTTCTCAACCATTTTAGGTTCCACTTTACATGTATTCTCCATTCTAGATTCACTCACACATGATTTAGATAGAACTATATAAAATCTTAAATTCACTTCTCATCGTTTGTTAGATTTTTTTTAAGGTTTCTTCAGTAATAACAAGTATGTTAGCTCTTATTTCAACCCTTTTATATAAGTTAATATTATCAATAATCAAATATTTCTCATAATTTAAATGATGTTTAGTCAATTTAAATTTTAATTGTTTTATCTTAAAAGGTAAATTTTGTGTCCAAGTCAATTATATAAAATAATTTTGTGATCTCTAATTCAATATTCTTTACTTATAATGCTAACTTTATACGTAATCCGTTTTATGGGATATAGAAAAAACTTTAATATCATTTTAAAAAATGAAATTTAAGTTTATTTTAATATTATAAGATTGACTTATGATATAAAACTTATCCTATATACTGTAGTTGCCAATATTGACGTGGGATTTCTAATATTTTTATTTTAAAAATCGAGAATAAACTGTTTGAACATTCTTATAAATATAAAATAATAATAATAATAATAATAATAATAATAATAATAATAATAATAATAATAATAGTAAATATAATTTTAATAATAATTAACCGATTCAACTTTAAAAGTTTTGTTCATTGAAAAACTGGGAATAAACATCCTTGAAAGTTATTTTCCGAGTCAATCGTTTGAACTATTTTCCAAACACTCATTAGAGAAAAATACATGCTTTTGTAAGATTAGAAAAAAGAAAAACAATAAATATCATATAAATAGTTGGAATTTACTTATCTTTCGGCAAACGTAATGATTAAAGGATATTAATCTGATGAGAGAATAATACAACATTGTTTCTTTTCCTTTTTAACAGAACAACATTATTCTGAATAAAAATAGGCCAAATGTTAATCTAGACACTGAAATAGAAAATAGAAACTGCTTATTCAAAGCATAAAAAAAAAGCAATATAATTTATTTCTTGGCTGGTTCTGACCAACTGAGGCAATTTAGTTCAACAATGACTCTGTCTTTGTGTGAAGAAGAAGAATATTATAGTCAAACAGTTTATGTAAAGTAGCGTGTGAGGAATACAATTTCAAAAGCAATAACATAAACATTCGACTCCGTATTTACACGGTCGGTCGTATATTTGGAGTTACAACTTAGCATTAGTTGCCAACAAATGTTCAATCCAACTCAAATTCAAAATCAAAATCTAATATCCACTTCAATCGAATCATTTTTTAATCAAAATTTAAGTTTTGTTGAGTGTGAGATAGGTTATTCACACCCTGTTGTGTTGTGTACTTTTTTAATTTAAATTACTAATTTTATTTTTTGCTTCAATGAATAATTCCAAAATGTCTCTTTTATGATATAACAGTATACAAAATTTGGATATTCTAATAAATTTTGAGTTCAACTTGGCCCGTTACTTTGCAAAAAGTTTTAATAATAGCAAAAAGTTACGTCCTTTTTAAACATAAACTATCAACTTCAAATTCTGGAAACAGGAATTCCAGGTTATATCTGAAGAAAAAAAAACTAACTATTAAATTAGTTAGATTAGTTAAAAAATAAATTAAGTTTTGGTTACTTAAAATATTGTAATGTTTGGAGAAGATTTGATTTGAGGAAGAAGCATGGGAAGGAAAATGGTCAAAGTCTACAATTACATGGCAATATGGATCATATACTTTTCCACAAACCATAAATTGTTCACATTATTAACCACCATCTAGCTTCTTTGACTTCCCATTCCTAATTCATTTTAGTTCACATAGCAACCACAGTTTTATGTTCCAACAACCATTTACCTCACAAATCCCTCAAAATTTCCCTCTTAAGTTAGTTAGTTAGTTTTTGTTAAGGCGCGTTTGGATTGCTGATTCACTCATCGTAACCTTGTGTATTGGAAAGTGCGAAGGCGGTGTAATTGAAACGGCAATCCAAACAGCCACACAGCGTTGCGTAAGGTTAACATGATCATGGATAGAACATCGCAGAGCAGCTCTGATTCTCCGACGCGAGATCCGAAAGTGCTTTCCATCGAGTGTCTGAGAGGAAGCTCGAAAGCCGACGAGTGGACCGGCGACATGCTGCAGAGCGGCGACATCGTGGAGGAGCTCCGAATCGGTTCGGCGGCGAAATCGCAGATCCGGTACCAGTCGCCGTTCAAGGGCGGGAGGAGCGGCGTGCAGAAGATCCTTCAGGAGGCGTTCAAGAAGAAGGAGACGTCGATTGTGGTTCGGGTGCGGCGAGGATCGGAGGAGTTGGTGGAGTTGCAGGCGTGCATCGTGCCGAACGAATTGGCGGCGAAGAAGAGTTTGGTTCTGCGGTCGATTGATGACCCGAATTACGTGGTCGGGTTCTTGGATCGGACCGAAGCAGAATGCTTCGAGCTTCAAGGTACGTTTCGCCGTCTCTCTTGTTTTTCTGGTTTGCTTTTTGACTTTTAAGCTTCCGTGTGTTTTAATAATTAATAAATAATAAATTGTTTAAGTGTATCAATTTTGTTTGAGATAAGCTGGGTGGTTGGAAGTTGGGTGAATGTGCTCTTTAGGTTTTTTCCCTTGCATTTCAGAAAACAAATTTATAATAATTAAGAAAAGTTAGTCAAATAGTATTTATTTGTATTAATTTTGTTTAATAGTAATAATTATTAAGAGTTGAAAGAATGATAACTTAGAAAAAAAAAGAGAAAAAAAATAAAGCGGATTAATTGTGACTCGTTAGTCTATTATTGTTCTAGTGAAGAGATATGATATGAAGACTTTAAGTTAAAATATTCAGTGTATTTATGTCCTTTATTGACATCTAGATCCCTATTCTAATATTCATTCGAATTATTTCGAGATCCTAATACTCTACCTTCTAAATTCATAGACCATATTCATGTATTTTTTTTAATTATTAATAAATGTTTTTTCCTTCAATTAAGTTCATTGTTGGGATTATTTTTTAAATGACTAAGCACACAAGTATTACCAACAAATTATGACAAAAATTAGGGAATGAAATTAATTAAGCCTTAATATTTTAGTCCAGAGGAGATGAATTTTTTTAAAAATAATTGAAATTGAAATTTATAATAAAAATCTATTTATATTTTAGATTTGCAATAATTAATTTAAAAGATGATATAAATTTAATTGTAATCATCGAAAAATTCTTTTGATATAATTCTTGAAAATTTATTTAGAAATAATGATAAAGGGAGATGTTTTTAGAGAAGATCATAAAAGGTTGTTATCATAAATCAGACTAAATAATTTGGAGTATTAATATCTGAATTTGACATTTCTAATATTCTATTCAATATTGTAAGTGCTAATTTTATAAAAATAACACATTAACCTTTTACAATTTTTTCATGTGTTAAACTAAAAAGGTTTTTTTGGTTACATAGGAAAATGGTAGCTTAGGATATACTAGTTTATTTTTGTCGTTGTGCTTAATTAGCTTACACGTAACATGCGTGGGGCTGCTAATGAGTTGACACTCGTTTGAGTGCACGTGTATTGAACCCATTCCATCTCTTTATGTGATTCCATTTCCATGTGCTTGCGTCAACTTCACATATGAAAGTTGCTAATATTCATTTGAAGCCTGTGACTTCTTCTTGTGAACTTACCTTTCCGACTTTTTTTATAAAACACTAAGGGTAAAACCTTTTATTAAAAGTACTTTGTCTAAGTCAAATGCATACCACATCCATCAATCTGAAAAAAAGAGCAATATGTAAACTACCAAGTTCTCCCTGCCTACACTTTTTTGCATTAGAAGTAAGAGAAAATGATGCTCAGCTTCCTCCCTATGGGTATGCTACTCAAAAGATAACTTAGATGCGCCTTGGTTAGCCTCTTTAGCTATAGGAACCATTCTTTTCCACACGCTATTGCATTTAAAATGTAAGGAGTAAATTGTACAGATCTAAAAATGGAAGCATAGGCCAGAAGCATGTTAGGCAAAGGCTTGATGTGATTTTTTAAATGAATTGGTGTAATTTTTTCAAAAAATTTGTAGAATTTAAAAAATTTATTTATGTGAATAAGTTGTGTCAGACACGATTTTATTACAAAAACAGTCACATACATGACACGATTTTTAATTTATAAGAATAAAATTATTGATACGAGTTCAGTGTGATAGAAAATTAGTGTTGAAGATGCATTACTTTAATTAGTATTAATGTAAATTTGTTTTTTTAAATGAAATTGTGTAAGTTATTTTTATATTAAATGTGTATTTTTTTTACATGATTTCTGAATGATTATTTTTATGATGTATAGTATTATTTAAAAAGAAGGTATTTACTATTTTAGTATAATCTTTTTATATAAAAAAATTAGTTGTGAAATTCAAAATTAATATTATATAATTAAGAAATAAACAAGAATAGTAAGTAAAGTTTTAGAAATTATAAAAAAAATATATATTAAAAATGTAGAAATTAGTATCTGATCTTTATTGTAATAACTACCGTTTGCAGCTTCCAGGAGCAGTAGGATGGTAAACGCATTAAACAAGACCAAGTTACAGGATGGATATGTTTCTTATTCATGGGAGAGGAGAATGCAAGAAATGTTATCAGTTCCCAATTCTAGCAACTTTCTTTCCATATTATTCCTTCCGAAAGCTTCAGATCGGGTAGCTTCTCGCTACAATGATCTGGAGGATACCCTAGCCAGGGCAAATGCATGGCTCAATGCAGGTCAAGCTTCGGGGGTCCCTATAGTCTTCATGAACATCCAAACTGAGTCCCTACTTACTAAGGTAAATGGTCACTCCTTATCGTGGCTTTCTTGAACTTTGAACTTGAGAGCTTAACCTTTTAAAAGGATTGGTTCATGATATGATATAAGTGTTGGTTATTATTTTTTCTACCTTTTAACCATATATCGCAGTTGATCATTAGAAACTGTACGACACAATTTAAGATTTTATCACTGTCTTGTACACTTGGATGCAATGAAACTTTTACTTGTGTTTTTGTAAAGTATGACATATGGAGTTTCTCTTTTACTTGTGTGGCAGATTTCTGGAGAGACAGCTTCTTCCACTGTGAATGCAGGATCGTTATCTGACTTAGCTAACTTAGCAAATGCAAGCCTTTACGGGTTTGAGGATTACCATGGAATAGACATTGGCGTTGTTCGGGCAGTTCGCCTATGGTATGCTCCGGTTGCAGGAGAGTTCTCTATTGAAGTCAAACTAAAAGAGGAAGACTCAAAGCTTGGGTTTGCCATTAGTCGTACTGAAGAGGTTTCTATCTTGATCATGTATTTCCATATACTTAAATAAAATTTAGATAAGTTGTTTAGATGTTGTTTGTAGCATTTTCTAATTAGAATCACAGTTTCATCTCACTAGTTTGCATAATCCTTTAGAGCGATTTTGGAAACTTTTGTTTCTTAAATTATTGAGGTGAAACTCATATTTGATTAAAAGACAGTGCAAACAATACATAAGAAACTATATATAGAAGACTTGGTTCAATGGTATATATAATTTTAATTTTAGAAAAATGAGGGGTGCAACTGGCCACTGGCCACCTCACACTTGTTTGGGTCTCCGTGTCATATATACACACATACACATTGATCTTCTAAATTTATATATTGAGTTGACTGTCAAGTGTGAGACTTATGTTTCAGATCTATAGATTATATGGTAATAATATTTGATTATTCATTATTTTTAAGTAATAGCACGCGTTGAATAGGATTTTGGATCCGCTACTCTGTGTGATTACATTAAAAACACATCATATTATTTGAAGTTTTAATTAATTAATATTCTTCTTTTGCAATCCACAGGGATTTATTTTCATCTCATCGGTCATTAATCAAGAAAATGTACCAGCCACACGATCAGGGCTGAGCAATCTGTATAAATTGGCAACAGACACTTGTAGGATGTTGGTGGTTTCAAGAGTGTCAAATCAAAAAGTCCTTCCATGGATGGTTTCTTCAACAGGAGCTATTCGGTGTTATGACACTGTTTCGCTCAGCCAGAAGCTATCCTTGCACCGACACACGCGAGTTCCCATTCTCCTGCACGTCTTCCTTTGGGACAGGGCTTTGGCTTGTGGAGGAAGCACGAGATTTAGGGCCATGTCTTCTTCTGCGTTGCCACCACATGCATCTGAAGTTCAGTTAGCACCCATTCCAAACGAAACTCATGTACTGCCACTTCCCCCTCCACCTTCTCAACCAAGTGATATTACTAGTGAAATTTCCCACTCCAGTCTTCAGAGAGACACGGCTGGGGAATTCTCTTTTAGATTCCATGATTTTGCTTTGTCTAGCAATTGGGTATGATGTAGATATAATACTGGTAGCAAATTAAATGATTGCTCGTGTCATGTTCTTGTAGTTTATTGTTCACGGAAAAGTTAATAATTTATCATAACCTTTTCGCCTTTTATTGAATATGGTGATAGCTGGTGTTGATATTTAGTTTCATTCTCAAGACCTATGCAAGATAATTCGTGTAAAGGTGTGTGAAGAAAGGTAAAGAGAAAGAATGAAAACTTGTTCTAAAAATGTATCCTGAATTCTCTCGTACTTAACTTAACCATACGTAAGGTATTCTTATACTTGATTATTTTTGTTGTTAGTGTGTCCCAACTCCTTTTTAGTGGGACATTTAAGATCATTATTTTCATTAACGCTCATGTTCTCAATTTGAACTTGATCATTATATCATTAATGTATTTCAAATGCTCAAGTGAAAAAATTAAATTCAATTTAAACATAATCATTATTAGATTCTGAAAAACCTTTTTGGAATGTTCGTAAGAAAATATATATTCATAAAAAAATAACATTTCTATTAGACATATCCTTTGACACTATTTTTATAAAAAAATACATTTTCTAAACCTAGGATCAAGTTTTATTCTGTTATCTTTTATAATAAAAGCAAAATATAAAGATTCAAAAACTTAATATCGGAATAAGTTGAAGACACGTTGTATAAAATTTTAAAAGAAGATTTTTCATTAAAAGTAACATAAAAAAATCTCTTTATTAAATGAATAATATAAGAGAGAACATAGAACCAATATGTTTTGTTCATTCTTGTCGAGAAAAAAATTATAGGTGACATTTAAAATGTATCAGTGCTTTCCAATAAAATTTTATTAACTGGATAGAAGAAATCTGACATCTGCTTTCATGTTTAATTCCGCTAATTTTTTCTGTCAATTACATGAAATTAGTTCATTAAATTATAATAAAGGCCAATATAATATTGGTTTAGAGTACTATTTGTAGAATTGTGGTATTGCCACGGATCACGATCCGTGCGTGTAGAGTAGAAAACACGCAAACCGTTGATCGATAAGCTGATCAACGGTCCCAGTTTTAGGTTTTCCACATTTCATTCAATTCTCCCAAATCCAAAACATTTTAAAATTCGCGCCTAGCTTCTTTCACTACTTATATACCCCAAACCTAAACCCCCAATTTCTTACACCAAAGTTGAATTCCTTAAGCATTTTATTCAGTACTGTGATTCAAAGATAGTTTCTGTTGCAAGAGATCAATGGCACGTACCAAGCAAACCGCACGCAAATCCACTGGAGGAAAGGCTCCGAGGAAGCAATTGGCAACGAAAGCCGCTCGGAAGTCTGCCCCGGCCACAGGCGGAGTGAAGAAGCCCCACCGCTTCAGGCCAGGGACGGTGGCTCTCAGGGAGATCAGAAAGTACCAGAAGAGCACCGAACTTCTGATCCGAAAACTTCCATTCCAGCGACTTGTGAGAGAAATCGCTCAGGATTTCAAAACCGATCTCCGGTTCCAGAGTAGCGCCGTCTCTGCTCTTCAGGAAGCAGCTGAGGCTTACCTGGTTGGACTCTTTGAGGACACTAACCTCTGCGCTATCCACGCCAAGAGAGTCACCATTATGCCCAAAGACATTCAACTCGCACGCAGAATCAGAGGCGAGAGGGCTTAGATAGCTTTCCTCTGATGTTTAACTGGGATTTTAGGTTACTTACTCAGTCTTGTGTACTATGTTTCAAACTCTTTATCATAATATTCCTCTTGTTTCTATCATATAAGGATGACTAAACCAAGGGTATGGTTACACTGAAATGCTATCTTTACGAAAAATTATTTTTCATTATCGTCATTTTTATAACTGAAACTTCCGATGCAAACAAAACCACAAACTTATCTATGAATTCTTTGGATTTATAATAAAAATACCTAAATTATCGATCAAACAATTGTTAATCACTTGTTCAGAGATTGTTTATATTGTTATAAGTTTAGTATGAAAACGTTTATTAATCGAATAAATCCATATCACACAAAGGTTTGTGTCTCTGCGGCTTCCTGAGGAGCCGAAACGGCGTTACTCTGAAAACGGAGATCAGTTTTGAAATCCTGTGCAATTTCTCGCACTAATCGTTGGAACGTAAGCTTTCTGATAAGCAATTCGGTGCTCTTTTGGTACTTTCTGATCTCTCTGAGAGCCACCGTTCCCGCCCTAAAGCGGTGAGGCTTCTTCACGCCACCTGTGGCCGGAGCTGATTTTCTGGCTGCCTTGGTGGCTAGTTGCTTCCTCGGAGCCTTGCCTCCTGTGGATTTGCGTGCGGTTTGCGTGGTTCCAAGAAGAAATAGTGCTTGTTTGGCTGCAAAATCACTTCGAGATCCAAAATTGTTTGTTTTATGTTGTACGAGAGTTTTATCAATGAAGCTTTGTACAGATGATACGGTAGATATGAGCCGTCCATTTCTAATTAATCTACCGTTAGATTGCGATCCATGTCCATGTGAAGGGACCAATCAGATGCGATTGTTGAAGCCACAACTTTAATTTTGCAGCGATTGTTGTTTGATTTCATTTGGGCTCAGCTCTTTCAATTTTTTTTAGTGATTATTGTTAGGCCCATTAATGTGTATTTTTTTATTAGGGTGTTCGTTGTTTTAACAAGCTAACTTTTTTTACTCAAGCATCTCTCTAGTGGTAGGAAAAGTAGTTAAAAATATTTTGGAGTGAGTAGTACAAATAATTTAAACTATACAATCTAAAATATTTAGAAGTTTATTTTATATAAAAATTAAAATATATTTAAGATTGTACAGTTTAAAATATTTTTTTTAGATTTAAAAATTATTTAATATTATTCAATAAATATGTTTAAAATATTATATAGTATAAAAATATATTTTAAACCGTATTATATAAATCAAGAATAATTTAAACTTTTTTAATAATCATAGAAAAACAAGAAACCAAAGGTGGAGAAGAAAAAACTTCCATATTACAAAATTACCCATTTGAACTTTTGTTTAGTGAAAATATAATGGGCTCAATCTATAGTGCTTGGGCTTTTCAAACACTATTCTGCTTATCCGTACCAAATTGAATACTTTCAATCTTCTACAAAAACATTTGAATTTCAGTTCCTCAGAGCAATTGGAACAAATTAACGAAATGAAGATTAATTCTATGTAGCATTTAATTAATCTTGATTTACTTTAATTCTGATAACTCCCGAACTTAAAGCGAAATTACTTTAAAGCTTCCGTCTAGTCCCGTCTTGTTCGTAGTTGGGAGACTCTACTTCAACTAACCCATGTGAAGGTGAATTTGTTCCAAGAACTTCACCAATCACGCCACACATAATTTGTTTTTTCATATTTGTTACATTCAATCATTCATCCACAATGATACAACCAAACCTAAGACCAAAGTACTCAATCCATAGTACGTGTGTGTATTATGTGTTAAAGAAATAGTAAAATGCAACAGGGTGTTTGAAGAAAACACGATTGGGTGATAACTAAGCAACATATGTACATATGTACACAGAGAAGAATGCAACAATTAAGGCAAAACAATGTTATTGAAACCTCACAATACAAGACAAAAATCAAATGATTTAACGAGGAAGACAAGACTATACTATGTATTATGTATATATAACGTAACTTCGTAGTAACTGCTACTTCAGTTTACGATAAGTTCACTACGGAAATCCGAAGATGGGATACATAGAAAAGATAAATGCTTTAACTTTGTGATTTTATAGTGGACATTTTTTAGTGACGAAGAAAGAACTAAATTAGAATCAATTTTTTTAAGCAATTTGGGACAATCTTATTCCGTACAATAATCTTATTGGGAATCAGATTCATGATCTTGGTTATGATATTAATTGATAATTGAACCTATATCACATGGTCAAAAGTTATAGGCATTAGTTAAGATATAAATTGTTTTTCTACTTAAAAACATAACACTCTAAATATCATTATTCAATCATGACTTGGTCTATTTTACTTCTTTGACAAAATAATTGATGTTACCTCTAAGAGAATCTCTGTTCATAAGTGTATGACACTTTGTAGGTCTAGACCGAAGTCATATCATTCAAATCTGTCACCAAGGTACTAGCTCACAGACAAACTCTGACAACAACGGTATGCAAAAATTGTCATGTGACTGTATCACGTGAAAGTTAGAAAATCTCCGTTCATAAGTGTACTGTACGGTTCTGACCGACACCTTGTGGGTTTAGAATGAGGTGATATCATCCAAATCTGTCACTAAGGTACTAGCTCACATACAAACTATGACAACAAAAGTCTGCAAAAGTTGTCATGTGACTGTATCACGTGAAAGTTAAAGAATCTCCGTTCATAAGTGTACTGTATGGTTCTGACTGACACCTTATGGGTCTAGACCGAGGTCATATCATTCAAATCAGTCACCAAGGTACTAGTTCACAGACAAACTCTAACAACAACGGTCTACAAAAGTTGTCATGTGACTGTATCAATGTGACTGTATCAAGTGAAAGTTGTCTCATCCATTCCTTATAAATAAGTGAACAGGACAATGGAAAAAAGATAAGCACAAAAATCTATTGTCATTGCGATGATATTTGAGTATTTCAGTACTGGAATATTATTGGTAAGTATCCTTTTTCGGATTAAAAGTAAGACCTCACGGATCAGTAGAAGAACTCAACGAACAATGAAAACACATCGATATAGTGGAAGACGAAGACCGAGACCATCTAAACAGGATTAGTTGTGAAGTCTTCAAGGTCCAGCAGAACAATAAGGGTATTAGAAGAAGGAATAATTTGGAAATGGGAAGTTTGTTATGGTAAGGTTTTAACTGCTACGTAACCATTACTATTTTGTAGTGAAGTTAATATTAATATATGAGTGGGTCTGTGACAGAGGGGCAGAGTTCCGTGGTGTTTTGTTTGAAAGTGGAGAGAGGTTTCCCTTTTATGTACAAGCTTCGGCTCTTGCCACGCATTGTGACACTCTTTATAATAAAATTCTTATGGCTGCTGATCAACCCAATTATTGAAGAATAGACTGAAAGCTACGTATTGTGGTGCATGAGTAAGCCTTACGCCATTGCTCATTTATGTTTGGTCCCATTTCACACCCTTTTCTGAAGGACAATCTTCGAGGAGCAAATCAATAATCTTTATCTGTAATCTATTCAACTCCAACAAAGGAAAACTGATACACCATTCATTTTATCAAATGTAAAACTCATAATGTTTTCTAATACATTTTTCACATCAACTTACTTTCATATTTCCTCTCTTTTTCTCAACTCCAAAGAAGTAAAGTTGCTTTTTTCATCCTAAACTCACAAAGTCGTCTAATTGACAGAAAAATAATATGTATATATATAATATTAATTCAAATAGTAAAATTGGCAAAATTGAGAGTTGAACAGTAAAATTTGTGAAATTGAAGGAAATTCAATAATTAGAATTTCCAATTGTTAAAAGTTAGTGATAAGATATATAATTTAAAATATAATTTTATTATTAATTGACTATATGTATATGTATATAATTTCAAATGATAAAATTTACAAAATAAAAAATTTAGGATGAAATTCAGAAAATTATAAAAATTTAGCAGTAAAATATGTCATTAAGACTTTAAACATACGTTTGTCATTACAATGTTAGATAGGAGAAGGTACTAAAATAGTTCCTTTAAGCTCTTCTTCTTTATTCCAAGCATGGTAAACTAAACTGTCAATTTCAAACACAAAATATGTAAAATATTTGGAATATGACCTTGCAGAATACTTTGTTGATCTTTCATAGAATCTCTTGCATCAATCAAGACTTGGCCAGCTCAAATTGTGACATCATAAGTATTTTCCTCTTAACATTTAAAAAAAAGTGAAACAAAGGTCCCATTTTTTTTTACTCTCAAAGTAAAAACTGGCCCTTCAGATGAAATAACTCGCCAATAATCAATAGCCATGAAAACAAATTCTGGTAAAGAAAAAAGACAGCAGCAAGAACAGACAAAGTAACATTTTGAAAAGGAAACAATGTATATGTAGAAATTTTTGCCATTAAAATGTCATCCAATCTTTACAACGCAGGAAACATGCTAAATTAGTCAAGGAATCATTATAATCGATCAATGAATCCAATGCCCCGTATGAATTAGATTGTGGTTGCAAATGAATAAAAGCAAAGCAAATGGCAAATTGCAAAAGTGTTATTATTGAATAGTAACACTAAAAGTGATCAACTGCACTGATGCACCAAAAAATAGTTGAATACAAGTTTAATCATTTGTGACTAAAATTGCTTGTTGACTATTTTTCTCAACTGTGGTCATCCTCAAATTTTGTAACCTCCTTAAAAGTTCATATATTATGATATGCTACCAAAATAAATCAAGGGATATTTGATCATGGCCCTTAAATTGCTGCTTCAGCAACTCTGCTAAACCTTAAACCATGTAGCATTTATTCAGCTAATCCAAATTTAAGTATAAAAAAACAGGCGAATTTATTGAATGTTGTAAAAGAATCCTATGATTTGTTGGTGGGAACAAAAAATAAATTTGGTGGTTAGGAGAAGACTGAAGCTTTCTTTAGTCAAAACCAAATACATTTCTAAAGGATAGCTAAACTACCTGCTATGTTTTCTTTAGTGGTTGTGAAATGTGTGTGTCGCATTCCTTGATCAAAGAAAATACAAGAATTTAATTGAGGCATCTACGCTAATGCTATCAAATAAGCAAGAAAAAGACACTTTTTGCATGTGTTTGTTTAACAAATCTTACTAACTTCCCTGACCGGTTAGGCTTAGGGATCATAATTTCCATAAAATAGTGTCATTGCAAGAAAAAAAGTGGAGGTCACAGTCTCAACGAACTCCTCATTAAACAATTCCATTGTCCTGCATGGAATTCCATTTCCAATTATGCAAAAGGATTCCATACTCTAAGCAAGAAAACCTTCTCCAATTTCAAAAATACCCTATGAGAACTTGTACTTATATATGGTCTCACTAGGGCATTATGTAATTTTCATTTTTAAAAGATGCTAACCACTTGGTCCCCACTGTGGCATTCTGTCTTGTAGGATTCCTTGTCTGCAAGCTTTTGGATTGTTTTGGACCTTTTGGTTATTTCCCTTCCCCTTTCGGCCCAAAAAACTGAACCCTTGCACGGCTCAATATTGTTTGCTTTTTACATGCAGTAGTTGGACAATATTAACCTCACACACTTTAACTCTATGAAATGTGAAAGAAAATACATAACAAAATGTAACATTACTTCCACTATTTGTGCATGTTAAACACTTTTAAGCACTCAAATTTGAGGTCAAAACATGAACTTGCTAATTGGTTTTCCATATTTGAAAATTCTCAGTGCCCTTTGGTACCTTGGACAGGTTACTGGTTTACCATCTTGATTTTCTTGAAGGGTCACCAAGATTGCATGGAATAGATAAATAACAAGGACTTGTGTTATGTAAGGTATTTAATATACAAGAAGAAGATTCATCAGGGGTTAAAACGTTTAGTTTAGTTAAGTTTTCCATTCACCTACTCCTCATCACTACAGTATCAGGGCAAGGGAAGTGTTTGATGGCTTTTTGAACAGTTCTAGTAGGCACCATACTCAAGTCATGATTACACACCAAATGTAAATGAGTACTAAAGCAACATTTGGTTGACAATGTAACCAAATTGAAATCTGAAAATTACTTCAGCTTAGGTATGATGAGGGAGCATATATAGTGGAAGAAATGGAACTTCCCATGTTGCTCATAAAGCAATACCATCTAATTCCGCTTTATGGTAATTTTCCTAACGTGTGGACATTTTGGTAAACTGGATTCACAGTGCTGCAATGCACCCAGAGTCAAAAAGGTTTAATCTTTGGTGTAGACCAAGTAAATCACTTTCAAATAATCAAATTTATCAGTGAGTTTAGATTGACCTTTTCAAGGTATCTATTCTAAATTTTTGACTGCAAACTAAGAAGAATGCAAAAACTACAAAGAGTAACTTTTGGCTTAACATGGATCCAATGTTTAAAGATGATTAACCAAACACACACACACACACTAGGATTATGTGGTTAAAAACTGTTGTACCAAAAAGGAAAATTACTATCTCTCTCCTCTTCACATGTGCTCACCCCATTAGTGTCTCTATGAGAACAGAGACAAGGCTCACTTCATTGGGTTTGGGACGTGACCCTTTGTATCCTTCATTCCATTTTCTGGTTCTCCAACATCTCATTCTTACCACAGATATAATAATAGCCATCAAACCAAATCCAGCCGTTGGATGCCACCACTTGGAAAACCCGTTTTGTTCTTATTCGGTTGTCAAATAAAATTTCGAGCATATCAATATTATAGTGCATATATTATCTTCTAGGCATTTACATTCCATGCTCCACTCTGTTCTTTCCTCTGTTGTGCCTCATGGCTGCAACCGCAACCGCAAAAATTTTACATAACCATAACAACCAAAGCATCAATGGCAACAACCCCGACATAACAAGGGAAGAAATCCAAACCGCCATAGCCAAAGCAGTGGAACTAAGGGCCCTTCATGCTGCATTAACACAAGGAAGTAGCCCAGGCACAACCAACGTTAGATTCCCATCACCTTCCCCTGGTTCTCACCTCTCTGCCCAAGATTACCCTGTTTTCACACCAGTAAGAATATGTATTATTTTTTGCCATTCAACTTTCTAGACTACGCATGAAAATTTGAAATGAAAACATAAAGCCAGAATTCAGTTTGACCTTTTTCTTTCAGCACTTTTGCTTTTCATGGAACATCAAAAATTGTGCCTCAAGTACTCAACTTTTTAGGACTTTTGCTCTATCTTGCTTTTTCATTTGGAGGCATAGATCATGCATGCTTGCTTTTATGTTGAACAATTAGTCTCTAAACGGGAGAACCATTGGCAGAGTTATGAAGAGGAGACACATCAGAACCCAACAAGGAGCAGAACAATATCAGAGAGTTGGGATGAGAATGGGGTAGATGGAGGGAACAGCATGGCCCCCTCAGATTACAAGGAGAAATCAGGTTCAAGAAAGGGGCTACCTTTTGGATTTGGCAGCCATGACTCTCACATGTGTCCTGCTGATGATAGCAAATCCATGAGTGGTTCTTGTGCAAATCACATCACTGTTCTCCAAACATCCCCTGCAAATGACTACTTCAAATCCAGGAGGAGAAACAGTTCAGGGGACTTGAGGCCAGTGTCTTCCTGCAATAGGTGCAATCCTGCTGTCATAACTTCTGAATATGACAACACAAGGAACAACAGGAGCTCCAACATTGTTGTCCCCCTCACAGATTCTCATGCTTCTTTTCAAACCCAACCAAAAAACAGAGGGGTGATTTCCTGGTTGTTCCCTAAGTTCAAGAAGAAGCATAGGAATGTGAGTTCCCCTGCTAGAACAGAATCCGAGGAAGTCTCGCAGGTTGTCAAGGACATGAGAATAATGTCAGTTGAGTCACTGAAGAGGCAACTGATGGAAGCCAATGACAGCAGAGATGCTGCCTTGCTGGAAGTTTCTGAGATGAGATCTTCTCTGGGGGACCTGAAGCAAAAGCTTGAGTATTTGGAGAGTTACTGTGAAGAGTTGAAGAAAGCTTTGACGCAAGCAATTCTCACCAAAGAAACCACACATTCTGAAAAGTTTAATAACTCTCCCCATAGAGGAACACCCTTTGAGGGAAATGGAGAAAATTTGATGCCTGTGAGTGAGGATGTTATGGTAGAGGGCTTCTTGCAGATAGTGTCAGAATCAAGGTTATCAGTGAAGCAATTGTGTAAGACCCTTATATGCCAGATTGAAGAAACCGATCACTTTCTGATGGACAACTTGAACTTGCTCCTCCAACCATATAGACTCTCCTTGAATTCCAAATACTCAAAGGCAGTTCTATACCATTTTGAAGCCTTCATAAACCAGGCATTCTACCAAGACTTTGAGAACACTGTGTTCCAAAAGAATGGCTGCTCAAAATTCTTAGACCCTCGCCAGGATCGTCAAGCACAATTCTCATCGTTTGTCGCACTTAGGAATTTGAGCTGGAATGAGGTACTCAGAAAGGGCACTAAGTATTACAGTGAAGACTTCAGCAAATTCTGCGACCAGAAAATGAGTTGCATCATCACTACATTGAATTGGACTAGGCCTTGGCCTGAGCCACTGCTTCAGGCTTTCTTTGTGGCAGCAAAGTGCATATGGTTGCTACATTTATTGGCCTTTTCTTTCAACCCCTCATTGGGAATCTTAAGGATTGAGGAAAATAGAATCTTTGATCCTCACTTTATGGAAGATCTGGTGGCTGATAGACACAGATCACAAGGTTCAAGCCGGGTTAAAATCATGGTTGTGCCAGGGTTCTATGTTCAAGATAGGATCTTGAGGTGTAGAGTTATTTGCAGGCATAAATCTGCACCTTAAAGTAAAATGTAACTTAGATTTGTTTAATTTCACTGTCCATTGTATTCAGATTCTCTCTTCTTTTAACTGAGTCTGTAACTATCCAAATTTATGCAGTAATAATGAATGATCGTTCAAGATGATTGCACCTGTTACTGTCTAGATTCTGAGTGCATTTATAATGAGGAGGTTGATTAATTATTTTATAGTTAGTTATATTATCTTATTTATTTGGATAAATAATTATTTTATTGCAACAGATAAAGCTAGAAAAAACTTGTTGCATGTGTTTAATGTATATTTATAAGTTGCAGAATAATAACTAAGAGAAAGAGTTTAATATATCAAATTTTATATCCAATAATATATATTTATGATTTACATTATAACTAAGAGATGGAGTTTAATATACCAACTCTTATATCTAATATAGTATTTTATTAGAAATTGTTGACTTAACCATCATAATATTTTTCATAAGTGAATTTTGGTTCTATATTATGCTCAATTTGGCACTCACTGTTGAACCTAGGTGAAACTTTTCTCTACCACACAAATCAAAGAGTCTTCAATCTCATTCAAAGCATTTACCAAGGTTCTACCATTTCCTTTGATTTATTATAATACATTTGAAAAATATTAATGTTTAATGATGTAACACACAAGACAATCATTCCACTACATCAATTCTCAAGATTTCATAACGAATTCATAAATTATATGCATAAAAAATTCAATTTTTTTTATTAATTGTTGAAGAATATTCCACATATTTTCATTTATACACACGCATCACTCACGACACACGAGATCCAATAAATTATTTACATATAATTTATGTTATTAAATATCAATTAAATGTTTAGTTAATGTATATGATATCAAGATAAAAGGCATGCAATGTTTCTAAAAATAAAATTACGGCTTATCTTATATACTATCCAAATCTTGTCTAACTCATGATTTATCATATTTTACATTTTCAAATATCTTGATGCAGCAAACTTATTAAAGATAGAAGGTAATGGCAGATATTTATTTGTTTTTATTATCACTTTATACATTAATTAATATGCTATAAGCATTTCTTTTGGTATTCATCATATTAGTATAAAATTGAGATTCTACGATAAAATATAATATCAATTAAAAAAAAATTACTGTAAGAAAATGGACGCAGTGATAATTTTATAATCATTTAAAAGTATATTATATCAGTTATATTTTAGTAAATATATATAAAAAAAAAAAAACTCTTCTATATCGATTATAATCTATAACTCATAAAAAGTAGTAAAAGAAAACTCTCTTTAAAAAATTGAAAAACAATTAACTTAAAAAGATTATTCATTTAATAACTTGAAGGTGAAAAATGTCATTCGTAAATCAACTTCTTTTCATTACATTCCATCCTTATCTTACTTAACATAAAGAAAACATATATAACGAAAGTTAGTCAAGAGAAGTTTAGTTTCATGTAACAAGATAATATTATGAATAAGAGAAGCTGATAATCAAATTGCATTTTTCTGTCAATGATTAATAATTTAAATGACCAAGTTGCGTATTGGAGTAGGGTGATGTGTGTATTATTTTAAATTCAAAAGTATGTTGCTGGTAACAGTAGATAATACAAACAAACAAAGAACAATTCTGAATTAGATTACTGTAAAACAGACTTGAGTTTTCTCTAATTGTGAATTAAGTACACAAGATATTGTTGAAGTGGAGGTTGTCAGAAGAAAAAGTTGTGATGAAGCAGAGGAAGAAAGGGATGGTTGTGATATATTGGGAAAAAAGCTGCTCTCAACAGAGATATGATAAGGAACATTGTAAATGATGAAAGATTCTTTATTAGGGACCATGAATGTGTTCTTAATTTGTTCTACTCTTCCTAAAAATAATCAATATTTGTTAGTTCACAAGTAATTTAGCTTCTCTTAACAATAAATAAATAAATAAATGAGGGTTATATTTTAAACCTGAGTCCACTTTTACAAAGTAAGAAAAAAAATTGGAGTTGAAATTTTATCTTAATTGAAGCAATTTTTTTCTGACATTGGACTTAATTATCATGAGCGAAAAATAATAATAAGTACACTTCAATCAAATTATATAGTTGAAATCTTATTACGTGATTATTAGCGGTTTTATACTTATTTGTTTTAAAATTAAGTGTAGTTAATTTTGATAATTGTGGCTACTTAATTTAAGTATGTATAAAATAATTGTGAATTTTATATATTATTTTCGACTCATCAAATATTGTTTATCTTGAATTTTAAATATTAAGATTAATTTAGATGCTGATGATATTATTAGAGAACGAATCAAAATCCAAGTTAAAGCAATGAATTGTCTCCGGGTACTGCAGGTAAAATACCCATTTCTTACTTGAACGAGTTTAAAATATTTGTAATTTTTTAATGCTTTCTATGATTGGATATATTTATATATAAAAAAAATTCAGATGCAAATGCACGTTAAGTTGTGTAATAATTAGAAATAGGTTTAATGATTTGAGTATTTTCTATTAAATTTTTATTAATATTTTATTAAATATTTAAAATGTTTTTTTTTTATTTCCATCTAAGTATTTTAGCATTTAGAGTTTAATTTTATTATGAATAGAATAATTGTTGCATCCGTCTTTTCACTTTTATCTTTAATTTGCTTATCAATACTCTTTTTCTTTAATTTCCTTTGACTTGTTAAGAGTTGACTACAAGTTGGAGATGAATAGTAATGATATACCATTACAAAGAAAAAAACAATTACTTACATAAAAATAAAAATATTGAGTATTAAATAAATAATAATAATAATAACTCAGATTACATATTTTCAAATTTTATGATAAATATATATTCTTTACATTGATTTGCTCTCATTATTGATTAAATAGAATAGAGTACTCTTAATAAATAATCATATTTCTTGTTTAACTAGTATATTTAATTGATTTTAATTCTCTAATGAGTGTAATACCATAAAATTTTTATTAAACGAGAAATCTTACCCTACTTACTTAATAATAAAGTCAGATTCAACCAAATCAGTTTACTATTAACTACTAATTAATAATATTTAATCTGATTGGTTTTAATTGATTAGAATTAGTAATTGATGATTCTAAACATACAAAGTCATTATGAGTAATTATAAGATTTAAATAACAAAGTCCTATAAATATAACCTAGATTTATATGATCTCATTGTATACTTACTCATATACTTTAATCACCTTTTATCACACTTTTTATTAACTTGAGTGTCTCTCTAATGGTTTATCCATTGTAAGAGATTTACATATTTAGATAAATTTTTAAAATTGCATGACATCTCCATAGTTCTAATCAAAGAGATTAAGAAATCTCTTACACTAGAATATTTTGTTTTTGAGTCTTAGTAATTTCTTGAGATTGAAGTTCTCTATTTCGTCTAAAGCTACAATTGGCTATTTTTGAAAGCATTTGTGTTACATTGTTAACTTTTTTTTTAGAATATAATTTTCCTAACTTTATTATATGTAATCATTCTAAATATGGAGAGAGAGAATGAAACGATGAGGAGACATTTTGAATTCTATTTTAATTCAAATAAGTGTTACATCTATATTTCTTTAAGAGAACAAATATCATTAATATATACTGCTACCTTGTCAATTATATATAAATTTATATAATGACTAAATATTATTATCATCACAATAGAAATATGGTTTTTTTACTGAGTTATTTTCATTATCATATTATTATATTTTTTTATTATAATTTTTCAAGTGCTTTGCAATAAATATAAAGTCATTTTGAGTTTTATTTTAATTCAAATAAGTTTTACATCCCATATATTTTTTTTAGAGAAGAAATATTAATAATATATATTGCTACCTTGTCAATTATATATAAATTTATATAATGATTAAACATTATTATCATCACAGAAATATGTTTTTATTACTGAGTTATTTTCATTATCATGTTATTATAGATTTTTATTATAATTTTTCAAGTGCTTTGCAATAAATATAAGGTTTATTCAAGAGGAATAAAACCGTAGGTTGCAGTTAACTCATAACGTCGCAGACATATAAAGAATTCATTTATACTATATATCCAAGTACTTATAATTTTTAGATGACTTTACAATTTACTTAAATTTTTTATTTTTAAATTTAATAATATAATCTGAAATGTATAATTCACAAATGAATTTTCAGATCATATATTATATATATGATGGAATGAATTTTCAGATTATATGTATGATGGAATGAATTTTCAAATGTATAATTCAGAAATGAATTTTTATTATATATATGATGGAATGAATTTGCAGATGGTCGCCTTTTAAATTATAGAAGATCTGGATAAATTTTCTCCTTAGAAGATTATATGGTAATTATATTATGAAACATCTCTATAGTTCTAACCAAGAGTTTAAGAAATCGAAGAAATCTCTTAAACTAGAATATTCTGTGTTTGGGTGTTAGTAATTTATTGAGATTGAAGTTACTAACTATTTTTTCTAAAGCTATAATAGGCCATTTTTAAAAGTTATTAATATAAATTCCTTGCGTGAATTGCATTTAATAGCAAACAAGAGTTTGTTTAATTACTATCCAATCAGAGATCTTCTGACCTTGAAGCAGCACTTCAGAAAAAAAGAATATCACAATCAACCAGGTCGGCGTCGATAACCGGTACAGAATCGATTTGATAAAAACTAGGAGTTACTTGATTCCACACCTAAGGAATTGTTGAGGATATACAATGTTGGTTCCTTTAGACTGAGGTCCTTCACCATTGTTACTCAATTCAAACTTCCCGTGAGGGGATATTTGTTTAAAAGACTTCACTAGTCAGCAAACATTGGAGTTGTTTCAGTTCAGATGCAATGTTAAGTTTTTTTCAGAATATAATTTTCCTAACTTTGTTCAATAACCCTACTTTAGAATTAAGAAATTAAATGCTTGGTACCAAAACGATATTATTTACTGCTTGTCAACATTCATATTCATGTTCTGAGATTGAGTCTTCCAACCCACGGCCGAAATATGTTAACACAACAAAGTATCAGCAAATTGTGCAGTTTCAAGTCCAATCTTCGTTGATGATACAGTATACAAGATGGGTGGGTTAAAGAATTAAAGGGGGATACTCTTATTGTTGTTGTTTTTGTACATTAGTCTGTAGTTGAATCCACAATCATAGGTGGATTGCATCCCTCTACACTGATGTCTGATTGATTGCTATCCTAAACAGATGAACTGTGCATTATTGTCCTTGGGCACTCTCGACCCCTTCTGAAGGAATTTTGCTGCAACAAGTCATAGAATCAGAAGATACAGAACAATGACACTTGAAATCGTGACATTCAGAAAAGAGAAGAGGTTGTTCCCACCTACAAGCTCAAGTCCTCGGGTAAGCTGATACTTAGAAAATAGAGGCTGCACATCCAGTAATATTAACGACATGAGAATTCAACAGCAAAAAGGTGACAGAGATACAAAAGTTCTAAAAATAATGCTTTGACGTGTGTGTATGTACCAAATCTGAAAACATTGACGTTTTAGAAAGGAATGCACTCCACAAGAACACTATTGTTTCCTCTCGTTGCAGGAGGCAATATTCCTTATTACGCGTTTCTAATTAATATCCATAATAATTTACTCATTTTATTATATACAGATAGTGGACGTTTATATGCATTAAATATCTTCCTACTTATCAATAATAAAAGAAAATATATCCGCAGCTCTTGAAAAACTATTTCATCAGAAATGAGATTCTGACCTTGCAGACATGAAAGCCATCCCCAAAAAGACAGCCTTAACAGATTGCTTCTGTCCCGCATAATCAAAAGCCAATGGCAACATTTCATGAAGGGTCAAAAAAGCCATAACTCCACCAACTGTAATTAATCATCATAAAATAAATCTGGATAATAACATAAAATTCTAAAAATGTCATCGTCACATCTAGATCCTGTATCATTGCATACCTGATCCGAGTAAACCTTCCAGAATCTCAGGACTTAAGCTGCTAGGGAATAGATAGGCTACAGTGAGAGAAAATAAATCATCACGATTAGTTTGATCACACAATTCAAAGATATATATAAGAAATCTTAAGTCCCAAAAAAATAATGAATGTACATAATTAAAACATAAAATCCAACTCTGGAGTACAGAGAGAGATTCAATGGGTAAGGTCGAACACTTGAACTGAGTAAGGCATACCTTACCTGACCCCTAATATTGAAGCATGCCATGCTTCCTCATTGTTATAATACCACATCACTCTAATTCTTGCTTTCAGACTCTTTAAAAAGAAAATCAAACTCTATTGAGCAAAGCAACATATATCAGATGATATACCTACAATTACAACTCCCAGGGGTTCAGCGAAGCCAGAAAGTGATGCTAATTTGAACGCCTGCCATTTACTGGGATACATCCAGAATAAAAAGGTTACTATTCAATTTAACATAGTTATTTGCACAATTTCATTTAACATAGCAACAAAATCAAGATTTGAGATTAACCAATTATTCCCAGCAGTTGTTATACCACAAAAGAAGGACATCAAGTATGTCAAGATTTGCAAATGTACTCAACCCTTAAACCTGTAACTCAATTTTCGTAAGAATTTATCTTGATTTGTATATATAGGTACTAGCATTCAAATGCAAAAACACCCTCAAGCTTCTTGCCCATAAGTTGGCTCTTTTTCTGTTGCATCAAAAGTGAACAGAAAATGAATTCCACAGTAAAACTATAGCATTATCGCCACAAAATGAAAGGCTTTGGTTCACAAAATGGCCATCCTCTCTATTGTCACCATCATACACTAGACCACTACTGGACATAAATAAATAAACCTAAAATATTAATCATATACATCAGCACAAACAATTGAGATAACAATTCCAGAATCATCTACTCAGAGCAACTGAATATTTTTCCCTCTGTCTGTCTGTTTTTATATGTTTGATTCAGTATTTCATGCGCATGTTTCAGACAGAGTAGATTGAACATAAACCCTGTACGCTTGAATATAACCACTGTAATTGAGAAATGCAACTACAACTAATACTAGAACCAACAAGAGCCCTTAAAATCATTATTTACCTTTGTGTCGCAAAATAAACAGGAAGTGCAACAGCAACACCCTAGAAAACAAAACATCGTTAAATTACAACAAGATCTAAGGAGCATTTTAATTTTTTTTTTCAGAATGTTATGAAGGTAGTAAGTAAAAGATGACAAATTTCAAATATTGAAGAAAAAAAATATAATATAATATAAATACAAGAAAGCATCAAGGCCTATAAGGAATTACTTTATTATTAATTTAACTGTATCTAGAGTAAACAGGTTTCATCACAAGATGAAAGTTTATACCTCTGGGATATTGTGCAGAGCAATGGCCAATGCTAAGTTGATGCCAACACGGAGGCCCTGTTGAAAAAGCATATCACAAACATCAAATTGACATGAAGACGTTAACAAGTATATCAGGGAGGATGTAACATGAGTAATGCTTCAACAATTAATGATAATGTATTAATGTGACAGATCGATATGCACATGCAATCAATAAGTTCATATACCTTCATGGATCCAAGGAACACTGCCATCCCTTCTGGAAAATTGTGCAAACTTATGCCTAGGAAATGCCCAAAAAAAAGTTAATAAGTAGAACTCAATGAAGCAGTGAAAACTAAGAGAAAACGCAAAGTGAGTATTGAAGTTGATCAAGTCTCACAAGAAACTTTTAACAACTAAATACCAAACTCCGAAAAATTCAAAAGAAAATTAATTTTCATATTTCTCTAATATTTTGTATTTTTTGTTCCAGAAAAAACTGCATTGCATGAAAAATGATAGGTTTGAAAGTACCCAGACAAAGGGTTCATATCAAAATCATACCTACGGCTGTAACAATTCCACTGAATAAAACCTGTCGGCGATGCTTTTTCATAGTATCCTTGCCTCCTTCATCCCCATTTTTCTAATTTCAAGCATGTCATCACATCTATCAAAATATTTATCTATGTAGATATTATACATAGCAGTTCCAATGCATTTTGCAAAAGGAACAGAGGCAGCAGTTATTTGTAAGAACAAGTTCATTAAAAACCTTTCTGCCTTTCACGTCAGAAGTGGGAGCAAGAGTTGGCTCCGGGATAAAACTGGCCACAACAGCAAAGAATATCACCCCAGCAAAAAACTACATGAAAGAGAAGATAAAACATTTGCTCAGAACAAATATGAGAGAAGACGATACAAAGTAAATTATTGCTACTTTATGATGATGGCAGAAGCACACGTCCTACCCAAAGGTTGCCTTTCAAGAAGCCCAGTGAGTTCAAAGCATTGTGAGCCAAATCAAAGAACGATATGCTAAGCATCAAACCAGCAGCAAAACCCTTCAAGCAGTGGAATAATTTTAGAAAACATACTTCGGTAAGCTAACCAATAAATGGAATTTAAAAACAGAGGGGTATAATGATTCTAAATCAACCAATCAATTCTCATAAATTAAAAAACAAAGTCCTGACCAACTAAAACCACCTGTAGTAGCCCAAGCATCTTCAAATTGGGAGCTTGATTAACAATCACAAAAAGCGCACCTGTTTCACAACAAACAACAACTTGTTACAATTACACAAAAAAAAAAAAAAAAAAAAA
>Ga0099824_1002546_pt1 | contig 26685 bp, 14 predicted proteins | sample SiratrowhiteBW_FD_76837 | JGI IMG/M metagenome (GOLD analysis project Ga0099824, IMG submission 76837) | Root nodule microbial communities of legume samples collected from California, USA - Siratro white BW | ecosystem: Host-associated > Plants > Roots > Nodule | place: USA: California...
ATTATTTTTTTTTTATATTTTTTTTTTTTTTTTTTTTTTTTTTTTTTTTTTTTTTTTAAAATAAATTTTTTTATTTTTTTTTTTTTTTTTTTCACTCTAGAAACAACAATATAAAGTTGATTGTGTGTGAAACCTAGATGCAAAAGATACAAACCAACTTTTGAAAGTGATTGACCTTGACTCTTATTGATTATCATTGCAAAACATATAGATATTAGAAATTTTCCTCTTTTGAATTTTGAAATGGAAATCCCGAATCAAAAGGTATTAAGTTCATTCTTGGAATAAATATCTTTTCGCCAATGTTTTTTTTTCCCATGATGATAGTTGCAAAAGTAACATTTTTGGCCATATCATTAACTTGCAACCTTATCTCATTACAAAGACTATTTTCTTGATCAATATTACTCAAAAGCAAAAATAGGTACACCCACTTTCAACTTAATTCAACATTTAATATCATTTAAGAATTCAGATGTAAACCGTTGATCTTGATTTTTTTGGTCTTCATCCAATTGGCTAAGTGTGTCAGAACTCATATATGCTTGTTCTTCACCATCTATTAAAGATAAAATAAAATCATGAACTTCTTCTATAGATTCAATTATAGAACAAAGTATTGTTTCATCATAAAACAATGATAGTGACATCATATTTAACAAAGTTTTTTTTATTAGGATACACAAATTGAACCAATGACAATAAAGGTGAGTCAGTATTTTCAACTAAGAGATCTTGTGGTATATGGACAATGTCGTCACCATTTTCATTTAAATTCATATCTCTATCCCCAAGTTTTAGTATTCAATCAACAAATTATTTTATATATGTGGCATTTTTAGTACATGTGACAATATTTAATCTTATGTTATGTGAAAGTTTTAAAACTTTGCAATTTTTTCATAGATCATAATAGTTTATTGTTGACTTCACCACATCATATATGCATCATTTCTTTACAACATACAATATTTGCCTAAAATCACCCCCCAGAACAAAAAACTTTACTATCAAATGGTCTTTAACTATTTTTTCATTTTTAAATTTCAAAATATCTCTCAAGGTTCTATCAAATGGTTCAAAGCATAATATATTCATCATCAGTACTTCATCCCATATAATCAAATTGCAGGTTAATTCCTTATTTATTAACCGTGTATGCAAAAGCTAGAATGTGTTATTTTTCCTTTGGGAAGTAACAAAGAAGCAATCTCACTTGAAGCTACTTTTACCCATGAAAGACATGGGATTTATTTTGATAATACAATATATTTATTATATGAATTCAATTTGTTAAAAATAGAAAAAATTAAAATTAATATTAAAAATAATAACAATGATATGTATAATAAATATGAAACAATAATATATATTGTATTCATCAACAAAAAAAAATCGAATTTATATATTAAACAATAATTGTGTACTTTAGGATATAGTTAAAGATGCAAATAATGCGTCGTTTCTTATTAGTTGACTATTATATCATTTCCCCCACCCTTTTAGTTTGGCTATTGTATCTTTTTTCCAACTTGTTTTTATTTTTGTCCCTCGTATTTTTTAGCAAAGAATGTAGCATACAGATCTTGTATATGATGCCATTTGATAACTCTAATCATTCAAAGCTGGATAATTGTACATGGTTTCCTGCATATATTGATTTTAACTTCAAATAAAGTTAAATCCACTTCTATTTTTGTTTTATGATCCTATCCTATTTATATACAGTTTAATTGAATCCAACGGTTGATATTGGGGACCATATTCCATTGACTTTTAATGATATTATAACTTTTAATGAATTGGTCAATAAGAATATTGTTAACTCATGTATTATATATATTGGTTTCTAATATAATAATTCGTATAAAAAAATTGGAGTATGAAAGACAAGAGAACTTGAAAATTGTAATAAAAAAAGAAAAGAAGTTCGTGTACATCATTATAAATATTATTGTTTGGTAAATTTTCTAATAGTTATAATTTATACATAGCTATAAATATTTGTATTTAATTATTTGTTAATGGCCATCTAAATGTAGAATATAGGAATAAAAACACTTACTAGTTTATGTTTTTTAATTCAGGATTTTAATAACCATAGTGTCAACATAACATTGAGCGAATAAAATAAAATATCAAAGGCAATAAAAGAATTTCAAAAACTCTCACACTACCATTATATACTTTTCAATTGTGATATAAGTAATATAAAATAAAAAATGAGAAACAATTGTTCTATGAATAAACAAACTCACCACAACAAACTCACATAAATAAAAACACGAAAATGAGGCCAACAATTACATAAAGCAGCATCGATAGCCACACACTCCACTTCTAATTTTTTTTTTTTTTTTCACATTATCCCTTCTAAAACAACAACAACTAATATAACAACTTAAAATAATTAAATCCCAGTCCCATTTAACAAATAACAATCCACATACATCAACTCATCTAACGCTCCTTCACACTATTTTATTATCCTTTCCTTCCTTCCTTTAGCTTTTACAGCTTCATAAGCTTAGATGAACAACCGTAAAACTAGGGTCATAAGATAATCCATATATTTATAGCGAAGTTTCAATACCAACATTACATTTATTTCCAATATCTTTTTTAAACCAAATGTACATAATTTATGTTATGTGAATAATAAAATTAACAAATGTTTAAAATTAATAAAGGAAAAATTAATTAAAAAGTGCCTAGGAGGAGAAGCAGATCATATTGATATTTTATAAAGTATTCAATCGGCATTTGAAATTCTATTGACCATCAATAAAAAATATCATATATTTTTTTAATAATATAACATTTGTATTTGTTTATTAACACACTTCTGCGCTACAACCTTCAAAAATAAAAAAAATGTATATATTTGTTATATACCTAAATCATGTATGCCTGTCAAAAGTAATCAAGAAGAAGATAATATTCTTTTGTGGGCAACATTGATATTCCTTAATTAAAAAAAGCTTATAATTATTATATAATAACATAGAAAATAGTTTTTAAAATAAAAAATAAATATTTTTTTAATACATAATATCATATAAAATAGTTTTTAAAATAAAAAAAAACTAACTTAAAATTTAGTTACAGAGATAAATAAATGACAACTAAATAATTTTGTTTAAAAAAGAGAAAACTCCATAAAAATACAAAAATAATTATTCCATTTTTTGTTTTATAATGACAATCACCATCTCTCTTGTATTTTTATAAAAACCATCAACTCTTTTTCTTTCAAAAGTTTTTCTTCTCCTTAATTGACCCGTCATCTTTAGATTTTTGGTGTCAAGTAGAAAAAGAGTTTCCAATCATATTTTTGAACAGAGTTAGTTTGTATGTGATTTTAGGTTTTTGAAATTCTTTTGAATGTCTCTGCTTTATATAGGTGAGAGAAACTAATTTCATGTTTTTTTAAAATATTAGGTAAGGGAACCTAATTGCATGTTTTCTTTTAAAATGTTAGGTAAGGAAAACTAATTGCATGTTTAAAAAAAAAATGTTATGTAAGGAAAGCTAATTGCATATTTTTTTAAATGTTAGGTAAGGAAAACTAATTTTATATTTCTTTTATATTAGTTTAAAATAAAAATTTATCTAAATTGATCATATTGATTAACGGTAATCAGTATTAATGATAATGTGATTTATGAGATGAATTATGAAAGCTTGATTTGTTGTTGTTTGGTTGAGATAGAAATTTAATTTATGAAAATAAATTTTTTCAAAAAAATCTTTAGCTTTTTATAGTTAAGAGTATTATATAATTTGTATATAATAAGTTTTATTAAGACAAATTGAGTGCTTCCATCTGAGATTGAAGTAGGGAGGATCTTGTCTAAATGAGAAAACAATCTGGTATTATGAAAACAATATTATATAAATTATCACTACAAAAAAAATGCAAATTACATACGTAATATTACATATTATTATAAACGGATGTAATACTGTATGTAAAATAGACATTATATATGAAATATTATCTACAAATATCAATCTGTATGTAAAATATACTTTAAATACGAACATTTACATACAGATTTAATTCCATATATAAAAACAAATTACATACCAATTTTTTTCGTATGTAAAGGTAATAACGGATTTGATTTTCTTTTTCTTACTTATGAATATTTTATTCCACTCTTTCTACATTTCCACTCATAACACGAAACCCACTCCCTTCAAACCTTCCCTCCAAACCTACTATGGATTTGATTTTCTTTTTTCACTTATGAATATTTTATTCCACTCTTCCTACATTTCCACTCATAACACAAAACCCACTCTCTCAAAAACTTTCCTCCAAACCTATTGCTTCCAAAACCCTCACCATCCCAAATTGACCACCTGGACCACCATCAAGCATTGCAACGGCTAATCCGACCAAACCTTGGTCCCTGCCGTCACTTTCTCAGCCCAAATAGTCATTGCCTTCACTGCTAGACCTAAACACACTGGTTGCTCTCGCAAGCACCGTCGTCACTGCCCTAACCAAATCTTGGTTTTCGTCGCCTAGCCTGGCTGACCACAACTGTTGTGCCACTGTCCATCGCCGCCACACTCTCATAGTTCCTTCCGCTATATCTTCCTTCATTTTCTTCTCCCTTTACTAGTTATTTCTCTATTAAAGAACTTTTTGAGAAAAAGATATTAGTATGGTAGTGAATCTGGCTGGTCTCTTCTATTTCCTGATGGCTGATATGTTATTGTTGTGTTTGGCAATAATTTTGTTTCTTTGACGAATAAGCTTTTCAATTTTGGCACGATGTCTATGTTATTGTGGTGAATCAAGATTTTTGGTTATATTACTTTGTAAAGACCGTGACATTTCAAAGACATTTAATGGTATATCTTTATTAGTGGGTGAAATTCTTACTCTGGTATTTCTTCTGGTATTTCTTCATGTAATTACTTGCTTTGGTGAATTGTTCAATTGTTTGCCTAAGACGCACATGATATTTTGTGGGGTAATTTAGATTTGATGCATAAGACGAGATTTGAAAATATTTAGTTGTAGTTTTTTATGTTCTTTGTAAATCCTTTCAAAGTTATGTTATAAAAGCTTCAACACGACATTTCATCTTACTGGAAGATAATGTTTTTCTTTTTCGTACATAATTGAAGATATATAATGTTTTTCTCTTTAGTACATAATTTTTTCAATTCAGAACTATGATTTTATTTTCTAACTCTTCCATCTGCAATGTCTTAGGGGGTTAGGGGTTAATAATGACAAGGTTGGGCGGGGCACGCATATATGGCATAAGTTGTGAAAAATGAATTTTTTTATTGTTGTATTTACCAATTATGCACACCTTTTTTTGGTTTTGTTGGTCCCGTATCAAATATCAAGAACTTAAAGTCAAGGGTCATAACCAACAATAATGTAAACTTTCAATCCCAAGTTCACATAGTTCTAGAATGGTCTTTTTTTTTTTAATGTTGCATTTCAACCAAGATTAGTGCTCCTATTTTTGTTGGTTCTAGAATACTCTTCTTTTTTAATGTTACACTTCTATAATTCTTTTAATTTAAAATTTGAGTATTTTATTAAAATAAAAATTTATTTTTATTTTTATAAATAGATTATAATAGCGTAGCTGTTGTAGTAGATCAATTTCAGATCTATATGGTCCTAGAATGCTCCTTTTTTTTTAATGGTGTACTCTAACCAAGAGAAATACTCCTATTTTTTTGGTTTTGGAATGCTAATGTTTTTTAATGCTACACTTTAACCAAGAGAAATCATGAAGATCTTTTAGTAATTCTTTTAATTTAAAATTGGAGTATTTTATAAATATAAAAATGTATTTTTATTTTTATAAATAGCGCTATAATAATAGTGTAGCCATTGTAGCAAACAAATAGTGGGTCATGTCTAGACCGCTATTTTTGGGATTATAATATCCAAAGTTGAAATCTATGGAGGTAATAGTAATTAAAATAATAAAGAAGAGTTTAATTTAATTGATGATTACCAATAATTGTTAGAAAATGTGTGTTCGACTTCTATTGATGTTTACTTGTGTGTTTTGGTTGATACCTATGACATTTTATTATTAATTATGAATGTTATTAATTTGAGTAATTTTTATTAATTTGAAAATTTGTATGTTTTTTCATAATAGTGTGGTTATCTTACTATACTCCATCTCACTGTAGTAATTATTTATTAGTTTTGTATATTACTTATATTTTTGGTGTTTTATTATAAGTTATGTATTTTGTTTGCTTTCACTATAATCCCAGTCTCATCCATCTTAATTTTTTGTTTTTGTCTACATAATAACTCTTTCAATTCAGAACTGTGATTCTATTTTCCCACTCCTCCATCTCCAATGTCTTAGGGAGTTAGGGGTTAATAACGATAGGGGTTGGGCGGGGCACGCATATATAGCATAAGTTGTGAAAAATAAATTGTTTTATTGTTGTATTTACCAATTATGCACACTTTTTTTGGTTTTGTTGGTCTTGTACCAACCATCAAGAACCTAAAGTCAATGTAAACTTTCAATCCCAAGTCTACATGATTTTGGAATGGTCTTTTTTTTAATGTTGTACTTCAACTAAGAGTAATGCTCCTATTCTTGTTGGTTTTAGAATACTCATCTTTTTTAATATTACACTTCAACCAAGAGAAATCATGAAATCCTTTCTATAATTCTTTTAATTTAAAATTTGAGTATTTTATAAAAATAAAAATTTATTTTTACTTTTATAAATAGCATTATAATAGTATAACTGTTGTAGCATATCAATTTGAAATCTACATAGTTCTAGAATGCTCCTCTTTTTTAATGTTGTACTTTAACCAAGAGACATGCTCCTCATTTTTTTTGTTTTGGAATGCTACTCTTTTTTAATGCTACAATTCAACCAAGAGAAATCACGAAGATCTTTTAATAGTTCTTTTAATTTAAAATTGGAGTATTTTATAAATATAAAAATTTGCTTTTATTTTTATAAATAGCGCTATAATTGTGTAGCCGTTGTAGCAGACAAATAGTAGATGTCATAGGACATGTCTAGATGGCTATTTTTGGGAAACTGAAATCTATAGATGTAATAGTAGTTAAAATAATAAAGAAGACTTTAATTTAGTCGATAATGACCAATAATTCTTATCTAGGAAACGTGTGTTTGACTTCTATTGGTGTTTACTTGTGTGTTTTGTTTGATACCTATGACATTTTATTGTTAATTAGGAATGTTGTTAATATGAGTAATTTTTATTATTTTGAAAATTTATATGCATATATTATACATTATAGAAAGTGTAAAAGTTTTCATAATAGTGTGGTTATCTTGCTATACTCCATCTCATGGTAGTGTATATTTATTAGTTTTCTATATTGCTTATATTTTTGTTGTTTTATTATAAGTTATGTATTTTGTTTGCTTCCACTATAATCCCAATCCCATCCATCTTCATTTTTTGTTGTGGATTTTTGTGCAGAAACATTATAGAATATTTAGAAAATATTATATATAATATTATACTATTTAGTTATATAAGTATAGGAAAAATGTTATAGAATATTTAGAAGCATTGAATATATTCTACTAAAAATTTTTGGTAAGTAGTACCTTTAGTAGGGTTTGTTAATATAACCATTTAGAGATTTTAAACTAAGCTCTATGTTTTGAATACACAGAAAATGGAGTGGTTTCATATCAATCAGGATTGGATATACGATAGATGCTATAGTGTTAGACGAGGTTTGAAAGAAAGTTTTGTAAATGGGATTGAACAGTTTGCCATTAAAGCCTGTGAACAACAATCTTACTTGGATGAAAGGCAAACTAGATGTCCATGCAATAAATTTCATTCTACACATATTTTTCCAATTGAAATGGTTAAGCTTCATCTTTACAAAAATGGTTTTACGCCTAACTACTATGTTTGGATTGATCATGGAGAAGAATAACCACATGTTAATGATAATTGTGTGAGTCAAGTAGTGGTTTAAATGTGGTTGAATGTGAGCATTTTATGGCAATGAATGAGATGGTGTTTGATGCTCTTAGACAACATGAAATATTTGAATCATCATATTTACATGACATGGATGAGCATGAACATCCAAATGAAGAAGATCAAAGGTTTTATAATTTGTTGTTAGAGGCTAATAAGCCTTTATTTAAAGGGGTAACAGATTCAAAATTATCAGTGTGTGCGCGATTGTTAGCTAGCAAGTCTAATTGGAATGTGCCTGATCAATGTTTGGATTTCGTTTCAAAACTCTTTTTGGATATAACACCCACAAGGAGAAATTGCCAAAAAATTATTTTGATGCTAAGAGGTTAGTGTCAAAGTTGGGATTAGAAGTTAAGAGGATTGATTGTTGTGTGAAAGGTTGCATGCTTTTTTATGACAATGAATATGGAAAAAATGATGAAGGCCTACTACAACGCAAATTTTGTCATAAGCCAAGGTACCACCCCAAAAACTTGGAAGAAATAAAAACAAACTAATCACAATGAAGACAATGTTCTATTTGCCTATAATTGCAAGGTTAAAGAGGTTGTTTGCATCTATACAAACTGTAGATCAAATGACATGGCACTATGAGAATATAAGAGATTCATGTGTATTACGTCATCCATGTGACGGTGAAGCCTAGAAGTACTTTGACAAAGTACATCTAGATTTTGCCGCTGAACCTCGTAATGTACGACTTGGTTTATGCTCTGATGGATTTAACCAATTTATTCAAACATCTTCCAAGCCTTATTCTTGTTGGCCTATAATTGTGACCCCATACAATCTTCCTCCTGAAATGCTCATGTCTAGATCTTATATGTTTTTAAGTTGTCTCATTCTTGGACCACGTAATCCAAAGACAGGTATTGATGTTTATTTAGAACCTTTGATTGATGATTTGAAAAAGTTGTGGAGTGGTGTTGAAACATATGATAAAGGAAGAAAAATTTTATGATGAGGGAAACTTTGATGTGGACTATTAATGATTTTCCTGCATATGGTATGTTATCAGGTTGGGGGACTCAAGGAAAATTGGCATGCCCATATTACATGGACGATACAAAGGCCTTTAGATTATACTATGGAGGAAAAAATAGTTGGTTTGACTCACATTGTAGATTCTTGCCCAATGATCATACATTTAGGAGGAACAAAAATGCTTTCAAAAAGGAAAAAGTTGAAATGGGTGGGTCGCCATCTATGTTGACATCCGAGCAGATTTGGCATGTAATTAAGGATCTACCTAAAGTCATTGATAACCCTTATGTAAGAAAGTTATCAGGATATGGAAAATGGTATAATTGGACAAAAAGAAGTATCTTTTGAGATCTTCCATATTGGAAAGATAACATGTTGAGACACAATCTTGATTTAATGCATATAGAGAAAAATTTCTTTGACAAATCCTCAACATTATTATGGATGGCAAAGGTAACACAAAAGACAATGATAAAGCAAGGAAAGACATAGCGTTGTATTGTAGACGGCCAAATTTGGAGTTAAAGTTACATACTAATGGGAAGATGTTAAAGCCAAAAGTAAATTACACTTTAACTACAGAGGAAGCAAAATTAGTTTGTCGTTGGATCAAAGAACTTAGAATGCCTAATAGTTATTCTTCGAACTTGGCTAGGTGTGTTGATGTAGAGAAGGGGAAGATGTCTAAGATAAAAGGCCATGATTGTCATGTATTCATGGAGTGTTTATATAGCATTATAAATCGATTTGATTATTTTACAGATTCATGAATCGAATAATTTTTTTATTCTTTCAAAGACTAAATTCATAGCATCTTTCAAAAACCAAATTCACTATTAATCCTATAAAGTGGTATACTAGAAATAAGGGGAGTGCAAATAGAACTCCCATTTAGCAATTTCCTTGTTTCAATCAGAGCCCTTAAGGAAGGACATTTCTTCCTGCACCCCATGATTTTAACCTGCACCCCATGATTTTAACCTTCACCCCAATAGAGTGGTTAAATCATCACTTTGCCCTTAATGAAATATAATTTTTGTAACTTTTTTTGTTCTTTTTGCTGTGCATGTTTATTCCGGACTCGATACTCTGAAAATTTCCTGGAATACAAATTCGAAAATGTATTTCTTTATTGAAAATACATTATAGATTGTATGAGGAATGCAGTATAATATAAAAAATAAAAAAATTCTAAAGTACACAATCTAAAAATGTATGTAACGAGGGCACAATAGTCATTCATTACTCTATGCCGTGAAGATTGAAATCATGGGATTGCACGAAGAAATGACCCATAAGGAGATGGAAAGAAAAAACATCCGGGCCATATATTCTTTTTTAAATGTTCCATTATTTTATAAGTGTTATCACATGTTTTAAACAATTTATAACTGAATTGTTTTATCATTAAAGTCTATGATCTATTATTTATGATTTGGTAAATATAATTTTCAAGGACCAGTATAACTCATTAAGCATATGATATGATTGTTATCATTGAAAGTAGATTTTTCAGTATTTTTTTCTAATTATTGAATTAAAACTAAATTTGAAAATGCCCAATGTTCAAAAGCTTATTTAAATATTTAATTCTAATATTTATTTTATTCAATTCCGTTTCCTTATTAATAAAAATACAATCAGGTCTCTCAATTTTTAGAAATACAACCATATGATCACCTTTCACTCAATTAATATTAATTTTTTTTACAAAATAAATGATTTAGATTTTAACATATGAGAAAATCATATTACTATACATTAAAAAAATTAAAGAAGTTAGTTAAAAAGATTAATTGGATTTAGATTAGATCTTCAAATAAAAAAAGTATAACAAGATATTATTGATGTATTTAGTTTGAATTTTTTTTTCTTTTCTAAAAATCAAACCAAAGTACCCTTGTGCACCCCAAATGATCTAGATTAAGGCCAGAATGCAGGAGATTTGTTGAAGTAATTAGCAAAGAAATGAAGAAACTAGAGTAAACAAGATTAGACATTGTAACTAGGAAAGAAATGAAGAACCTGTGTAAACATGATTTTGGCATTGTAAATAATTGGTTTGTGTTTCTTCTTCTTCATAATGAGATAAAAAATAATAATATTATTTAAAAAGAAAAGAGAGAAAGAGGAAAAGACAAACACGTAATGGGAAAGAAAAATTACAAATAGAATCACACTCAACAACCGCGTACGTGCATGAGTGTTTTATTTGAACAAGCAACAAGGACCATAGAAAAGAAATTAGTGGTCTTATATACTTAAAAACCAATGCATGAATTCATAGGTCAACCCACTTGGTATTATGTGTTTACACTATATACGAACAATACCAAAGAATTGTGTTTAATTATCATCACATATGAACACTTATTGGAAAGTGATTATTACTATGGGATGTGAAGAATTTGAAACATATTAAAACTAACTTTAATATAACCAAGTTCCATTACAAGACATTTCTTTGTCAATTATTTTTACTTAACCCTATTTCAGAAATCATTATTTTTAAATCACATAGTTTTTAGAAGAAATCATTTTAAATAGGTTAGTATAACAACTAAATTTAAAAAATATAAACTTTTTAAATCAATTATAAAGATAACCGAGATACTATTTTTTAAATCGACGTGAAAATCTTTTTATAATCTATGCAAAAACTTTTATATAGTTAATATGAAAGAGATTATTTTTAATATTATAACGAGAACTAATAATGATTCAAAATAAGGTTCGATTTAGACTACTCTCAATAATGTAAAAAAAAAAGAAGTATGTGCAAACAATATAATTATCATAGTTTAGTTCAAGTTTGAAGTTTAAATATATTTTCCAATTTAACAATAGAATTTTTTTAGTTCATCTGTATAAAAACATTTATTTCGTAGTTTTTTAATTGAGAAAAAAATATCATCGTCAATTATAGAACATACCATTTTTGAAACCTTTTAAATATAAATGTTAAAAAGAATCTATATAGAGACATTATCTATTTTATAAACTTAAGTTAGATTTAAATTTGTCTTTCTTAAAATAAAAATTAGTGAAAATTGTATATGGAAAAAACTTAGGAATATATTCTTGAACCTATGTTTCGAAAATAATGTTGATGAGTTTTTTTTTTAATGATATTATTCTTAAACATTTTTATTTTTGGAGGAGAACTTGTTGAAATTATTTTTATGCTTAGTGAAAAAGTGAAATTATTGTTTATTATTTATAAGTGAGATTTATTAGGAGACAGAAAATTGTGAGTTCATATTTAAAGGATTAAAAATAAAGAAAAAAAATTACACCATCCAAAACTATAAAATTTGTTAATTTTACAGAAACTAAAATTAATAATTTTAAATTTTAGAAGAATGAAATGAAAGAGAGTTTTTTATAGATCCGATGCGTTTTTAAAATTAAAAATATATTTACGTTTAAAATTTTTGTTTCATTATGTCATAACATAATGAAATATTAAGATTTTATTCCATACGTTCAAATTATTTCCTTCTATATTTCATCTCATTCATAATCAAAATAATTATGTCGCCAAAACTTTTTATTTAAAGCTTACTCATTATTATTTCAGTGGTCCCATTAAATAAAATATGATACTGAGACAAAGAAAGTGACAAGGAACCCACACACATCTTTATCCAAAATCAGTGACAATGAAATGTTCCAATCTCTTCCGTGTGAAACAATTCATATAGGAAATCGGTTATTTACTTATACTCTATATTAAGACTTTCAATTAGAATAACTGTTTCCACTTTGTCCGTTGAATAAGCGGAAAAACTACATAATATGAGATTAGTTTTTTAATTACTAAATATCAATCAAACATAAATATAAGTAATACTTAATTTTACAAATTGAGATAAAGATAAAAAAATTATATATATATATATATATATATATATATTATTTTATATCTGTCTTTGTTTTAAATTATTAAGATCATTTGAGTTTATTAGGCATTTAATTTTAAAATTTTATGTAATTATAATTTTTTTTATTCTTATTTAGTAATAAGAGAAAATGTTGAAGATTTCAGTAAGTGGATTTTGTGAAAATAAATTAAATTTAAACTCAATTTTTAATAAAAGAATATGTGTATATTAAATTTTTGATAATATCATATTTTTTTATTTTAATTGTATTGTTTCTTTAATTATTTAGTCAATATTTTAAATAAGTATAAACATTATATATGTATATAATTGAGGATAAAAATAAATATTTTTTATTCACGGGACTTTGATTTCATCCAACTCGAGACGCTACACTGAGTGGGACTTTGTGAGAGTCTACACGAACATTGACCAGAACCCACTAATTCATGACCAAACAAAACACAATGCCATAAAAGAATAAACTGAAAACATGAACTTTGTTGCTTTCTCTGTGAATGTCACTGATAAAAACAACGTTAATAGGTTGCCACTTTGCCAGAATTCTTGTGTTCACATCTTGTTTGGTAAGTACAAGTCAAAAGCTTATTATTGAGGCCAATTATTGATCATTCTTGGAAAACTCAAGAAGGAGATGGAGAGTTATGGTGTCTAAAACAACATATGAACATAGGTAGAAATTCGTCCACAGATTGAGTTACACGGTGAGATTGGGTTTGAATTAGATTTTTTTTTTAGTTTGGATCTGTAGTATTATGAACTACACCAAATTCTGTGGAATAGTATTAATGGGCATGGATCGCTGATTTACTGTTAAAATGATAAAAGTAAAAAAGTAAAATAAATTAAAACTTAATTGTGAAATATGAAATATGAACTAAGAGTGTCACTCAAAAGTGAAAAAAAAAAGTTGAGATAGTTATGAGAACTTTCTTTTAGTAGAAAAACTCTTGTTAAATATTATAATGGAATATGATATTTTAGTTGAACTGATTTTTCACAACTTATCAATCATCTATCATCATATTAAAAAGTATTATTAAAAAAATAAAAAAATAAATAACAAAAGAAATGAAAGTTCATACTAAACCATAGAAAAAAAGTTTTCAACATACGAAATGAAATAAAGAAGTTGAAACTTATTATGAAAAAAATTCAACATAATACAATTAAGTTAAATAAAATACCAAGCAAACTCAACCATATTTTTTACACCTAAATTAGTCAAATCAGCATAATTATTATTCTTCATAAAGACATGAAATTCATATTATCACAAATATGTATATCTATCTTAAGAATCTAATAAATGATATTGAACCAAAAGCTTGACAAAGTAAAGAATAGTCACATTCTAACCAAAGTTTTTTAAAATCTTTCCACTAATCACATTTTATAACAAAAATGACAATAATCATGACTTCAACATAAAGTATGTTGAACACCAAAAAAATTAAAAAAAAAAAAAAACTATCCACATAGTTGGCCCTAAAAATACCTTCACAAAATCAAGATAACATCTAAAGTACTTCACTTTAATTCAACCAACTTAAGTAAAACATCAAAAAAGTTAAAATAGAGACATAAATTTTCTGCTTTTAATGCTAATACCAAAATATTTAAAAATACAAAACTCATTAAACCATAAAATTTATAAAAGTGACATTTAGTTTTTATTACCTATTAGTTATTAATTTTTCTCAATTTCCTCTTTCTATTAATAAAATATTTCTGTTTAAAAACGAAACCATATATCTCTTTAAATTATCATTATATGTTAGTAAATTATATCATGCATAAAATAAAGTTATAAAATAGTTAATATTTGTTTTTTAACAATTTAACTATTTATGGATAAAAAATTGACATATTTTTGCATTTAGAAAAATTGTGGACTCGAATAAAGTAATAACGAGAGTAAAAAGAGTTAATCAAACTAATATATGAAAGAAAATAGTTAATAGAACTGGCTTATGTTTCGTACCCTTAATCAAACACATAAGTTGCAACTTTCCCAACACTCAAAAGTACTCAGGGTTTATAATAGGAGGGTTTACATTAAGAAGGAAACTTTCTCTTTTTTTTTCCTCTTAACTACATTCGGCTTAGTTGTTTTCAACAGCTCTTAACAGAGAGCCTTGCATTTGCCCATTTTTAAAGCACCGACAACAACTTTGTTAGCAAGTGTCACAATGGGGTACGTAAATTTTTTCTACTCCCATTTTGAGAGAAACCTTGAAAGAAAAACCTTGAGAGAAACTTTGAGTGAAACACCCCGTTGAGAAACATTTAAAGATGAGGAATAAAAGGCAACCTATGCTTATTGTAGAGAATGATGACTCACCAACTCTTCAGCAAATTCTGGAGACAATGACCGAGTTACAATAGAGCAATAAAGAGTTCAGAAAGTGATCAGAGGACCGAGAGATAGAAAGGAAAGGAGCTTACACTGAGCAAAAGTGGCTAAGGGAAGAAGTAGAGGAAGCACGTCATCAGATGGAGGAATCTTTGAAAGCTTATGAAGAGCTGCAAAAGGCCAATGAAAAAACTGCAACAAATCTTGAGAACACGACCTATTGTTACGAATTTGGGAACCTCTCGATTCCCACGAGTGAATGCTGACCCCTAACCTTTCACTCAGAAAATCATGGCGGAGCAAGTGCCGCCCCACTTAATGGTTCCAAAAATGGCTCCGTACTTAGGGTTAGGGGATCTTGAAACACATCTTAAGGCTTTCGAAGCCCAAATGTTAATCTCAGACGGCTTTAACATCTTCCGCTACAAGATGTTTGTAGGCACTCTCACTAGAACAACCCTACAATGGTTCAACAAAATTATTGATGGCATGATAGACTCGTTCCGTACCTTCTCTCAATTGTTCCTCCAACAATTCACAATGAACCAGGTCAAGCCCCAAAAGTTGGCTAACTTGTTTGATGTACACCATAAAGAGGGAGAGTCGCTTTGTGGCTTTCTCAACCAATTTTGTTAGATAATGGTAAAAATATACCCTTCAAATGAGGAGATGTTCGTTGAAGCTTTTGTAAAGGGACTTCGGGCTAATCCTTTCAGTGAATCTTTGGTTCGGGATTGAAACCATGACGGAAGTATGCTAAAGAGCTACCACACACATGAATGCGAAAGAGACCATGAAGCAAAAAAGAGCTTAAGATTGCTCATAAAATCCCAACCTCGTGAAGATGTTCCAAGAAGAGATATGACCCGTCTAAACATTTCAAAGGGATGAGCGTCGCTACGTATCATATGCGGCTTTAGGACCTAGTCGGGAAGAAATGTGATTTGTGAGAAGAACAAGAACTCTCGTTCCCAACTTCACCACATCAAAGAAAGAAATTCTGAAAGACCCACAGGTGACTAACTGAGGTTTCCTGTTCCCACTGACAGTATACTCGGTCACCACCCCAAATCGTGGTGTGACTTTCATTAGGCAAAAGGGCACGACACTAATAATTGTCTCACTTTGACAACTCAACTGGTAAAACTAGCTCAAGACGGGTTCGTGAACAAATATTTACAACAATCTCAAAGGATGCAGAAAGTAATCTACCTATAACCTCAAAATTATATAAATGCGCTCTTGATAAGAAAGACCCACTTGGGGAGCCCAAATCAATTATCAATAAACTACATTTCACATAAACTAACACTCTTTATAACCAGATTTAATTATGAACATTTTTGTTAATTTGTTGAGATTTAATAGTGGATCATTGATAATAAATGAGTTACATTTAAATTGGACACTAGAATACATCATATAAAAGGTATAAATATAGGATATTGGAATATGAAAAAAAAATATCTTCTATTTGGACTAGCTAAAAATGATAAAAAAATCTCAACAGATAGAACAACATTATATTTATATTTTTCAATTAATTACTCATCAAATAATAAAATTATAAAAATTATATATATATATATATATATATATATATATTATTTTAATGTAATAAAAATGTGAAAAGAAATAGATCTATGGAGTTATTGCTGGTACATGAGGATTAAAACAAGTAACCTCATTAAATAAATTATTTTTTAGCAGTAATACATAAAAGAAAACAACTAAATACATTATTTCTTAGCGGTAATACATAAAAAGGTAAGTAGAAATTTCTTTATAAAGTTATCTATCAAAAGAATATCAAATATAATTTCCTTAAATTTATATGAGCAATTTAGAGGTGATAAATCATATCTTTAAACAAATTTAATCATCAACAAAATCATTAATTAATATTCCATACCACTACCATGGTTAAAAACTAAAGTATAATAAGTCCTAATAATCTTGTGTCTTATTGAATCAACAAGAATTGATAACCACAACAAAGTCCTCGAAAAGGAAAATGCACATTATGTTCCTACTAGAACCTGAATTTCTTTGGTCAAATTGTTGATGAGGCAAAACATTTTTTTACGTTTTACGAGCTTAGGATACTAATAGGAAAAGGTCTATGTCATGACAAATAACATAATAAATATAACTAAACTTTTAACCCTTTAGTTAGTAAATAAAATAAAGATAATACAAAGTATAAAAACAAACAAGTTGAAATGAATTTCTTTAACGTAAATATAGTATTATATCAACTTTGATATCATTGTAACTAATAAAATGTTAGAAATATAGTAGAATATAGTTGAATTATAAAACATTATCGTTAATGATTATGAACGGATATATTAAAGTTATTTTGTTTAGAATCTATCTGTTATATTTCAAATAATCAAATACATGTAGGACAGTTCTTACGTGTTCATGGGGTTGGAATGTTGTTCTTTGTATTGAATAATGAACGATGGGACCAACCCTAATATTTAAATCCCAAGTGGTGTAGTCAAGTCACAGATCGTGTTCTCACCCTGTGTAGTACGGTGAGAGTCCAACGTTGCTCTTTCATGGGGCACTACTTATCAACCTTTCCTCCCACATTCCTTGCAGAGCCACGAAAGCAAAGTTACATACGAAAAAGCCAAACACTTCAAATCTCGTACTTTAATAATCATATAATTATGGTAAGGTGTTGGTTACGTTGGATTCACTGATTTTAGTCACAGTGGATATTCAAAGGTTATAAAATCTAGTGTTCACACACACCATGCTACTAAACTGTTTTATGTTAGATATTGTGTATTTGAATGTGTGGTAGGTTTTTAACTTGTTTTTTAAATACCTAGTTGGTTAAAGACAATAAATATTTAAATATTTCGTTTTCAATATAATAAATAAAAAATAGAATTTTAATATACAAATTCTCTTAATTCTCTTTGAATTCGAATGATTAAGGTAGTTTAATGATTAAGATGATTGAATATGTGTTTAGTTTTTGTAATTTTCGTATGTGTTTGTTTAACACATATTGTCATAACATAATGTCAGAACGACATATCTATATAAATCTAGATATAACCCAAACTCACATAACAAAAGTGGTTTCAGAAGCAATATTGAATTGAAAATTTATATGCAACCCATATAATTAAAAACGAGATTAATTTTTAATCAGACACGTTAAAGCAAATTATCTATACTGTCAAATTAATACTTGGTTAAACATATTGATCAAGATTCATCCATACAAAGACTCGATATAATTCTATAAATGTAGAACCGTGAGACAAGTAAATAATATATTTAATAATATTTATTACTCATAATTTGAGTTTCAGAAAGTTTTTTTATATGCTTCCAATATTTTATTTTATATTTTCTCTCTTATATCAAAGATTTTTTTATTTCAAATAAAATTAGGAAAATATTTAATTTTTTTTAAAGTATATTTTCTAAAATATTTGTAAAATAGTTATTATAAAATAATCGTATTTATAGAAAAAGAAAGAAAAAGCTTTGATTATATGTTTACCAAACTTTAAGAATTAACGGACCATAGGGGAAATGTAAAAGCATAACAAAATCTGTCAAACTTTATTTTTTTCTCACACGCTAGCTTTTCTCCTTCCTTAACTTAGTTTAATTGCGAAAACGTAAGGCTATCTTTTTCAAACTTTAAATAAGTATTTTAGAAATAAGTCACTTTTTAAAAATCAGTTATTTAAGAAGATGATAGGGTTTATTTCTTAAAATAATCTAAAAACTGTACATTTTTAAGAAGATTAAATAAATACATAAAAAAACAAAAATATACTTATTTTATTAAAAAAATTAAAAACAAAAAAAAATCGAGGCATATTCAAACCATTTAAGCACTTGTTTAATTTGCAGTAATATTTTCATTTTCACTTGAATGTCTATATCCAGTTTTTCATACGAGTTTGAAAATTTTCCTTTTTTCCTATGATCATTGCTGGGATTTAACGAGCTGATTTCCCATTGCATAAATTATTTATAACATCGGTACACAATGTTTAATCACTAGCTTAATCTGTTAGATTCATTTTCAAATACATCTGATATTGAATTTTAATTGTTTTTGTTATATTTTTCTCTTATTTTTTATCCTTTTAGCCAGGACGCTGCTGACTAAGTTTTTATTATAGTTTTTTTTAATGATCAAGAATAAAATTAATAGTAGTATTTTAGAAATATTTCAATTCTATTAAAATATACTTGTACTGCTACAATAAATTTTAATTATAAAATAGATAAGAACAATAATAGAGTAGTTGAATCAATATTGTATTAAAACTCATAATTAAAATCACAATAACAAGTTATGTTAAAGGTTAATAGGATCTAAAACACACAGTATTAATTAAAGACATGATATTCGTATAGTTATATTCTATCATAATCTGATATATTCCATCATGATCTGGTATATTGCAGTTTCAGTCACCCTTATCTCCAATCTTAAGCCCCACATTACATAATATATTATAAAGTCTACTACACCTTATTTATTCTGTTATGCAAATTTAGCAAATTTATGATGTTGCCTTGCCAGCTAAATTCTTAAAAACCATCTGAATTCATCAATTTTCTTTCTAATCCTTTTTATGATAACCTTGATTTGAGAGTTTACTATTTATGATAACCTTGATTTCAGAGTGTGTACTATACAAAAAGAAAATGGGTTTAACAAAAAATACAAACAGAGAAACATCTCGGAACCTGTTCCTAGCTCCAACATTGACCACCATTCATCATATACATGTTTTCATTAATATTTTATAGTTTGAAACAAAATAATGAAATCAAATATTTTTAATTTGATATCACTTATTTTTTTTAAATAACTCAGTATACTTTTCTTTTGTTGGATTGATGTTGTAACAATGATATGCGACATAAATATAATGATATTTCATTAGTTAAAATTGACGTGCATGACTCATTTTAAAATGCGATAAGATTAAAAATATTCAAAATAGTTAGAAGAAACTGAAAAAAAAATCATCATAGTAAATGGAACTAAAACAGATATTAAATTATAAATAAACTATGTATCTATTTAAGCATCTCATTTTTTTTTATTGTCACAACACACATGTTTAAATTTAATTTAGTATTCTATTACTCAATAGTCTAAGTTTTTAGCAATGCACACTGAATGCTTAAAAAAATTGAACATATTTTTTATTGTTTAAGATTGTTCACGAATGTCAAAAGTCTATAAATATAGGAATTAATTAAGAGACTATTATTAATTATGATTTAAGCATTAAATAGTTTTCTATAATATGAACCTCCATCCAATATTCAGTGTTATATCTAAAGCTCAACTTCAAGAAATCCAAAAGTTTAGAGAGAGACTTTACTCTTTTCATAGCTTGTCCAATGATAAAGTTTATGATTCTTACCAGAAATTATATACCTTCCAAACTCATGGAATAAAAAGAAAAAAAAAAAATCAAAATTAAAGTATCATTCAATCTAATCCATATTTACTCACAAAATTAAGATTTATTTGATTCCTAATTTGATTCTAAAATTAGAAATGCAAATTGTAATTATAAAGTACAAAATCAAAATTAGAAAAAGGGAAACAAACTTAGAATGTTAAACAATCGATGTAAGGCTCAGTTAGACTTGTTTGATCTTAAATTTGTGAATTGACGTAAAACTCAGTTATACTTGTTTGATTTTAAATTTGTGAATTGATGTAAAATTCAGTTAGACTTGTTTAATCTTAAATTCGTGAATTGATCCTCAAGATAAAATTCTCCATGAATGAAGACAAATAAACAAAATTTAGAGAAAAACCAAAGAAAGGAGTAAAGAAAAAGTAAAAAATGGATTTGAGATGAAAAAAAGAAAAAAGAAGATGAAGAGAAAATTCCTTAAACTTTGAAAATTTAGTAAATGATTTATACAAGTTTAGAGTACATTTAATTAGGAAATTTAAATATTCAAAATTTTGAAGAAAACATTGACCTAAATATGGATTTTAATTAAGTCTATAAGCTTAATTACAAAAGTTTAAGTTAATACAAAGAAAAATTTAGTAAATGATTTCTGCAAGTTTAGAGTACATTTAATTAGACTATTTAAATACTCAGAAATTTGAAGAAAACATAGACCCAAATATGGATTTTAATTAAGTCTATAAGTCTAATTACAAAAGTTTAAGTTAATACAAAGAAATGTTAATCTACATGAGTTCTTTACAAAATTTTTGTAAAACTATGTTAACTTCAAAAAAATTATTGGAAATAGTATGTTAATTTTAAAATCCTAAAAATGTATAGAATTAACAAAAAAAAAAAAAAATCTATAAAGAAAGTTATTGCCAAACAGTGAGCAAAAGTTAAATGAGTTGAAAATATACAATACAAAAAAAAACATGTACAATGAACTCAATTATTATTATTAAAATAAAATAAATTAAAAATTAAAAATAAAACATATGAAAGTGCATTTGTTATATAATAAAAATATAAATAAATAATTATACAAAATATGTATCATTAAATACAATTTTACTACTCAACAATTCGATCAATTAAATGGTGTGCAAAGCGCATGCCTAAAAGGATCCAATATATTTTTTGTTACTCAAGATTATTTAGAGAAATCAAAAAATATAAATACAATTATTAATTAAAGGAGTACTTACTTAATCAGCTCTCTTTACTCATTTACTTGAGTTTTTACTGATTTAGAAGTCAATAGAATTTTCACAAATAGACTTTTTACTCAACATAATAATTAAAGTTCAACTTCAAACATTCTACTAAATCGTGAAGAAAACTTTATTCTTTGTACAACTTATCCATCAACATTGTCCATTCTCATAAAAACGAATTAATATAACAGAAAATTTATATTTGAAATAAACACAATAACTAAAGTTCAACTTCAAAAGGTCTACTAAATCGGAAAGAGATCTTTATTCTTTCTACAACTTATCCATCAGCATTGCCCACTCCCATAAAACCAAATTCATATAACAGAAAATTTATATTTGAAATCCCATTGAGCGTGAAAACATGTTAAAACACTCACTCCATCAATATTACTCTTATAATTGCCAACAATATCAGTCTTATAATTGCCAACGATATCAGCCTTTTATTCTCGAAGAAACTCGTGACATGAAAAAATATTTTTAACTCATCCATTAAATATTTAATATGATGTGAGAGGCTAATATATCATGTCAGATTCAACTCCATGTTGGTTTTATATAATAACTCCATGTCGGCTTTATATAACAGACATTATATATAGTGTCTATTTTATATATAGAAATATGTAAAACAAAAATTCATTTTCACGTGTCAAATAAGAACATATGAGAACATGTGTCACGAAAAATAACTTATAAGTTAGCAATAAAGAGCTTGTTGTTGACTGTACGCAGGAATAATACAGAAGTTGCTTCAACTTTTAAGGATATATGTTCTAACCAAATAATTTCGTGACAGTCTTGAACCTACCTGTAGTAAGTGGTAGAAGGTCTTTTGCTATGGACAACAATGAGCAATAACACACTTTAAAGTTACAAAATTAAGTTAAATTAAAACCAACTGAAACCAAAAACAACTCATTATAATTAGAATTTTAATAAAAAAAACTGTGTGAAACATGTAAATAATGTTTAGAAAAAAAATTAAAAGTTGATTTGAGAGTTACATAAAATTCAAACAGAATCTTAATTTCACAAAATTCAGATTAATAAATGTTTTGCAGGAATGCACATCAGAAAATTTTTAGAAGAATATTCGTCTTTTAAATTAATACTAGAGAACTTCGATATTAGGTACATAATTGGACGTATCTATTATAATTTTACGCTATAAAATTCATAATAAAGGTAACAACTACAAATAAAGAAAATTAAAATATAGTAAAGAGAAAAAAACTAACCAAATAGTGAGAAAGAGATGCATATAAATTAAAAAAAATAATTATTATATTTTAAGTGCAATAAAATTAAAAGTGTGTTTTAGAATATTTGATTTATATTTATTTATTGCAAGATAATTTCAGTATAATATACAATAGATAATATATTTAATTATTTTATTTTAATATAAAAATAAAAATATATAAAATAAAAATAATTTATATATATATATATATATATATATATATATATTTATAAAAAATATAAGAGAACATAATTAAGAAGTGTGGATACACGGATGCCAGAATGTGTCTACATAAGTTATAATTAAAAAACTAATCAAAACTAAATTGAATATTTTTTTAGTAATTTACTAACATATATCATATATGGTCTCTTTTAGTATTTTAGTATTTATTTGAAATATTTCAATATCCATATGATTTATTTTTACTTTTAATAACACAATTTATATTTAAACAAAGATAATAAGAATATTCAAAATCAACACATAAAACTATAACTATATATCTCAACATATATTTTCGTTTATAAAATAATATAAGTAATCATTTTATACAAATTACATGTATGGTTTAATAACTGGATTTACTATACTTTATTTTTGTTTCAAAATCAACAATATTTTATTAACAATTTTCCTTTTTATATCAAAACACTGCTTAAAAGATAAAATTTGATGGTTCATCCAATATCAAAATAAATAATATATATCTTAAAGGTAATGGTCACCAAATCGTTCATATATAATGGTCATAAAAACTAATGCTGGAAATGAGTGTTGTCGATCTAACCCTAGTTCATCTATTAAAATATTGTTTGTTTTGTAGTTTAACTTCATTTTGATATAAACTCTTTTTTCTAATTCAATATAACCTAATTCAAGTTCGTAATATTAGTTTGATTTATTAAAAATGAACCCTTCAATTTCAGTTAATTTATAAGAGGCTTCAACTTTTTCTATAAGTTATTTATTTTTTCATAACATAATCAATATTTCTTTTTTATTAAAAAAGAATTTCAACATTCAACTTTCAGTTCAAGCATTTCTACTACCAACTAGGTCTCTTATGTTACGTGACTATAGCATATTCATAAATCACTCAACGCGTATACACTTTACTATCTGTAATGTGTACATAATCTTGTGATTTAGCCATATTCATTAAAAAATAAAAAAATATAACCCTTTTTCAATTTCCACCTCCCAAACAAAAGAGAAAAAATGAAAAAAAAAAAAACATATAAAATATGTCTGCCGTATGACAGAAGAATTGACTTGGGAACAAATTAAAAACTGTAACATCATATTTATGGCATTTGGCTGTAGAAATCATAATCAAAGCATCAATTCTATTGAAAAACGTCTTTAATTAATTAGTTAATTAATTATCTAATGAATCCTTAGTTCCCATTGTCCAAACGCGTCCTCCAATGGAATATTCAAAACATCAGATCCTTCGAACGTGCTTCCGCCACACCCTATATATAAATGAACCCTTTTGTTCTAAAGTTCTCGACTTTGAAACACACAATTAGTCAATAGTCTCACACGTAAAAACCACAACACCAAAAACCTAAGCAAGTAAAGTGGTGGTGATAATAATCGTTGCACCCATGGCATGGCGGAACAAGGCGGTGCCGGAGGAAAAAGCCCTCGGGATCAACGCCTTCGACGCCGGAAAAGCCATGTGCCGTCTCATCTCCCTCTACCACTCTCTCTCCGACCGAGAAATCGCCAAGCTCCACCACGAGGTCATCAAATCCAAAGGGATAACCTACTTGAATTCCCACCATGAATGCTTCCTCCTCAACCTCGCCGCCGCGGAACGCCTCGAGGAACTCGACGCGGCGGCCGAGACCGTCTCGCGGCTCAGTCGGAAAAGCTCCGACAGCAGCCTCGGACACTTCGACCTTGTTTACGCCGACCTAAAGCTCGGTCTTATTGATCTCCGGAAGTTAGGTTACAATTGCCGCAACAGTCTTAAGATGGTATCCAAAATGGAGAAACTTGTGTCTTCTACCAGGAGTCTCTATTCAGCCATGGAATCCATGGCGAAGCTAGAGATTGCAGAGAAGAAGAGGCAAAGATTGAAGAGTAATGATTGTAACAAATGGACGAAGCAAAACTTGGAATGCTTGGATGAGGAGATAGCATGTTGTAGAAAACAAGTGCAGCATTACAAGGAAGTTTCTTTGTGGAATCAAACGTTGGACAAAACCGTTGGAATCATGGCTAAGGTAGTTTGCATTATCTACGCGAGAATTTGTTCTGTTTTTGGAGGGTACATTGGTAATTGCAGCTGCTATGACATCAATGGTGGTGGAGACAGTGAAAACGGTAATTGTTGCTGCCTCTTGGAGCACCGTGAGTTGTACAAGAAGAACTATTGTCTCTACAAGGAATCACTTTTTCACAAGCCTGTCACGAGATCGGGTCCAATTCCAAAGGGTAGTAGTAGCAACAAAACCGGTGTGATTCGTTTCTTGAACCGTGGGTTTGATAAGCCAATGAATGGCGTTAACAATAGGGTTTTGAGGCTGGCGCCGCCGTCGACGGTGGGCGGGGCGGGGCTTGCGGCGAGGTACGCGGAGGTGGTTTTGCTTGCGGAGCAGTGCCTGCACGCGCCGGCGACGGTGGGGGAGAGTGCGCGTGAGGCGTTTTACGAGATGCTGCCAGAGAGGGTGAGGCGGAAGGTGGCGGCGAAGCTGAAGGGGCGGTGGCGGAGGGGGGAGGAGGGGGAAGCGCTGGCGGAGGGGTGGCGGGACGCGGTGGAGGAGCTGCTGGAGTGGCTGTCGCCGGTGGCGCATGACACGGTGCGGTGGCAGGAGGAGAGGAGCATGGAGACGGCGAGGTTTGAGGCGAGGACGACGGCGCTGCTGCTGCAGACGCTGCATTACTCCGACTTGGAGAAGGCGGAAGCCGCCATTGTGGAGGTGTTGGTGGGTCTGAGTTGCATATATTGGTGTGAGAGAACACGAAATAACGACACAAGAGAAACTATTACTAGTCCCACATCACATAAACCCTAAAAGTTTTACATGATTCAAGATCTTAATATCCAACTAGTCTTGAATTAAGAAGTATGGTTATAGATTATGGTTATAATATTAGTAGGAAAGTTAGTTATGGTCATGGAAGAAGTTTAAAAGTTATAGTAAGGGGATGAAAGTGTATTGGGTTTGGTTTTTGGAGTCCCTTTTGATTAATTTGATTCTTTAATTCTTTGTTATTTTCTTTGTATAATTGCTAGTTAGTGTTGACAAATATATGCTACTAATGAGTTAGAAGATATTTTAGCATAACTTCAAGTGGGGCAGAGTTGGTTGCTTCCAAGGTACAATTAGTGAATGATTGAGCAAATTTAGCAAAGTGGGGTTTGGTCATATACATATATATATATATATATATATATATATATATATATATATATATATATATATATATATATATATATATTTATATATTTTTATTATGTGATATTTATTTGTAAGAGAGAGA
>Ga0099824_1002555_pt1 | contig 26643 bp, 10 predicted proteins | sample SiratrowhiteBW_FD_76837 | JGI IMG/M metagenome (GOLD analysis project Ga0099824, IMG submission 76837) | Root nodule microbial communities of legume samples collected from California, USA - Siratro white BW | ecosystem: Host-associated > Plants > Roots > Nodule | place: USA: California...
ATATTTATATTTTTATTTTTAAAATTTAAATTTTTTTTTATTTTTTTATTTATTTAAATTCTTTTAATTTTTTTTTTTTTTTTTTTTTTTTTTTACGCAAAAATTGAAAGAATTTCTACTTTTTTTTCTAATCTTTTAAGGCAAAAGTGGTCGAGTTTGTGGTTTATGTGGGGAGAAGACCACACAACTAAGCAAGATTAATGAAGGTGGAATCATGGTAGCAATAGCATATTTAGTGTAATTGTAGCATATATATCATGTTTGAACACATGGTACTTTATGCAGTTTTGTTTAAAGCATGAAAGTTTCTTTTATGATATACTTTTTTTATGTGGTTTGTTTTAAAGATAAATTTAGAATAAGAGTGATCAGTTCCAATAAAATAATATATTTTTTTTGTGTGTGGTGACAAAGATAAAACTTTATTTTATATTTTATTTATTTTTTGTATGTAAGGTAGAGTTGATAAAATTTGGAAGAGCTGTTATTCCTAAGTAGAAAGAAGAATATATTTCCTAAGTAACACTTTAAATAACTCTTAAGAATATTAATTATGAATGAAATATAGATAGATGAATGTAAGATGGTAAATTATTTGATACACGACAATATGTAGGAAGAAACAATGTTGTGTTAAGAAATGAGATGTTGAAGAAAGTGAGATAATTGCAAAATATTTTACCCTTTATTTTCCTTGTTCTCTCTCTATGTTATTATTTTTTAGTTTTCATTTCATTTATGTAATAATGATGACCCATAAACTTTGATTTTGTTGTATTCTTGTTGTGATATTTCTTATATCACCTCTTATTTTGTCAATATATTTCTTCTTTATGATTTAAAAGATAACTTTTTATTATTTTTTTTACTTTTGAATATTTAAGGGTAACTAAGATTTAGAATGAATTTTTTTTTTAGAACTTTCTACCTTTTGTCCTTTTAGTTCTTCATGTGAGTATAATAGGGTTTAAGAGGTTCGATCATCAATATCTATTAATGTTTTCATTTGTTAAATGAATTTATTTTCAAAAATTTGAAACTTTTTATACAGTTTTTTATTTTTTTTTTCTTATTTTTAAGTTGTTATTACTAAAAGACAAAACAATTATGAATAAGAGGAAATTTAAGCATATATTTTCAGTTTGTTTTGAACTATTTAACAAGACTTTTAATTATTAGTTGATAAAATATGATTTATTGAATTTAAAGATGATCTTGAATTTTTGAGTTTGAATGTGTTAATGGATCACTTTCTCTTAATCCTTTTTAAGTATGTTAAATCCTTTTATTATACTTTGATTAACACTTTAAGACAAAGTTGAAAATCAACATTTCTCAATTTACAAAAAATCACTTCTAACAAAATTTCAATATATAAAACATATTTATCATAAAATCTCAAATGACCATATCTTCTCATAATCATCACTAAAAATCAAACTGTCATTCCATTCTCACTTTTAATTTCTTATATTATCTCTTTTGCAACCAATCCATTGTGTAATAAATTTATCTCCTAATAAAGCACTTTATATTTAGTTAACTACTCATTTTAACATTTTCTTAATCCTCTTAACAATTAATTTAGTCACAACTTTTATAGGTACATCCTACTTTAGAATAAGAGATGCAACTGACGAATTTCATTTTTATTGAGAAATTATCCTACTTTTAGAATAAGAAATACAAATAACGAGTTTCATTGTTGCTAACAACTTTACTAGTGTTTAAAACTTTTTTATAAATTTCATAAAATATCCACTTAGAACACTCTAAATTTTTTTTAATGAGCTTGAAATTACCAATGAATTTACAGCAAGAATGATCGGTATTATTTATATAAATTTTTTTCATTTTTAAATTTACTCTCATTTCATGAATAAATATTCCACAAAGAAACTCTCTCATCCTTTAATGAGTTTTAGTATAATCAATGCAAATGTAATAAATTAAAATTATTTTTTATTTATAATTTGTAGAAGTATTTATATATATTATTTGTTTAATAAGCTTTTAAATAAAATTTGAAAAATAGGAGACTCCCTCATTTCCACTTCTCTTATTCTTTGTGTTTCTTTAATATCTTTTATTGATAATTGGGTTTAGTAGGAAAAATAAAATAGAGTTATCTGACTTTTGTGTTCTTAATTCGAACGAATTGGATCAGTTATCTGACTTTCCTTCCTTCTCCATCTTCTGTTTTCAAAACTACATTATGCACATTTGTGATTTGAATGAGAAATTTCAGTGAATGTTATGCAAGTGGCTTGAAAGTCATTTTCTTATTATTAGGTATAGATATTTATGCAATGTCTCTTTTAAATTTCAGGCAACCATAATACATTTTGACACTTTGGCTTTAACTTTTATAATAATTGTTTAAACATAAAGTCTTATAATATATGATTTAGTTATGAAACTCGATATTTTTATTATGATTTTATTTTAAAAAGTATTTTCATAAATTAATAATGTCTAATACTTATCAAAACAGTAATTGTTTTTTATATGTTTTTGGAATAAAATAATTATATAAGTTAGATTTTTATTATGATATTTTACATGTTAATCATTATCCAAATGGTTAATATATCAGAACATAATAAGTATACAAGTTGTTATCAAAATATGCATTTTTGTTTGTATTTTCAAAGAAAAAGGTAATTTTTTTTTTCCATTTTACATCCTAGTAAAATATTTGTTCATTTTTTTCCTCGCTTATAGTTTTATTATTTTATCATTGTTATGCATTATTTCGTTACTAGCAATGTCAACCATTCATTTGATTTCACATACAAGACCAAAAATATGCCACATTAACAATTTAAGTGACAATTACTTGTATATGTCACATTAACATATGATGATTTTATTTTAAATTTTAAGCATATTATATCTTATGTTATTAAGAAAACAAAATTAACTAGGTATTCAAAATTAATAGAAATTAATAAAAAATTAAAAAAATAAAATAATTTACCGAAAATATATATATTTTTTTAAATTTGGCGTTTCAACTCAACCTTGTGTATTCAAGGCATATAAATCTTTTATTATAAAATTATCAATAGTATTTTGGAGTTTTATACAAATAGTTATGATATTTTTATGTTTTGAGTTAGTATCAAATTTTTTTCTATGATTTTGTTTTGCAAAAAGTTTACTTTTTTATTTATAATGAAAATAATTTGCATACAAAACGTATATTCTAAATTTTAACTATTACTAAAACTACAACCATAATACACAAAATAAAGTTATAATGTAAAAATTACTTAGAAGAGTGGCAAATAACTAACCTAAAAATAAAGGAAACAATAGGTGAAAGATGACAATATTTGTAGGGAAAAAGATGTTAACAATAGTGATACTAGGTGGAAAAGAAAAAAAAAAAACTTACAAAATAAGGTCGAGATACAAATCTAATATAGAGTGTTCAGATTGGAGTTTCTAGAAAAATAAATGTATTATGTATCTTAAAAGAAAAACTGTTACATAGATTTTTTTCTTTCAATTGATATAGAAAGTAGAAATCCTACTGCATTGATTGCATTGTAATTGACGTGGAAAATAAATATTGTATTAATTATTTCAAGAACTAATGTAATGTTTATTTTTTATATTAATTATAAGAATAATAAATTTAATTTTGTGAGAGGAAGCACACACTAACAAATGACAATAAAAAATATGGTTGTCATAAACTCCATCCACGTTCATGATGTTCAATAATCATGATACAACAACCATATTAATGTTTAAATATCATCCATATGTCAAAAAATAATTTTAATGCTATAAAAATGTAACCTAATAATAGAAAATTTAAGTGAAGATAATTTTTAAGGAGGATAGTTAAGAGATTTTATATAAAAATAAAGTGATGATTTTTTTGAAATATACAATTAATAAAAAAATGAAGGAGTACATTTTCATCTTGCCCATAAACACATTTAACAATACAAATTAGGGAATTTGAATGTTTTTACTTATTTTTTTCAATTAACTGAAAAATTAATGAAAAACAATATTGAAACAAATACTAAATTAACAGAGTTAGAATAAAAGGTACTAAAATTATTATTTTAAATAGAAGGAGTAGAATTGTAATTTCACCAAAAATTAGAAGGTATTAATGAACTTAGTTCAAAAAAAAAAAAAAAAACAACTAAGCATTATCCGAATAAAGTGTATATACGTGTCTCCTTAAAAAAAAACTGAATAAGTTGAATACTCAATCACCAAAAAAACAAACGACTTCATATTCTCGCATAATACAACTCCCATATATAGAGAAATAATCATTTATATTAATTTTTCTAAAATCCTAATATTTTTGTCACAATACTGAAGAATTTAATCAGCTTTCTTCTGGGAGTAAAAAAAATTATTTTTGTGTTTGTTTATTTGTTTTGGGAGGTATATTATTAAATTAATATGTAATAATTGTTAACATTCAATTAGACAGATAGAATAACTTTCAATTGAATTTTTTTGTCGAAACTTATTGTAGGATTGAAAACTTATTATATATAATCATAATATATGAATTATATAATTATTTTTTTATTGTTTAATTTTAATAGAATTTAAGATAATATTGAGAGTAAATTATCTTTTATTTGCATTACACATTTTGATAGACATATTGAAATTAATCACGTAAGATATTTTTTTTATCAACTATTTCTTCCAACCACGTGTCTTTTATCTTAAAACAATAATTTATCTTTTAGTATTTTATTTTATAAAATCCATTTATTATTTTACACATGTATATATAACTAAAACATTGTTCAAGAATTAACATTTATTTTCAAATTTTCATTCAATTAAAAATATCTTTTTGCAAAATATTGTCCGGTTACTTGTGTGTGCCTTTTCTGTCTCTAAATTTTAGCATGGTTAAGAATAAATATTTTGTTTTGCAAATTATCTTTTTTCAAATTTTTGTATTTTATTTTAGACTTAAAAAGTTTCTGTTGTTCGTAACTATATTAGTTTTTGTTCTGTAATCATTATACAAGGAAGTATACTTTTCCTCTGTAATTTTTAAGTTTTTTTTATCAGGTAATTGGAAATACTAAAAGCAAAACATTTAAAAATTACAAAGAAAAAAATTGCACGGCTAAAAAAAATTAAAATCAGTACAAAATTACAATATTCAAAACATATTTATTTATTTTAGTTTAATTTTAAGTGGAAAAACTTGACATAAAATTATTAGATTATAACAAATTGTATTAAGTATTTAAACTTGAGTTTAAATCAGATATTGAGTGAAAATTAAAAAGTTAAGTAATATATAAAAAAAAATTAAAAATTTAATATCTTCAGATTTTAAATTATAAATGATGAATAATTAAATTTTTGTGATTTTTATTTATTTTTAATATAATTTTAAGTTTCACGTTAAGTAAAAATAAAAAGGTTAATATATTTTTTTAATAAGTTGTGAACAATGACTTCATCTCATCAATTTTGGTATAATATTAAAAGCATTTAAATTTATTAAAACCTAACTTTAATTTAACAATAATTTTTCATGGAATGCTTAAATTAATTACATCATTAGAGAGAATATTTTAAAAATGATAAGTGATGGAGATAACTCAAGGGCTACTGGCCATTGGGGGTGGTATAAAGCTAGAAAAATGAAGGGCCACAGGCATAGTGCAAAAGATAAGATGATTTCGTATATTCCAGATAACGTATGACCGCGACACTGCACCGTCCATTCCATATACGTAACTTGGATGAAATGGCATGAACAATGCATCACACATGCAAATCCAAATTTTTCAATTAATTATTACAACCATTAATTTTTGCTTAGTGTGGTTAGTGCCCTATGTATCAAACCAGACAAATTAACCTAACCAATGATAGTTAAGGTAGTTGTTCTAGCTGCTCTTATTTATTTTTAAACTGCTTCAACCTCATTTTTAGGTTCATATTCACGTAATTAAGCCGCAAAAGTATTAGTTAAAAAGTAGTTTCATCAAAAGCAAATCTCCAACATTAGCATGTGCATTAGTTTGTGATTTAAACCAGTATTCACCTACAACTCCTCCACTTTGTATTCATGTATTTATTTTAATCAGCTTTTAAACAACTATAATTGAAGTAAGCCCTAGATTCTCTTGCTTTGCCTCAAGTGGTCTAAAAACAAAAAGCAAAGAACTGCAAAAGCATTGTTTCATTAGCCAAATTCCAAATACATGATACTGTGTGGTATATATGCACAGTTTTATAAGCACACCTGATGAAATAAAAAGCAACCACTACTAGTGCATGATTTATTGCACTTTCCTAAAAGAGTTGGTAAAAGTTAACCAATCTAATTAAACTACAATATCTACTCTTCATGTTGTGCTCACACTGTCATGTACATTTAAAAAGAAAAAATCAGATCAGACGTATCAGTTTAGTTACTGTATATTTTGATAAGAATTGGTAATTATATATTTTTGTCAATAGGATTTTATGTCATATAAGAAGAGTTTTGTCAGTTTATGTAAACTCATCATATGAAATCTATATATTTCATAGTATATACTTTAAAAGTTTCAAAAGCAATTAATCTATAAATTATTTATTGGACGCAAAAAAGTCAGAATAAACTCAGAGTCCCTTGCAAACAACGTGCATTGTGACTTAAATCATTAAATGAGCTGTATTTTATTAATTCTAAAGTAAATACCTAATTTGGTGTTCAAGAAAAAAATGGTTGACGTAATCCTGTTTAATACTGTTTATACGTGAGTTGTTTCTTTCATGTGTTGTCGAAAGTTTTGTTGTTATATTTTAGAAATTTCACAATTTTAGTTCAATTCTTATTTGTATATGTGTTTTATTTTATTTTATTATGGTGTAATTGAATACTAAATGTAGCATATGTTTAAGGTAACTTTAAGAAATAATTTAATTAATCAAAATATGAAAAATACGTATGCACAATTAAAATTTTGACCAATATTGAAGTTTTTTTAGATTAAAATCGCGGGGAAAAGACCAACAAATACGGATCAGAAATTAAAAGCCGACCAAAATTATGTGCTAACCTAAATATTGCAAGTTTTTTAATCATTCATTTATTGATTGATTAAAATCATTAGTCAACCAAACTGACTCATAAAAATAAGGTGAAATAAACGAATGATTAAAAGATTCCACGTTTATGATTTTGATAATTTATTTAATGGTTTTTTAAGATTAAATTGAGATAATTAATTATTCAAACAATAAATCTAGGTAATATTCATTTTATTTAATTTTTTAATTGATAAGTTTTTTAAAACAATTAATTTTATTTATATGTCATTTTTAAAATTTAAAATTATCATTATTGATTTTTTTATCAGTTATACACATACTTTTTACCTAACATTTAATCAATATATATAAGTATTGTAATTAAAAAATAAAAATAAGGAATCACATCATTATCATATTTAAATAATAAATATTTATTTTTTATTCTTATCTAAAAACCTTATAAAATAAAAAGCTATATACTTTTTTCTTAGTGAAAATCTTATTGATACAAAGTCTGTCATCTTTTACTTATTTTTGTTTTTATTTAAACTCAAATTTGAAACCTTATAAAAAACTAAAATCTTATTCAACCTTTTTTTCTTTATGATAAATAAAACAACAAAATCAGCTTTGTTTACACTGAAGTCAATTTCCTCGTGTTCTAACAAAACAGAAGATGTCATTTAAATTTCTGTTGCAAGGAGCTTTTATCTGCGATAAATTATATTAAAACAAACCATAAATATATCATATTAAAATATATGAAAAATACAGTGTAGAGACATTTGCTCCCTATTTCTCAACTAGTCTGTTTTTTTTAAATAATTCTCTCTCCTTTTTGTTTTTTTATTCATCATTGTTATTGTAGTTTGATGTATTATTCTTATTCAAAATTTTCAACACATATCCAAGCCACATATTTCTCTCTAAATTTAAGTGTTTGATAGACTTTGGTAGTAAGTATACGGAGAGAAATTAAAGGCGTATTTTTTGTAGTAGGTGATCATAAAACAATAATAAAATGGCATAAGACACATCAAGATTTGAAAATTGCTAGAGAAAGGAACTGTTAAAATTGTAAAAGTATCTGGGTGTTGTATTTTTGGAGCAAGAGGTAACCTTTTTATATGGGGTATCTATTGTCATTAGTTTTAAATCACACTTGTTCTTCATTTATTGGAGAAATTAGTTGACCAAATAACAGTTTATGTAAGCCTCTCTTGTAGCAAGGATAAGAACTGTGAGTTTAAGGGACACTATTAACATTCCAAAAGTTGCAAAAACATGACCTAGCATTCAAATACACTACAAATCTGTATACGAGCAATGAATGCGTAACCTTAAATTTTTAAGTTGGAAACCAGTTTGAAGTATCTTTTACCTCTCGATTCAATCTTTAATATGATCTAGTTTTCCTCTCATTGTTGCACAGATCTACATGATGTATGTCTTAATACATTGTAACTTGATTATAAACTTACATCTAATAGACAAATTGTGACTTTGAAGGACTCGAAAAATGTTATTTTTTATTACAGTACATTTAGAAGAATGTGCACTAAACTTATGCTTCAACCGTGGTATAATTTCTTTACTATTCAATCGTTCATAAGCACCATGACTTACATCTTTTATTTGCTTCATTTTTTCCACAACTCCATAATTTGTTTCCGAAATAAATGTGTGTTTTGTTAACAAACTCACTCGGGTTATCAAATTCTCCCTCCTTCCCTTTTCACCACAGCTTTAACCTTTAATACATTCTTATATTTCAATCCTCACAACATCAAGTTCTTTAAAGTAACTTCAATCAATTTGAATACATTCTCATATTTCAATTCTTCCAACATTAAGGTTTTCAAAGTAACTTCAATTGTTAATATTCATTTATAAACTTTGCATACCATGTAATAGAGTATCAAGTCATTAATAGGTGGATTTTCAAATATGAATGTCTCGAAATTGACATAAAAACAATTATTCTAATCTACTATTCCTGATTGGTAACGAGAATAATAATAATAAATAAACTATAACAAAAATGATATGATCTTATCACAAATATGAGAATGTGGGTTGACCCATTTTATTTTAATTTTATTAGTCCGTTGCATATACACAAACAAAATCTAAAAAAAAAGTTACATGTAAATATTATAATAATAATTTTACTTTTATGTTTTATATTTTTGTTGAATCATTGACAAATAAATGTAAAATTAGCGTTTATATCAAGTAAATATTTATAATTATATCTTTGTGAATAAGAAAAATATTATTATATCTTGACTTTAAAAATATCATTAGTGTTGTTTCATGTCAATAATATCAAAATATAGTAAATATTTTTGTTGCTTACACTAAATTCGTCTTGTCCTGTCCTGTCGTTAGGCCATACGAAATATGAGTTGTGTGAGATAGTTTTAAATAAATTAACGAATTAAAATACTCAGTCCATCTTATATTTTTTCCTACAATATGACAAATCAACCTTATGGACCTCAACTTAAGCAAAAATTAGAATTATATTAAGATTAAAACGAATAGAAAGAAAAAAACGAGTTTATCTTTTTATTTCTATTTTGACACCTTACTTTCAAACAATTTCCTCACAACCATGTTAGAATGTGATAATGATATATACTTTTTCTATATGCATCAATTCCAATTCATTAGATTTTGATACTTTAATCTCGATAAACATATATGAATGTAATTAACTTACTAAAAGAGTTAATTACATGTTAAACCAATCTATTATGCATGATACACATCTATTTATGTTAGTCATGTAATTTGTTCTGGTTCAAAGTTGTGACTTTGAACCATAAAATTTCACTAATTTAAAATGTCATATTTATAAGTATTTTACTCGTTTTTAATGTTTGTTGAATAAGTTTAAGTTTCATAAAAAGTTATCTAAGAGCCATAAAAAAAATAATTTTCAGTATCTCATAATTTAATTATTACTCAATCTCCCAAAATTTTAATGATAATAAAATCTATTATTGTCATTTATTTTACTAAGCTAGTTATGTCTTTCATGACTTTCACACTCAAAACTTCATAATGTGACATCTAATTTGTTCAACATTATTGTAAATATTTCTTTCATCATATAGTTAATTATCTAATGACTAATTCCTTGACTGATTGAAAAATACACTATTAAAATCTTACAAAAACAACTAAAAACTAGATAACACAAATATGAACTAAAATAATAAAATAAATATATAATAATGTTTTTTAATCTCTTCATTTTTAGACCCAAAACAGAATTTATCTTAAGATTAACAATTTTAACTTGTACATAAATGAAAAACAAAAAAATGATTTCTAATTAGTTAGTTAATATCTAAATATACTTATATAATACATTGATAAGTTATAGCGATAAGTTGTGAAAATTACAGTGGAAAAAAGACCAGCGTTTTAAAGATAGAAGAACAGACAAATCTGACATCTTCATATCTATAACATTTAACAGTATTAAATAATAGTAACAACCCAATTGAGTGGCGGCGTGTGGCTGGGTTGGTCGAGAATCGAACTCGCGGCGACAATGGGGCGGGGGTGGTGGTGGAAAGTGGCTTTGTTGGCGGTGGCAGTGGCGGTGTGGAGAGGGTGGCAAGGCGGTGGATGGGACAGGGAAGCGGCTTTCAGGTTGGCGAGAGAATGGTCGGAGAAGTTAGGGATTTGGGCGATCCCTCTGTACGTGTCGCTCCACACGATCTCGATCGCCCTCTGTTTGCCCTCTGCAATTTTCTTCGAAACCGCCGCTCCTCTTCTCTTCGGCTTTTTACCTTCCGTCTTATGCGTCTTCTCCGCCAAAATCCTCGCCGCCTCACTCTCCTTCTCCATCGGCAGGTTTATACCTCTTCTTCACGTTTCTTCACTCATTTTTTTGCGACGTCAAATTAGAGATCGTTGACTTTGCTTTCCATGTGCTTTTGGCTTGTTAATTGTCAATTCGCTATAAAGAAACGATTAATTGACAGTTGATTTCGCGTAGGAACACTAGCTGTGGTTGATCCAACTAATTCTCCGAATTTCTGTTCTTTTCTGGCTGCATTTAGAACTGAATAGCTCATTTCTAGGTTTTTAATCAGTTACCGCAATATCTGATTAATTCGAACAATTTGGAGATCACATTTTGCTTGATTAGTCCAATGAACATAGAGAACAATGAATTATCCTCTGCTGTTAGTCCTCGTTAAGATTTTAAAGTGTGACTGCGATCTTGTTGTGTTTTGTGGAAATTAAGGATAAACGTGGCCATTATTGTGGTCTCAGACATAGAAAGATCTAGATATTGTGGTTGAAACCGTGGCTGTGGACTGTTTTTTAACACCTTGGTCCTCTTCGATCTTGTTTATTGGATGTCTTTAAAGAACTTAATTGGAATTTGGATTTTCTTTTGTCTGTGGAAAAGGAGTGCCACGAACTTTAGTATCGTTTTCTGTTTGGTGTTTTCCTGTTTATGTTAAGCTTCATGCCTTTTATTGTGGGAATCTTTTGGCCAAATATTCTAAGCAATTGGAAGCTGTTTTTGTGCTGACTTGTGTTTGTTTTATCCTTCTGTTTTCTTTGCAGAGGTTATGTTCCCCTCTTTTGTCTTTTTGATTATTTTTCGCTTTGCGTTGTAATAAACTTTTACCCTTCTATAAATGAGCCAAATATAATTAGAGAAACAATGACACACTTTGGAACTCAACCCTTTAAATACACTTCTTGCTACTATAACCTGAAATCTATAGAAAATAATAAAATTTTATGGGTCCCCTTTCATATTTAATGAACATCACTAATTATTTGGTAGTTTTTAACAAATTTTAATCTGTAGAAATTGTGTTAGAGTACTATGTTGATAACACTCGTAATTATGAACATTTGCTAACTTTATTAATTCATGTTAAGGAGATAGTAACGGGTAATACTTTCTTTTTCTTCCATGAGTTTACAGAATTTGGATTGGTTCGGTGTCCTTGATTAGTTTGTAGAGGTTGTATGTTCAAACGCGGTGCTGTCATTGTACCAAAACAATTGTGAATTTTCTTGAAACCGTGAGTCTATGTTTACTTAACTTGTATCTTCGCCTCAGGCTCAAGTAGGTGCACCTAATTTATGTCCTTGGGAATGGGAAGAACAGTAGATCGTCTAATTCAAGCTGGCCTTAAAACGTGTTGAATTATTCTTTATAGCTTTATCAGAATACAAATTCAAGAAAATCATTGCCATTTTAGTTTTTTGCATATTTGACTTTAGCACCGACTGCCGAGAAGAGCTGCCAGTGCATATACAAGTCAACAATAAACCCTTATTCATAGGTTTAGTGAACGACGCTTTTATGTGAATACTATTACAGTTTAACTTGTCTAGTAAGTAGTAACTATGATATCCACGTGTTAATGACGTATTGTCGATTTGATTGGATGTGCTAACTTAAGCTTGCATGTAATTTCTAGGGTGTTTCTCTCTGTATGTCTCTGCTGAATTTTGGGTTCTTTCAGGTTGGTATTCAGGAGTTCAAGCTCAGCAATGGAGTGGGCCAAAAGAAACAGATATTTTCACATGATATCTACAGGAGTTGAGCGAGATGGTTGGAAATTTGTTCTTCTTGCTCGCTTCTCACCTATGCCCTCTTATGTTATTAACTATACCTTGGCGGCTACTGAAGTTCGGTTCCTTTTAGATTTTATTCTTCCTACCGCCATTGGATGTCTTCCCATGATCTTGCAGAATACATCCATTGGAAGCCTTGCTGGTGCTGCTGTTGCTTCGGCCTCTGGCTCTAAGAAATCTCAAATTTGGTCGTACTTTTTTCCTGTAGTTGGTATTTTGTCTAGTGTACTTATTTCTCTGAGAATTAAGAAGTATTCATCCCAAGTTTCAGTAGCTGAAATCCCGCCCAGCAAAAATAACACCGATGATTAGGAACCTACCCTATCTGATAGTGAAGAGGTGGAGTAACTTAGAAAAGGTCAAGGGTCATCATTTGTTTAGTATTATTAACATTATACACACACCCCTATAAATGTTTTTGTTGTGACTTGATGGTCGTTTACTCTGTGGTAGTTGCACTTCACAGTTCAGTTATTTAGACTTTGGTTGGAGAGATTTTGTTTAATTTTATTTAAATCCTTTCTCTAGATACAGTATTTGAAACGTGCACATTAATTCTTCGCAAAATTGTTCAAGAACTGAGCTGTGGTGTTAGGTCATAAGCGTGGGTGGTTGGTGGTCCTATGTGAACCTTTTCCGTACTAAAAACTGAAGTAAAGATCCTGAAGTAAAGATCCAGCGCTACAATTACGCAGGTTTATGTATGGATGGGAAGAATGTGTTATGATATGATGTTACCTGTACGCGTTTAACATTATAAAATGTTTGAATTGTATTAAAATGTGTCACATACACGAGTAGCTTCATCCGAGGCTAAAAAAAAGCTTATGTTAATAAGTTATTAACGTTAAATTGGACTGAATGATATTTATTTTTACAAAATTGTCTAACTGTGTCATTTGGAAAGGTAGGAATAGCAGTATTTAAAATATGAAGAGATGGAGTGAAGTGTACGCCAGCAGCAGCAGGAGGCAAGAAAATAATCTTGGATATTAATGACGGCGATAATGATTCCTTCACAAGTGCTGTTGCACAGCGTAAATGCGCGTAACAGGTGGCTGCAATGGCATTTAAGGGGAACCACCCATCGCATCGGTCATTATCGTGGGACTTAATTAAGCTTCCTATGTGAAAGTGCAGGCATGACAGTTCAAAATTATACGATGCCGACAACAAAAGGGAGCGTATCTTATCCTCCTAGGAAAGCTCCTCGTCAAGCTGTAATGTAATTAGGTTTTAAGTTTGCACAAACATAACCCCCACTCAAGTTGTTCCTAGCATAACTCACTCTGCGTGTCTGTGACATACGGATGCAAGTGTACCCACGCACAAAAACACACCTCTGCCCACGAAAGACATATTGCGCTTTCTTTGAGCACAACTTGTTGCGTGTTTGGTTCCACTGTCTGACACAACTTGGACTCATGTCTACAAGTTACTTCTGTATCATTTTTGGATTTGACACCAATATAATAAGGATATTCATGCACATCGTATTGTAGCTTCTCTATTTCATTTCTAGAAGCTTAATTATTGATTATTGGGAAAATTAAGGTTGAAATTAAAACTCTCAATGAATGAAAACAAACGCACATATAGCTCTTAATCAGGTTATACTACATGTTCACAAAAAAACGCACACAAATTGTTGTAGAATGCAAGAACAAATAGCAGGTGGGAAATGGCACAAATAGAACACAAGTCCTAGGAAGGACAGGAAGCCATTTCTTTGAGCCCAAATTCATAGGAATCTACTTTATGGGTTTCTTTTTTTTTTACAAGACAACCTTATAGGCCTCAATAATAGTATTCGACCTTTTCTTTTGGTACCTCAATAATTGTTTCCTACACCTTCCCATTAAAGTGGATTGATAAAAGTGAGCTTTTAAAGTTTTAACCTTCTGAAAAATGTTATTCTAAAATTAACTTTGAATTATGTATTCTAAAACGTATTTTGGAATTCTCATTTCCGAATTTTCTTTTTCAGAATGTGCCGTGTAAAGTATAAGAATTTTAAAAGATGATCAGGTAATTGAATTATATTAGGGAGGTGAAAGGAAAAAGTGATGGGGGTGTGAAGAGCAATAGTGAGAATATTGATGAAAGAGAAGGCCAGTGAGAATAAGGCTACTTCCGTTCCTTCGTTATTCAAAATCTTTCAATTAATCCTTCATAGAAGCATTAGGTAACCAATTTGTGATGTTTATTAGCAATTAGTAGGTGATATTGATGATTAGAGTAGTTGTTTTGGGATTTGGGGGGCTGTCGACGGAGAATTTGAGGATTTTTTGATCTGCTGGGTTGAGAACCGGATGAAGTCGTCTGGTTTGTATTTTTTTTTTAAAATAAGAACCGGATGCACCCCCATCCGGTTCACAATTTAAAAAACGAAAGAGAGGGTATTTATGTAATTTCATGAAGGACAGTCATGAAATAAAAAATTATATGGGGGTGCAGGAAGAAGGTATGGGGGTGGAGGAAGAATTTGTCATAATCTAGTTGTGTGTAGTGGTGGCCCACTAATAACTAGGCATTGTTTGAGAGGCTTTTGCTTCTTGCACCCCTACAATTGGGTGAAATCACCTGATTGTCCTCCGGTCGCTTCTTCCTCATTGCACCACACGACCGGTGCTACCACCATTCCCATGGCTGCTGCAAAATCATCGCTGAAGTGGAATAAGAAGAAGAGAGAGAGAGAATTTTGCAAATAAAGAAAGCGAAAAAAAAAAACTTATTCTGAAAAGTTCTTTCTGAAATACATTTCACTGAAAAACTTGTTTTAAAAAATTTATTTTGAAAATCGTACTCCAAATATTATATGATTCTAAAAGTTGATGCTTGTTGTATAATATATTTCCTACAACATTCTAGAAATTTTATTTCAAAAATCATTGTTTCAGAAATGGAAATTCTGAAATCCTATTTCATGAATTCTAGAAAGCATGTTATGAAAAATATTTTGGATAGCTTAATCTAATCTCGAAGTCCTTTAAAGAAAAGTAAAATGGTCATTTCGAAAATTATGGAGATGTGCTAAACAATTGCTGGGGTGCATTATGGAAGAAAAAAAGCCTGTTTGAGAAAAGGGTGGCCCACGAAATGCAGAGACAGAGGAGGGAAGAGAAGAGAAGAGAAACAACGAGTTTGACCAGAGAAAAGAGAGATGAGAAGGACTGTAGTCTAGCTAGCTCTGGTTCAGATGAATGAATGAAGTGAGAAATTGGGTTCTTCACCGATCGAGTAAGTAGCCAAGTGAAGAAGAAGAAATTGTAAAATGCTGCAACCACGCGCATTTCGCCCCCACATATCCTTGTCCTCTTCCAACAGCGCCCCCTCCTTCTCCTCTTCCCCAAACCCTAACGCCTCCCACCCTTCGCCGTCGCATCACCACCACGGCAATGGCATCTCCTCCACTTCCGCCGCCGCCTCCTCCTCCTCCTCCAGATCCCTCAAAACCCTCTCATCATTCGCCCACAACTACCGGATCGCCATCGCCCTTGTCCCATCCGCCCTGTTCCTCCTCGACCTCAGCGGAACCTCCGTCGTCGCCACCCTCGTCGTCGGCCTTATGATCTCCTACATCCTCGACGCCCTCAGCCTCAAGCCCGCCGCCTTCTTCGCCGTCTGGTTCTCCCTCGTCTTCGCCCAGCTCGCCTTCTTCCTCTCCGCCTCTTCCTCCCTCCTCGCCGCCTTCAACTCCTCCGTCGCCGTCGCCGCCATCGCGTCCTTCCTCTGCGCCCACACCACCTTCCTCCTCGGCGTCTGGTCCTCTCTCCAGTTCAAGTGGCTCCTCGTCGAAAACCCTTCCATCGCCGTCGCCCTCGAGCGCCTCCTTTTCGCCTGCCTCCCCATCTCCGCCTCCTGCCTCTTCACCTGGGCCGCCATCGCCGCCGTCGGAATCAACAACGCCGCCTACTACCTCGCCGCTTTCAACTGCTGCTTCTACTGGCTCTTCTCCATCCCTCGCGTCTCCTCCTTCAAGACCAAACACGAGGCCCGGTATCACGGCGGCGAGGCTCCCCGTGACAGCTTCATCCTCGGCCCCCTCGAGAGTTGCATCCACACTCTCAACCTTCTCTTCGTTCCTCTCTTGTTCCACATTGCCTCCCATTACTCTCTCATTCTTTCTTCCGCTGCTTCCTTCTGCGACCTCATCCTCCTCTTCTTCCTTCCCTTCCTCTTTCAGCTCTATGCTTCCACCAGAGGGGCTCTCTGGTGGGTCACCGGCAACCCCAACCAGCTCCACAGCATTCGTGTCGTCAATGGCGCTGTTGCATTGGTTTTTGTCGTCGTTGCATTGGAGGTCAGGGTGGTTTTCCATGCCTTTGGGAGGTACATCCAGGTGCCGCCGCCGCTGAATTATGTTCTCGTGACTATTACCATGCTTGGAGGGTCTGCTGCTGCCGGTGCTTATGCCATGGGTTTGGTTTCCGATGCCCTCAGCTCTGTTGCGTTCACTACTTCTGCTATTGTGGTCAGTGCTGCTGGAGCAGTTGTTGTGGGGTTTCCCTTGCTGGTAAGCATTTTGAGATTGTTAATTTTATTCACCGTTCAGTCTTTAGATTTTTGTAGTGTTGTAAAGCTACTTGGAGTAGGAGTGAGCTAGTGTTACAATTACAAGTTCGATTAATTTGTTGGTAAAACGGATGTGCTACCTGCCATTGTAACAAATTAATTAAGTGTGTAGCTTCCTGAAACAATTTTTGCTTAGCGTGTGCTTTTTGGCACACTTGGTGGAAACGTGGAACTAACACGTATACGTTGGAATGGGTAGAATTGCAGATAGTTAGATTCAAGTCAGCCTCACAAGTCACGACCTGTTCTTTTATAAATTTAGAATAGAAATTTGAGTAAACTACTGTCATTTTTTATATTTTTCCCTTTATTTCACTAATGACCACTGAAAGTGCTGCTAGCGTATACAATAATTGGTGGTAATTAGGACAAGTGAATGAGGCAGTTGTGTGTGTATTATTTTAGTTTAACATAAATAGTAAATTAGAATGCCTTTTTGAATAAAATTAGGTTGTGGACGTCATTATATAAAAGCCAATTCCCCTCACATGGCTTGTAAATTTCTTACTTGCATCTGTCTATAGGCTATACTGTCATCTTTCCACAAAAATCATTATCCTGACCTATGAAATCCTAAACCTTGAAATGTTTTTCGTCAACATCTCCCCTTTAAAGGGTCATAGGCTTGCACAATGTACGAGATTACTTCTATATATTTCCATTTATCCATTTTTTTAATCTATTCCGAGCTGAATAAAACATCTATATGTAGAAGTCAAGGTTAGAGGTTTAAAATATTCAGTTAGAAAATTTAAGCTTCTTGCGATGTTTAGATGAAAATATTAGATGTACAGTAGTAGGATCCATCTAAAGATTTATCATTTATGTTATATATATATTGCGTGACATCAGAGGGTGAGCTTTGGCAAATTGTTAAGGTGTTGGCTTGGTGCTGCTTTTGTGTTACCTGTTTGGTTGGTATGATCTAGATTGGTTAGAAACTTTTACAAATCAAGAACCAAATCAATCAGTATTTCCTTAGAAAGAACTGATCCAATCCAAACTGCTTTTCCACTTGTCATCTAGTTAAGATCAAATTGATATTGTTTGATTTTGTCCCTAATCTGATCGTAAGTTGAGATTCAGTCTGCACACACACACACACATATTGGTGCTTAATCTTGTTGATCTATATGTTTTATGGTAGGCAAAACCTTGATTGGTTGTTTTGGTTTAATAGTAATTTCATTGTTTTATTTGACGTTACTATTTCATGGTAGTGCATATAAATTTGTCTGATGTGAGTATGCTTATGTTGTGCAATTATTTTATTTTAGTATGCCAATACATATTCGAGGTCAATCTTTTGATCTCTGGGGGTCCTGGCACACAGAGTTATGGTGGAGACCAGGTTAAGTAAACCTTTATGCAAGAATCTGTTTTAACATCTAAGCTACCTGGGTTTAAGCTCCTTAGTTCAGTCTTAAATATAAGTGAGAAATGGACTTACCAAGCCATATAATACATTCACTAAATTTGTAGTCCATGTGAGATCTCAACAATGATAATATTGATATAATTTTGGGTAACCATTAAAACTAGTATGTTTAATTTTAATGCAAAATTCAGTTTTATTTGTATCAAAATAATTAATCCTTGTAACATTTTAATTATATCTGTTGTCTTCGGTAGAATGCCCACTCTATGATCTACTGTATTGTTATAGTGTTCTTTAGCACAGCTGCTGATCCACTAAACTATCTATCTAAGATGTGGGAACCAGAAAACACCGCTTAATATGCTAAAATTCATATTGCTTCACGAAACAACTGGTTGGTTAACTGCCTGCATCTTTCTTAAGAATTCAATTTTGATGTGCTGACTTCTTTGGTGGATGATGATAATATTGCTTATGTTTGTGGTTAATATTTTTTTTCCATTCACCCTTGTTCATTTTGTCTTTCTTTTACTTACATATTTCAACCTTTGATCTGCAGTTCCTCCCTCTGCCTGCAGTCGCTGGCTTTTATTTGGCTCGGTTTTTTGAAAAGAAGAGCTTAGTGTCATACTTTGCTTTTGTTATTCTTGGAAGCTTGATGGTTACATGGTTTGTTCTGCACAACTTCTGGGATTTAAACATTTGGATGGCAGGGATGTCCCTTAAATCTTTTTGCAAACTCATAATAGCAAATTCTGTCTTGGCTATGGCTATTCCTGGTTTAGCTCTACTGCCTTCAAAGTTGAACTTTTTATCTGAGGCTGGTCTGATAAGTCATGCGCTGCTCTTATGCTACATTGAGAACCGATTCTTCAATTATTCTAGCATCTACTATTATGGATTTGAGGATGAGGTGATGTATCCTAGCTATATGGTTGTGATGACAACATTATTGGGTTTGGCTTTGGTCAGAAGGCTATCTGTGGATAATCGAATTGGAGGAAAAGCAGTTTGGATTTTGACTTGCCTCTATTTCTCAAAGCTAGCTATGTTGTTCATTTCATCAAAGTCTGTTGTTTGGGTTTCTGCAGTTCTCTTGTTGGCTGTTTCCCCTCCATTGCTTCTTTACAGGTAACTTTAACAGTCTCTGGAATTTGTCGGCTTGGGGGATCCTACTTTAAGTAACCTACATATATCCTCTAGACTTTATTGTTAAACTTTTGGTAATTCACTGTTGTTGGATTTTGTAGGGAGAGATCGAAAACAACTTCTAGGATGAAACCATGGCAAGGTTATGCACATGCCTGTGTAGTTGGCATGTCTGTATGGTTTTGCCGTGAAACAATTTTTGAAGCTCTCCAGTGGTGGAATGGAAGATCTCCTTCAGATGGTTTAATTTTGGGATTTTGTATACTGTTGACCGGATTGGCCTGTGTTCCAATTGTTGCTATTCATTTCTCACATGTTTTGGTATGCATATGTATCCAATCCTGTTTTATCATTGTTTATTTTGGGTGTGTGGATCATATGATATTCATTGCAATTTCCAAACTTTTGCTAGTCAATTGATTCACGACCGGTTATACATTATCTGTGGTTGACAAAGTAAATAATCATGTCTTCCTTTTTAATCTGCTTCTAAAGATTGATCCTAAGCTTTTGGTTTCTTTGCAGTCTGCCAAAAGATGTCTAGTGCTGGTAGTGGCAACTGGTCTACTTTTTATTCTAATGCAGCCCCCTCTTCCTGTGTCATTGAGTTACCAGTCAGACCTAATCAAGACTGCCCGTCACTCTGCTGATGATATCTCAATTTATGGATATACAGCTGGCAAGCCTACCTGGCCTTCTTGGCTTATTATTATTGCAATTTTGCTGACTCTGGCATCAGTTACATCTATTATACCCATTAAGTACATTGTTGAATTACGGACATTTTACTCCATTGCTATGGGGATTACCCTTGGTATTTACATTGCTGCTGAATACTTTCTCTGGGCTGGCGTTCTGCATGTTCTCATTGTTGTCACTATGGTTTGTGCCTCTGTTTTTGTTGTCTTCACTCATCTGCCCTCTGCTACAAGCACAAAGGTTCTGCCCTGGGTATTTGCTCTACTCGTGGCTCTCTTTCCTGTTACTTATCTTTTGGAGGGCCAACTGAGAATTAAAAATATTCTTGAAGATAGTGAGCTGGGAATTTTGGGTGAGGAGGAGAAGAAGCTTACGACATTACTAGCAATTGAGGGTGCTCGGATATCTCTTCTAGGTTTGTATGCAGCAATCTTTATGCTTATAGCCTTGGAGATAAAGTATAAACTCGCGTCAATTTTGCGGGAGAAGGTTATTGATTCAGGTGGAGGCAGACAAAATCATGGTAGTCAAAGTGCATCTGCTAGTTTCCTGCCAAGAATGAGGTTTATGCAGCATCGTCGGGCCACGACAGCACCCTCCTTTACAATAAAGAGGATGGCTGCGGATGGAGCGTGGATGCCTGCGGTTGGCAATGTTGCCACAGTATTGTGCTTTGCTATATGTCTAGTCCTGAATGTTAATCTTACCGGAGGCTCAAACCGGGCCATATTTTTCCTGGCTCCTATCCTGCTGCTGCTTAATCAGGACTCTGATTTTGTTGCTGGTTTTGGGGACAAACATAGATATTTTCCTGTGACTGTAGTCATATCAGCCTACTTTGTTTTAACTGCCCTCTACAGCATATGGGAAGACGTTTGGCAAGGAAATAGTGGATGGGGTCTTCAAATTGGTGGGCCAGACTGGATTTTTGTGGTGAAGAATTTGGCCCTCCTCATTCTTACATTTCCCAGTCATATACTTTTCAACAGGTACGTGTGGAGCCATACGAAGCAAAGTGACTCACCCCCGTGGATAACTTTGCCTCTTAATCTGCTTCCCATTGCATGTACAGATGTACTCAAGATTAAGATCTTGGGTATATTAGGAGTTATATATTCCCTCGCTCAGTATCTAATTACTAGGCAACAATATATCTCTGGTCTAAAATACATCTAAAGGACCGTCATACATTCTGTACGATATGTTTGTCAATTTAGGTATTGATGCACATGCTTGTCTTGCCTAAATTTGTATGAGGAATATGGTGAAATGCATTTTTGTTATTACTTATAACCCATCCACAAAATTTCAAATCAGTTTTCCTTGATGAGTTATGGTTTGGCTATTTATATCTTAGTGTGGTTTTGACGCTTCTTTTCACGTGTCTGAAGGTTCTGTTGAAATCGATCGAATTGATATAAAATTTATGACTTACCCTTGTTCTTGCTATCCTCTTTGATGTGCTTATGAATAAACGTCGCTATATCAAATCGTTATTAGTAATTTAGGAACGGTTTGTGTTTGATCTGATGAGTAGGCATAGTTAACATTTTGCATTCATGAGAATGATCTATACAATAGAGAACTTGTATTTGACTTTATTAGTGTGAAAAATCGTCGTGTTAGCCACAGTCATAGCATTGTACTACAACGAATGAAATTAGTCTTTAGCTTAATGGGCTAGGAAAACTTAGTATAGACAAAATGTGTATGAAATAATAGTGTTTTAAGCTTGTAATGGAGTGAGATAGAAATCCTTTCTGTCCAAAGTAATATTACCCACTTTAAGCTTTCCTTAGCTCGATGATATATGGAGTTGTAAATTTTAATTCATTGTAGAATAATTTATAATGTCCATTCTATTCAACATGAATTTTTTAAAATTATTTCGTTTTCTCAACTCTGTTGAACATGAACTGATGACGGTTTAAGTTGATTTATAAACTTATTTTGGTGGTCCTTCAAACTTTATAGTTTTGAAATAAACATTTACACTTTTTCTAGTTTCTAAATGCACATTTAGTAATGACATATATTATTGATAAATCACATTCATCTTCCATTTATTTTGTTAAAAAAATGACACTGACTTTCTTATTATCTGGAAACCGTCCAATTTTTTATTTATGAAAAATTATTTAATTTTTATACTTTTAATTTATAATTTCTATTTAAATTTTAGATAATGTAATATCCTAAATAAAACAACAGAGGTGAGTGTTATTTTCTAAAAAAAATATATAAGTAAAACGAGTGTCATTAATAGAAACATGAGAAATGAGTATATATATCATTTTTACTAAAAACATAAAAGAAATAATTATTTATTTTAAATCCAAAAAAAAGTGCAAATGTGATTCAATATAAATTCAAGGAAGATAAATATATTTTTGTTCTAAAAATAGTTAATTTTTTACAATAATATTGGGGGTAAAAATATTTCTGTTAATAAGGTCGCGTTTAATTCATCATAACTATAAGGGTAATAAAAACATCATTATGTTTACCTATTACATTTATAATTAATATTTAAATAAAAATATTAATGTATAGTTACATCTTTCCAATAATGTAATATAAAAAGGTTAATTTTTAAATATTTTTTATTTTAATTTTTAATTTAAAGAAAAAACATGCCTACAAGCCCATTGGTGATCCTCTTCTAGTTTGAGTGGTCGGTGAAGTAAGTGAGACATAATATACAGGCTGATTCACTGAAAATATAAACAGAGGACTTTCTTTTAATCTGCATTTTAGTTTGTGACTGCTTCTTCTTGCACCTCCATAGCTTTTTTCTGCATGTAAAATTTTATATTTTTAATCCTTGTGCAATAGACTTAAAGGAATATCCTTTGATAAGTGACGGTGGTGTGGTTGAATTTATATTTCACATTCTGTAATTCGGAAAATTATTAGACGGCAAACTCTATTTCTTTTATTGGAAATTATAGTTATAGATTAACCTATTCTAGAATATATTAATAACTTTAATCTAATTTAGAAAAGAAAGATGTATTATGGATTACACCTTTTAAATTTCAATCCGAAAATTATTTTTGTATTTTGAAATAGGCTGATTCAAAAGATAATTTTATTTTCGAAATAAATTAATCTAAAAATTAAAATTAAAACACATTCTGGATTATATAATCAGAACGTATTTTCGAATTTAGAAATGACTTTCAAAATTCGAAAATGGCTTTCAAAATCTGGAAAGGGCTTCTAGATTGTACATTCAGAATCTATTTTTAAATTGTATAATCTATAAATTATTTTCGGATTCCGAAAATTATTTTCAAATTTTAAAAGCTATTTTCAGATCTGATTATATAATCCAAAATATTTTTTTACAAAATTAATTTTCAGAGATATAGGGTGAAATAACTAAGAGTATTAAGGTTATTTAAAAATTTATTTAAAAGTATTTCAATCTTTTTCATATGTTGTCTATGAAGGTTGCAGGAATAAACTCTGAAGGTGCAGGAAGAAGCAGTCTTGATTTGCTAATATTTTTTGAATTGTACAATGTCGAGATGTAATCGATCAATAACATGCACAACTGAAGGTATTTTATTGAATATAAAAAATAACCTTTATGTAATATGCAAGTTCAAAATCATTTATAAGTTGAGATGTCTTTGACACTGTGCCGAATAATTGTCAAATATATAAAATAATTAATAAGTATATTTACGATTAATGATAATCATCTCAAATTCATCTATATTGTTAAAAATTATCTCAAAATGTGGTGATAATGAAACCAACTATAACCAGCATATAAATTGTCTGTAATACTAAAATTCACTTTAAAACTAGCATTCAAACTTTCTTCTGAATATAAAATATTAATTTGAGTTTCGAAAAATCTTTTACAAACATTTTGAGAGAGAACTATCTAAGAAAAATAATCTCGATAAAAGATCGTGAACTAAGATCTTGATAGAGATGACCAAAGCAGAAATAGAAGATTCTTTTCCAATCCGTAAAAGAACACATTTTGGCTGAAAATCTTGATTAATGAGCATGAAAAAGCAAGGGAAATAGAATGTTGCTTGCTGCTCACGCATCCATGAATTATTAGCAAAGGAAAAAAACAAAAGAAAATGTTTGGCAACAAAGATAGGTTATTGGAAAGAAACCTACGAAAAAGAAGCGAGGGAATATTTCAAAATTTGAAGGATGCAAATATTTATCTTCTCAAAACTTTGAAAGATTCCTTTGAGGATTAGAAAAAGAAAAGTGAAAATGAGGGAGATATATTGTACAAGAGATACCTAGAGCTCTTTCCTTCTTTCTCTATGTGCTTTCCAGGTTTTGTTGCTAGCTACAAAATGATTCCGTTGACATTTTCAGGTACAACAAACCCTCTTCAAATCTTATAAAAATGTGTCTCAGTTTTCTTAATTTTTCTAGTTTATATTTTTCCCAATTAACTATAACACCCTAATCTTTCTGGCTTTCTTCTTTCTGTTTTCCTCTCCACACAATATAATATATTTGTTATTTTGTATAAATAAGGTAATTACATGCCATTTATTTTAATATATTATGAACTTTAACTTTTATTGTTTTGATATATTTTTTACTTTTAATTGTTTTACTGTCATGCCACAAGCACGGATTATTATTATTATTATTATTATTATTATTATTATTATTATTATTATTATAATTTCTTTCTTAAATATTATTATCACAATTAAATAAAGTACAATATTAATTATAAGATATTAAAAATAAATTAAATTACGTTTGATTACTTTTTTAATATAAAATAATAAATATATCGCTTAAGTGGATTACACACTCAATCATCTTAATTAATATTTTTTATTTTATTTTGTTAGGGATTTCATCCGAAACTAATCGGAGTTAATAATAAGAATTAAAAAAGATAATAATCTTTTAAACATAACATTTGTATATTAAAAACAGAATATGTGAAAAAGGAAAAAATAGATGGAAAATAAAAGAATACGTTGCAGAGATATACGATTAGAAAAGCAAAATGTATTCTGATTCTTACTTTCTGCCCCTTTTAGTTCTTAGAGTGGACAACCAAAAGAAGAAGATATTCTGATAATCATACTTTTGAATATGGTTGAATCATTCACCAATTTATCATTTGCCTCCACGCATTCAGAATAACAAAAATTCTATCTTTATTTCTTACTTCCACATAAATATCCTAGTCAACGTCACCACAATAACTACGTAACTTTCAAATTCTCATAAAATCAAATAAATATCATTTTCATTCCTAGTATCTCATAATAACATCTCATTACAACTTTTCATAAAATTTTGTTTATAAATCACCAACCGTCTTATTATTATGGTTAAACTAACAAAATTTTATGTAAATTATAATTTAATGACCTCATTAGCAAAATTTAATTTTTGTATAAAATTATTGACCACATAATATTTAATAAAAGTTATATTTCACAATGCATAAAAGAAAACATTTAAGAGGCATAATGTGGAAAATGGGACAAAAATTCTACATCCAAATAAAACAATATGTTCGAGAGCTGTGTTTGGAAAAGCAAAGAGTTATACTAAATTCTCATTCTTAACTTTTGCCACCTTTTAGTTCTTATAAGTGGACATATTCTGATGACAATAATACTTAGTACATTTTAGAATAATTGAATCACTCAAGAATTTTATCATCTACTTTCATATCTTCCTCCACACATCTAGAATAAGCAAATTCTCTCTTTATTTCTTACTCTCACAAAAACTATTAATTGGGCCTTCATACTAAGCTTCACATGTTGTACAAATTTCTCACCATTTTCATGATCCGTATGATCTACGTAATATAAATCTACCCACTTTGAAGGTACATTAGACGTATATACACACGTAGAGTCTTATCACAAAATCTCATAATACATGTCCCATTACAACTTTAAGCTATTGACATATATTCTTTTCTAATGAGGTAAGACGTGTATAAAAACATTTTCATATAAAACAATACTCATAAAATGTAAAATTAATGCAATTATAAACTAAATAATGACGAATGAATATGTAAATTGACATTCATTTCTGAATACTGTCTTACTTAGTTTAACTTTGAGGATTTTTTTATTCAATTTCTAAGAAATTGGTGTAAAAATTGTGAGTAACTTCTCAATAAAGTATCTAATTGTTTTATATATATA
>Ga0099824_1002557_pt1 | contig 26634 bp, 20 predicted proteins | sample SiratrowhiteBW_FD_76837 | JGI IMG/M metagenome (GOLD analysis project Ga0099824, IMG submission 76837) | Root nodule microbial communities of legume samples collected from California, USA - Siratro white BW | ecosystem: Host-associated > Plants > Roots > Nodule | place: USA: California...
ATATATATATATATATATATATATATATTGGTGTAACGTAGTGTCGATAAAAAAAGACCTATGCAAGCAAATCTACGACCATGGATGAAAAAGTCTAGAATCCTCCACAGTTTATTAAATTTATTAAATACCAGTCATGTACAATATTTTTGAATTTTCTTCCAACTAAATTATATTTTTATAATAGAAATTAAAAAAGTAACAAATATTTTTTAATTACATACAGTGAAAAACTGAAAAATATTTATCTTGGTTTAATAATCGAATAAGTATGTAAAATAAGTATTTAGTTATACTTTAAAAATAAAAAAAACACTCGATATATGAAATTTGACAAATATCAGATAAATACGATGCTTTTAATTGTATCTAATAATACAGCAATTTTATCTTTTCTTACTTAGAAAAAGGATTAATTTTGTGTGACCTGCATTGGAAAAATTTAAATATATACAGTACATTTCATAAATAAATACACAAATAGCCGAAATATAGCGTGTTAAAGAACTTAACTTTCTCGTATCACAGATAATGTAAGAAGACTAATTCATTTGGGTTGGTAAGGTGAAAAAAGTAAAAATGAAATTGGCAACAACTCTATTGCCATTTCTCCAACGCTAAGAAAGCTCTGCGTCTTTGCCATTAAGAAATGCAAAAATATTCTCAATAACGAAACAAAATGAAAAAAATGACTGAATAATAAATAAATTAATGAATTACTACGTGTGTGATGTGGCAAGGAAATGTCAAAAGAAGATTACAGTGAAATTGAATTGAAGGGTTTGCATGAAGAAGAGAGAGTGGGAGGGAGGAGGCTTTCACATATTGTCCTTCAATCACGGGATTCCACGTGGACCCTTCCCATTCGTGGACCCCACGCTGACGTGGTGGAGGTGTGTGTGCGCGAAAACTCAAAACTCAAAGTTGATTATATATTTACCAACACAGAGAAGAAGAGAGAGAGAGAGAGAAACGCGATTTGTTGATGCAACTACGCGGTGCGAGTGGCCGTCCCAAAGAGGCACACACAGAGAAAGAGAGAGGGAGAGAAACGCGATTTCTAAATATTTCAATTTTTTTTTTATTTATTTTTATTTTTTTGTTTTGAAAAAACTTAGAAACTGGCATTTATTTTTCTTTCTCTTCCCAAACAACACTACTCGTCTTTTTGTTCATCTTTCGTTAGCTCCCCCTGCTTTCTAGGGCTGCGAACAACCGAAACATTTTCCGGAAAATTAGAAAAAATTAGATTCATCGAACGGAGTTTAAAAAAAAATTAAAAAAAAAATTAGGAAAAGGAAACGCGGAGAGAACTGAATTGACAAATCGGAAAGCAGAACGTGGGAATCGCAATCTGGTAGATCTTGCTGCCATTGTTGATCGGCGGGGAGGGGCGCATTTGCTGCTGCTGGAATCGCAGATTGTTTGGTTTGGGGGATTGGTTTGAATGGTGTTTTGGCGTTTCCCTTTTCGGAGGGAAATCGGAGGGTGTGGTAGGTAGTTGGTGGATCTGGTGAATGGTCATCGGATGATAGAGGTGTTCATATGTTTCAAGGATCGAAAGGGAAAACGATGAAATGGGTTACATTGCTTAAGGACTTCAAAGAGAAGGTTGGCCTCACTCAATCGCCATCCTCTGCTGCTCCTTCTGCTTCTGCTTCTCCTCCCTCCTCTTCTTCCCGCGACAACAATGTCTTTTCAACTTCGCAATCCTCTTCTTCGTCCCCTACCAGGTCCTTATATTTCTATATTTTGTTTATTTTATTTTTTGGGTTTATGCTACTCTTACTTACGTGGTTAAGTTTGAGCATTGAAAAATTGTTGTTCGAGTGGAATGATTTGAGTGTTGCATTGACTTTGATTTGCTCGTAAAGATACAATAGAAGATAGAGAGAGGTGGCTGTAGTTTGTGTCTTTTGAACTGTGGAAGGATGGAATAGATTATGGTTAAGGCATATTCGTAGAGTTAGGTGCAGTTGTAAGATCCTATTACTTTCTGTTTGCTGCTATATATTTTTTTTTTTTTGAGGTGCTGTTTATGTGAGTTGTCGATGCTAAGTTGTAAGGAGCTAAGGATTGTTCTGAGGTCAGGTTTTGGTATATGAAAGGAACAGTGCTAGGCAGAAAAAAGCTTGGTTCTAGAAGTATGGTGCTCAAAATCGTGTGTTTTCCGCATCTTATCACTTTCCTTTTAGAATTTGCAGTGGATTTACATGTGATAGTTGTATTTTTGTTGCGCACAAGATTGCCGTTTTTAATGATAAGTTTTAACTTGTCCGCATGATTACTAAACCTATTTCCCTGTGTGGGAGTCTGCAACTAGCTCCATTTTGTTGACTTTTTTCTCTACTAACGTTCCAGTTTTGTACTGGTGTATGGTGCAAATATTGGTTTATTTGTTAGTTATTGGAGCTTAACTGCATGATAGGTCATTTCTGCATCATGGGTACCTTAATTACGAAATGGGAGTTTGGATTTTTGAGCATGTATGCTTTTCTGTTTATTTAGATATTTGCGGCTGCCAAAACATTCATATTTATTAGTTGCAAGACTGAAGACTAGCCAATTGTTTAAAATGATGAAAACATGTTAGTTTTTAGTTTTACACATCCATTAGATTTGTTAGTTGATGCATGATTTTGTTGCCGCATTGCAGCATTGACATATTTCAGCACATTTCCTGCATTATATTATGTTTGGGTGAACTAGTGTATTAATTGTACTGTATATTAAAATACTTTTATTTGATGCATCAAATTTCGAGTTCTAATGTGTTTCATAATTTTCACACGGATTGTTTTTTGTTATGACACGCTCTCGTTAAGATGTTAGATGAGATTTTGACCTTTTATATCTTTAAATCAGGGACAAACATGAACTTGAATTGGACTTCAAGAGATTCTGGGAAGAGTTTCGGTCATCCAGCTCTGAGAAGGTTTTTGTCATTGCTTATTTTCTTTTGACTGTCTCATGCAAATTTGACATGTTGTAGTTGACGATGATAAATCAGGAGTTGCTTATGCTTTCTCATTTCCTTGCAGGAAAAAGAAGCCGCCTTGAATTTGAGCATAGATGCCTTTTGTAGATTAGTGAAGCAGCATGCTAATGTAGCTCAGTTAGTTACAATGTAATGAAACACTTTTTCCTTCGCTTAATTGCACTGCTACCCATAACTTAATCTATATGAACATCATTGTTTTGATTAGGTGGTAGGGGGAAATGTTTTGTCCTCAAGTAGTAGGGTTATTGGATTTGTAGAATGATAAGCCTAAACCTACTTTGCATTGTCAGTTAGAAGTTACAACATTCTTTTGTATGTATTTGCTTTGGTTGTTTATGGTGCAGGAATGCTACTCATCTGCTTAACTTTTATGCTCTTGTGCTTTGGAATGAATAGGCATTGATGGGGTGAACATGGTGACATTTAAGTGTTTTGTAACTAAAGTGGGCTTAAAGTCGAAGTGTTCTTGGTGATCAAGTGAACTTTAAATATCTAGTTGATGCACCTTGTGATTCAGAAGACTAAAAACTATTTTAAAACTATGGATGTTGTTTTTTGGTTGAAGTTGAGAACTTGTCCCATTCTGTTACAAACCGGCGAATTAGGAATGAGAAAGAAAAGAAAGATTTTATATTATAGGATTCAAAGAACAATGAATAGAACGGCGATCTCTTCTCTAAAGGTTTCCCCTTCACAAAGAGCTTATATTCTATTTCATTCAAATGATACAAACGAGCATTAATCCTTTTTCCTTACATCCTCTTATTTATTTAACTCATTAGCCCCTTAACTAACTAATCAATATCCTGACTGTTTTAACTAACTGCCTTTTCCCGATGTCTTAACAACCGCTGCCGTGAGTATATGTCCAGATACCATTATAATAAAATGAACTTGGGAGTTGGTTTACATATTCCCATTTCCATTTTGAAGATTTTGAAAAATATAGATTGCGTCTTCCTGGTTAGATATATATGCTATTCTTGAAAATGCTAAAATATGTTATTCATCTTGGTGATTGGACTTTATTAACTGGCTTTTGTAATGTTGATGGGAAACAGGTTAGTTGAAACCCATATATTCTCATTTGTTGTTGGAAGAGCATTTGTGACGGATATAGAGAAGTTAAAAATCAGCAGTAAAACAAGGTCTTTGGATGCTGCTCAAGTTTTAAAGTTTTTCTCAGAAGTCACAAAGGTTTCTCTCAGTCATTTCTTTATGTCTTTTTTCCCCTGCTTTTCTATTTGCTTTTAATATTTACAGAGATTCCTTCCCATGCAGGATGGAATCAGTCCAGGGGCAAATTTATTAACTTCAGTGGAAATCCTTGTCTCTGGGGTATGGTTCTAGAATAGTTTTTTTTGCCAAGTCAGTTTTTATTAGGAGCTATAGAATACATGTTAATTTATTTACAGAAAAATTTGCATTTGTGTCTCCATCTGTTATTTGCTTAGATTGAAATATTTGTGTTATCAATACTGGTGATCTTGATCTGTCATGCTATTAGTCATTAATGCTTGCTCGTGTTAGGTTTGTTGCTTAGTGTGGTAATCTGGTTGGTGTTACTGAGACCCATTGTATTTGTGTAATTGTATATTCCTAAATTTTCTCATGAGCTTTAAGCGGTAGTTTTTATGTATATACCTTTTTTGTAGCCTATTGACAAGCAATCTCTACTTGACTCTGGGATATTTTGCTGTCTCATTCAAGCTCTGAATGCCCTTCTCGATCCCGATGTAGCCATTCAAAGGTCAAATAGTGCTATCGATCGTGAAGAAAACCTCATATTACAAAAAGATTATGATGGTGAAGTTGGGAAAAACCGCCGGCTTGAGGTTCTGTTCTCTGCATGATATCCGTGCCTTGAATATGTATTTTTACTTTTTTAGACATGATCGTAGGACAAACCATTTATTTTAAAGAGTTCCTCCTGTTTATATTTGTGGTTTTGTAAACTCTATATTTCCTTAGTCTGAGAGCATAAACCATAAAAAATGACTTGGTTATGAATAACTAATTGGGATATTCTAAAATCACCTGTGCATTTCTTAATTTGCATTTTAAACTATTTTCCTTGTGCAGGTAGAAGGAAGTGTTGTGCATATCATGAAAGCTCTAGCAAGCCATCCATCAGCAGCACAGAGTTTGATAGAGGATGATTCACTTCAGTTGCTTTTTCAAATGGTTGCCAAGGGATCTTTGATTGTTTTCTCTCGTTACAAGGAAGGACTTGTTCCATTGCACAGCATACAACTTCACAGACATGCTATGCAGGTAAACTGTGGTACATTTGTCTGCAGTCAAATTAATATGGGACTTGGTGTAAATATTGCATATGATAAATAATTTGAGCTGATATTATTATTCTCATGGTTGAATATTGAATATTTATGTTTTTGCTGCTTACAATTCTAGATACTTGGTCTTCTTTTGGTAAATGACTATGGAAGCACGGCTAAATACATCCGCAAGCATCATTTGGTATGCCATCTATCTTTAAAATCTAAATACTTTTGTATGTCAAAGAAGTTGTCTCAGAACTGGTATTATATTTCTCGTTTATATATTATTACCATGCAGTTTTTTTTTTTTCTTTTTTATCACTTTGATGGTATATGTCAATGTTCAACAGCATCTGTGGGGTAGTTTGCAATGATACATTATTATGTTATGTTTCCAAGAGTAGAAGCTTAAATTATTTATTATTATTGTTGTTGTTTTGTTATTATTTTGCTTTTAGTAATTGGTGAAGGGGAGGGTTGGTGTAGTTATAAGATTTATTGTGACAAAAGGATCTCCTTTTGGTCTCTTGCAATCTCATGTAAACTGAGGAGCAAACTGGTTTGCTATGCTATTAGATGTTCTACTCTTTACAAAACATTATATCACATGATCCTTTGTACTAATTACATACATGCAAAATATTCTGCGGGTTTGAGAAAAATGTGTTCTGTAGTAGAAATTCAGATTTGTTATCAACTGCAAAAAAATCTGTTCGGTCATGTCAGGCTCTTCCTGGCAAAGCTTAAGGGATGGGCGAGGGAAAACAATTATAAACATGAGGCAGGGGTGCTAACAATTTAGTTTGGGGGAGAAATTATGAACAGATATAGAGTAGTTGGATTTATAGTAACAGTCAATACTGTTCTTGAATGATTGATTTGGTTTATTGACCAGTTTGATTATTCATAGAAAATGACAAGGGATTGGTCTATTTATATCGACTAAGCATTTGCTGTGAAATGTGTAACTAATCAGTTTAGAACTTTTAGAAACATATCTTCAGCGATCAACTGCCTGACACTAGATATTTCTACATAAATCTAGCAATCTTAACATAATAATCACAATGTCATGAAACATTAATACTGAATTTTTCTTTTGTTCAAGCAAAAGACGGTTCTGAAAGTTGTCATATAGTTAATGAAATTGTTGTAATTGAACCAATAGCTCTGTGCTCAAGTCACATCTTAATAAAATAAATAAAATTGTTAAACAATCATGTCTTATTGTTTTAAATTTGAAAGTATCTGTGTCCCCTGACTCTGAGTTGGATGATGCTTTAAGTGAGTTATCAATAATGAAGTTAGTGCATGTCATGTGGCTTCGATGCAGTTTCATTTTTTGTAGAATATTGAACTAATGTTCATCCATATTGTTCATTGTATTCATTATATGTTTTTGAAATTAATCATGTGATTATTTTTCCTCCATGCAGATAAAAGTTCTTTTATTGGCTGTAAAAGATTTTGATCCTGATTGTGGAGATGCTGCATATACAGTAGGCATTGTTGATTTGTTACTCAAGTGTGTAGAGTTGTCGTATAGAGCTGGTAATTTTCTAATTTTGTCATGAGAGCAACGATGGTGTTCAAATACACATAACAATATCATCGGCTAAAATGTGGTTAAATATATTTATTTTACAGTTATCTTTTAAAGGATGGCAACTTTTTGTAGTTCTGATTTGTTATATTGGTTCTGCAGAGGCTGCTAGCGTCAGACTTCGAGAGGATATACATAACGCCCATGGATATCAATTCCTAGTTCAATTTGCACTAACTTTGTCCAACATGACAAAGAGTCAGGGCTTTCAATCTGTTCATTCAGATACATTTGATGATCAAAATATTACTTCAGATGGATCCCAAAATATCAGAGAACAAAATTCCAATGAAAAAGAACAGTCCTCCAGTGAATATCTTTCGCCCACATTGTCTAGGTTGCTAGATGTCCTTGTTAGTCTAGCTCAAACTGGACCAAATGAGTCTCCACGTGCTTATGTAGGTAAGGGTTCTAAATCTACTCAGAACAAAGGTGGTGGTCATAGCAAAAGTCGTACCTTATCTTCTGATTGGCTTGGTGATGAACCTTGGGAGAAGGAAAATGATAAAATTAAAGACCTTGAAGCAGTCCAGATGTTACAAGATATTCTCCTCAAAGCTAATAGCTGGAAGTTGCAGGCTGAAGTATTAAATAGACTTTTTAAATTATTTTCAGGCCACATAGAGAATTATAGCTTGTGTCAGCAATTACGAACTGTTCCACTTTTAATCCTAAATATGGCCGGTTTTCCTTCTCATTTGCAAGAGATAATCTTGAAAATTCTAGAGTATGCTGTGACTGTAGTAAATTGTGTTCCTGAACAAGAGCTACTTTCACTTTGCTGTTTGTTGCAGCAACCAATAACCTCAGCACTGAAGCAGACAATTCTTTCTTTCTTTGTAAAACTCTTGTCCTTTGACCAACAGTACAAGAAAGTTTTGAGAGAAGTTGGTGTTTTGGAAGTTATGTTAGATGATCTGAAGCAACACAGGATTTTGGCTCCTGATCAACAGACTGTTAACGGAGAGCAGTTGGAGAGAAAAAATAGCTCAAACAATTTCAAGAAACATATGGATAATAAGGATGTTATCATTACTTCACCCAAGCTTATGGAATCTGGTTCTGGCAAGTTCCCTATTTTTGATGTAGAAGGTACAATTGCTATTGCCTGGGACTGCATGGTGTCCTTATTGAAGAAAGCAGAGGCTAATCAAGCTTCATTCCGCTCAGCTAGTGGTGTGAATGTGATATTACCTTTTCTGGTGTCTGATGTACATCGTTCAGGGGTTCTTAGGATATTGTCATGTCTTATAATTGAAGATACATCTCAGGTTTGTTCATATTCTCTAAAATAAATTCTGTTCTCTAAATTTGGACTGGATTTGTGATGTTATCAGAAACCAGTAATTCTTGAATGTGTGCGGATGCATTCTGTCTACAAAATTACCTAAGTGTTGTTTCATTTTAAATCATCATGATGACTATCCGATTGTAACTTTTGCCAGGCTCATCCTGATGAACTAGGCGTATTGATTGAAATTTTGAAAAGTGGAATGGTTACCAGTGCTTCAGGATCCCAATACCGGCTTTCCCTTGATGCAAAGTGTGACACTATGGGAGCACTATGGCGGATCCTGGGAGTTAATAATTCTGCTCAGAAGGTTTTTGGCGAAGCCACTGGTTTTTCCCTTTTACTCACAACACTCCATGGGTTCCAAAGTGATGGGGGGGACTCGGATCAATCTTCATTGAATGTTTACATTAAGGTGTTTACGTATTTGTTGCGTGTTGTAACTGCTGGAGTATCTGACAATGCTGTTAATAGAATGAAGTTACACACAATTATATCATCACAAACTTTCTTTGATCTTCTTAGTGAGTCTGGCTTATTGTGTGTTGAGCATGAAAAACAAGTCATCCAGTTGATGTTGGAACTTGCCCTTGAAATTGTTATTCCGCCTTTCTTAGCATCCGAGGGTTTGACAAAATCAAATGCAATTGAGAATGAGTCGTCTCATAATCTTTTAATGACTCCATCAGGTCCAATTAATCCTGACAAAGAGCGTGTTTACAATGCCAGTGCTGTTAGAGTTCTGATTCGTTCGTTATTGCTGCTTACTCCTATGGTGCAGTTAAAACTTTTAGACCTGATTGAAAAGTTGGCCCGTGCTGGTCCATTCAATCAGGAAAGCCTCACGTCTATAGGTATGTACTATATTGTTTCTTGTTATCTGTGATTCTTTAATGCTCACTTGATTTTTTATGTTATATATAGGCTGTGTGGAACTTTTACTAGACACAATCCACCCTTTTCTTTTGGGTTCCTCTTCTTTGCTGACTTACGCATTGAAAATTGTGGAAGTTCTTGGTTCTTACAGGTATGGAGAATATTATTACTGCCGTTGTGCTAAAATTATGGCATTTTAATCTACTACTATACTTATATTTGAATAAAAATATGTTTCTGTTGATTAGGCTATCTGCATCTGAACTTCGAATGCTCATTAGATATGTTCTGCAAATGAGGATGAAAAATTCAGGTCATATAATTGTTGAAATGATGGAAAAGTTAATTCTGATGGAAGACATGACCTCAGAAAATATTTCTCTGGCACCATTTGTGGAGATGGATATGAGCAAGATTGGGCATGCAGCCATTCAGGTTTCCTTGGGTGAAAGATCATGGCCCCCAGCTGCTGGTTATTCATTTGTTTGTTGGTTCCAGTTTCGTAATTTTTCAAAATCACAATCAAAAGACACTGATGTTTCAAAATCTGCCTCTTCAAAGAAGCGCTCTGGTTCAAGTGGGTTGCATGAGCGACATATCTTAAGGATTTTTTCCGTTGGTGCTACAAACAATGATACTGCAACCTATGCAGAACTATATCTCCAGGAGGATGGTGTTCTAACCCTTGCCACCAGCAACTCTTCTTTCTTATCATTTTCTGGTTTAGAACTTGAAGAAGGAAGATGGCATCACCTTGCAGTCATTCACAGCAAACCAAATGCTCTTGCTGGGCTCTTCCAAGCTAGTTTTGCGTATGTTTATCTTAATGGAAAGCTAAGACACACTGGAAAATTAGGATATTCACCTTGCCCACCTGGTAAACAATTGCAGGTCACTATTGGGACATCAGTTGGAAATGCTAGAGTTAGTGACTTGACATGGAAACTACGCTCTTGCTATCTTTTTGAGGAAGTGCTTACACCAGGATGTATTTGTTTTATGTACATACTTGGTAGAGGATACAGGGGACTCTTCCAGGACACGGATCTTCTTCAATTTGTACCTAACCAGGCCTGTGGTGGTGGTAGTATGGCCATATTAGATTCTTTAGATGCTGATTTGACTTTGGCTGCTAATGGTCAGAGAATGGATTCTACTAGCAAGCAGGGAGATTTAAAAGCAGATGGGAGTGGAATTGTCTGGGATTTGGAGAGACTTGGAAACCTTTCTTTACAGCTTTCTGGAAAGAAACTTATTTTTGCATTTGATGGAACTACCACAGAATTCATTCGATCATCGGGTAGCTTTTCAATGCTTAATCTGGTAGATCCTATGTCTGCCGCGGCCTCTCCAATTGGAGGTGTGTAACTAAATTAGAAAGTTACAAGTTATGTTTCTCTTATTTTATTTGTGTTTCTTCAATCTCAGACTTATTTTCATTTTGGGGATTGCAGGTATTCCACGTTTTGGACGTCTCTGTGGGGATATTTATATCTGTAAGCAAGGTGTGATTGGAGAGACAATCCGCCCTATTGGTGGGATGGAACTTGTTCTTGCTCTTGTTGAAGCAGCAGAAAATAGGGATATGCTACATATGGCCCTAACTCTCCTTGCGTGTGCACTTCATCAAAATCCTCAGAATCTTAAGGACATGCAAACTTATAGGGGCTACCATCTGCTTGCCCTTTTTCTGCGTCGTAGAATGTCATTATTTGACATGCAATCTCTTGAGATCTTCTTTCAGATTGCTGCATGTGAAGCTTCTTTTTCTGAACCAAAAAAGTTGGAGACTATGCAGACTATTCTGTCTCCTGCTTCATCTCTGCTGGAAACTGGTCTTGAGGATAATTTTTTGTCAAAGTTTCCGGATGAGAATTCTTCAGTTGGATCTCCTGGGGACATGGATGATTTTTCTGCACAAAAAGATTCATTTAGTCACATTTCAGAGCTGGAAAATACTGATGTTGCTGCTGAAACTTCAAATTGCATTGTCTTGTCAAATGCAGACATGGTTGAACATGTTTTATTGGATTGGACGTTGTGGGTAACTGCCTCAGTTTCAATCCAAATTGCATTACTTGGATTTCTTGAAAATTTAGTGTCCATGCATTGGTACAGAAATCACAATCTTACAATTTTGCGGCGCATTAACCTTGTTCAGCATTTACTAGTGACGTTGCAAAGGGGTGATGTTGAGGTTCCTGTCCTTGAAAAATTGGTTGTACTACTTGGGGTCATTTTGGAGGATGGCTTTCTATCTTCTGAGCTTGAAAATGTGGTTAGATTTGTGATTATGACATTTGATCCCCCAGGGTTGGTTCCACAGCGTCCAATTATGAGAGAATCAATGGGTAAACATGTAATTGTCAGAAATATGTTACTAGAGATGTTTATTGATCTACAAGTCACTATTAGATCAGAAGAGTTGCTTGAGCTGTGGCATAAAGTTGTTTCCTCTAAGTTAATTACGTATTTTCTTGATGAAGCAGTTCATCCCACAAGTATGAGATGGGTCATGACTCTACTTGGTGTGTGTCTTACTTCCTCGCCAACGTTTGCAATTAAATTTCGCACAGGTGGAGGTTATCAAGGTTTAGTTCGGGTGCTACCCAGTTTCTATGATTCCCCAGACATCTACTATATTCTATTTTGTTTGATATTTGGCAAGCCAGTTTACCCAAGATTACCAGAGGTCCGAATGCTGGACTTTCATGCCCTTATGCCAAATGATGGAAGTTTTACAGAACTGAAGTTTGTAGAGTTGTTGGATTCTGTAATTGCCATGGCAAAAACAACTTTTGATAGAGTAAGCATGCAAGCAATGCTTGCCCACCAAACTGGTAATCTTTCCCAGGTTGGTGCAAGCCTTGTGGCTGAACTTGTAGAGGGAAATTCAGACATGGCTGGTGAGCTTCAGGGGGAAGCTCTGATGCACAAGACATATGCTGCTCGCCTTATGGGTGGAGAGGCATCGGCCCCTGCTGCTGCAACTGCCGTTCTAAGATTTATGGTTGATCTGGCTAAAATGTGTCCCCCTTTTACTGCTGTTTGTAGACGTGCAGAATTTCTTGAAAGCTGCATAGATCTGTATTTTTCTTGTGTGAGGTTTGTTAGGGATAACCTCTATATCTTTTATTTTTATTGTTTTAATTTGTATTCTCTCAACTTTTTATTTCCTCTGTAATCATATGTTGACTACTTAACCTGGTCATCATCAGTCCAATTGAATTGAGTCGTTGTTATTGAATTAAACCCTTTTGCTTTTGCAGGGCCGCACATGCTGTTAAAATGGCCAAAGAACTCTCGGCAGTGACAGAAGAGAAAACCTTAAATGATTGTGATGATACGTGCAGTTCCCAAAATACATTTTCTAGCTTGCCTCTGGATCAGGACCAGTCTATCAAAACCTCCATCAGTGTTGGAAGTTTTCCTCAAGGACAGGTAAGTTCAAGTTCTGATGACATGACTGCACCACCAAACTCTATGGCCGGTGAGAGATCACAGAATAATATCACTGTCTCTGAGCTGGAGTCAAATAAATCTGTCCGTGAAGACATACAAACTGTTCAGAGCTTGGATGGTGATAATGCTGATCAAGCCTCTGTTGCTTCCAGTGCCCATGAATTCAGCTTTCACAGCGTCAAAGGCAATTTGGACATTCTCCAACCGACAGATTCCCAGAGTTCAGCCTCCTTTGTTGCTCTGGATTCTCCCGTATTCTCAGAAAAGTCCAGTTCAAGAATGCCCCATACGCCTTCTTCGGCACCAGTCGCATTGACATCTTGGCTGGGAAGTGCCAACCATAATGAAGCTAAGTCTCCCTTGACTGCCACTCCTTCTTTTGACTCTGCCATGTCTGCTACAGAGTTTGATTTATCTTCAAATCAAAAGTCTAGTTCTCAAGGACCATCTTCTGCGAATGCTCACTTTACTGTTACCTCAAAGCTGCTTTTGGACACAGATGATTCTGGATACGGTGGTGGTCCATGTTCTGCTGGAGCTACTGCTGTCTTAGATTTCATTGCAGAAGTCCTTTCTGATTTTGTGACGGAACAGATCAAAGCATCACAGCTCATAGAGAACATCTTGGAAAGTGTTCATCTACATGTTGATGGTGAGTCTGTGTTAGTTTTCCAAGGTTTATGCCTTAGTAGGTTTATAAACTTTCTTGAAAGACGACTGTTACGTGATGATGAAGAAGATGAGAAAAAATTGGATAAGATTCGCTGGTCCTCTAATTTGGATGCTTTGTGCTGGATGATTGTGGATCGGGTATACATGGGTGCTTTTCCTCAGCCTTCAGGGGTACTGAAAACTCTTGAGTTCTTATTATCAATGCTGCAATTGGCAAACAAAGATGGTAGAATTGAAGAAGCTGCTCCTAGTGGAAAGAGGCTTTTATCAATATCAAGAGGAAGTAAGCAATTAGAGGCTTATGTCCATTCAATTCTTAAAAACACTAATCGAATGATATTATATTGCTTTCTCCCATCGTTCTTAGTCAATATAGGGGAAGATGATCTTCTTCTACGGTTGGGTTTGCTTAATGAACCAAAAAAGAGATTGTCCTCTACTTCCTCTCAAGATGAATCAGGAATTGACATTAGTACAGTCTTACAATTGTTGGTTGCTCATAGAAGAATTATATTCTGTCCCAGCAACATTGATACAGATCTTAATTGCTGTCTATGTGTGAATCTGATATCTCTTCTTCATGATAGAAGACAAAATGTACAAAATATTTCCATTGATGTGTTCAAGTATCTTCTGGTACATAGGAGAGCGGCATTAGAAGACTTGCTTGTTTCTAGACCTAATCAAGGGCAGCAACTTGATGTGCTCCATGGTGGTTTTGATAAATTATTGACGAGGAGTTTATCTGAGTTTTTTGAGTGGTATCAAAATGTTGAACAGGTTGTGAATAAGGTGTTGGAGCAGTGTGCTGGAATTATGTGGGTGCAGTATATTGCAGGATCAGCAAAGTTTCCAGGAGTGAGAATCAAAGGCATGGAAGGTCGTCGTAAGAAAGAAATGGTAAGGAAGTCTCGAGAAGCTGCAAAATTGGATTTAAGGCACTGGGAGCAGGTAAATGAGCGAAGATATGCACTGGATTTAGTTCGTGATGCAATGTCCACGGAGTTGAGAGTTGTTAGGCAAGATAAGTATGGATGGATTCTACATGCAGAGAGCGAGTGGCAATGCCATCTACAGCAACTTGTGCATGAACGTGGGATTTTCCCACTAAGTAAACCCTTTGTCACAGAAGAGCCAGAATGGCAGCTTTGTCCCATTGAAGGTCCTTATCGAATGCGGAAAAAACTTGAATGCTGCAAACTTAAAATTGATACCATACAGAATATTCTTGATGGGCAGTTTGAATTAGAGAAAGCAGAATTTTCTAAAGGAAAAATTGAAAATGGTCCTGATGCATCAGACTCAAAACCTTATTTTCAACTTTTGACTGATGATGGCAAGCATAATGGTTCTGACAGTGAGCAGTTTGATGAACCTTTCTTTGATAAGTTGGATAGTGTCAAAGATGCTGTTTATGATAAGAATGAGTGGAATGATGACAAGGCAAGCAGCATAAATGATGCAAGCCTCCATTCTGCACTTGAGCATGGTGCTAAATCTAGTGCAATATCTATCCCAATAGAAGAAAGCACACAAGGAAGATCTGATATGGGTTCTCCAAGGCAATCCTCTTCAATGAGAATTGATGATGTTAAGATTGCCGATGATAAATCTGATAAAGAACTGCACGACAATGGTGAATACTTGATCAGACCTTTTCTGGAACCATTTGAGAAAATCCGATTTAAATACAACTGTGAACGGGTTATGGGTCTTGACAAACATGATGGCATATTCCTGATAGGTGAATTCTGTTTGTATGTGATTGAAAACTTCTATATTGATGATTCTGGTTGCTTTTGTGAGAAGGAATGTGAAGATGAGCTCTCAGTTATTGATCAGGCTTTGGGTGTCAAGAAAGATGTTACTGGCAGTGTGGATTTTCAATCCAAATCAACTTTGTCATGGAACACACCGGTTAAATCATTGGTTGGGGGAAGAGCGTGGGCGTATAGTGGTGGTGCATGGGGTAAGGAGAAAGTACATACCAGTGGAAACTTACCTCATCCTTGGCGCATGTGGAAGTTTGACAGTGTTCATGAGATTTTGAAACGTGATTACCAACTTCGTCCTGTTGCTATTGAAATATTTAGCATGGATGGATGTAATGATCTCTTGGTTTTCCACAAAAAAGAGAGAGAAGAAGTTTTTAAAAATCTAGTTGCCTTAAATCTTCCTCGGAATAGCATGTAAGATTTATCTCCTTGGCTTTAATAATTTGCTTGGTACTGGATTTTTTGTAGTTTTATTTTTTTTCATAACGTATTAGCAATTGCAAGTAGCGTATCTTTGGAAACTATTGCTAGTTTTTTTTATCTTAGCATTTATGCTACAATATTGACGAGTTGTAGCATAAAAAACTGAGGACTTCTGGTGTTTTTCTTTTTAAGTTGTTTAATACTCTCTCTGTCCATAATTATGAGACATTGTTTTGAAATTTCCTGATCCCCTTTCTATAAGACTCTTATAGAATTGTCCCTTGCGTTATTTTTTGACCAAAATACCCTTGATTATTTTAGTTAGTAAATAATAAATGCTATGAACTGTTCTTTTCTCAAAATTTAGTTTTAAAATGTAAAACTCCACTACTATTACTATCTACCTATATAGATTGGTTATTTAAGGGTAGTTTGGAAAAATATTGCAATTAAAGATAAATTTGTTGTTATTAAATTAGCCAACTTTCTTAACACGTGTGGATTAGTTATCAATGCCTTATATCTAGAGACGGAGGGAGCATTGCACCATATGTTTTAGCATTGCTTTTGTTTTCTAATTTGGTCCTCATACCACATGCTTTTGGTGTGTGGGTGCATCTCTTAACCTGTTTCATATGTTTTTTAATGTAATTTGTCTGCTTTGTATATCAGGTTGGACACAACTATTTCAGGATCATCAAAACAAGAAAGCAACGAGGGTGGCCGTCTTTTCAAGATAATGGCAAAATCATTTTCTAAAAGGTGGCAAAATGGTGAAATAAGTAATTTCCAGTACCTCATGCATCTAAACACCTTGGCAGGGCGTGGATATAGTGATCTCACCCAATATCCAGTGTTTCCATGGGTACTTGCAGATTATGAGAGTGAAAATCTTGATTTGTCCAATCCAAAAACGTTTCGCAGGCTTGATAAACCAATGGGTTGCCAGACACCTGAAGGTGAAGATGAGTTTAGAAAAAGGTTGGTCTCTTTTAATGTTCTATGATTTTGTTGTATGTTGCAATTTTTCTTTGATTATATATGTTGTGTTGTTGTAGTCATGCATTGCCTGGGGATTATTTGCTAAATATTTTATGGGATTTCAACAACACGCAGACAAATTTATACCATTCAAAAAGAATTAGAAATATCGGGCTTACTCTAGAATTATAATACATACGCAAGACATTTTTTGTATTTGCAAGAAATTTGTTTATAGTTTATACACTTATCCCTAAAGTAAGACATTATAATAATTATTAAATCGTACAAAACAAAGATAATTGTGAACATGGAACATGATCGCAGAGGTCAGTTTTTTCTCCTTCTGACGCCCATTAACTTAATCACTATTTTTTAGATATGAGAGCTGGGATGATCCGGAGGTCCCGAAGTTTCACTATGGATCTCATTATTCTAGTGCTGGAATTGTCCTATTCTATCTTCTCCGCTTGCCACCATTTAGTACAGAGAATCAAAAACTTCAGGGTGGTCAGTTTGACCATGCCGATCGCCTTTTCAATAGCATAAGGGATACGTGGTCAAGTGCTGCTGGGAAGGGAAACACGTCTGATGTGAAGGAATTGATTCCAGAATTTTTCTACATGCCTGAGTTCTTGGAGAATCGGTTCAATCTTGACTTGGGAGAGAAACAGTCTGGCGAGAAGGTTATCCTATTGTGAATATATACTTTGCTATTTCTAAATTCTCCAAGAATCAAATATGTAAGTGAAACTGACTAGTAAATTTAATTTTTATGGTTTTTTTTCAGGTTGGGGATGTTATCCTACCTCCATGGGCCAAAGGGAGCACTCGAGAGTTCATCAGTAAGCATAGGGAAGCTCTTGAATCAGATTATGTCTCAGAAAATTTGCATCACTGGATTGACCTCATTTTTGGATATAAGCAAAGAGGCAAGGTGGGTATATCGTCTTGTTTTGCTGTATAGATATTTGTCCCTCTACGAGTATTGTTTGTTCTTTTAATTTTTAATCGTGTTATTACATTGTTATAGGCTTAGCTCTACAATCTAATGTCAGTTTCTTTAATTGTTCACATGTATTAAATTTCAGAGTTTGAGAGAAGTTTCTGTTTGATGAAAAATGAATTCACTGCTCAAGTGTTTGAGTTACAATAGGTTTACATATTACTAAGAATATAGTCAATAGCTTCTAAAAGAAGCTGTTATCAAACTCAAACTCTAGGTTAGTTAGAGAAGTCAGCTATGAAAGACCTTCTAAACTATCTGACTTGTAAAACTATACTCCAATGACATGCATTTATGTAGTTGGAGGGACGTGATGTGGTTAGTTGTAGGCCATGACCATTATGCACTCCCACGATGAAAGATGTCTTTGTATTTCATTTCGTTATGAAATTTATGGGAAAATAATGCTTTTACTTCTATCACTTCGCTACCTTCTGTATAATTCCAAGTCCTATTTGCCTCCATTCTGTTGACTGTCTTAATGTGCTATATTAGAATGAGTTACATTAATTACTGGCATTTAATTTTGTGCAATATTATGCATTTACACTTTGATTTGATAACCAGGATTTTGAAGTGATCACCAATGTTTTATTACTTGTTAATAGATTACAATCCTTCTCCCAAAACTTGTGGAAATTTCATTATGTGCCTTTTGGCGTAGATTTACAATGGTTAAACTGAGACATGACATCTCTTGATCATTGGGTCAATAAAAATGTTCTCAACAAATGTGCTATAAAGACATACTCCTTCATTTTCTATTTTGTTCATAATATAATTTCTTTTACAATGGACAGGCCGCTGAGGAATCAGTTAATGTGTTCTATCATTATACATATGAAGGAAGTGTAGACATAGACTCTGTTACAGATCCCGCTATGAAAGCATCCATTTTAGCCCAAATTAATCATTTTGGGCAGACACCTAAACAATTGTTCCTCAAGCCCCATGTGAAAAGACGAACTGACAGAAAACTTCCTCCCCATCCCCTTAAATATTCCAGTCATCTTGCTGCACATGAGATTCGCAAAAGCTCTTCACCTATCACACAAATCGTCACTCTTCATGATAAAATTCTGATAGCTGGAGCTAACAATCTGCTTAAACCAAGAACATATACCAAATATGTTGCTTGGGGTTTTCCTGACCGTAGCTTGAGATTTATGAGCTATGAACAAGATAAACTTCTTTCAACACATGAAAATTTACATGGAGGTAATCAAATTCACTGTGTTAGTGCTAGTCATGATGGTCAAATTCTGGTTACTGGTGCTGATGATGGACTGGTTAATGTATGGAGAGTTAGCAAGTTTGGGCCCCGTGCACTTCGACGCCTGAAGTTGGAGAAGGCACTTTGTGGTCACACAGCCAAAATTACATGCCTTCAAGTTAGCCAGCCTTACATGCTTATTGTGAGTGGATCAGATGATTGCACAGTTATTATATGGGATCTCAGCTCCATGGCATTTGTACGGCAGCTCCCAGAATTCCCAGCACCAGTTTCAGCAATTTTTGTGAATGACTTGACCGGAGAGATTGTTACAGCAGCTGGTATTCTTCTGGCTGTTTGGAGTATAAATGGAGATTGCCTGGCACTGATCAAAACGTCACAACTGCCATCTGATTCCATTCTCTCAGTGACAAGCAGTACATTTTCTGATTGGTTGGACACAAAGTGGTATGCTACAGGTCATCAGAGTGGAGCTGTCAAGGTGTGGCAGATGGTTCACTGCTCCAACCCAGATAGCTCCCTTAGCAAATCAGGTTTTGGAGGGGCGGGAGTGTTAAATCTTGGTGGAACAGAACCAGAATACAAGTTGATTTTACGCAAAGTACTAAAGTTCCATAAGCATCCTGTTACTGCCCTTCACCTCACAACTGACCTGAAACAGTTATTGAGCGGGGATTCAGGTGGACATTTGCTTTCCTGGACGTTGCCTGAAGAGAGTCTACGAGGTTCATTAAATCGGGGGTGAAACTGGTAAATGGTGGTTCATTCTACCGACTTCAGCTTTTGGCCAGCCTTTAGTTGTTGAATCCTAACGTTGGCTTCTTCGTGGATCTCAATTGTTGAAAGATGGATTCATCTTCATAATTTGAGAGAAGTGCAAGAGAATGGTGGCCAGATTCAAACAGAGCTAACAAGGTTGTAAAAGGAAAGATGAGAAGACAGGGTATACAGGGCTAAACATAATGCGTGTAAGATTACAATGTATTCACTTGGTGGGTGAGATGCATCTTGGAAGAAATATGGATTGTAGGTGGAAGAAGAGAAAGCAAATGTTGCCCGCGGTCTTGTATTTTGGATGACTGGCGGAGAATATTTTTGTTTTTGCCAGAGAAGTCTACTCTTTTTTCTTTGATGTAAATATGTGATTGTAGTGTGTAATTAAGTTGTATAGTAAATGGTTAGTCGTTAAATGAATTGGGATTGCAATTATAGGCCCAATGTAAGGTATGATTGTGGGTTGAGTGCAATCCTTTCCCGGAATTCTTTTTCCATGATGACATTGGGGCATTGCTTTTATTGAGCCCCTGAAAGAAAACGAGGAAACCAAGGTTTGTACACTTTTTTCCTGAATATTCCTCCCATTTAATTATTTGCTTTTGGCTCACTTTTCACTTTTGCAGCTGCTAGGTTGTAGTCTAATGCTGTAGTCTAATGCCTTCGTAATCATAATTTCAAGAATTGCGTACATTCTCAGTGGCTGTTCTGATCTCGTCCATGTTAATATGCATTGGACAACTTAAACTAACCGTAAATGTAAACATAAAATTATATATTATCAGTCAACATTTGGTAGTTATAATTATTATATATCTTATCATTACACCATCTTATACTAGCATAAAAATATAGTTAAGGTTTGTCTGAAAAAACATGGTATTGAACATGTATTTTTTTATTTATTTATCATTTCATTTTTGATGTAAATTAGTTTTAATATGGAGGGAAATTTTCAGAATCAGTTCTAATATGGACAGAAAGCTTCTCATACTATCTGTAACTGCAGAGAGTTCAGAAATCCTCTTAGTATGCCTCACTGTATGTATCTTCAAACATGGATGACATATTCATTAATTTTGTGTTCAACAAGAAATTTTGATTATTTATGAAAGTAAAAAAGACAAACATAAAATAAAGGAAAACATGGATGACATACTCATCAATTTTGTGTTAAAAAAATTTTGATTATTTATGAAAGTAAAAAAAACAAACATAAAATAAAGAAGAACAGTAGATTTAATTGAACATACTTACACTTTATAATGAATGCAAAATTTAAAAGGACAAAAGAGATAACAGCTCAGTATAGGTATATTGCAATAATCTATAAGAGCATAAAAGAAAAAAGAAGAGTAGACTCCAGTATAACTTCAAAGTTGCATGACTCGCGTGTTCAATACAGAATAGATGGATAATGAGAAAAGAGGCACGACAGAAATTAAATTCCTACTTTCTTTCTCTGAAAATTTTCTGTCTATTGTTGCTTTCATAGCTCTATATACAACTACACCGACACATAGTCAACATTCCATTATATGAAATCCATATAATAAATACTGAGTTATCATTCGGCTCTCTAAAATTTGTGTGTTCGAAATTTTTTGGGTTGGAATAAATTTACTGTCACTAAATTATGAGTTATCTGTATAAAGTAATATTTTAGATCCAAAACTTGAAAGGCTATGGGCGGATGCCAAACTTTTCATAACTACTAACTCAGACTAATCTTCAAATTCTAAAAAGTTATCTAATTTATATTCAATTCAAATTCAATTAATTAAATTAAAATTAAAATTTGTATTTTTAAATTTAAGATAAATCTATTTAAAAAATTTAAAATAATATATTTGAATAATTATAAATTAAATCAAACCACCTCATTCTTGTATTAATGGTGCATCAATTTCTTACCTATTAATGATATTCCACTCTTTTTTTTAAGGTAAGTTTAATCCAAAGAATTAAAAGTAAGTATCTGTTAGCATATGTATATGTCTGTTAGCATATATATATATATGCTAACAGTATTCATTCTTCATTGAAACATTAAATTAATTTCAGAATGATGTTTGTTTGAAATATTAAATTATTTGTGGAATGACATTTTAAAAACGAAAAAAAAACAAGTGTAGGTAAAGTTTGGAAAACATCCAAGGACAAATTGGTCATCCTCAGAGAAAGACCCCTGGCTAGAAGACTAGTACAATCCCCCAGGTGGGTCAATCCATTCAAATTATGGTCCTTAAAAAAAAACTCGTGTGATTCTAGAAGCTTCTGTCTTAAGAAGGGCTTAACCATAGTTAACTTACTAGGAAATATTTTTCAGAGATATAAATATAGCATTGAAAACACTAGGAAAGTATAGTCCTTTAAATAAGCAGTTTTTTAAAATTTATCATATGAACATTACTTTAAAAATGGTGTGTTTGGATTCCAGCTTTAACACAAAATTTCACATTTGGCAAAATGAGAAGCAATAATATTATTGTTCTTTAAGAAATAAACTTTTCAGGGAATGCAATCTATTTTACAAACATGCACTAAGCACATTTTTAAAGGGAACAAATTTGAACAATAGTTACTACTATAAGTGTTGAGAAACAACTTTTGGCAAATAAATGTTAAATGAATAGATAGAGTTAGAAAACATTGTAAATGTATCACAAAAAACTTATTATATTGTAGATATATAAGAGAAATGTAGATATATAAGAGGAATGTAGTTATTTTCATTTAATTACAAACACTTATTACACTCATCTTTCTAACCCTATCACCACACCTATGGATTAAAATATTAAATTGCATCCAATTTTTACATTAATGCAAGTTTTTTTTTCTCATTTTAACTATTCTTTGAAGACTCAAACTTGAAGTTGGGTTCTCCAACACAAACACAACACAGAACAGATAAATACAGTTACCATCATAAAATTTATTTTCTTCTTTATCTCTATCCCTCCCACCAAATATCTGAACCCTGATTCACAGTATTTTGCATAATAAAATGTGTTTCTTTTTCACTTAAAATTGCCTCATGTTTTAGTCGTTTCAAAAAATTATTTTAATTACTTTAAATAATTTTGGCATGAAACTTTGGATCTAGTGCAAAAAGTTATGTAAATTCTTAACTCAAAATGAATGGATAAATTAAGAGGAAAATGGAGGGTGTGATGATGATGGTAGCAAAGGGATATAGTTGGTTGCTTTTCTCGATTGGTGAGAAGTGGAAACTGAAAAACGACATTGAATTGAAGTAACCCGAAACATGAATTGACAAGTGAGGTTGATCACTCTACCCTTGTGCAACAAACAGCGGGAGAGAGAAGAATTGACACATCCATACCCAAATTTTGCATAGGAATTCTAAACCACACCATCTTCTTTCTCTTTTCTTCCCAAACCCAATAATTGTTGTGTTTTTGTGCTATTGTAGGGGCTGTGCCCTCTTGTCTCTCTCTTTATTACTCTGAATCTATATTCATAATTGTCCATCCCCCTTCACATTTTCATTTTACACACCACCTAATAACAATTTTATTATTCCATTCTCCTGTGCTCACCAAAAATATTTATTCAATGATAATATTATTTCATTCTTCACCACTAGACTCTTCTATTGTGATTTATGATCTAATTTCTAAATAGAAAATTATACTATATATATATATATATATTTCATGTATAGGCATCAACTGAAGGAGGATATGACAGTAAAAGAAGATAGAAACTGAGAGAATCCAAGAAAATTCTACATTCCACAACTTTTATATACTAGTAAACCTCCAAGTAAATCCCCATGCAAACTACATCTCTCTCTATTCATGAACATCTAGTATTCTTGTTAAATTACTTATTGTCAACTTTGAACCAGTCTTCATGAATATTATAGGATTTGTTGGACCACATAGCAAAAGAAAATTGATTCATGACCAGGAGACACATAATTTTCTGCTTCAGTTTTCATATTTAAACAATTTATTTCTGAATATCATTTGTTTCTTTTCCAAATATACGAGAGGATGATCTCATACCATATACCACTTAAAACTCATACAAAGATCTGTCTACTAAAACACTTATATAGGCTAAGGTTAAAACTACTTTTACTACAAGTATAAAAGGAATATTAATATTAATATTGCTGTAAAGATAATTATAAAAAAGAAAAGTACATGTATTTATTTAAAATTGATCTAATTTAGTCCTTCTATATATATTTTTTTAAAGTATGTAAAGAAGAAAGAATGGTTCCAACAAAGGAAATAGTTATTATAATATTGTTGGAGATGGCAATTGGAATAGGTGCAACAGAGGAAGAAAAGGCTGAGAGAGTCAGAATCCCTCCACTGCCATGCCGCCCTAATAGCTAACTAGCTATGCCTCTGACCCCATTAGCCAACCAAGACAACTCATCATGCATCTTCTCACCTCTGCTCTTCTTAATTTCACTGTGCATCTTTCATGCTTTCTATCTTTTATTCACTGTTACACAAGGTGGGTTATGTCTCTCATAACCTTAACCTCATTTTTCATATCTCCTCTATATATCTACCCTTTACCTCTCATGCTTCTATGTATCTTCCTCCTATTCATCTCATTCATGTCTTTCTCTGAAGTCTGGACTCATTCCACTTCTTCTTTCAGCCTTCCTAGTTTTCTTTTCCCTCCTCAGATCCTTCTTCATCGCTAGTTTTAATTGCATGTGTACTTGTACAGTTTTACTGTACATTTGCACCGCCTTCATGTTCCAAGTGTTTGTCTTTTGCGGTTTCCTGTGTTTGTTACCTTGTTTTTTTCCTGTACCTGCTGAACTTGGAGAAGTGGTGTGATGAAAATGATCCCAAAGGAAAAAGTGAAGCTGCCAGCATGATCTAGCTCTGGTTAGTGTGAGCCAGTGAGTGCTAACCCTTACTAGGTCATGCTGTGCTAGCCTCACTCCTTCCTATTTGGAGACCAATGCACTCTTAACAACCAAACACACAAACCTACTCATGGTGAGTATAAATTTATACCACTTCATTTACCGGTTTTAGCAACTTAACTTCTTTTTACTTTGCAATGTCTTCTAATCTTTTGTTGATTGCCATGAGAGTTAACTTTTTCTGCCTTGCTAACTGAAATTGGCATTGGAGGTCTTTGGGTGGTGGCATTAGGGTTCCAGCCGCGAGTTAAATATTGTTCTTTCAGAACAAAGAACTTGTAGCTGGGGATCTGGGAATGTTTTATTATCAAATATAAATAAATTATTAAATGTCTTATATTAGGTTAACTTCTCATTCATCTTTGGAATATAAATAAATGAGCTTTTGGGGATTTATTATCTACATAAGGATTCCACTTTACCTCAGGCATATCTCAACAACTGCAAGGTTGATGTTGCACCTTTTGTTTGAAAGGTTACTTAAGAATAATGATAAAAGGCCATTATTGCTGCATTAGTTATTATATGACCGATCTATTGATACTGAAACTATACCATAAGATAATGATACTGCTACTATATCATATGATAAATGATCTGAACAGTGCAAGGCATAACAGATTTCTGTCAATGGTACAAATATGTTATGTTTAACATTATTAGTTGGAATATTTGACATGGTGTTCTCCACTTGACTGAGAGAGTTCCAAATTCTTGAGTTTTTAAGAGTTGACTGTATTAAGTAGGATTTATTGTATGTTTCTTGAATATTATTCTTCAGAATGCAATTTCTCCAGAGGAGTTGATTCTGGAAAACATTGAAGCATAGTTTGTAAATCATTATGACTACTAAACACATTATTGAATTATTCCATCAGACCTTTATGTGCATATAAGGTTAGTGTCTGAAACACAGGATTTTAAAGGTATCCCTGGTTGTTTACTAGATACATTTTAGGTATGTAGTTACTGGATACATTTTAAATATATAGTGAGATGTGTTGTTTACTTACTAATCTAACTACCATAGTATGCACAACATTTGGAATTATTCACAACCGTAAAACATTATAGACCAAAATAGGTATATTCGATGTATATTCTAAATGTTGATGTATATTTGATGAATTTTTTTTGGAATTATTTATTTGAGAGTTTTTTTGGATGTGTGGCTTATTAATCGTGGACTACGTGACATTTGAAGCATGGTTAGAGTATGACCGGTGATTTTTATAATATTAAACAGTGAAGTCTATTCAGGAGATGCACATTTTGGATCTTTTGAACGAATCTATTTTGTTTCAAGTTAGAAGTTGTTTTTTGGCATCTATGAAAACCCGGGTGCCGTTGTTCAACTTTCCAATTTCTATTTAAGTGAGTTTTGGAAAATAATATCTTGTATCTTTCCAAATTTTTTTTTAAATATGGTTATTTAAGTGAGTTTTGGAAAATATGTCTTTCCAAATTTTTATATATTGTTCATTAGTATATTAAATTAACAAAAGTTTTAATGCCCAAATTTTATGTAAATATGCACGAAATTTTAATGTGTAAATTTTATGTAAATATGCACGATTAATAAATCAGGTTAATTGGATTAGGTGATATATCAGGGTATTACGACGGTCGATTTATAATTTATAATTAAATTATAAGACTTAAGGTGATGTGACGGTCAATTTATAATTTATAATTAAATTATAAGACTTAAGGTGATGTGAGCAGTGACGAAAAAGTTCAACTTTCAGTTCTACATCATAATAACTGAAATTTGATAATTGAAATTTGAATGGTAAAAGTAAAATTGCTCAATGGTATGCCTATCTTTGGGACTAAGGTAAGGGTAAACCAGTCTAGTGGTTTAGGTTGCATAATTTTCTTTTGGTTTCCTTGTAAAAATTAGTCATCATAGGATAACCAATACTTCACTTTATATGTTCTAGAAAAGTGACTATTGATCCCTAAAATTATCCTCCAAATATTATGGCAAATTGATTAATTTGAAACACTATCAGCTAGAACTGGGTTCATAGCAGTTCCTACAAAGTCATGCAATTCTTTACCATTTTTATTAAAAAGAGTACACTTTTTTTTTTATTCATTTGACCGTAGGACTTCAGTTTCATATTATAATTTTCACAATTTTCTGATATTTATTTGTGTTAAAATTTCTGATTCTTTTCATTTGTACTAAAGCTGTGGTAGTAAACATATTATTATTCATTTTTCATTAATTCAGTGTTTAGAGGCATGTTTTTAATTTATTTTTGATACGGTTGTGTTTACAGATGCGTCTTTCTGAGTTTTTTTTTTTTTTTTTTTTTTAA
>Ga0099824_1002560_pt1 | contig 26628 bp, 9 predicted proteins | sample SiratrowhiteBW_FD_76837 | JGI IMG/M metagenome (GOLD analysis project Ga0099824, IMG submission 76837) | Root nodule microbial communities of legume samples collected from California, USA - Siratro white BW | ecosystem: Host-associated > Plants > Roots > Nodule | place: USA: California...
TATATATATATATATATATATATATATATATATATATATATATATATATTAGAATTATTTGCACCAAAATATTTTGTGTACACCTTTTTACTTTAATTTTTATATATATTTTATGATTTTTTTTTTTTAAATTACATATCATGTTTAATAAAACATTGAAGAGAGTTTTGCATAAAGATAAAAAAGAGTGACATTTAAAAGATACATAATCCATCTCCAATTAAAAATACATTCACTTCAAATCTACAAAGTTAAATAATTGATTACACCAATTTAAGATAGTAAACTGTAACATCAAATTTACATAAAATTCTTAGACATATTTTTGTAAGAAATGGTATGTTTAATCAGGAACATTGAGAGATGGAGGGTGAGCCTTTCTTGTTTGATAAATGTTGATAATTTGATATAACAATTATTTTTACTGCATTTCAAGTTGATATTCAATTAAACTAACTTTTCATGTCATATTTTCCATCAATATTTTAATGGCATTAACTAACTAATTAATGTTCTTAAAATACTATGTATAACCAAATGTTAGGAAATGTTTCTGAAAATATTACCCCTAAATAAAATTTGAGGGTTTCCAATCCCAACTTTATAGAAAGATGTGTTCCTGTCATGTATGAAACCTAATATATAGCCGTTCTTCAACAGTTCCAAAACATCAAAATTAGAAGCAAAGGTGGATTTATAAACATACAATTAATCCTTTCATCATTAATATGAAGTCAATATCTAAAAATTGTTATGAAGAGATATTTAAAGAATATTTTTTTTTAAAAAAATCTTATACATTTGAATTTAAAAATTAAAAAGAAACTTGAGTTATTTAAAATTAAAAAATATATATATAAAAGAATTACCTTCAATTCATAATTGTGAATACATATGCTTTTGATATGGTCCAAAACCAAATCAGAAAAAGATAAATGACAGGGAGGATTAGGTAAGCTAGCTTGGTGAAGGATGACAAGCATTTATAACAGTGTATGAGACATCCCAATCAGCACCTTTTCCTCTTTTTGTTTTTATTTTCACCACTCATCTCTATTTTGTTTTTTCTTTTTAATAGGCAGATAGAGTTTTCTCAGAGCATTGGAGGAAGAGGAAGCGGTTTCTGTGATTTAAAATACTGTGTGCGCCCAAAGAATTTTGATTTTGATATTTTGTCTATTAGTGTAGTTTGCTTCACAATTTTGAATGACATTGAAAAAGTCCCTGTTCATAGTGATAGGGATGAGTTTGAGTTAGGTGTTTAAAGAAATTTTTATCAGTATAGAAAATTTTCAGACATTTTTTTATCAATAAAATATTATTACAAAATAAATTATTTTATGGAGAGAAGATCATTTTTTTGAAGGAATAATTACTTTTAATAAATACATCTAAAACATATTTAAGTTGTGAAAACAATTGCTGCATACCCTTGTATAAAGCTTGGTGAAGGATGTGTGCAGCATATAGAACAGTGTTTCTGCATGGATTTGAAGAGAGAGAGACATAGCAACCAGACTTCAGCTTCCACGTTCAATCCGAGTCTCCAGCAGAAGGACACGTCTCCTTCTCTTCTTTAACACTGTTAAAGCCAAAGCTGAGAAAGCTGAGTCACACTCTCCCTTCCCTCTTCACAAAGCGTCAAACTCTCCTTGAAACCACTAGAAGGCAGCTGCTGCGCGTTAGCCATGCACCCAATCACGCCGCCACGATACCCAACCTCTCCTCCCTCTTTTTGTTTTTCTTTTCACGAGACAGATTAAGCTTTCTGATAGCATTGGAGGAAGAGGTGGCGGGTCTGTGATTTTAAATGTCATAGGTGCAGAGAATATGGTCATTTTTTCTAGTTTCCTTCACAATTTTGGAAGAAATTGAAAAAAGTCCTTTTCCACTTCGAGAAGCGGGAGCTTGAGTTATTATGCATTGAAGGGAAGAACAGCATGGGTTGTATGGTCCTCATCCTGGATCTATCTACACTTATTATATTTGTCCATTCTGGTAGTAGGTTTTCTCAACTCCCAACAAGATAGAGAAATTAGTGTATGTCCATGGTGGATTCCCTCACCTCCTTACTTTGCCAATGACAGAGTGATATATGTTATTATGGAAAATACTAGTTAGACACTTCATATTATATTTCTATATTTTGTTAATAAAATATTATATATAAATAAAATAATAATATATTAATATTAAATAGTGTCATACATCTTAAAATATCATCACATATTATGATTTTTAGCCAACTTCTTCGTCACAAGAAAGGTGAAGAAACTAAGAGTAACTTGTGTTACTGTGATACTAAATACAGCTCATGCATTCCTATCAATTAATCTCAAAGAAATTGTAACACTTCTTAAACATGTATTTAGCCATTGTCATCACCACTTATTTCCTAAAATTTAGCTGGTCAAGTAAAATTAAATTAAACAGTCTCAAAGTCAGTAAAAATTTAAAACTAACACTCTTTAATTAAACAAGCTAAGAAACTACACACTGAAACAAAATGGTCCAGATTCTTTATACTGGTAGCATTTCAAATCAAAAATACCACCACCTCTTTACAGTGTGCTAAGGAGGATTTGAAATACTAGCCCTTGGTTTTCTGACCTCCTTACCAGTCACCTCCTTAATTTACCAATGAGGAGCTAGCATATACTACTAGCAAGTTTTCACTTTCTACCAGTATATATCTTGTTGTCACTTGGTGATGCAAGTTTTAGACCTTTGTACAGGGTGTCTGTGTGTGTCATATGAGGCACAAATACACTAGTATCTTCTAGAAAAAAAATGGTCCCTTGTATTAGAACTGTATTGTAAAACTACATTATGGATGGCAGAATTGTTTAAGTAGGCAAATATGCTGTTACCAAAAAGACTTTATTTCAGGGACAAAATGAATGATTATATTTAAATAACAGAACTAAATTAATATTCAATTGAATTATATAAAAAAATAAATTAGTACATTAATTTAATTTTAAAAACATGCATTGCTTTTAAATATAATTATTTAAACTAAACTGAGTTTATAAAATTGAAAAATATATTTAAAAATAGGATGTTAATTTGTAAGGATTTAAATCATTCTATAGTTCAATTATCTTGAAACAATTCTAAATTTGGACTTTTATATTAATTCATGCATTTTTATTTTATCATAGCTTAAATCCAATTTTATCTTTTTCTTTTTATTTTAATGTGAATTTTTTGCCCATCTAAAATTTTAAGTGTAGATATAATTTTCTATATTTTAAAATTAAGTAATTTTAGTTTATTATTCATATTTAATCTAATTTATAAAAGAAAATACCACTTATATATAAATTTGTAACTGATAATAATATTAATTATTTATTTACCATAAGATATTAATAATAATGTTTGTAAACAAACTAGATATCATTCCTACAAATACATTAATATTATTTTTGTTAATAACTGAATGATATGTATAAAGAACAAAATTGCACACTATAAAAGCTGGATATATTTATTACTTATGTTAAATAGTTCAAAAAAGTACACTTTGAAATCCTCTTGAAAAGTTTGGGTACAGATTCAACTATTAACAACTATCAATATTTACACTAAAAATAGATAATCATGTCACTACAGAGTATGAACAAAAATTTGATTTACACATACTTTGAATGTATGAATAATTAATAATTATTAACATTGACATGTAAAATAAATAATTATGTCCTTATATATTATTAAATTTCATATATATATATATATATATATATATATATATATGATTTGGAAAATATTAAAGGTTTAGTGAGAAGAAGAGAAGGGAAGAAAAGAAAAAAAATAAAAATGTACAGTTTTAAAAATTATATATATATATATATATATATATATATATATATATATAATAGTAATTATTATTATTATTATTGAAACTCATTTATTTAATATTCTTTCTGTTGTTCCATTTATTAAATCATTTTCTAAAGATATATAGTAAAAAAAAATTGTTCTCAAATTCCTAATTTTTAAAAATTACTAATTATAAATGTTATGATTAGTAACACTGGTTATCACAATATGTTAGAAAGAGTCTCACAAGTAATCATATTTCCATAAACAAGAATCAATTTAACATTGTAGTTTATTGCAACTCCTCCATATTTGATTATTTCTGTATTTTTTTAAGCTCACTTTGAAACTAAAGGTAAAGTAACATAGAGTGTGGAGTTCAGAAATGCTTGTTGCAAAGGTTTACAGAGATCCTACACTGTGACATCATATGAGGATTCTTTTTTGCGTATTTAGTAATTCTAGTAGGAGAGAATTATAAAAACTCATTATTTTGACATAATATGATAGAAAAGTTTAGTAAAAAGTTAGCTGAATAGAAAGCATAAAAATTTTCGATGGCTGACCAGGTAATTCTGATTAAATCTGAATTTACTTTTATACATATTGTTATACCTCTGTTCTATATATCTTTATTTAAAAAATGCCAAATGTTATGTATAAAGAGGTAAAGAAGATCTAGAGAAACTTTTGTTAGACTTGGGAGCAGAAGAGTAGAAAAATTCCTTGGGTTAAATGGGATATTTATGTAAGACAAAAGAAGAGAAGGAGAGTCAAAGGACTTAAGATTATTTAACTATGGGTTTTTTGGTAAGTGAAAGTAAAGACTTGAATGTGAGAAAAGAAGTTTATGTGTTCAAGTTTTAGAATCTAAGGATCATGGAGATATTTAAATAATTTTAGAAATGATAAATAAGAGTCTATATGGTGAAAAAAATCTTAGAAGTATTTGTAGGAGTCTTATATTTGATAACTCGTTTCATAAGAATATAGTTTGGAGGATAGGTAGGGGTGGGATGATATGTGGGTTTGACAAAATGCAAAATGCTCTTAAAGATTCGTGTTCTTACAGAGTCTGAGGGCTAAAAACAACAATAAATGTTTTGGTGGAACCTGGAGGCCAAGAACAAAACTACAATGGGTTAACTACAATAATCTCCGACGAAACTCTAGTCTGTGGTTCCTGATCTCTAGTTTCTGGTATGTTCAGGAAAAATCTCCCTTACTTCCTTTTCCTGTTCACCATTTTTATCAATATGTGCAATCATTACTTCTTGAGCAGGGGAAGGCATGTAGTCCTTGTGTGAGAGGGGATATCCTTCTTTTGCATGTTGTGTCAGGGGAAGACGTGTCGCCTTCCCTGCTACTAAGATTGCTTTCCTTTAGCACACCATGTCAGGGCAGGTGTGTAGCTTGCTCTATCTTTCTCTTTCCAGTGGGGACTAATCTGTTTATTGGGACTTGTTCCTGTGTTGGAAGGTAAATGCTTATTCCCAATATAAGGAAGATAGAGTAGCTTGTTCACCTTACCTCTATTGAGTAAGAATTGGGCCGTTTATTGGAACTTGTTTCTTGTGTCAGAAGGTGAATGCTTGTTCCCAATGTAATGGAGATGAGGTAGCTTGTTCACCTTCCCTCTCTTGAGTAAGGAGTGCGTCATTTATTGGAATTTGTTCTTGTGTCAGATGGCAAATGTTTGTTCCCAATGTAAGGGAGGTGAGGATGTTGGTTTGTTGGTGTTGGCAGGGTACCTGTCGGCCTGGGCATTTGTCGGCTTGGGTACTTGTCGGTCTGGGTAATTGTCGGCCACCTTTTTGATGGCCGAATTGTACACAAGCCTCACAAGCTTGAGTAGTTGTTGAACTATAAGGAGCTTGATGAGTGATGTTGTCGGCCCTACGGTTTGGTGGCCATGTTGGCTACTTGTCGGCCAGGGAACTTATCGGCCATACTCCTTGGTGGTCGAATAGTACACAAGCCTCCTAAGCTCTTGTAGTCTTTAGACTACAAAGAGTTTTAATATGTGAATGTTGTCGGCTATGCTTTCTGATGGCCGCGTGAGGCATCAACCGATATTATCGACCAAGTGTTCTGATGGCCGCTTAGTACACTAACTGTTTAACTGATGTTGTTGGCCATGCCTTCTGATGACCGCGTACTATACTGAGTAGTGTTGTCGACCCCACTCTTTGGTGGTCGTGTTGGCTACTTGTCGGCCGTACTCCTTGATGGCCGTATAGTACAATTCGTATCCTGGACTAGCTTGAATAAGGAATCAATGTTGAGTCAGGTTGGAAGATGAAATGGTAGTATTTGGGAGTGGAATATGGAGTGAAGGGGAATTTGGTTTTAGTGAGAGGAGGACCAGGTTAATAAAATGTTTGTAGAGTTAGATAGTAATCTTTTAAATAGTAAGGGTTGTGATGAATGAATTTGGCAAGCCAAAACGATCTCCAAGTTCATACTGTTAAGTCTAAATATAACATTTAAATAAAGGGGTCTCAGGTGAGGATGATGTGTTGTATAAGACTTTTTAGAAAGTTAAAAGTCTTTTCTTCTACTTATTCATGGGTTGTAATATATATAACACCACATGTCCTAATTAAATAGAATTTTAATCACTTTGGAGTATTACATTTGAATGCAAAGGAAAACAAAACAAGGTTTGGGGTCTTGTACGGGTAGCGATTGTTTGGAGCATTTGGTTATATAGGAATAACATTATCTTCAAACATGTTTTAAGCTTCAAACATGTTTTAAGATTGATGCGGAGAAAATCTTTAGTATGACTCAAGTCAATGCATGGACTTGGATAACGAATAAGTACCCTAAGGAAATTTTTTTTTTCGATTGGTGTCTAAATCCTCTCTTGTCGATCAAATGTTTTACTTAAGATAAGGTAAATGTTCTTTAACATTGATTTTCATTGACATAGGATGTTGGTTTTGTAGATTTTACTAACCCATGTAGGTATTTAAAATCTTGTGTTTTCGCTATTTGGTAAACTAGTAAAGGTATTGTCTCAAACTTTATCACTATTATACTGTGTAGTAAAAGTATTATTGTTTTCATTGTTGAAACAAATGTTATATACTATCTTTGTTGATAAGAAAATAGTTGCACTAATTTTATTGTGAGAATTTGTGAAGTTTGTCTGCATAAAGGCCTTTTTTGTGTTGTTGTTTTTCAAGTTAATTGTGATTTGTGTTGCTGAAGATAATGGCGTGATGAAGAAGGTAGACTATTCAAGGTACCCTAACTCAATTTGGAGAAGCTATGTTGTTTACTAGGTTTATTTCTGTAAGAAAAATCAGTCAGTATTCAAATTATCAACATTCATAAGGAATGAAACTTTCAAGAAGATTATAGTATATAGGTAACAAATAGAAGGTATTAAGGACCTGCAGAATTCAAATAACTTTTATATTTTTGCTCAAAGTATCTTAGTTTGCTGCATAGTTTCTTCTTTTGCCTATTCACTTGGACTTTGTCTCGTGGAATTTGTTCTATTGAATACAAGTATGTTTCCGATACATGGGTTGAAACACCCTTATTTGTGTTTCTATCAATTATATTTCTATTGTTGATTGTCGAAAAGGGAAATGAATTTGAAATCCAACCAAGGTCAGAGTCAGAGTTCAATCCCAAAGAGAAAATCCAATTAGGAAAATAACTGTGTCCAATTTACTTCCATTCCTATGACCTACATGGAACTTTTGCCAAACCTCCTTCATGACACCCTAGTTATAGCATGTATCCTAAATCCTCTACAATCAACAAACCCTAAAAAATATGATGTCAATGCTAAATGTAATTTTCATGACGGAGCAACTAGTCATTCCACAAAAAGGTGTTTGGCATTTAAACCCAAAGCTGCAATCCTTTATTGGCGTAGAATGGTTGAGTTTTCAGGAAGTTAAACCTAATGTTGAGAACTATCCTCTTTCAGGACAGGCCCAACAAACACCAAATTGAGAAGAAAAGAAGAAGTGATTGCGTCAATAGACGGGGAAGCTACTACAATTAAGAGGAACCTGACTATTTGGCCAAGGGGATGCACGATCCAGACCTGTCGAAGTTCATGTCTATTATAATTTCTGGTCAAACTATGAATTTGCATTAGTTTTGTAGTATCTCTATTGACAATCAAATATTTATGCACTGCTATTACAAATTCACAAGCAATCAAATAAATGTTCTTGTGGAGCCTAGAGGCTAAGAACAAGGCTACAATCGGTCAACTATATTGGTTCTAGGTAAAGCTTCGGTCTCTAGTGTATGGGTTGTGGGTGATGATATTCTCCGGTAGCTGGTACTTGGAGGATATCTTACTTTTGCATGTCTTGTCAGGGAAAGACTTGTAGTTCGTGCTACTGGGATTGCTTTTTCCTGCAGCCTGTTAGGGAAGACGTGTTGTTTACTCATTTTTCAGGAAGGTATGCCTCGTTTATTGGAACTTGTTCGTGTGTCAGAAGACAGGTGTTGATTCTCAATGCAAAGAGGTGGGAAACTGGTTCGTGAGAGGTTGCTGGATACTTGTCGGCCCATGCGTGTTCCTGGTTGTGAACCTACCATCCTGGAGGCCGAGTAGATGTTGTATACCTCCTGGCTTGAGTATTGGGGGTTGTCGGCCACTCCTCCTAATGGTCGTACAGTACACATGGCGATGTTCACAAAGACGGGAATAAACTAAAAAAAAAAACAATACAACAAAATAAAAATGAAAAATAAAAAGAGCAAAATGTTTTCACATGTTGAGTCAATTACTACCTTTGATACAATTTTTGAATTCATAATATAGTTACAGTATATTCATTAACAATATGACTTGTCAAGGTATCATGAATAGTCAATTGCACTATCTTGTATTCTAAAAATTATAAAAATATAAGAGTATCAAATTTCCAAATATTAAATTTTCAAATATTAAATTTTCAAAAAAATATAAAATAAAAAAATAAAAAATATCAAATCACAAACAAATAATTTTCTATTTTTTTTATTTTGTGAGAAATAAACAATTTAATAAACCACACTCATTTTCAACCCTAACTTTGTTTTGTAGATTATTTCTTTAATTTTATTTTTTTTTATAATTTTTCATAATAAACTATAATAAGTAACAAATTATGATAGCAACTCCTCTATTTATTTATTTTTCTAAGGATTAATTTATTTTTATAATTTTTATTTTTTTCTTTGAATTGTTGTCCTCTTTCTCAAACCCTTATTGTAAATTTTTATTTATTTATTAGTAATAATAACAATAATAATAAATTTTAAACTTTTTCAGTAAAAAATTAGGGTTTGGAGAAAACTTGTGCATTCACTTTTAACATTTACAATAAATCCTATCGTCTAGATCCTAGCCTGTAAAGAATAAATCTCATAAGAATATGGAAGCATACAAGAAATTCTTATGAATAGAATAATAAATGAATAGAAATATTTAACAACAATTTTTAATCCGAAGCTATTAACACATATGCTTTTGATGAGGTGTAAGTGAAAAAGAGAAAAAGATGAAATAGACAGAGGACTAGGTAGGTAGGCTGGTGAAGGATGTGGCCAACAAATACAACAGTAGGGGTAAATCGATCTGAAGAGAGAGAGGAATCCCAATCAGCCTTCGGCTTCCACGTTGAATCTGAATTCCCTCGGAGAAGGACACGTCAAGTAGCTCTTCAGGAGTGCTAAACTTTAACAACGTCCCTCCAAGGCAGTCAAAGGTCCGAAGCTCAGAAAGCTGCGCCACACCCCTCTCATCCCTCTCCCTCTCCGCAAAGCGTCAAACTCTCCTTGAAACCACTAGTAGGCAATTGCTGCGCGTAAGCCATGCACCCAATTACCCCTCCACACTGTTTCCCTTCGTGTCCTCCTCTCCTCCCTCCATCTGGTCACCCCACCCCACCTCCCCCACCTCCCCCACTTTATAAACACCCCTCCCCCCTCCAAACACACACACACATTTTCCCTATTCACCTCCTTACTTACTCACTCACTCACTTACCCACTTTTCTTCACTGCTCCTAATGGCCAACCCTGCGGTTGAAAGGTTCTCTGAGTTCTACCAGAAGTGGACTGGGAAGCTTGAGGATATCCTCCATCAGCTTCTCCAGGCGTCCAACCAGAGAACCGAGGTGGTCAAAACTGAGCAAGAGCTGAAAGCTTTGGTGTCCAGAGTCACATCCCATTTGAAGGAATACTACACCACCAAATGGGCTGTTGCTCATGAAAACGTTCTGATTTTCTTTTCTCCGTCGTGGCTGAACCCTTTGGAGAATGCTCAGCTTTGGATGACTGGGTGGAAGCCCTCCACGGTGTTCAGGCAGGTCGAGAGTCTGAAGAAGCGGAACGTCTTGCTGATGACGGAGGAGCAGGATAAAAAGCTGGAGGAGATGAAGATGAGGATAAAGATGGAGGAGGAGAAGGTGGAGGGGGAGATGGAGAGGCAGCAGGTCGCCATGGCGGACCGCAAGATGGTGCAGTTGGCCAAGCTCACCAGCCGTGTAGGGAGCCGTCGTGGTGGTGGTGGTGGTGGGGCGGATGCTGTTGCTGAAGTGGGAGTGAAGGAGGTTGTTGCCGGCTTGGAGAGGATACTCAAGGCTTCCGATTGCGTGAGGCTCAAGACACTCAAAGGGGTGTTGGATTTGCTTAGTCCAATGCAGAGTGTGGACTTCTTGGCTGCCAATATAACTGCGCAGCTGCGACTCGGGCAATGGGGTAAGCAGGAGAAGAAGGACATGGCTGGAAGCGGATCCAATGTGAATCAGGACAAGTGAGGTGTGATCCATCGAACTAGCTAGCCACAAGAAGAATAAGAATACAGCGAGCATCTCCTTTTAGGGTTGGTTAGTTAGTTAAGCTTGTTCAGTTCCTCATCATTAAGACAAAAAACTGCTGTTCTCTTTTAGTTTGTGCTTATGTCCTTGTGCTAGCTAGTACTCTTGTACTTGCAGCAAAGTTCTTCTTTTTTTCATTGTTGTAAGGAAAAGAAATGGTTGATGAATATATCATGATATTATTTCTTTTCTGAAAAGCAGGGATGCTGTTAATAAGTTTTTTTTTTTTTCATTTCTATAATTAATAATTAATAAAACAGGATCCTAGAAGAAAGACATCCTTAGAGAACTCTTAATGGATGTGCCTCTTAAAGAATATGGTACAGAAAGGGAAAGTCAACATCAGCACAAAACCTGCTTAAATGTCACAAGGTAGCGTAGTGATACATAGGATGGTAGTGCTGAAGAGTGGAGCATAGACAAGAGAGAGAGTGGTAGAGGCATCTTTTTTTATTACATTTGTTTGTGTTGTGAAATGTTGATAGGTGCATGAGCACAACAAAGGGAAACGGCTTGAGCCGCGGTGCAAGGAGGTGCGAGATTGAGGGGCCACGCCTACGTAAACATAAACATTCTGAAACACGACAGAACAGAACCAGGTGTTCTTCAGTTTCTACACTAAAATTAAGTCCCTGTCATGCTTCCTTCACGAGAAAGGGACGTTGAAAAGAGTTTCCCGATAAAGTGACGTCTCCATTTGATGTCAATAAACCTTTTAATACATGAAACAGTGTGTTTGGAAACAAGGGTTATGTTGAGGGCCGAGGAAGACTATGACAGATATTTCTAAACAGATAGATGTTATTTTTCAAAGAGAAGATTGAGATTCTTGTTTTCTCTTTTCTCGATCCTTGGGCAATTGCTTGCTTGATCATCCTGGATTTGGTAGAAGATTTAGATTTTTATTTTCACCTTTCTCAATCCTTTTACTTATACCCCCAAGTAATTAGAGTTATAAGTTTAAGCATAGTCTTATAAAATATATCTATTAGAACATATTAATATATCACGAAATTTATGCATTCTTTGATATAAATTTGTAAGGATTGATTTGAGATAATTCGTGAGGAATTGTATTTGGTAGAGATGAGTTGTGATTATTTGAAAGAAAGGTTTGAGTGTAAAACGAAGAGAAATGTGTAAATTTGTGAGAATTGTTTTATAAATTATTAATTTACTTTCATATCAAATATTTAGTTTGAAAAATAATTTTATTTATTAGGTTTTAAAAAAATTATAATTATTATTGAAAAATAATAAATAAATTTTTTAAGAAATAATTTATTTTTATTCTTTAATTAATATTTTCTAACAAAAATTTGATATTTTAAAAAATATACCTAAAAACAATTTTGAATTATACTAAAATAACAACCTATCAACATTCGTTCATTTAATCAAATTAATCATTTATGCCAACAACTTTCTTTTTTTTAAATTTACTATTTTTTCTATTAAATCAAATTACCTCACTTTCATTAGTGAAAGATGTGGTAATTAGGTCACTAATTTTACCTCCAATTCCTGTTACAAATCAATTTTCTATTTTTTATATCCCTAACTAAACAAATATCTTCTTTCAATCTGATAAACTACTCAATCAAATTATTATAAAAAAATATTTTATAAGTCACTTATAAATAATTTATTTATCACTTTTATTAAAAGTTAATCTCCATCTAAAATATAATTAATCAAATATCTTTTTTCTGTAAATTCACTTTTCACTTGTTCTTAACACCAATACTTTATATAAATTATAACTTAGAGCGAAGATAAAATAAAGTATAATATGAAAGTGACTTTATTTTAACAAAGATTAAACGTTTAGTGTACATTTGTAATGATTCTCTGCTCACATAAATTTTCTCTTCTACTCACATTTGTTTGTAACGTTTAGTGTACATTTGTTATTTCATTTAATATTGGTGCAAAAGACTATAAGTAGTCACATGGTAGTCACATGCTACTTATTAAAATTGTATCTAACTTATTTCAAAACTTAGTGGACCACTTACTAGTGGACTGCTATTAAATACATATTTTTGGGACAAATTCTTCCTCCACCTCTATACTTTCTTATTGCACCTCCATAAAAAAAAATTAATTTCCAAATTATCTATATTGAAATGACCAAAATAATTTTGAGGTGTCATTCGGTTCATAAACTCTCAAATTGACAACATCGTCTCATCGTTTAATACCATCCAACTCATCAAATTAACCACTCAAATCTACAATACATCTTGCAAATTTTCTCATAAACATTAAAAATTACTTACCTACAACTTTGTTGAAGCTTTAATAAGAGATAAGGTTACGGAGGTGAAGTATATGGAGGAACATGAAAAGGAAATAAAGGTGAGAAAGAATTAGTCCTCCACAATTAAATAGTTTTGGAGAGAAAAAAATGTATTGAACATCCTAGCTAACCTTGAAATCCACTTATTAAAATATTACTTTACATCCAATACTTATTTAAATAAGAAAAACTCATTCTTTCAAATATTTTTGAAGAGATTCGCAGTATAATATATCAATATTCTAAATTCATAACCTCCAACATTTACTAGTATAAATATAATCATTTACAATTTCTTTTTAGTGATAATTATATATTATTTTATAATGATGATTCTTTAATATCTATTTTAAGAAGGTTACGATGATATTTTTAAAAAATTTAAATTATAAGAATAAAAATAACAATTTTTTTAATTAATTTAAGATATGAAAAATATACTTTCAAATGATATTTTAAGGTAATAATTGTCATTTAGCCATATATGTGTGTGTGTTGAAACGAGAACAACTATTGTCTGAAGTCATGTTAAATTTTCAATATAAGAATCTTCCTTCACTTCTCTACATTGGTTATTTTATTCCTTGTGTAATTTCAAAACTCTTTTACGATGTCATTGCTTTGTCACCTGCCTCTTGTGAGATGTATCTATGTAAGAAGAAAAAAAGTTGTGGCATCATTTCTGGCCTCTACAAGAAGAAAAATGATTCTATTGTTGCTACTATACCTCCATAAGAAAAGAAAGGAGAAAAAGAAAAAAAAATTATTATCGCTTTTGTGTCGATATCATTAAATTATTTTCATTATTTTTTTTTCATTACGTTAATAAAATACAATGAATCTTTTCACGTGATAAGTTAGTAGAACAATGATAATTCCAATATCATTCAATAAAACGGTTTATAATTGTTGTTATAAATTAATTCAAAGTTTAACCAGGACTGAATAAACTATTTAGAATTGTTGTTATAAATTTTTTTGACCAACGTAATGAGTCTAAGAGTACAAATAATTTTAAAATAACATTTTAGTTCCTCAATTTTAATATTTAAAGGGTTAATATAAATTCTTTCCAAATTTCAGACATTAAAAACATAATTAACTAATTCTAAAATACAAAAAATTTAAAAACCAAATTTCATCCAAGGAAAAGAAGGAAACACGTTTTTCTTTTATTTTTGCATCTATACATAATGTAGATTAAAAAAAAAATATTTTTTCTAAATTATATTTTGAATATAAAAATTATTTAATATGTACAAAATAAATTTGTATATATGTCTGTGTTATAAGATAGAAAAATATATCATTGGTAATTAAAACAACTAGTCCATAACATTTTCTAGGTAAACTCTGCAAGTTTTTAATTATAATTCATTATTAGCTATTTTCAGGTGTTTCACAAACAAATTTGACCGTTTCGGGTGATTTTTAATATTTATCTTACACAATTTCTTTGTATTAATTTTGACCTTTTCACATTATAATTTTCATCTTAACACACTTTCTACCTTTGTTCCTTTATTATCACAACTTTTTTGTTTGTTCCTGAAATTATCACAACATACGTGTAAAAAATAATTTTCCTTTCTCAATAAACATTAATATATGAACTTGCATGTATACATGTTAGAATTTTTACACCTTAAATTAACTCCTTCAACAAAAATACAATCTATTATATACCTTTCTTGCAAAACAACATAATACACTTTCCTTTGGATATGAATATCTAAGGTATTAACGATGAAGACTTACAAAAGAACAAGAATGATATGAAGAAGTAAAAAAATGTTGAGTAGAAAATGAAACTTAAGTCGCCTCCACTGACAAGATCTCCAATTCAGCCCACCAGAGTGGAGAAAGTCTTGGGACAGCTTGCTCAGGTGACACACCAAGCACTTCCCTTAATTTGGAAGTCACGTCCCTCATTGTTGGTCTTGACTTTGGATCAGGGTGGATGCAATCTTGGATCACCTCACAAATGCAATTAAGTTCGTTCTCCTTGAAAGATTGGAGGGTCGGATCCACCAAGTCTTTGAAGCTTGTTTGGTCGTTTAAGTACTTAGCTCCCTAAAATATTTATCATATACAGACATTAATATTAACAATGTTACATTTTAAACTGTTAGGAGACAAGTTAATTTCCGAGGTATGTCGCAAACTTACCCAGTCCAGTAGGTCGCCATTTTTTTCCGAGTAAGGTAATTTCCCTGAGATGATTTCGAGTAATAACTTTCCAAAGTCATATAAATTGGCTTGAAGATCATCTTCGGATGACACATCAGATTTCTTTGCATCACCCACTGTCTCATTTGGTGATACAATTTGTCTAAAAGTAACTTCTGCAACCTGAATGAATGAAGAATGGAATGGAGAAATGTGTTACTTGGATGTTAACGTATTATGAAAACAAACAAAAAGAAGTGAAGATACATTGTTTGCACCTTAGCAGCAAAATCATCTGTCAAAAATATCATATTTGAAACAAGCATGCTTTGTGCCATAGGTGGATTTAAGTCATGGTGCATGTATTGAAGACAATACGCAATCCCCATGATAATCTTTATCCTTTCACTCCAATCAAGGCGTTCAATTGCCTCAACTAAAAATGACAAGACATAAAACATACATAAGTTTTAGTTATAAGAGCATAAACAAATCAATTTTCTCTGAGCAAAACTAAAACAAAGAGCTGTACCATGTAAATGCTCAAATACGTTTCCATTTGGAGCATACTCAAACACCAACATCCTAGTGAATGGTTCTTCTTCTTCGCAGTACCCAATAAGATTAACGAAGTTCTTATGATTTATGCGAGACAAAGTATCAATCTGGAGCACATAAGAAAACAAATAGCAAAAAAATGAAAATCGAATTCTTCTCTTGCAATGGATTTGTTAATGCAATCAATTTATTTTTATGGACTTGAGAAGTAGAAAACCTTTTTGCGGTATTGGATCTCCATGCTCTTTGACCAGTTTTTAGAAGAAGTAATTAGAGTAGAAACTACAGCAATCTCAACACCATTGGACAATGTTCCTTTGTAGATGGTGCACCCGGCATAACAATCAATAACAATATTGCTAAAATCTTCACAGGCTGTCTCTAATTCTGCTCTATTCAACTTGGGGACTCCTACATTTTATGAGAAGACATTACAACGTTAACAATAAGTTATTTTCTTGGCACATTGAAACGGAAAGTCATTAGACTTTATTGTTGACATCTACTAAAATCTCCACATATACCTGATATTTTTTGAGTCCTTGATAACTAATAGCTCAAATAAGAAAGTTCAAATTTTGTTTATGGAAAAATACTGGCATAATACAAATTGCTACTTTTTAAATTATGAAGGTTATGCTTGAACAAATTGAATAGGTATGGATGCATACATGTACAGGAGCACAACAGTCTTCAAAATTTATGAACATAATTATACTCTGTTTAAATTAAGTAACCTATAGTTCAATATCATAGATTTTCGTTTGTATTCCCTTATTGAAAAAAACAAAATCTATTTACCTGTTATAAATGCTTTCTGCAGCTGTCCACTTAGTCCTGTCTTCCAGGGGCCTATTACTTTTGCAGCTCGTTTTCTCCAAATGTACGAAAGGGTTATGATAATAATGAGCAGCACAAGAAGAATAATACTAATTATACACTTCCACGTTTTTCTAGAAGCACCATTATTTACATGTTGTTGACTTGTTTGATTTCCATCGGAAGCATCGTGTGATTGATTTTCATCAGAAGCATCATCAGGAGCATCAGAATGCGGATCTGAGGGTGCAGGCTGATTTTGGTTCTCATTGGCATCTGGGGCAGCAGGAAAAGCTCCACTACTGAAGGTAGTTGGAGCAGTACTAAACTCTATTGTTGGTTTGTCACCGAAAGGTGCAGCTGCAAGGTTATTACCACTAGACTGAAGTAACTTACGACGAGTAGAACTAACAAACTCTGGTATATTTCGGGCTATCTTTGGCACATTAGAACCTACATCGTTCGACACATATTTTGAATGTCAATAAGGAGCATTTTCAAATTCTTAACATGCCATAAATTTGGAAGGTTCTCCACTCACTATGCACAATGTCACAACAATCCTCTTCATGGCCATGAGAGGCAGTCTTCCCTAGCTTGAATCTACAAAGAAAAGAAAAACATTTGGTGAGTGCAACATGATAAAAGAACAAAACATGTGTTCACTAAGGTTACGATGTTGCCGAAAGTTATCTACGTACAGTGGCCAAGCAAAGGCATTGGCAAATCTCGTAAGTGTTGCTTTGGTTAGAATAATCAATGAATCTGATTTGTAACATTGGTTGAAGTTCCGTTGCCACACACTGCATAGGTCATCCATAAAAAACATACAGAGTTATAAATTAAAACCATCTACAAAATTTGTTAACAAACAAAATTTAAGTATTTGGGACACATGTAATGAAACGAGAATGTCGAAAATTTTGGTTCTACAAAAGGACTAGATTGAAAAGAGAGAACACTTGTCGTCTCTCTTTGACTTCGCTCTACATTATTGATACAGATGGAATGAAAACATGTAATGAAACTACTAAGGCGACTTGGTTAGAAAAAAATCTTGGAGAAATGCTTGCCAGTGTCCAAATTTCCTATTGATGCTGGAAAATAGAGTTGTCAGAGGTGATGAACAACTTTCTACAAGTAGAGATTTCGAAGGAAATTTGAATTTCCCCCCAGGATCACCATCGCCTTCGATTTTATTGTCACAAAGCAACCTAGGGTAAAATAAATTTTCATTGAAGAATACTATAAACCTAACAAAACTTGTACACAAAATAGAGAATTAACTTACAAGTGTTTTAATAACGACATGTTGCCAATTTCTGCTGGGATGTTTCCTGACAAATTATTTTCCCTTAAATCTAATAACTCTAGCTTACGTAAATCTCCAAGTTCTTTGGGAATGGCACCAGAAAAGTTATTCTTGCGTAATACCCTGTTTTAAAAGAACAAAGTAAGCTTATCCATACCAGAAAGATACTAAAATATAAAGTTAGATATAATTTATTAGGTAATTAACATCAATATGTGTGAAATCATGTAAGGAATTAAACTAATCAAATAACACAATGATATGTCATTAAAAACAAAGTAACCTTGTAGGCTTTTGTTTGTTTTTTGTATAAACTAGTGCAAAAGATTTAAATTATTGCTTTTTAATTAATTTTTGGCTTCGTTTGATGAGAGAAAAGATGCTATGCGCAAGTTTGAAAAATGACGTCACGTATAGAAGATTGAAGTGGAGAAACACAACAATTTCAACCAATCTTCGCCAACCCAATGCGTTAACTGAAAAATTATTGCACTACAAAAGACATCTATTTTTTAAGAAATAAGAAGACAAATCATGATTAAGGACCTGGAAAATGAAACGAACACTTTAATAAGATAAATTAGGATTAACCACTGTAAGCACTAGCAAGAACCAAGTATTTGGTGATTGTAACCGTGGATCATATACAAAACTCTCCATTTCATCGTCTTGTTAATAATATTGATAATTTCTTTTGTAAAATAGTTTTTTCACCAAAAAAAAAAAAAATGAACTTCTAACATTAATGGTAGTTAATGTAAATAGATTCCAGTGGTAAAGAATTTGAAATCTTGTGACAGTCAAATGTAACAATTTTAGTTTAAATGACAAGATTTATTTTGACACCTACTGAAAAGAGTTATAATAATAATAAAAAAAGAATACATTAGACATTGTGAAGATCCCTTACATAGAATTTAGGTGACTAAGTTTGCCAAGCTCAGGAGCCAATGTCCCTTGCAGTGATAACCCTTTTAAGTCCCTATGAAATAGAAAGACATAAATTTCAACACAAAATTATGCAGCACATTCAATTAGAGTTTTCATTTATTTAAACATAGAGCAATAAAATATTTGCCAGATAAAAATGGAAAAAAAAAATTGCATCATTACAAAACTTGAAAGGAAATGGAAAGGAATAACTTACAACACATGCACTTTACCGTCTACACAATGAACACCGAACCACATGCAAGGGTCACAATCATTGGGATTCCAATTCACCAAAGCATTAAAGGGATCAAAAGTTATTCTGGCTTGAAACGCTAACAAAGCCATTCCTGAATTTTTCCATTCACGATAAAACCAATAAAACAGAATCAAGATACATGGAAAGACACGCTTTTGTACAAAATGAAAACTTAAAAGACCAAATTAGAGAAAGAACCTTCATCATTAACGGACCAACAATATCGGATTCCCCACACTGAGATCAAGAAAATATAAATTCTTAGACAAAATCCAAATGTGTTCCATCTTGGTTCCATTTCTTGGTGAAGCCGATGCCAAAATTTGATTATATTCCTCGGTAGCCAGGACGCTATATTATACAATATCCACAATTGCAAGGTATTTTATACAGAGAAACCCTTCGATCTATAAGGATTGGGATGAAGCAGAAGAAACTCACTAACTAGGGAAAAATTTTAAGTTAGGGTAGTCATGAAAAATTAAGGTTTGGGTCTGAATATCAGATCAGGATCTCTCATTTCTTTTGTAATGTTATTATCTCTTTGTTACAAGTCTATTCTCCACATAATACATAATCTGCTTAACTCAGTATCTCTTCTCAATTATCCTCAACAATTGGTGGAGCTGAAAGAAACATCGTCCATATCAAAATTAATAAAATCAATTAATTTCAAAAAGATTGAAGTAATTAAAAGGATAATTTGGAATTGTGTCACTAACAAGCAAAACTTTTGATATGAACAATAAAAGATAAGAAAAAGGTTCCATTAATGAAGCATTAATAGAGAAAGCGAATTACCATGCAAAAGAGACAAAAAGGTGCAAGAAAAAGAACACTCCTTCTTGCGATAATTTTGTTGTGCATAGGAAGGAAATACAATGCAGGTTGAGAAGGGGTGATAAGTAGGGGCAAATTGAGACACAGATAAAAAGGCAGCAAAAGTTCAAAACAAATTAAAATTTGAAGTTCTTATTCTGTTTTTCTCTCTTTTTTTTTTTTTCTTTTATTGTTCTTTTATTGCTGCCTTTTCTGGATGATCTCAGAGGACCCTCTCTTCGACCATCTTCTTCATAAGACACTTTCTTCCTTTTTCTCTCTTTCTCTCTTCTCTTCTCTCGATGTCAGATTTTTTCTTTTTTTCTCTGTCTCGTTTCTTACTTTCTCTCTCTTTCTTCTCTAGTCTCTCTCTCTCATCATCCCCACCACCAACCTGCCACCCAAATTTTCTTCTTTGTTTTTGCTTTTTTTTTTCTCTAAATTTGTTGTTTTTGTTATATTATTTATTTATTTATTATTATTATTATTGTTATTATTATTATTTCTTCAATATTTCTAAAATCTTCTTTGTGGGATTTTAGGTTCTTTTGCTCTACATCCAATAAAATAGAACACCGTTTTATTTTATTATTGGACAAGTCGGTGTTTCTCAACACTCATTACCTATAAAAGGAAATCTCAACTTCCAATTACTTCTTGTTGGAAAAGAATGTATGAATGTAAATATGATTCCTTCATGTGATACTTGATTATGCCTTTCTTTGTGTGATATATATATGTTATTTGAAGGACTAATTGTCAATATATATGCAAAATACTATTAGAAAACAAAGTCTAATCTTCTAACATAATTAAATTGGTTTGGAAGATGTGTAATCTCCTCTAACATAATCATTTTTAATTTTCAAATATATAATATAATTATTTTCATAAATAAATTACTTTAATTTATAATTAAAACTTTTTTTAAAGTTTGAGCTAAAGTAAAAAGGAATTGTAAAGTTTTTGTTATGAATATAATTTATGGACAATTATAGTTATTAATATAAGTTAATAAAAATTATAATTTTTATTTTGGTGCAAAGTTTAAATTATTGATATACATTTAATTATTATTTTTTATTGTTAGGGAAGATGATATCTCACTGTTGAATTGGTAAAATTTCATTTTACAAGAGTGATGTGTGATATATTTCAAAAATCAATTTTATAGAATTTTCAAAATAGAAATAATAGATTAAATAATTATAATAATTAAGTATATAATCATCTAAGTATCCACTAATAATTAATTATATTAACTTTTCATTTTCTACACTTCAAAATAATTGATTATTCATTAATAATATTTAACTATATGTGAATTTAGAACTTTTAGTATGTTTAAGAAACAGACTATAATAATTATATTATTCTATAATTAATTAGATTTTTATTATTTAAAAATTTAGTGATATTTTTAAACCATTTGGGAAGAGATGTATGGATAAGATATGAATAAAAACCTACTTATATCTATTGCAATAATGCATGACTTGCACAGATTTGATCTGATTTATGCAATTTAGTAAGAATCAACATTTCTTACAAAATCTATTGATATTGATATAATCATCCATTCAAAACACATTAAATCTAAAGATTACTATCAGTTTAATACATGTAACACGGTTTATTTTAACTAAACCTAAACTTATGTTACATATTAGTTTTGTAGAGACAAATTAGATAAAGTGGATTTAAATTCATGGTCTAAGGTTTTATTTTTTTTAAAAGAACATTATTTTTATTCTATCAAATAAGACTTTATTATTAAAAGACTTGTATAGTTTTAGCAATTAAAATGTGGAGAAAATACAGTTATGAACTTATGTGTTATTTGGTCTCTTAAAAAAACATCTGAAAAGGTTACTTGGACAACTAAAGATAAACTAATAGGGACATTGGTTAGTGGTATTTTTCTATCCTCATTCATTATGGCGCCCAGTACATAGTCATCGGCTTATATTTTCTGTGTTCATGAACCTGCCTCACAAAATGACCAAACAGGTTCAGTTCATGAATCAAAATCTAAAAGACTGCCCAAAATCATTTTCATACTACTGTAACTGACAAGAGTCTAATGGCAGTCTTTCTTACCATTATTGGGATATTTTCTCTTACAAGTAATTTGTTAAAAAATCTTGAAAACATTTAAAAAAATGTAACTTAAATAGGGCGCACTAATTATTTGAAAATTTAAGAAATTAAAGATAATGGAGGATCCCTCACCATTTTGTACGATGAAATAAAGTTCAAATGAAAACAAGGCGGCATATCATGATGAGATTTGTTGACCAATTATTTAGCCATAGCTTTGAACTAGGTTTTCTGTAAATCTAAGTTGATCCTAAATTTTAAAAAATGGGATATTCTATCAAACTAATTTCTTATTGTATAAAAATGATCTCAACACCATTTTCAAGAGTGATATATAAATCACTGGCGTTCTTTTTTTTTTCACCTTCAATTACCTAGTCTTTTTTATTTTTCTCTCCCTTTGTACTTTCTTTTTCGTCGTTTAGATGTTTCCTAGTTAAAACTAAATCTAAATATAATGAGATAAGATTGTCTTGAAATATAACCAAAATATATTTTGAAATTATTTTAAAATTCTCTTATCTAAACAGTCAACTAATAATTTTAAACTAGTTTTTATTTTATATGTGTCAAATGTTGATGATAAGAAATATGAGAGATAAAATATAAGGCTTCTTTTTTAACTAGTCACAAATAAATCACATCAGCAAACTTATCATCCGTATATATATATATATATATATATATATATATATATATATATATATATTTTATATATTATATATATTATAAGAGACAAAAAAAAATATATATAAAAAAAAAAAAAATATAATATATATATATATATATATATATATATATATATATATATATATATATATATTCTAAATGTTAAATCGTTAATGAGACACTAAAAATGATATATTTAAAAAATAACACCATATAAGAATTTAATTTATTCTTAATTTTTTATCCAAATTGTTTTAATTCTAAAGTAAATATTATAAAATTATTGGTATTTAAGTTTTTTCATTGGAGTTTGGCTTTTGTATCAACTAACAAGGCAATGAATCTATTCTTTTTAAATGTTAGTGAAAAAAAAACTTATTTAAAGTGAGTTTTTACACAATTATACTGATAAAGAAAACAAATGTTGAAATGTCTTAGTGATTTTCAAGATTTGAGTCTAATATTTAAATTTAAATCAAATGAAAGAAATCTGTCATGCAGCCTTGTTTGATAAGGTTTTGTATTTTTTAAACCTAACAATAATCTATATATGAACAGTGAAATTGTTTGATTAAATTTTAGGAGATTATCACAACTTAATTGTTTAAATTTTCAAAATAAAATATTTGAACTGTAAATAAAATTTTTGTATCAATTTTCAACTTAAAAAGATTTAATAATACCTAAACAATATTGAAGATGATAAAATGACACTTTTCACTTTAAGGAGTACTGTAGAAGAAGACTCGTCTCGTGTACTAGTAACTCTAACCAATCAGTCATGAAGTATTAGATAAGGTAGGATTTTCTTCTTGGCCAGTTGTGGAGTTGCAAATTCTTTCATACAATTCACTTTTACCATTTATAAATATGATTTAAGTTAATAAACATGAGAAATAATTAAAGGGTAACAAAAATCAGTTTACACTTCTAATAAAATCAAGTTATTATATGACAAACTTTTATTAATTTTAGCATGCCTACAATAAAATTATTTTGTTGATTGATTCCTGACTATACATACCTTAGAAATATAGAATACATCCAAAAGAAAAATAAAAATCAATAAAAAAGGAAATAAAAAGATACTACACACTCTTTTCTTTCCGAAAAGGTTGACCAACATATTTAAGATATTATTTGGAAGTATAATTTTTATATATATTCACGTTTCGACGTATTCCTATTATGATTTCCAATTTAGTCTTAATTTCACTATTTTAATTTATTAGTTTTACACTACTATATTTAAAATAATTAGCTGTAAGTTTTTTTTTAATCCTTCTACTTACAATATTAATAATAATGATCTTTTCCACATTCACCTTACATTTCTTTCAATTTGTATCCTTTTATATTTTTTCTCTTGAAAAAAGAAAAACCATCCAAACATAGCTGGTGGTATTCTAAAAGCGACATCTGGTTTTGCGCAAGTGTCTTTTGTTGTCTGCTCTGTTCTGTTCTGGTCCCTCTTCAGTGCCCACCCCGATGTTGTGATGTTGTCGTGAGCCTGAGAGAGAGCAGTCTCATATTCAAACCGTCCCCGATCTCTATCTTTTCATCAAACCCAAAATCCCAATTGGGGTTTCCTCTTTTTCTCTCTTGTATTATGCCTCTTTACATTTCCCCTCTTGCACTTCATCACACACGCGTTTATGATATGCTTTGAACTCATCTTATTCTGATTTTGTGGTCATTTTTCCCCTGCGAAGGTGCTTGGGAATGGAGTTGAGCTGATCAGTTACGCAAATGTATTTTTGTTGCGTAGAAAGGAAGCTGTTTCTTTTACTTCTTCGATACAAAGTCAAGTGACTCAAGTGCTACTTTGGATCCAAGTTTACATTACATCCACCTCATCTTTTTCATTGGATTCTTAAAATTCATCAACTGTATATTCAGATTGTTTAGAAGCACTGGGTGGTACTTGGTTGCTACATAATGCCAATTGTTCAGAAATTATATGATACTTGCAAGGCATCTTTGTCTCCTGAGGGACCCATCTCAGAAGAAGCTCTCAAAAAAGTTCAAATCCTTTTAGGTACACTTGATTATCTACCCCTAGATAATGTTCCACTATAGTTTTCTATGAAATGTATAATGCAGTGACTGGTTTTAGATGCTTGTTAAATGGCTGTTTGCTCCACATTGAAAGGTGTGTGCTTGTGTTAACTTTTTTCTTTAATTTCACTTCCATGCTAGATGAGTTGAAGCCTTCTAATGTGGGTCTCGAACAAGAGGCACAACTGGTGCGGAAAGGTTCTTTGAATGGTACTAATGGCAAAAAGGGGTCTAATGGAAGTTATCAGTATCCACCTCCTATTAAGTACATCCACTTGCATGAATGTGACAAATTCTCTGTAAGTTTTTTGTTTACAGCTTTTGACAGTCTTCTTGTTCATCTGTATGGAGTCTTCTTTCCGAATTTAGATGTGGAGGTTGGATCATGAGGGTGGAGTTTTTCTTTTGCAGATGGGAATCTTTTGTATGGCCCCTGGTTCTATTATTCCACTTCATAATCATCCTGGAATGACTGTTTTGAGCAAGCTTCTTTATGGTTCTTTACATGTAAGGGCATTTGACTGGCTGGATTTACCCGGTTCAGATGATCCATCTCAAGGTGACGAAAACATGCTTCACTCTTTATAAAGCAATAACAATTGTTTTTGGATATCCTAAATGGATGATTCTTGGCCTAAGATATAGTTGCATCAGAAAATTTTTGGTTAAATATTATCTTTTAATGATTTGGCTGAATAGGTTGTGCCACCATACCCGGAAAGAGCTAAAGCGGTACAGTATATAGTGGGACAGTCACTGTTCTTATTTTTTTAATATAGTCCTATATAACAGCAAATCTTCATATAGGAATGCATTGCATGAATTAAATGAGTACCAACTCTATTCACAGAATTATACAAATATCACAGCAAGTTAGGAACTCCCTTAACAGACAGTCGGGAAACTCCTTTGGCAGAAACAGAATCATACATAATTACAAATATAAAGCAGCAAGTCAGCAACTCTCTTCATATCAGTCAATGTATAACAACAAAAAGTCATAGGTGTCCATATACCTCTTAAATAGAACATAGAAGTAAATATAAACCATATATAATTTTCCTAGTCTTCTAAATAACTCTTTCTATTCATCAGAAACAATTAGGGACAGATCATGTATATACATCGTAACTCACCCTTAATTGTAGTTTCTGTTATAACTAAAGTATGTCATCCTGCTCTAAATCCAAATCTTCTTCATTAACATCATAAATATTGTGACAGCTGTAGATTGTTTCCTCTCTTTCTCCCTTGGACAGTTTCATCAATTTACAATGCTTGGTTTAAAAGTGCAGCAGCACCTATCCCTTGTCTTGCTCACCACCTACTGTAAACCAAAGTCTCCTTCACTCAAGCTAAATTGGCAATATCTCCCCACGTCAAGTTGTTGTCAATGTCATCATCAAAAAACCTAAACCTCTTTGACATCCTTGCCATCTCCTCCCATTTCTCCCACTAGTCATTCATTACTACCACCGATATCATTTGAGAAGATGGATGAATGACACCATGAGTGTCGAAGCGTTGCTTAAGAGCTTGGTTATATTTAAATAAACCAAGTCTTGCAACTTTGATACTCAAGCTTACTTCTATTCTACAAATGAATATATATATATATATATATATATTATGATTGAAAAAAAAAATGTTAGTTTTCATTTGAAGTTGATTATAAACCTCTATTTCCTCATTTCTTTTTCCAGTGTCTACTATCTTTTCAGCTTAAATCTTTTGTGAATTTGGCCCATCCTTTTTGTGAAGTTAATCACTGAAATGTTGAACATCCTATTAATTGTAGTCTGACTCTGATTCACAATTTTAATAAAAACATTCTAAATCATTGTAAACATTAGAAGGTGTTTTTTTTTTTTTTTTTTTTTTTTTTTTATTTTTTCTTAAATTTTTTTTTTTTAATTTTTTTGGGGGATTTTTACTTTTTAAAATTTTGTAAAAATTAATGATA
>Ga0099824_1002565_pt1 | contig 26608 bp, 19 predicted proteins | sample SiratrowhiteBW_FD_76837 | JGI IMG/M metagenome (GOLD analysis project Ga0099824, IMG submission 76837) | Root nodule microbial communities of legume samples collected from California, USA - Siratro white BW | ecosystem: Host-associated > Plants > Roots > Nodule | place: USA: California...
AAAAAAAACAAAAAAAAAAAAAACCAAAATTAAAAAAAAAAAAAAAAAAAAAAAAAAAAAATCAAATCCATTCAGAGATTCTCTCAGCACTGACCAGCAAAAAGTGGAGTAAGAAGGTCATAATCCAAGATGGTAACTTTGAAATGAAACAGATTTAAACCAACATCTACCACGTTATACTGCTGTGTTAGCAAAGCCGATTGAAGTAAATGAAAATTTAGACAAAATAAAATGACTTGGCAGCCTCTAGGAACGAAATTGCTCTCCTGTACACGCACAAAACTAAGAAGCCCCAAAGCCTAGTCATTCCACGAAAAACCTAAATCCCACCGTCTAGGAACTTTAGAAATGAAACTCTGAACTAACTGGCAATACAACAAAGCCCAAGAATGAATGAGTGTAGAAGTAATAGACATACCCAGCAGTCCCAGGGTTTGGTTCTTGGTGGCGGGGCTTCTTAGGTGGAACAGAGAACAGAAAATTAGAGCTCAAAAATTTCTCTTGGGAGGAAAAATTGTTGTGAGCATTGGCATGCTGCAACCAGCTCTTGTTATTCTCTTTAACAATCCAAACTGAATTGGCTTCACTGTGAACATTGAAAACCTTATTAGGGACTAACTATAAATGATGAAGCACAAATAAAGCGAAATGAAGCAGCAATACCCTTCTCTCATTTGAGTAGCAACCAAACAACACATTCCCTGCAGAATCGGAATTCAATTTGAATTAAGACGACATACTCTCAGCGACACGACGCAATAATAATGCACATTGTAATGGAAGTAGAGCGATGCGAATGAAAACCCTAGAAAAGTGATTGCAGAGAAAAGGTAGCCATTGGAACAGAGAGATCCAAATAATTGTCGAAAGAGAAGAGAATTCGAAAGCATTGGCGGGATTTTTTTCATTTTATCAAATCTAGGTCAGCAAAATCTTTCATGTTTTTCTTTTCTTTTTTTTCTTTTTTATAAACCAAATAAAAAAAAATTGCATAAAAAATGTTAACGAAAATGGCAGAAGAGGGAAACTTAAAAAATTTAAACTTTTGTTTTTAAAAATCAATCTTTTACTTTCTCGTAAAACATATATGGAAAGTTAAAATTTCCATATTTTTAATCCAACGTCATTCAATTATCTTTTAATACATCATTTTTAAAAAACATAAACTTTTACAAAAATTAAATTTATAACTTTTATACGGTTTAAAGAACCATTCATCAATTTCAAAATAAATAAAACTTAAAAATAGAGACTAAGTCTTATAGTTTAACCATTTTAAATTTTTGTTTATTTATTTTACAAGTAAAAATATTTAATTTTATCTATTATTTTATTTAAATTGAATCTTTATTTATATATTTTTAAAAGTTTAAATTTTATTAATCTTTCAATTTAATCATGTTTTCTATTTTTAGTTGGGTGTAATTTTTCATACAGTATTGTGTAACATTTTTGTCTCTCTAAAACGGTAAATATGAAGGAAGAAGAAAGATTTTTATCTGTCAAATTGAAAATGAAAGGAAAAGATAGCTAAAGATGATAAGAAAATATATTAAAATATAAATAATAATAATAATATAAAACATTTAAATAAGTTAGGATATTAGCTAATAACTTGTAAATGACAAATTAAAAACTGACTGAATAAATTATTTGAGATAGTTTACAATACATTTTTTTAAATTTCAGAGTAGCTTGTAAGTTTGGGTTAATATATCAAACTGGTGTAATTTTTTTTTTTAAACCTATCAAAATTGATAAATTTTTAAAATTTTATAGGAATGGGATGATTTTAAAATGAAGAAATTGTACAAGTAAGACTTTTTTATTTTTTAATATTTTTAGTGGAATTGTGATCTATTTTATTAGTTTAATTTGAGCGGTGTTACTTTCAAGGAATGAATGGCGAGCAGTGAGTCTCAGCTTCTCCGTCGCCACTTCGATTACGGCGGTGCTCAGGTGAGTCAACCACCATCACTTCACTTTTTCATTTTCTTCTTCTCATAAACAACAAATTCACCAATGCAAATAACTCATTCAACAATCACAAACCCAAATTCCATTAAATTAAAAAAAAAATCCATTGACACGTTATTTTTCTGCATGTGTGTCTTTCCGATGGCAGGTACCACCCCTTTTCAGGAGGAGTGTGAAGTTCCCATTTTGGAATTTAGTGCATACCAACACCGTTTCTATTCCAAAGAATCATCTGAGTCTAAGGGTGAAGATGCAAGCGCAAGCGGATTTGATAATGAAGCCCGTTTCTGACAGCAAAATCCCGCACGTGCTAACTGTTGCAGGTTCTGATTCTGGGGGTGGTGCTGGAATCCAAGCTGATCTCAAGGCTTGTGCTGCACGCCGGGTTTACTGTTCCACTGTCATTACTGCTGTTACTGCACAGAACACTGTTGGGGTTCAGGTTCAATTTGATTTTCAATTTCATAATAATCATAATGACAACTCTTCTGTTTCTTTTTAGCTGGGAGAGATTTAGAAACAAAAAAATTACTCAACTTGATTTCGTGCATGTTGAGTTGGCTTATGTTATTCTGTGTAAACAAAAAGGTCATCAAGTTGGGATAGTTCAAGGCTTATTCATACAATGAAGTGTGGTGTGGTCAACTGGGTCTGTTAGTTTTGTTGGCAATCGATTAAAAGACTGAGTTTTTAATTTTATGTGGTCCTTTTGTTACCCCTTTTCTAAAATCCGCGGCAATTGCTAGGGTGTGAACATTGTACCTGAGGATTTTGTGGCAGAGCAGTTGCAGTCTGTGCTTTCTGATATGCATATTGATGTGGTAAGTCAAAATAGTGACTGTAACAGTTATTAGGAAGCAGGATTTATAAGCTTATCGGGCATGTTGGTGTGTTCAAACAAGCAAGTTCTCCTTGATACACCCTGATTTCTAGGTTAATGGTGTTTGCTATTCTTTTTTTCCATTTGATTAATTATGCTATGTCTTTAGGTCAAGACAGGCATGCTTCCCTCTCTTAATATAGTTAAGGTTCTCTGTCAGGCCCTTAGCAAATTTCCAGTCAAAGGTATTCACTTGTACAAAAAAATTCTAATGTATTTGTTCAATTGCTATTGGAGTGATTCTGTACTGACTTCCTTTTTGCTGAAGGCAGCTCTCGTGGTTGATCCTGTTCTGAAATCTTCCAGTGGGGATGTACTTGCTGGTTCTTCTGTTCTTAGTGGATTTCTGTATGTGTTTCTGAACTTGAACTGTACTGTTTTTGTTTGACATGAGAGTATTTTTCATATTCTTCAACTTGATTTGGATTCTATTTAAAATCCTTTGATTATGTAGTAGCCTGATGCTTATTTTTCTGTGTTATGAGTTTCTGCTTATTGGTTTCTACTGTTATTGATGGATAACATTAAAAAAAATGATATATTTAAAATTCAGTTTTATTTTCATCCTTGTTACGGTCTCTAAAATGATTTCAAAATTCAAATTTATTACAAAGCCTGTAGGAAATCAGTTCAATTTATTTATTGGATACTGAATGCAGGGGGGAGCTGCTTCCCATGGCTGACATTGTAACCCCAAATGTAAAAGAAGCATCAGTTTTACTTGGAGGTGTACCACTGAAATCAGTTTCTGACATGCGTACTGCTGCCAAATTGATACATGATTTCGGCCCTAGGTTTGTTACTATTTAATCTATTTGAGTATTTGGTTCCAATCTAACTAAATGGTTTCTTAAAACTATTTTTTGCCTCTTACTGATCATTAATCTTTTTTGTAGGAATGTACTCGTCAAGGGTGGTGACCTCCCTAATTCGATAGATTCGGTTGATGTATTCTTCGATGGTGAGGTTCAAGTCTTTAATTCTGAGACACTATAGACATAAACAAAATCTATCAGACATAGCAACCCTTTGCTAATGTATATACAAATCTTTTTTTAAAATGAACTCCGTTTCGATCTTGGGTTTTGCAGGTGAGGAGTTCTACGAGCTTTGTTCACCACGTGTAAATACTCGCAACAGTCATGGTACTGGTTGTACCTTAGCATCATGCATAGCAGCAGAGCTGGCAAAAGGTTCATCAATGCTTTCTGCAGTTAAGGTTTGTTCAACTATCTCAATTGATTTGATAATAATATTGAAGGATCTCATTGGGCAATGCCCATGATTTACTCCCCTTTTATTCTTTCTGTAATATAAACAGAAAAGGAACAAATGTAAATAACAGATATTGAAAGATGGAATATGCTATAATTCTGATCATTTTTCTTATTTGGATTTTGGCAGACGGCTAAACATTTTATTGACGTTGCCTTGGATTATAGTAGAGACCTGACAATTGGAAGGGGAGTTCAAGGACCTTTTGACCATTTTTTGGAACTTAAGAATATCAATCAGAGTTCCTCGAGGCGGAATATGTTCAAACCAAGTGACTTGCTTTTGTATGCTGTAACGGATTCAACTATGAATAGGAAGTGGGGCCGTTCTATTGCTGAAGCTGTTAAGGCTGCTGTAGAAGGAGGTGCTACCATTGTTCAATTAAGGTTTGTTTATTCAAATATGCTTTGTTTTTTGTTCCACCGTATATATGTTACAGAATATCTGAGATTCCTTATCGTCAGTATTTTGACAGTAGATAAAATTCTGTGATTTAATATTCCAGGCACCCTATTCTAAAGATCTGGAAATTACTATTCGTTTTTTGTTTTTTTATCGTGAACAATCTTAACCTTACTCTTTGAATTTTTTGTTTATTTCCTTCTCTCTCATCCCCTTCTCCGCCCTAATGGAAAAAATATTAAGCACCCAATATTTATTGGCTGAATAGTTGAAGTTTAGCTGATTGTTACATCAGAAATTATTTTGTTTTATTGTGTCCGGTTTTTATTTGTTGTATTTGAAGTCTGCTTTATGGTGTTTACCTCTCCAAAGTATATGCTATGATTCCACTTCATATTTATATCTTGCAACAAATCGGCATGTATACAGGTCTTGTTGAAATTTGTGTTGCAAACTTTCTTGTACTGATGTATTTATCTGTCTAAGATCAACTAATCTAATTCAGATAATTTATCATCACCAAAATCTCTCTACTCCACTTCTTTGGCCACATCTGAACTCGAACTTAACCTATTACATAACGTTAAACGTCACTGGCTGTCTATGTAACATAGCGCCTTCCATGAAAAAAAAGTATGGTATCAGAATTGAAGTGACGTTAGGCTAGAAGCATTCAGCCGAGACAGTAATTTCCGTCGTTCCCTGATTACCAATTTATGAAGTGAATCCCCTGATCAATGCTTGATCATAATTTGTCATTTAATTACACTTATACTCTCGATTCTAGAAATGTTTGTTTGGCAACTTTAATTGAAGTGTATGATGATGCATGCTTAATTTTTACTTCCTGTTAAGAGTGGAAAACATCCAAAATATCTTGATTTTGATTATCTAAATATTAGCTTCTATCTTCCCTTATTATTTCATCATTTGTTTCTTATTTAATTAAGAATTAAAAGTCTACCACACATATTTGAAGCACAACAGAAACTCGGTCAATACTTAAATCTCCAGATTTTCAACAGGCAGCAATTATTTTAGCCTGATTTACGTCTGACTTTACAGGGAAAAGGATGCTGAGACACGGGATTTTCTTGATGCTGCCAAAGTATGCCTTGAAATATGTCGTTCCTATGGAGTACCATTACTGATAAATGATCGTATAGATGTGGCCATTGCTTGTGATGCTGATGGTGTTCATGTTGGTCAGTCTGACATGCCAGTACGTCTTGCAAGAAGGCTGCTTGGTCCTGAAAAGATAATTGGTGTATCATGCAAGACGCCTGAGCAAGCCCACCAAGCATGGATTGATGGGGCTGATTACATTGGTTCTGGTGGTGTATATCCCACAAATACAAAAGCAAATAACCGTACTATAGGCTTAGACGGCTTGAAGGAAGTGTGTCAGGCCTCTAAACTGCCTGTGGTAGCAATTGGTGGCATTGGTCAGTCAAATGCACGTGCGGTCATGGAAATTGGTGAACCAAAGCTGAAAGGGGTTGCTGTTGTCTCTTCTCTTTTTGACAGGGAATGCATTTTGACTGAGACAAGAAACTTGCTCTCCTTAGTAAGTTAGGCAGCATTATTGATACAATGAATATGCCCCGAATGTGGGAGCAATTTTGTTTAGCTCTCGTCAAGGGAGTGACAGAACATTTGGGTTGCTTTTCACCTAGGATGGAAATATGCGACTGCTGAGTATTTATGCGCCATGCTAAACTTAAAAAAATCAAAATAAAAGAATTTATGCAATGCTAAACAATCGTGGTGGCAGGACAAAACGTAGTTGGAGGTTCATTCATTGCCTTTTTTGGATGTTCGTCGTACCTGCTGATTTACAGCTTGAATGAGATTTATTGTTAGGTAAAATCTATTCTGCTCTTTGCATTTTGTACCTTTTCTACTGTGCAAAAATAATCAGACAATTTTCAACACCAACGTTTTGCAATGATATATAACGCCTCAGAACTTTTTAATAGACTATTAACAGGTTTTTTACAACAAAATAAATAAAATGCCCTTCAGCCTAAACCTGTTATAATACTTTTCTATGACCAATCTGTTCTTGCTTTCTCTTCCAATTCGAGTGGGGCATTGCAAGCTCTGAGGTAACTTCTTTGGTATAATAAATATTCTTGATGTAAAAGTATATGAATTGGTACAATTCCACACAAGATGAATACTTCTTATTAATATAATGATTACTAGAAGTTGGATACTTTGGTAAAATATCGTACTAGTAAAACAATTTCTTATGGCAGAAGGTTAAGTAGAACTACACTATATTTTTCTGTTAACGAGTGAATTACATAAATTAAAGCTTCTACCACAGTTATCATATAGCCGACAGACATTGCTATAATAGCTGAGAAACAATACACTCAGCATTTTGACCTCCAAACAAAAGCATATGGAAAACATGTGACTCTAAATCCATGCCGCCACATAAATAAGGAGGCGAGTGGAATGGGGAGAAAAAGGACAAGTTAATACTTATAAGATAGTCACTATTAACAACCTTACACAACCTTAGAAAAAAATGTACATTCGTTTATGCGTAAAACTGAATTTTATACATACTAGCAAACACTTACCTTAGTTGAACTAAACCAAGTGCAAAGGAAACCAGAATCTACTGCTCTATCTAAAAATCAACGCTTTTTAACTAACATGAAATTCCCCGCTGGCCTGTGCTTCTTTGACTCTTTTTTCATACTCATCTTCTTCAGGCTCAACCTCTGCTTCTTTTGTTTCATCCTCATCTTCTTCTCCTCCCCAACCAAACCCTCCAATTGACCTGGATGCCGGAGGTGGAACTTTGGCCTCCTCAACAATATTCATGATGTCTTCTATACTCTGAAGAGAAAAGGTTGGATTTTCTTTTCTGTAGTAGGCAGCTTGAGCTACTTCTGTTAATTCTCTAGGCAAGTTCTTTAAAAACCATGGGTGGGACTTGATTTCCTTGATGGTGATTCTCTGCAGTAAATCAATATCTAGAGTGACAATTTATTTTACCACAAAATGTCCACTTGTGAATTGTGATGGGAGGGAAAGAGGGTAGCTTAAGCACTACAGGCCCATATCAGTTCATATCTTAAACTTAGCAAATGACAGAAAAAGACTACCATAATATCACTATGAAATTGTTGAACAATTATGAGCTAACTTCAAGTAATACTTTTGCAGGTAGTATGTGCATACCCTAGCTGGATTTGCCACAAAAATGCGAGATAGCAGATGTCTGCAGTCTTGAGATATGTGAACATAGTCAGGGATCTTGTATTGAACAGCCATAATTCTCTGCACAACAATGTTACAGAGTCAGAAAGTGCAGACATTTAATAAATTGGTCAACTGAGATGGATGATTGGAAGAAAAGTACATTGATGGTTTTCCTAAAATTTTTGGGATCGTCTTGGTCTTCAAATGGGTATGCTCCCACCAGCATTACATAAAGAGTCACTCCACAGGACCATACATCAGCTAACTGAATAGAAACAAAAACAGCATAGAAAAACTAAAAATGAACATCTTTGATGTATCACAGAAAACTCATAAGAAAGAATTAATCTATTTGTGGCCAACATACTTCAAATATTTCCGCTGTCACCTTTGAAAAAAAATTCAGAGCACATCTCATAAATAAGTACAAGATGGCTATATTTTTTAAGAGCATTTTGCATTGAGAAGTCTCTGTGTGGCATCCTTACTCTTATATCATGACAGAAACAAAATTACCTTTCCATCATATTCTCTACGTGAAAGAACCTCAGGCGCAATGTAGGCTGGGGTTCCCACAGTTGACTTAGGCCTTGAATGAAGCAGAGATGACTGGGAAAATAAAAGATTATCAGATGCAAAACTTATAAAAAAATGACTTAGTAATTTATTAAAGCAATTGGCATTGATATCGCTCCATAGTCGAACCTTAGAATAACCAAAATCACAGATTTTGAGCCTTGGAGCAGGGCTGCCATCCAATAAGGTGTTCTCAAGCTTCAAGTCTCTATGACAGATTTGCTGCAAAAGAAAGAACTTACAAAGAAAATATCCGCACAGGAAGCCAAAAACAAATTACCATCCGAAACAACTCATTCCCAATATAATTATTCTACTCACCATGGAATGACAGTAGCTAACTCCTGAGATGAGCTGCTGGAAGAAATATCGAGCCTGGAAAAGTAGGAGATCACAAGAATGAGAATCAAACTATAGAATCTCCAAGCACTCAGTTGCTAACAGTGAAGTAGGGGAAGGAAGATAAGTAGCTTCATGCCTTTAATGAGTACAGAAGTGGAAAAGAATTGGTAGACAAATGAAAGGTACTTAAGCCTCAAATTTAATAGCTAAAGTTTTTCACTTGAGTTAATTCAACACCTATTTCTTTGAGATACAACGCTATTTCATTTCTACCCAGGTTCATATAATCATCAAACAATGGGAAAAAAAAAACAGTTACAGAAATTATAAAATTGAAACATCTAAACTTGATTTAGAAAAAATAAAACATGACTTATAGAGAGAAAGTGAAGGAACCTCATCTTCACTGAATCTTCCAGCACTGCAAATCCTCTCAAAGAGCTCTCCACCAGCTGCATACTCCATAACAATACCCAGATGTGTGGGAGTCAAAACCACCTGCAGAGCTGAAATCACATATTAAATAACCTAAACATCACACAAATAGTACTCTCTCATCTCATATGTATAGATAGATACAGACCTCCTTGAACCGAATAATATTGTGGTGGCGAAGACTTCTATGGTTTATGATTTCCCTCGCAACATTCTCATCAATCTACAAAACACCCATCAATAAACTCAGCCACAGACAACAAAAAAATAAAAATAAAAGAGATGAAACCGGTGACATCTTAACTTAAATCGTTTTTGGAATACAAAAATTGACAGCAACATGAATTTTAAGTAAAGAAAAAGTTATAGTGAAAGTGAAAGGAATAGAACCTTGCGACCCCTTTCAATGTATTTCATGGCAACAAGCTCCTTGGTGTCTTTGTTTCGCATGAGCCTTGCCACCCCAAAATTCCCAGATCCTATATCCTTCACCAGCTCGTATTTCTCCATCCTCAATCGGAAATTTGCGAGCTTTCAATGCGGTGAGCTCCAGATCGATACAGTTTCAAATGGGGAATGGAGAGAGAGAATAAGGTGCAGGTACGCAAAATAAAGGTGGCGAAGTTATGAGGGAGCCAAAGATAGTGGAATTTGGGAGAGTTTTGAAGGGAAGCAAGGAATCCCAATTGTAGCAAACAACAATAATAATAAAATTTGGATTTCAAAAATAAAAAAGTTTGAATAGTTTTTGGAAGGAACAGAAGAATTGCAACTTCAAAGCAAGGGTTTTTCAAAGAAGGAGAGAGAAAGAAGAGAATGAGACAAAGGAATTGTTATGTGTGCGTAGCAGTAGTATGGTATATGGTACTGCACAAAGCGATTGATATAAAGAAACAGAATATGAACGTGAATATGAATATGGTATCTATCTTCACACGTCCTTTTCAATTTTATTTTTTAAGAATCATTATCTTTAAATTAATCTCACTCTAATCTCATCATCATCCTCCAAAATTATGTTACTTGCTTCGAAACAAAATTAATAAATGTCCTTAAAACATTATTCGTATTTTCAAACAATATAATATGTTTCTATATTTTGACAACATTGTCTTGTGTATGGTCCATAACCATATACAAGGATTTTCAATTTACATTTCTTGTGATAATTGTATAAAGTGATTGAGTCCAAGTTTTTGTTTACATATTTTTATAATAGGAATTTCCATGCCCTTCACTCCAAAATTCTTTGTGATAATTATATCAAGACATGTTTTTATGGAACACATTTCTATGCGTGCCTTGTTGTCCCATCATTCGCCTTCATTTTTTGACTTCTTGTCTGCTAATATTGTTTTTTATATAATATAAAAAATATATTTCATCAGACTATAGACCTACTATAAATTTACACAAAATTTATCTTCACTATAAAAAAATTAATTAATTAATAGAACACTGATTTAAACTGAAGCGGTTAGAGGGATTGGTTTGGTCCAGTCCAAGGGAAGAATTAGTATCAAATTAACTTGACCCATTCCCAATGAGTTATAATATTTTCAGTTTAACTTGACCGATGACACACTAACAGTCAATAAATAAGTTTAGAACACTTACAAAAAATTAAATAATATTTAAATTAAATATATATTTAAAAATTAAATCATATTATTAAATTTAAATTAATTTTTTAGATATGATTATTTGATATGTAAATAAATATAAATTATAATTATATATATGCTTTAAAAATTATATTATTTTAATTTTTTAAATATAACTGTTATTTTATTAAATAGACCCACTGGTTAACGTATAGCTTATTTTGTCTTAAATCAATTTAAGCTGAAAACTAAATGAAACGAATTAAAAATAATTTTATTTAATTTGAGTTATATTTTTTTATTTGTCCTCAACGTCTAAAAAAACATTATCTTTGAAGTATTTTCAACAATATTTTTCAGTCGTGTTTTTCAATCCCACTCTCGTATTGTTGTGTTGTTATTATTTTGATGTTTTTGCCCCTATCACTTGTTACCTTATTTGTTATTACCATTACACCACCATAATATCAATTTATTACTATCACCATAATCAAAAATCTTAGTTAATACTTTTTTTTTATTCTTTACATAATTAATATCATTGTTATTTTATTATTGTTATTATTATTCCCTTGCAAGTACTAATAATGTTATCTTTATTTCTTATTTGAAGAATTAAGTTTGACTCAAATTCAATGTATGAATGATACCAGATGATAAAAATATCCATGTCTGCAAATAAAATCTGTTATGGGTAGAAAGTGCATATTTTAATCCACGGTTAACAAGTAATGAATAAATTAATATCCACTTATTAATGGGACGGAAATAGTGCGAGACTATCAGTTAACAATTAAAGTTAAAATTTTAATCTGTTTTATTTTATTTTTCTTCAAGTCTTGTTTATTTTATGGAGGAAAACATAATTCTTAGAGTGTGATTTTTATTAGGACTGTTTTTAAAATTATCTCTATTTGGGTGTATGCTTTAAGTAATATTAATTTGAACGTATTTTTAACTTGTATTTAGTTGTTATTTGAATTTATATTTTTTGTAATTATATTTAGATCTTATTTTAAAATTTTATAAAATAATACTTTTTAAAAAAAATCATAAATGTTTATAGATACCAATGAATTTAATTTTTTTTTAGACGGGTATCCAAGTGAGGAGATGGATAATAAGGTATTATTTAGTGTAGGAATAAAATTTTAAATATAATTTTTAAGTGCTCTATTTTTATAATCCAAATGTATAAATTATTACTATTATAATATACTTTTATTATTATCTTATTTGACATTGTTTTCAATAAAAAAATATATCTTATTTCTAAAATATTTACAGGATTAATATTGAAAAGCTATAATTGCTATAATTCCATTTTCACATGTCGAATATGAAAAACTGATTAATTATTTCCTATAAAAATAAAAATACAACAAAACCTTTGTTTTATATTATTGTCTCCGTCTCCCATTTATGGATAGGTCCCTTTATAAAAGTTGAAGAATTCTTCCTCCATTTTCGTACCCTCTTCTTTCGACTCCGTACTAAATATAAAATTACATATATATTCTTATTATAAAAATAAAAAAGTCATAATTATTTTATATCTTCTTCACCTTTATAACTCTCATCCGTTATTTATTATATCACCGACACGGTCCAAAATTTAAATTAAAGCTTCAAATAAGTATTAGGTAAACGATTATTGATGTTTATTAGTAATTTGTGAGTAGTATTGTTGATTAGAGTAATTAATTTGGAAATTGGGGAACTGTCGACGACGAATGATAACTTTTGCAATTTGAGAGTTTGACAACCGGATAGGGGTGTCATCCGATTGTTATTTGCAAAACAAAATGACAATCAAATGATACTCAAGGTCATTTTTGTCATTTTAATATGGGTACTTTGGGAATTATTTTTTTATGGAGGTGTGGGAATAAGGTATGGGGTGGAGGAAGAATTCGTCAGTAAAGCTTCTTGAATCAGAATCCATCAATGGCCCATTGGGTCGATTGTAAAGTAGTAGAGCTTCTTCGTGCACATTCAAGCATTTTTTCGGGCACCTTCAATTTTTTCAAATCTGTCACCTTTAAAATAATATTGTGAACCGAAATATTTCTAAATCCTAAATCTCTCAGTTCACTTTTGCTTATTTTACTTTAAGCAGCTCCAACATTTCGTTTTGTTCTTTTTTGGCCGGTTTCGTTTCGTCATCCATTAATAACAATACATTTGACAATCATTTAAGGTACGGATGATATATTGAAGGGTTTGTAGAGTATTTGAAGAGATTTCGTTTGTGTTTACGATTTGGGAGTAGGTTGTTTTTCGTATAAAATGAATTGCGAAACGGGGTGTTCTGGAACTGTTCTCCGAATCCGGATGACAGTTTTGGAAATACCCCATTCCACAACTCATTTTATACAAAAAAATAAGTTGCGAAATGTGGTGTTTCAGAACTATTCACAAAATCTGGAGGACAGTTCCGGAACACCCCATTACACAACTCATTTTATACGAAAAATCAGTTGCGAAACGGGATGTTTCGAAACTATTTTCTGAATTTGGAGAATAGTTTCGAAATATCTCATTCCACAATTTATTTTATACAAAAAATCAGTTGCAAAATGAAATGTTCTGAAACTATTCTCTGTATTTATAATTGTCCATCTTATACCTAGTTATACCCAGCCACCTCCATAAAGATAAAACCATAATTTTCTTGAGTACATTTAGAATATTTTTGAATTTTGGAGGTGACTTGGAGGTGCAGGAAGCAGCAGTTGAAAGTGGTAACTCCAAAAGCCCAATTCAATCTACTCGCGTAGTGAATTTTCTAATAATATTAATAATAATAACCAAACTTAATTACATTCTAATTATTTCCAATTATGTCAAATGAGCTCTTCGAATATGACATACACGGGTGGTTTTTGTTATTATTATACGCTTTTCGTCCTTCAAATATCTCATCAACCAATGTTTTCAAAAAAAAATAAAAAATAAATAAATAAAATGGACTGTCTGCAACTTTTACGATTTGAGAGTTTGACAACCGAATGAGGTGTCATTTGGTTGTCATTTTGTTTTGTAAAATGACAACCGAATGATACTCAAGGTCATTTTCGTCATTTTAATATGGGTATTTTAGAAATTAAATTTTTTTATGGAGGTGCAGAAAGAAGGTATAGGAGTGGAGGAAGAATTCGTCCCTAAAACTTCTTGAATCAGAACCCATCAATAGGCCATTGGGTCGATTGTAAAGTAGTAGAGCTTCTTCGTGCACCTCCAAGCATTTTTTCGGGCACCTTCAAATTTTTCAAATCTGTCTAAAATACCTTTAAAATAATATTGTGAACCGAAATATTTCTAAATCCCAAATCTCTCCATTCACTTTTGCTCATTTCACTTTAAGCAGCTCCAACATTTCGTTTTGTGCTTCTTTGGCCGGTTTCGTTTCGTCAGCCATTAATAACAACACATTTAACAATCATTTAAGGTACGGATGATGTATTGAAGGATTTATAGAGTATTTGAAGAGATTTTGTTCTGTTTACGATTTAGGAGTGGGTTATTTTATGTATAAAATGAGTTGCGAAACGTGGTGTTTCAGAACTATTCACCAGATCTGGAAGACAGTTTTGGAACACCCCATTCCGCAACTCATTTTATACGAAAAATCAGTTGCGAAACGGAATGTTTCGAAACTGTTTTCTGAATATGGAGAACAGTTTCGAAATATCTCATTCCACAACTTATTTTATACGAAAAATCAATTACAAAATAGAATATTCCGAAACTACTATTTGAATTTGGAACTATCCACCTTATACCTAGTCATATCGAGCCACCTCCATAAAGATAAAACTATAATTTCTTAACTACATTTAGAATATTTTCGAATTTTAGAGGTGACTTGGAGGTGCACGAAGAAGCACTTGAAAGTAGTACCTCCAAAAACCCAATTCAATCTACTCACGTAGTGAATTTTCTAATAATATTAATAATAATAACTAAACTTAATTACATTTTAATTATTTCCAATTATGTCAAATGAACTCTTCGAATATGACATACAAGCGTGATTTTTGTTATTATTATACGCTTTTCGTCCTTCAAATATTTCATCAACCAATTTTTTTAAAAAAAATAAATAAATAAATAAAATTATGCTAGATTAAGTATCGCAAAAAGACAGAGTATAATTTCGATTATCTCATTTTCACATCTAAAATTAAAAGTTTATTTCCATTTTCATTTTCCTGTTTTACGAGTATGACATTATTAAATATTCAATACACATATTTTTCTCTTTTAATTATAATTATATAACAATTAAATAAGTGTCCAAGAATATGTATTAAAACGGATATGAAATTGTAGATGAGACAAAAACAAATATATAAATACCTATACTCAATTTAAGAATTCAAATAATACCTACATTAGGTTAAAACACAAATTCTGATCAAAATCATGATAAATTGAAATTTATTTACAATTTTACAGAGGACTCCAAGTGTCTCAATTGAAGTTTAGTTATTAAAATAACACATTTTTTACACCTAACAACTTACTTTAAAAAAAAGTTAACAACTAAAATAGTAAAATACAATAGTTGCAAAACCTGTAATAAGCATGATCATAATATTATACTATTCTCTATTCATATTACACCACTAATAGAATAAAACCATTTATTTTTATCCGTTTTAAAGATTAATATTTTTCTACTCCTTTGAATTCTATTCTAGCTAACTATTTTTCCAGTCATATTAAAATATTATATATATATATATATATATATATATATTGCATTTTTAATTACATAAAGAAATATTTAAAAAATGGATTTAGTTTTCCCTGTAGCGTAAGAAGAAAACAATTGGAGGGTTGGTTAGATTTTGGTAAAAATTAATATTAGTAATCAGTGGCACATAGAGAAAGAGAGAGAGTCTCAATCCTTCAAGGGCAAGTCCTGATCGTGTTTCTCTTCTCTCTCTTCTCTTCTTCTCTGAGATCCGCCATGTCCATCTTCTTCAGATTCTCCTTCCTCTTCCTCCTCCCACTCCTCCTCTCTCCGGCTTTCGCCTCCGAGTCAGATCACAGGGTAAGCTTTTCCGATTCCATCGCTCGATCCATTTCTCCTTCATTTTCCCATTAGATCTACCTTTCAATTTCGCTTTCGTTTTCTCAGCTCTGTGTTTTTTTTCGCTTTCATGTTTTACCGATATTGTGTTAGATCTCCGCTGTTTGCTCACTCCTTTCCGTTATGCATATCTAATAATAATAATAATAATAATTGGCATTTTCGTTTTCGATGTTATTGGATTGCAATTTCAGCTCCTACCTGTTCTGTTATTAAGTCATGATATGTATGCGCTCTGTTTGGAATTCAAAGTATTTAGGATTCTTTTCCTTTGGACTCCGCATTAAGTGAATGTCGGAAACCCGTGCGGTTGATGTTGAACGTTGAGGGGATGGTCTGGGGTTAGTTTCATAGATAATCTAAACGTGCAAGCTTTGTATTTGTTTGGCCAGTCTCTGTTGTCAATCGTTTTAGCATTGCAAATGGTGATTTTTTTTCTGTCTCTTTTATTCACTTGAAAATTGCAACGGCGGTGGTTTTGTGGTTTTCTTTTGTGTTTGTTTGGTTTACTCTGCGTCGTCCAATGTCGCGCTGAAATATCAACTAAGTTGACTTTTGGTGAATGTTCGCATGCTTGATTTTGCATTGGAGAACGATCTCGAGTTTGGAATTGATTTTAAGTTGAAACAAATTTCTGTAGCTTTTTCCGTCGGATCCAAAACTTTAAACTGAATCTTGCTGGGAACTTTCTTTTAGAATAAAACATCCAAACTCAAATCACTCCACTTCAAAATCAAATCTAAGTAAATTCTAATTTGTAGAATCAATTTCGTTTAGAATCTTTTGCAAATGCTCACCCAAACACTATGAGAGTCTTTTGTGCTGTCTATTAGCAATTTTTTTTAGTATTTTAAAGGCTGAAATGATGGGCATACCTATCCAATGAGAATGTCCGGTTGAAAACTGTTTAGTGCATCGGAGCTTCTGCCGCTCTGGACGTTAGGAGCTCGGGTATTGGAGTCTTCCCTATGGCAGAAGCTTGTCAATGGTGGAATGGATTTTGACTGGAAGTATTTTTGTTTTGTCATATTTGAGCTTCATATTTGAGCTTCATATTGAACACATAATAAATCAATCAATGGTTACTCATAATACGTGAAAGTAGTCGTTGGTGCACTTGACATAGAGTTTCTTCTAAATGTCTTAAAGCACTTGACATTTGAATCATTGTATCACTGGATCCGCCCTCATTTCCTTAAGCTAGGAGTAAAGATAAAATATGGTTCTCTTAATTGTTAGTAGCTTCCAGTCGTCAATGGCTATCTGTTTTAGACATATTTTGCATTTTATTGCAGTATCAACCAGATGATCAAGTTACCCTTTGGGTGAACAAAGTTGGTCCTTACAACAATCCACAAGAAACGTACAATTATTACAGCCTACCCTTTTGCCGTCCACCTGGTAATCCTGCACACAAATGGGGTGGTCTTGGTGAGGTCCTGGGTGGCAATGAACTCATTGATAGTCAACTTGAGATAAAGTTCCTAGGTACGGAGGCTTCTTTCACCCTATTTATTTCGTAAGACCTATCAGTAGATAAACTGTCTCTAACAGATATATATATTTTTTTTTCAAATTCTTAAGGAAATGTGGAAAAGACCACCTTTTGCCGTCTGGAGCTTAACGAAGCAAATGTTAAACAGTTCAAGGATGCAATTGAGAATAATTACTGGTTTGAATTCTTCATGGGTATGTTGCCATGTTTCTTTCTTTCACATATTACTATAGAATTGTTAGAATGAATGTACTTTTACATTTAGTCAAGAAATTATAGACACTGGCATCAATTTTTTTTTTTTGTATTTGGCCATTGCTTAAACTAAAGCGGCACAATATTCCCCTTAACTTAGTTACCCTATCAACTTTTGTAACTGGTAAGATATGGCCTTAAAACCAATTTCAGGGAAAATGCCACTGGAAGTTGTTAATTATATGTTAAATCATACAGTCAACATTGATTTTAAGAGTCTGAGAAGCCTAGTTCAACGTTGGGAGGGAAGGGAGTGGTTTAGATTAAATTATTGCATGCTGCTTTAATCTCAGCTGAAAATGATTTATCAGATTCCTTTAAAATTGAAGAATAGATTTAACTTACGACTTTCTTTGTAACTGTTGTGGCATTGTGATGTCATGGGAATCCTTTTTCTAATTCTAAAAGTAACGACCATTTATATTAAATATTTTTTGATTTACATTCACGGAGAATTATTCATGATCATGACTAGTTACAACATTTCATTGTGTGGGAATATAAATTATAAAGTGAAGCATATATTTTAGATATTATACATCGTGACACATTGACTGAATTTGGAATGCTTGAGCCTGGGAGAACAGTGCCCTGCTCAATTTTGATCCTTCTATAACTACAACCACAGTCCATTAGGTGCGGTGTTTCATGATGTAAATACTGAAAGCAGGATAAAGTTAAGAATTCTTTATGTGAAGTTATCGTTTAAGCGTGCTTGACTTGACTGATATTATAATCTCCTGAAGTAAAACAGGGTAAGGGAATCTTGGTGTGGTAGAGCTCCTCCTATGATATGTGTGGGGTCTAGGGATGGTTTACCCTTGCTCTGTATAGTTTTATAGTAGGCAGCTTTACCTTGCACTTGGGAAAGGCTGATTCCCATGTCTTGAACATTTATCATTGCCTCAACCTTACCACCAAGGCCCTTCCTAAAAAATATGAAAAATTGTGTTTAAATTTATAAGCTAAGTATTTTCAATGGAGAATGTTAGGCAATTGATATTATATTGTTGATAGGTGTGAGCGAGGATTTGTTCGTGGGTTGCCCATATTTGTTTTCGTTTTTATTCATTTTTTTTTTTAATTTTCTGAATAACTTACTCTTGGCGTTCTTTCTTTCCTTGCTTGTTCTATTTGTTGATCGTTGATGTGCTAAACACAAGCTCAGATGATCTTCCATTGTGGGGTATGCGTACTTTCTCTCTATTTAATTTATCATTTCATTGGTTGATCATTGTATAAGATTCTTTTATTCATGTTTAAGGGTATGTTGGGGAGCTACATCCTGATAAGAACAGTGAGAATGGCAAGCATGTACTTTATGCTCACAAGAACATCAATATTCAATACAATAAAGACCAGGTCAGAAGTTATTTAAGTATCTTTGCTATCTTTTGCTGCTTTGGGATTTATGAAGTGCATACTTAGGTCCATTTATTGCAGATCATTCATGTTAATCTAACTCATGACAACCCAAGGCCTCTGGAAGTAGGAAAATCTTTGGACTTTACATATTCTGTGAAATGGACTCCTACAAATGTCACTTTTGCACGCCGATTTGATGTATACTTGGACTATCCATTCTTTGAGCATCAGGTGAAAATAACTGCTGCTAGCTTTGTATCTTAGATTGAAGATGTGTTATTGTTGATTGCCTGCTATGTGTTCATTCATGTGCCATGTCACTGAGAGAACTTTGATCCTTTTTCTTTCTGTAGATTCACTGGTTCTCCATTTTTAATTCTTTTATGATGGTCATCTTCCTTACTGGATTGGTGTCAATGATATTAATGCGAACTTTGAGAAATGATTATGCAAAGTATGCTCGGGAAGATGATGATTTGGAAACTTTGGTGAGGCATTCTTGATGTTTGTCTTTTACTACTACTATTATTGTTATTATTTTTTAAAATGTGCTGAGCATAGATTCTGCTTTCCTTGAAAATTCATTTTGGTTCTGATTGTCAATTTCTGTTCAACCCCCAAAATACTTCCAGGAAAGAGATGTTAGTGAAGAATCTGGCTGGAAACTCGTGCATGGTGATGTTTTTAGGCCTCCTCGCAGTTTGGTTATCCTTTCAGCTGTTGTTGGTACAGGCGCCCAGCTTGCATTGCTGGTTCTTCTTGTCATCTTGTTGGCTATTGTTGGGATGTTGTATGTTGGGTAAGGCCATAACCTTAAACTGACCGTAATATTGATCTGAACAATGATTTTGTTAATAATAGTGTGATTCCTTAAAAAACGGAATTAAATGCTCTATGCGTATATTATTTTCTGCTTATACATCTCAAGCATAACTGGACATTCCTTTAGTTTTCCCCCTGACTATAGTTTTAGTCCATTTCTTCTCCCTTCATTATTACGTAAGGTTCCTTCAATGTGCAGACGAGGAGCCATCGTCACGACCTTCATTGTATGCTATGCTCTCACATCTTTCATTTCTGGTTATGTGAGTGGGGGGATGTACTCACGAAATGGGGGTAAGAATTTGCGGTGAACTGTGCCACATGTTCTCTTCACGCTTTTGTTGCCACTTTCTCTCTCCATGAACGATTATAACTGTCATTTTCAGGTAAAAGCTGGATTAAATCCATGATCCTGACAGCATCACTGTTCCCGTTCATGTGCTTTGGAATTGGTTTTATTTTAAACACAGTTGCTATATTCTATGGATCACTAGCTGCAATCCCCTTCGGTACTATGGTTGTTGTCTTTGTTATATGGGCTTTTATCTCTTTCCCTCTAGCACTTCTTGGTACAGTCGTCGGAAGAAACTGGAGCGGTGCTCCAAATAATCCATGTCGTGTGAAGACCATTCCACGTCCCATTCCTGAGAAGAAGTGGTACCTCACACCATCTGTAGTTTCTCTGATGGGAGGGCTGCTTCCCTTTGGCAGCATATTCATCGAAATGTATTTTGTATTCACTTCCTTCTGGAATTACAAGGTGAATTAAAATGCAATTACTTGTTTGGGTAGTGAGCGTTTTGTTTTTCCTTCCTTGATCTGGTATAATGTTTACTTATATTTTATCATTACAGAACCAGTAACTATTTCTTTAGAACAATATTTCTATATATTCTCTTTCAAGTGGTAAATCTTAATATTCCTGTGATAGTTGACTAAATGCATGCTTTGTTTCTTATGCGTTTTTCCCCTTCCACTTTGACAAACAGGTGTACTATGTATATGGCTTCATGCTACTGGTTTTTCTGATTCTTATCATTGTCACTGTTTGTGTGACAATTGTGGGGACATACTTTTTGTTAAACGCTGAGAACTACCACTGGCAATGGACTTCTTTCTTTTCAGCTGCCTCAACAGCTGTTTACGTGTATTTGTACTCAGTATACTACTACTATGTGAAGACGAAGATGTCAGGCTTCTTCCAAACCAGCTTTTATTTTGGATACACTTTGATGTTTTGTCTTGGACTGGGAATTCTCTGTGGTAAGTCTCCAGTTTAATTGTAATTTCTGTTTGGATTGCGTATTCATTCTTTGGAAACTAGATAGCTTACTTAAGTTCTGAATACCTATTATTTTATAGATATAAAAGCTAGTGCATTCTTATCGCCTGAGTTGGATTAAATTTTTTTTTTCTCCAAATGTGCAGGAGCTGTAGGTTATCTTGGTTCGAATTTATTTGTGAGGAGGATCTACAGAAACATCAAGTGTGACTAAGGGTTCTACAGTCTGAGACCAGAGCACTTCCGTATGTTTGTTGCTGGACACAATAAATTTCTTCGAGGAGGCCTCTGGTCATGTGTGGGGACCGAGCAGTGTTTACAGGTAGTAAGTATCACAGGGTTGAGGATGGGATGTATTCTTTCTCTATATTAGGGGCTGTATTCTTTTTCTATGCTAGGGAAGCCCTGAGATTTTTTTCCCTGACTGTGATTGAAAGCCTTGATTAGAATGCAGGGATTGGTCTTTATAATTTAGATAGTTAGCAAAATATCAGACTCGTTGCTACTTTTTTTCGTCCTTTTATAAATAGGTGCCATATTGACGGACTGATGTCGGATTCCCCTACACGGTTTAGCTATTGTACGTAGAGGGGATGAAGTCACGGAAATGAATTTTGTGCTTCTGAATTTTGTATCAAATCTCAATATCCTTTCTAACTACTTCCTGCCTGCACATCTCTCCTTGTTTGACTTTTAAATCATTCACGTTTCCCCCCTCTCCAATGCTTGTTACGCTGCATACATTTGTGCTGTGTCTAGATGTCTAGACACGATGTTAACCATGAATAAATGAGATGAACATTCTGTGCCGCTGCATACTCGGTTTCTTAACGGTGCTCGTTTTCTGTTTCTTTTGGAGTTTCTTGTAGAACTTGGGGTTGTAAAATGCAGCACAGAAAGGATAAATTATTCAGTGTTCGAGTGGAGCACTTTCAAAATTGAGTATGAATGAAATTGATTTTGGATACAAATGATGTATCTTTAGATATTTTTATTTTAAAAAATAAGAAGTAAAAATTTAGTGTGTGTGTGTGTGTATTTATCCAATTGAAAGGCTATCTAAAGTTATTTTTAGCTCTGTGGTTTCACCTAATTTAGCGTGAATTAGAAAAATACTCGATGGCTTTTGGGACAAAAGAATCTTGCTCCTCCTTGTCCACTCCTTTTGAGATTCTAGTGTTAAGCATAACAACACCATTTTCAACTGTTAGATTAGATGTGGTTAGCGTGAAAAATGATCGAAACCCCAATTTTTATCAGTAGCCAACATCAGTAGTTAAGTCGTAATAACATTGCAAGCATTAAGGACCGCAAAAAAGGACTGGATTTTGTGGTCATTCCTTCGCCCGTAAAAGTACTAATATAGCCATATGAAAGGATTCTTTAAAAAGATGGAAAAGTATATAATTTGTGAGGTGAGGAGAATGCCAACAACCAGCGTGAACAACGATTGGTGATGATAGAGATAAGATAGAGTGAGGCACGAAACAAAGCCACGTGGCCGATAGGTAGCATATCAGCTAACGGTGGTGCTCGTTGCAACCACACTATTTCCACAAGCTCTCTCCTTGTTTTTTCTATCATCAAGAACAAGCTTCACCAGGAGTTGCCAAAGTAGCTTACTACTCATCAACTCAACCAAGGAAATGGCCACCACACCCGCTTTATGTGGCTCTGTGTTGAACTCCTCCTTTCTCAGGAGGCAGCCTGTCATCCACACAAGCCTCAAGGCATTTCCCAACTCCAACGCCGTCTTTGGTGTAAAGGGAGGACGTGGGGGTCGTGTGGTTGCCATGGCCAGTTACAAGGTGAAGCTTGTGACCCCAACGGGAGAGCAGGAGTTCGAATGCCCAGATGATACATACATTCTTGATGCTGCAGAGGAAGAAGGCATTGACCTTCCCTACTCATGCAGGGCTGGTTCTTGCTCTTCCTGCGCCGGCAAAGTCAAGTCTGGCCAAGTTGACCAGTCAGATGGTAACTTCCTTGATGACGACCAAATTGCTGATGGCTTTGTTCTCACCTGCGTTGCTTACCCCACCTCTGATGTTGTCATTGAAACCCACAAGGAGGATGACATCCTCTGATTTTGCTTCAATCCTATCATCACCACTGTTTCTTTAGTTTCTATGCTGCCTTTTTTTATGTCTTGTGCCATTTCTCATGATATACACACCCATTATGCTTTATTATGATAAGTAGCGTGTTATGCAGTAATTGATTGCTTCAGCTGTAGCAGCAGCACCTCAACTTGTTTTTTGTCACTATAATAATCTTTTCTTTACAGTTTTTGCACGCAATATCCTTTCCTCTTTCCCTGCTTCAATAATTCATCACTCCCTTTTATGCGTTACATACTATCTAAATTTTTGTTCTTTCTGCTCCAATTTTCTTCCTTCTGTGACATTGGCGTTGTCAATGATGATGGTAACTTGCATCTTACCTGATGATGGCTTGTTACCAGTGTTCTTAACTTCTACAACTTGGTATGGAAGATGATGTTAATGTCCGGAGACTAATTGTATGGCCAACTTTTTTTAACCTTCGTATCACTTAAAAAAGACATGATATTTAATTGTATCTACAGTACAAGGTACATTTTTCATTCTCAACTATTTGTGTGTCTATGCCTCAAAGCATTGATTTAAGAATGATTTGTGCATCTATGCCATGAAGAATACCAAGTAAAACTTCAAATATGAAACATAAAGGGATAATGTTTTCTGTAGCAAATACTTGTGCTTCTTTCCACCATTGAAGGACCGTTTTGGGGGGAGTGATTGTATTCGTCTACAAGTCTTGAGTAAATATTTAACAAAGAAATTGAGATAAAAATTCCCGCAATGCTAAACTATCTTTTGGGTGAAGTGACTCACTCCAAGCTAATTACTTTCACATCTCAAACATCTTAAATATTTGCTCACGGAGAGTATTCTTATGGATTCAAACCTTAATTAGGAGCAATGCATGTCTGAGAATGCTGGGAGATGTTACAAAATTCCTGTTAGAAAATTAATTTACAAATCTCGCATTGGTGACCACACATTTCATACGTCGTAAGACTGTTTAGTAATTTATGAACACAAATTGGATCATTTATTCTACACGCCTTAACATTTTATGTCATTGGATTTATAAATTTATAAAAGCAGCGCTAAAATACTACCAAAGTTTTACACACGAGTCTATAAAAACACAAAAAAATAAGCAGTTTTTCATTGGTCAATTAACAAATTAAATAATTATAAAAAATAAGGAGTACATTGGACGAAATTCAACCAGGTAATTTGAGTGGAAGTTTTCACTGAATAATTCGAAAAAAAACTAGCATTTTCGAATTTATAACCACTGTTTCATCTCATATATTATCCATAAGCAAAACAAATAGAAGTGCATAGCCTACTATCTGATAAGTCTTTCTAAATAAAATGAGGTTCCATCATTCAAGTAAAAGTTAAAAGTAATTTCAAATCTTTAGTATTAAAAATATTATAAAGAAATGTTTAAAAAACTGTCAAAAAGAAAAGCATGAATGGATAAGATATTCATCGAAGAACATTTCAAGTGTGGAGATAACAAGAGCACACAGGTCGAGGCACGTGAGGTTGCATGCGACCAAGATATGGTGATAACAATCGTGAAGAATGAGTTGTGATAAAGCCACGTGGCAGTGGGGGTTGCATGTAATCACAAGCTCCTTATCGTTATCAACAAAGATCAAGACATCAACTTTGCAAGCAAGAGGAGAATGGCGTCGATCACAGCCGCTTTGTGTGGCACTGCGTTGAACACCACCTTCATAAGGACACAGCCAGTGAAGGCATTCCCCAACGCTAAGGCCATGTTTGGTGTGAAAGGAGGAGGTGGGGGTGGTATCAGTTGCATGGCCAGTTACAAGGTGAAGCTGATCACCCCAGAGGGAGACAAAGAGTTTGAATGCCCAGATGATGCTTACATTCTTGACCAGGCTGAGGAAGAAGGCATTGAGCTTCCCTACTCATGCAGGGCTGGTGCTTGTTCTTCCTGTGCTGCCAAAGTGGTGGATGGCCAAGTGGACCAGACAGATGGTAGTTTCCTTGATGAAACTCAAGAGAGTGAAGGCTTTGTTCTCACCTGCATTGCTTACCCTACTTCAGATGTTGTTATTCTCACCCACAAGGAGGAGGAACTCACTGCCACTACTTGACTCATGTTTCTTGCTTTTCTTTTCTCTGTCTTGTGCCATTTTCTCAGGATATATGTATATTTCTTTATGATGCATTAGTCTGTTGATTACTTGGCTTCATAGATTTAATTGTAATCATCTTTTCCTTGCTGCTTTGCTTTTTGTGCCTTGATGCTAGCTTCTTATCTGAATTGTTATAGAAGATGATTCAATGCATGGAGACAAATTGTGTGATTCACAGGCTAATTAATAAACAAAATGACTTACAAAAAAAATTAAACAACAACCAACCATGTGGTTTCGTTTCGCGTGGCAATTTTTGTGGAATAAAAGTATAAACAAGTTTTTTTGAATTTATAATCATTCTACCTAATGACCTGAAATATTATTGATGATAAATAAATAAAAAAAAGTATCTTTTAGAATCTATGTTGACTTTTAAAATCAAGGGACTTGAAAATATTACAGAAGAAAATGAGTTCTTCAGAGTTTATGCAGAAGTTGATAGAAATAGTTATAATAAGATTGCTGAAGTAATAAATGTTGGCAACAACAAGGCAAGTATTTCAAAGCAAAGTTTCTCTATACTCTCTTTTCTCTTTTCTGTATATATTTTATACAAACTTACATTGTTTATATAGGCAAAAAGGTTTGCCTCTTCGAATATCAAAATAGATCAAGAGTCCTAACAAATAGTCCAACCACGCATGCCCCAAAAATATTAATACTAATCTGGGAATACCAAACGACAATAGCAAAACAATCTTCCTATTTTAAGTTTATTTTATGACAAATCTCCCCCTTAAACGTAAATACTCTTTCCATCTCTCATTCCAATCAGCTTTTTACAATTCTCCAGCAATGTGGTTGGCAGTGGCTTGGTGAACATGTCTGCAGCTTGGGCACGACTCTCCACATGTTCCAGCTTGACTTTCCCTTCTCTGACTTGTTCTCGGATGAAATGAAAACGAACGTCAATGTGCTTACTTCTTCCGTGATTGACCGGGTTCTTTGCCAACTCGATCGCCGACTTGTTGTCAACTTGAATCACAGTCCCTTCTTTTCTAATTATTCCCAAATACCTTAGCAGATTTGAAAGCCAAACTGCATGACACACGCTCCAGGAGGCTGCCACATACTCGGCCTCGCAGGTTGATAGAGTTACAATGGGTTGCTTCTTTGACAACCAAGTGAAAGCCGTGTTCCCGAGTAGGAACACATAGCCCGACGTACTCTTCCGATCATCTATATCCCCACACCAGTCACTATCCGAGTAACCCACTAGTTGGTAGTCATCCGTCCTTGTATACAAAAGACCAAGTGATAGGGTTCCTCGAATATACCTCAAAATTCTCTTCAAGGCTTTCCAGTGTGTATAGCTCGGATCATCCATGAATCTGCTTGCAATTC
>Ga0099824_1002567_pt1 | contig 26603 bp, 8 predicted proteins | sample SiratrowhiteBW_FD_76837 | JGI IMG/M metagenome (GOLD analysis project Ga0099824, IMG submission 76837) | Root nodule microbial communities of legume samples collected from California, USA - Siratro white BW | ecosystem: Host-associated > Plants > Roots > Nodule | place: USA: California...
TATATATATATATATTATTTTATATATATATAAATATATATAAAATATATATATATATATATATATATATATATATATATATATATATATAAATTGTGAGCTCGTCACGATCCTATCCATAATCTCAATTTTAACTACTTTGGCAAAAACGTATCAAAATGCTTATAATGTGGATTGGGTTGGATTTGGATCTATTATTGACAGGAAGTTAACATCTACATACTGTTAGGAAGTTAACATCTACATACTGTAAAAACAAAATGTTGTCTAGTGGTATATAGGATAAAATATAGGGCAATGACAAAAGGAGTTTGTGAAATTCTATGATTTAAAAGAATTATTGAAGAGTTACATAATATAATTATTATTTTCTTATACAACTTAAGTTAAAACTTCCTCTGGCTCTCTCCATGAAGTTCCACTGACTGGATGTTATTATTATTATTATTATTATTATTTTCTAGAGTCCAGTTCTCTGACTCAATCAAGCATGTAGAAATCAATAGACATTTTATAAAAGCGAATGTGGATGGGAACCTCATTCGTATGCCATTTATTTTGACATCACGACAAGTGACCTGCGACATTCATATGAAAGGATTGTAGAAACCCAAATTGACTTCTTCCTATAGTTATAAAGATCATAATAAATAAGTAAATAAATTAAAATATAAAACAAGAATAAATTCTCAGAGATCATCTAAGATACTCTAAAAGATTCCAATATACTATCTTAAAATATTTCTCGTTTGTAACAGTCCCCTCAAGTTGAAGATTACTAAGATTAAACATAAATTTAAGTACACTAAAGATAATAGTTGGAATAGCAACTCAGTAATGCTATAGAGAAAAATAGCTTATCTAGATAATTGGAACGGTCATCAGCTCGAGAGAAAATTCATGACAAGCAAAGCATGTCTGTCCTTCTCAAAATCACACTTGAAAGATTTAAATTAATGTTATTGGAGACCAACAAATTTTTAAACTTGAAACTAAATTTGTCAATGGCTTTTGGGATAGAAAGGTCAGTGCATATAGGGCGAAGACAGATGCTAGAATAGTGCGTCTAGGATATCAATGAGGCTAGTGTGCCTGGGGCACAGTTGGGGCCAATGCATCTGGGGCAAAGATGGGGCTAGTGCATCTGGGACAAAGGTGTTAGTGCATTTGGGAGAAAGACAAGGCCTATGGTGCATTTGGGTCAAAGACAGCTCTAGTGCATATGGCACAAAGGCAGTGCTAGTGCAATGTGACAAAGACAGGGCCTGTGCATGAGACAAAAATGGGGCCGATGCATTTGGTACAAAGACAAGGCTAGTTCATTTAAAAGTCGCCAAACATAGGATTTGTCAATGGAAAAGTCTGGGATGATGAATGATAACTACTAATCAGAGTGGAAAACCAAATTAAGACATTGTGGAAAAGTGACAGTCATGCAAAACTAAGAGGTGACTAATGGTTCTATTTTTTTTTGGGGCACTTAGCAGCAAACTAGTGACAAAATAGGTTATGAAGAATGGTACTGCTTTGATACCATGATGAGAAAGAGAGAAAGATATATGCAAGAGATGCTAAATTTGTGTAACAGACAGAGTAGTCCATTTTATATAAACTGATTACAATAAATACAAATAATTAAAGGATTTGTTAAAACTGATGACAATAAATGCAATGTGTTATTGAGGAGAAGCCAGATCTCCAACTGGAGTGAGTGCATCAACTTAAGCTTTGATTCAAAGAAGGAATTTGGATATGGATTTGTTGTCAAGGACTTTCTAGTGCAACTCAATTTGCAGTTGATGAGTTTTAGCATGAGTCTGCTGGTGGAAGTAGTCATGGATCTTGTCCCAAACATGATATGAATGCACACTGCTAGGCACTCGAGGAAGATGACTGGAGCCTAGATAGAAGCATTTGATCTTGCTGCTCGTAGATGATGGATTCAGGATTCACTTTCCCTGCTTCTCAGTCTGATTCGGTCAAGAATCAAAGTGGAGTTCTTGTGCAAACAATGAAATGTTGAAGACAATGTGTCTTGATGATAGGTTTAACATGTTGGAGCTAGAGGAGGGATTTCTTGTGATCTAAATTCTCATAATCAAGAGCCTGAAGGTGATGGGCAGAAAAGGAGGGAAGCGAACTGGTAGTTTTGACCATTGTGGACCTTCACGCTCTTTGTTGGAAATCCCACATCAAGTAGAAATATAGTGAAGTTATAGTATATAAGTTGGTAAACCTCACCTTAAAAACTAGTTCTGTAGAGTTAAGTGAGGCTTAAAGTCCACTTTCTTATGCTCTTGATACCATGTTTATGGTTAGAGATAATTATGAAGAAGAAATATCATGTTATTGCTTAATGATGGAAGTGTTACACTGAGGTATTTATAGGTACAGTTATTATGGGGACAGCTAGGTAACTGCCTATAGTACAGCTGTGTAACAGACTTAACCATTTGCAAACGACTAACTAGACAACAGTCAATTGAGTAACTGCTCTTATACAATACTCAGCATCTGTGTATATAATTCTCCCCTATAGATGTATCTATTGTTGTCTGTCTGGGAATTGTTCTCTTACCATTTCTAATTACATATATTGAAGTAGCATAATTTGATATAAGGGGGAAATTTTATACATTATTTTGTTGTTGTTTATATCTGGCTGTTTGCAGCTTATGATACCTAAAGTATTGAACTGATGCTCACCTTCAAATTTACAGTTGGTGGCTAGATTGACCAAGGAAATAGTTCAAACATACCAAACATGCAATCCACAGTTTAAATATTCTGAAGATCTAAATCCAAAAAGATTTTTGACCAGCCCGTCAGATGGAGTGCTTAATGATGGCTATGATAATGTAAACTCAGATCTTATCTTGACAGTGAATCTTGTCTTGAACCATTTAGAGAAAAATAAAAGGTTTGTCATCCATATATCTTTTGTTTTTATGTTGTCGTTATATATATTTCTTTGTAAATACCAAATGCTAAATGCTGATTTTCGGTTGATACCACCTTACTCTTTTGGCAACCTTGGGATGTCTTTATAAACTTTGTATTTTGATGTGGTACAGATATATTGTCAAAGATCTCCTTGGCCATGGGACATTTGGACAAGTGGCTAAATGCTGGGATTCAGATACTGACAGTTTTGTTGCTGTGAAGATCATTAAAAACCAACCTGCATACTATCAACAAGCGCTGGTTGAAGTAACTATCTTAACAACGGTAAAATCCTGTTGTGACTTGCTATTATCAAGATGCTTGTTATTTTCTTGGAAGCCCATGAGAAATTACTCATGCATGCTCTTTTTTTTTTTTCCGGCAGTTAAATAAGAAGTATGATCCTGAGGATAAGCATCACATTGTTCGAATATATGATTATTTTGTATATCAACGACATTTGTGCATTTGCTTTGAGTTGTTGGACACAAACTTGTAAGTTCCATACCTTTTTTTTTCCTTTTGGAATTTATAATCATTGAGAATGAGAAATGGATTTAAAGCCTGAATGGTGTTCTCAGTCTACTTAATAATGAATATTTATTTGATTGGATTTGCATGGCTAACCTAGATTTTTTTTTTATTTTCTCTCGTATAGTTTAGTGTTGACATTGTGTAGTATACAGGTATGAGCTTATCAAGATGAATCATTTTAGGGGATTATCCCTTGGTATTGTTCAGCTATTCTCTAAGCAGGTACTACAATTCGTTGTATGACCTTTCTACTTGGTCCTTTTTCCAGTTTTGATTTTTCATAATCAATTTTTTAAATTTTTGTTATAAGATTTTATGCGGACTTGCTCTGCTAAAAGAGGCTGGAATTATTCATTGCGATCTGAAGCCAGAAAACATACTTTTATGTACGAGGTTGGTTTCTTGTATAATGGTGCTCATAAACAACTGTATGCTGCAGCTATTTTGTTAAGGATTTAACACCTATGAGATGAAGGATTCATTTTAGCGAGTAAAATGAAGAGTTATAACTATTGATAAAAAAATCACCTACATAATATATTATATACATGAGCATGCATTTAATCACAATCTCGGTTACTTTTGTAGTCAATGGTTATAAATCTTCACTTTACTCTCTAGGGCGAGTCTGCCAGTTCATAGGAATAAATCCTTTCCTTAGATTTTCTGTGTATGCTGCAGCTTTTTTTTGTGATATTTTATGTATTTATGTTTCATATGTAGCACTGTGAAGCCAGCAGAAATAAAAATTATTGACTTTGGATCAGCATGCATGGAAAACCGCACTGTTTACTCTTATATTCAGGTTTATATTTACTGTAGAAAGTAGGATTTTATAATTCCTATTGTAATTATAATTGTCCTGGTACCTACCCTTATCCTCTGTTTTTATTGCAGAGTCGATACTATAGATCACCCGAGGTTCTTCTTGGATATCAGTATCCTAACTGATGGAATCAGTAACTGATGCCTTTCTTTTCGAGCATTTTCACTTTTTGGGGTTTCTTTTCATTGTTTTGTTGATTTACCTTTCTGTTACTTCATCTTTCTGCATTGCAATATGTAACGGTATTCCTAGCACTCACACACCAGTAAGGATAACAGTAATAGAACAGCAACAGAATAGGGAAGAAATATAGGAATATAAGCAAAGAAATGAGACATGAAACTGCAGAAAGAAGATATATCAGTGTGATAAACCCTTAATCTGCAGTAGTGTAATTCTGTATATAAAAGTTTGAACTGATAAGGAAGATACAGTAAAAGATATTTGGCATTCGAGAGGCCAATACTCTCCTCTAATTTCTCACTTTCCTCCCTTTTTGTCCCCTTCACCCCCTCCGGCCCCTCAGCACTAGCTTTTTATCCAATTTTCATTTTCTCTCTCCTGTAACTAACTCCTAAAATTATAATTCCTGTCCACTACTTAGTTATTTTTCTTCTCTCTCTTGCTGTACGTGTATTTGAATGGTGTAACCTTTCGATATTGCCTTTTTTCATTTTGGTACACAATACTTGAGGAAATAGCTTGGTATTCTTAATTTCTTTTAATATAAAAATGTGTTGCGGCAGGTGGAGCTATAGTATGAGTTATGGCTTTGGACTCTGAAGGAACTAAAGTTTTTAAAAAAGCTTATGTCTCTACATTTACTTGTTACTTGGCTATTTTACTTGTGTGGCTTAGTTTTGGAAAATTATTGAAGAAAATTTTAAATTATAGATAAGCTGGACCTATTATCCATCAATCTGTGCTATATTTTCCTTTCATTTTTTGGGATGTGGGGGCAATGAATGATTCTGTGATGCATTGTCTTTCTTTAGTACTTATTTAATATCTCAATCTTGTTAAAATCTTATGACATGTTTGTTAGACTAGCATTTGAATGTGGTTTTGTTATCCTCACACATTCAAGTATACTTAAGGACAGTTAAGATCTTTGGGATGTCTCACATTTGATTGTATGCTCTATAGAAATCTTGTTTTCCTTTTTATGTTTCAGGTTATTTTGTTGCACTTCTAGGTTCATTTTGGTCCTTAACTCTTATCAGATACACAACAGCTATTGATATGTGGTCCTTTGGGTGCATAGTGGCGGAATTGTTTCTTGGATTACCATTATTCCCTGGGGCTTCAGAATTTGATCTTTTGAAACGGATGATTCAAATACTTGGGTATGCCACTTTCTCTCAAGGAAACATTTTAATTACATAGCTATACAATTTTGTATAACAAGGATTTCCCAGCAATGATATATGCTGATACATTCATCAGGCCAGTGTATCCGTTTTGAGGACAATCTGACACGGATATGTTCAGATACGTTTAAAATACGTATCTGCAGATTGTCAACAATTAAAAATAAAAAAAGTGCTTAATATACGTAGAAAGAGTGCTTAGAAGTTGGCACTGTTGCTTATTGGTGTACAACTAATAATCCTGTTTAATGAATAGGCTTTGTCCTTTGGGTTAAACCATGATCCATCAGAAGACTCTATTACCATTGCTGAATAAGATCACGTCCCAAGATCCCGCACTACCCCTTTTTCCTAAAGTAGCCTCAGATATAACCTTCCACTAATATATAACATTCACATTTTTTTTCTTGTAATCATTTTTTTTTCTTTTTAGTTTCATATTTAACTATCATCATTTTTATTTTGATATTATTCCAAACATTAAACATACATAAAATATGTAATTTTTGTGATTTATTCCATGAAATCATTTTCAGGATTTGATATTTGAGTACGGCATTATTAAAAAATAAGCAATGTGACAACAATTGTGGATAGAAACAATCTCACTCACTATTTATATATACATTTAGATAATATTTAATAATGATTTTCAATTTTAATATGGTTTTTAAAAAAGTTATTATAACAATTCTTTTATTTTGTAAATTTTATATGCATAGATATCTATTTAAATGTATCTGAAGGTATCATATCCTATATTTTTAGAGATGAGACGAATTGTCGTGTTGGATTCGTGTCGAATCTGATACTGGAATCAAATCTGTGCATCATAGGATATATGTAAGCAAAATGGTTGGACATTTTCAAAGGGGCCGAGGGGGGCACTTTCAGGGTTAAAATGCAGTTATAACAGTTGATTTAAAAACCTATGCTTGACCAAGAAACACTTCCTCTAAAATCATGACATCTAATCTGTTTAACCAAGAAACACTTGTAAAACATCAATGGGCTAAACACAAGCCCGGCTGAATAAATAACCATTTCTTTAAATGTTGACTTGAGTTGAGGTTCACTTCAATATTATACCATTCTGTTACAAGGACGCTAGAAAACAACAAAGACAGCGCTGCCAGAGGAGAAACTGGTGCAGGTCATTAGGGCAGACCCAATTCTTAATAAAAAATTTGAAAAACTTATTCTGAAGAAAATTTGGTGGATTCCAATGCATAATAGGATTTGTTAAAATGTTAGAAAAAAACGACATTGTGCTGAAACTGTATTTTAATACACAACAGTTGTAGGTAATATAGGCTTATTACATTAATTATGCCTAAATATAGGATATAAATATGCACCTAGCTTGTTACCAATCTAACCAATTCTTGGGCCCCTCAAAGACTTAGTCAAGACATCTATCAACTAATCACTAGAGTTGACAAAGCTTGTGATATTGTTGCTAGAGTCATGTTTCCAAAGGTTTGGTCATCTCATAGAAGATTGGATTAGATGCAATATGCAAAACCACTTGTTATCACAAATGAGCTTCATTTTGTAGATTGTTCAAATTTATGTTCAAAGTCGCCACTTCAACTAGGTGTTCACAAATTAATAGAGTTTAGCATGCTATTCTAAGCTGTTTTCAAAATTGTGTTGGCTTGGTAGATCCACTATCTATGAAGGTTTTTTTTTTTGTCAACCTTCCTCCCAATTTTGTGTTCACTATTCCAACGCTGTCATTGATGAGTTTTTTGACAAAGTTTTCGATGACCTCCTTTTTCTCTAGCAAACACAAGGTTAGGATCGTGCTACGTCGATCTATCCAATTGTTGACACAAGCAACCTATCCTTGTTTGATGGTTTGATCTCTTTTTCCCTCTCCTTAGGTTATCTTATTATTTTTTCTACCTTTTTGGAAATGAAATGTCTTCCAGCACCACATCAACCTCTAGAACAAATTTTCCCATCTTTTCTAACCATATTGCTAGTATTGAGAATATGGACGGTCTAACTATTCCACATGGTCTTCTGAAATCTGGTTATGATGTAGTAAATTGTGTTACAAATCCCATCTCACTACCACGTTTGAATTCATTCCTACAGAAAATTGTGAACAATGGATAAAGATTGATGCTCAACTATGTGTTGTTATTAAATCTGCTATTCACACCTCATTCAAACCTTTTTTTGGGTCTCCATGAGACGTGTGCATCAATTTGGAGTGAGGCTTGTGCCCTTTATACCAATGACACAAAAATGTCTATATGGCATGTGCTAATATCTCCTAACACTTCTTACTCCACAACATTGTGGGTGTTCTATGTTTGTTGGGAAGCTTCATGTTACCTTACATCTTTTTTGTATCTCCTTCCACCATATGTGGATGTGAAGAAGGAATTTGAGAATCGTAATGCGTTCTTTATAGTCTTGGTCTTGTAAGGCTTGCCACAAAAGTATGTTGTTACTTGTGATAAGAGTTTGGAACAATAAACCTGCCTATGACTTCCGCATCACTTTTGCTTCCCATATTCCTCAAAAAATAAACACAGAGACACATTTTTGGTGAAAATATTGCCTTTGCATCATGAAGCAGTAATTTTGGTTGGTCTTGCACAAATAATTCCAAAAGTCATCCTGAATGTGAACATTGCCATCACATTGGACATACAATTGATAAGTGTCGGATGCTGCATGGGAAGCCCCTTTCACACAATATTGCTTAGACAACTAATGTTAAGTCATTTGTTGCTCCTACACTACCAAATGATCTATCTACAACAACATTCAAAGACTTTATCAAATGGTGTGCAACATGCTAATCCTTTATTAGCATAGCTTCGGTAGCACATTGGTACTTCATTAGCTTGTCTCTCTCAATTTCCTTCCCTGGTCCTGGGTCAATGGTCCTAGTGCAACTAATCACATATGGTAATTGTTCCATGTCCTCTTCCTTTATGACTGCTATCAATTTGCGTTTTATAATTGATCATTCTCTTTTGTCGTTATTCTCCCCAAGGATATATCTGTCTCATTGTATATGTGAATGACATTGTTATCATAGACAATTATAAGGAGGGTATTGTACAACTTAAATTGTATCTTGCTCAAAAGTTCTAGATAAAAGATCTTGGACACCTGAGGTATTTCCTTGGTATTGATGTGATGCAATCCAAGGATGATTTGGTCTTACATTAGAAAATATGCTCTAAACATTCTAGAATAAACATGGATGATAAATGCTAAGCTTGTGAGCACACCAATGGATCATAGTGTCAAATTGGTATTGAATGAAGAGACCATATTTTGTTCTTGGAAGGTACAAAAGGTTTGTGGGTAGATTAAATTACTTCATTGTTACTCGTCCTGACATTGCCTTTGTAGTGAGCTTAGTAATTCAATTTATTCAAATAGCTGTGTTTTTTTCAAGTCATATAGGGTTTTTTGGAGATTCTTAATCGACTAGAGATTTGATCAAAGTATAATATCTAAGTGAATGCAAACCTCACTTTAAATGCCGATTTTGTGAGGTTAAGTTAGGTTTAAAGTGAACTTTTCAAATATGATATGATAGCCTATCTTAGTAAGGTTTGTTAGGTCTATCATTTCACTTGCAATTAGGCCACTACTGAACTGTCCACAAGTATCTCGTTTCATGCTTAAGATGTCCAGTTCTCGGTGTGTGGGAATGTGTTAAATATCACTTAGAGATATGATTAAATTACAATATATAAATGGGTGCAATAGACCAACTTCTTTAGGATGTCAACAATATATTTCCTATGAGTTATTACTATAATCTTTGGATTGTTATAGCAATCTTTCCTTTGATTAAAAAAAAAAAAAAGAATCTTCGGATTGAGCAACTCTAATACCCAGAAATGCCAAAGCTTTCCAATGTTTGTGATGAAGAATGCACTTTGACTCCATATATTATTGAAATTGATGAGATAAATATTCTCATGAATTATCCTTGTGAAAAGAGCGTACAAGAATGCCGTACTAAGTTTTTATTTCATGATAGAGCTTCTCAATGAAGGAAAACATTTTGGACTTGTTTTCAATTAAAAGAGTATAGTAGAATTAATAGTTAGTTTCGCTTCTCTTGTAATATAGGCTACTTAGTTTGATTGGGCCTTAGTTGAGCCCAACTATAAACTTTTTTGATAGAAATAGACTATTCTTTTCTATGTGCAAATAGTTCTAGCATAATTTTGCTAGCAATTAATCATAATCACGTACAACATAAAATAATCATTGAAAGACGTGACAATATTTAAAATAAGGATGACACTATGTGAATGATTCAAGTGTAGAGTAGACAATTAGAGAGACTTGGAATCAACATCTAAAGCTTCGACAAACTAGGATGTCCCAATTGAGCAAGTATAGTTAGTGGAGAAGTGATGATAGAGAACACTTGTGGCTGTGTAGGGATATAAGATAGGCCATGAGACTTGGATTTAATGTTGATATGTTCCTACAGGGTAATCAAATCTTTAGTGAACATAATGACAAAGTGATGGGATTGGGTGAGATGATAGAAAAATAAGGTTGAAAGGACAATTTAGTATATATAGAACCGATTGGTGGTGATAGAGGAAAGGGGATGTTGGTGCCAATGCCTTGAATTGTGTTTGAGAACCATTGATAGAATTAATAATGGGTTAATACCTAGACATAGAAAGGGAATATAATAGAGTACAATTACTAGAGGTATGGTCAGATGCACCAAAGTCAGGCTCTCCAGAACCTAGAGAAGGAGATTGAGATATGCTAGTAAGAGATATATTGGTATGTGCACCCAAAGTAAAGTGGTAATACCAAGGCTTTGGCAATTCTTAACCCATTGAACAAAATCATCATTACTAGCGATCATGTCTAGGTATGATTTATAGGCTGTGGAGTTTTTGTTAGAGGCATGTGTGCCACATTGTCTTCTTGAGGGAGTTTGCCATGAAGCTTGGTATGGCCATGAGAATGACAATGCTTACAGTTGTGAAAAATCATGGTGTAAGATGTCCCTCTTTGAGAGCATTTGGAATTATCCCCCATCATAGTCGCAGGCATCTTCATAGTACTGTGGTGGAGTCTGTAAAAGGGCAGAAAAGTGAATATCATTGCAGGGACCTTGAGTGACCCAAGAATTTGGTCATGTGTAGCAAAATACTCTGGAAGCAGACCATAAAGTGCAAGAACCATGAAGAAAGTGATATGGTTCTCCAGTTCCTTCTTGACCTCAGCTGGAATAGGGGTAGTAGGAGAAGGTTGTAACTCATTAAATTCATGTAGGGCTGCATGAACTGTCCCAAGATATGCAGACTTTTAAGGCCATCAAAATGCTGAGGGCAACACTAGTCTTCTTCAAGTCATGGCACACTCCATATAGCCGTTAAGTATCATTAGTGTAAAAGGCAGTTTCCTTAATGCAAACCATTTCAAACATGCCATGGGGGCTGAAAATTTGGTTTGATAGTGTCAATCTTCTCCCACACGGCACAATTACCCGCTGCCACAGAATCGGTAGAAGTTGTGAGATGATTGCAATTCCCAAAATCACTAACCTACATGGTAAAGCCAAAGTGAGATAGTTTGAAACATCCAATTTTTCAATATAGAGAGAAAAGTCCGAAAATATAGGGGCATCTGCCCTAGGCGGGTTTGAGAACCAATATAAGCTATGCTAGTGAAAAAGAAACAAAAGCTTATCGTGGGACTAAACACACCCGTGCACACTGAAATGAAGGTGATAAAGTTTGCAGTTGAGGCTGCACAAATATGTTGCAATTAAGGTGGGTTTGGAGTGATTGCAAATAAGGCGACATTCCAGCCCCAAATCAAAGTGACACCAGCATGAAAAAGACTTATTCATAGGGGCTGAACGGTGGATTTGATGATGTTGCAGAATTGTGCATGATTTCACTGGGTATAAGAGTGCTCTACAGCAACCACAGTCAACCTTGGCAGTGAGGTGAGCAGTGTAATCCTACCAGGTAAGCCACAACTTAATATTTGAGGCCCAAATATCATAGTTGTCATAATCCAACTTGTCAATTGACTTAGCCTTTCATTAGAACCATTAGAAGGGGAATTCTAGCCATGCTTCATAAATACAAGGATTTATTTGTGCCGTAATTAGTATAATTACACTATGTATAATCTGTCCTATTTACATTGTTTCTGACCCGTTATTTGTGTGTTCTCCTGAAACATAAAAGTTAACACTTCTTACCTGAACCTATCAATAAGGTTGACCGAAGGGTGGTGAAGTCATTTTACTCTTGGAATCAGAACTGGGCTTTGAAATTGAAAATCTTGCAGTAAGGAATATAAGGAATGGAACAGTTCCATTGTATATTCCATATTCACATCATACTTCACGATCTACCCTTGTTGGCTGGTCCCCACCCCAAGCCCATCCTTGTCCCAGCTTGTTTTATGGTTGGAGTTTAGATTTCAGTCCAGTTGATGAAGGTGGTTCTCATTTGTACTGCAGCAGTGTTTTCTTTATTATGGTGTTGATCTTAACATCTCTTGGATTTGTCTGTCATCAATTAGGGTGGACAGATGTTATCAACTATCATTTTTTGTCTATTGTCCCTGATTAAGTTTTTTAATAATTCATGACTCATTTTGTTCACTAAAAACTATGCGTCACTGGCTTTGCAAATATTTGGCAGAATTAAACCTGTTAGCACTGGTTCTTATGCACATATGATCCTTATGTTGCTCGGACTAGTTGCTTTGACTGGTTTGCCAGTCCACCAGTTGAACTGCCTGGTCTGAGGTGAGTTTCAGACCACTGTTTCTATGCTCAAAATAAGTCCAGAATTAGTCACTGCAAGACTATTTCAATCTGATCAATTGGATAATCAATAACATGACATGTTTTTCTCGCTTTCTCCACCCCAGAAGTCTTTTAACATCGTAGATTCTTTTGTCTCTCTTCTGAACAAATGAAGAATAGCTTTTAGATTTTGAATATGAAATAATTATATTAGATTTAGTTTTCTGTCTGCACATTAGTTGGTTTCTTTTATTTGTTTCACTATTTTGATTAACATTATAGATGTTGCAAATATATTGTAGAGGACAACCACCTGACTATGTACTAAGGGATGCAAAAAACTCAAGTAAATTCTTTAAGTGTGTTGGGAGTCTCCAGAACGTAGAGAGCAGTGAGAGTTCCAAAAGTGGAAGAAGTCTTTATCAAGCATTGACAGTGGAAGAATACGAAAGTGTAAGTCTTGTATGTTACCGTTTTCAGCTGTTGGGTCTTTTGTCCAAAATGAACAACTTGGCATCTCATCAATTTTTTTTTTTTTTCTCTTTTTGGTTCCTTTTTTTGAATATTACATGACTATCAACCATCATATTTCTGTTTCCTGTTCAGAGAGAATTGAAGAAGCCATCAATTGGAAAAGAATATTTTAATCATATGAATCTAGAGGCAATTGTTACCAACTATCCTTACAGAAAAAACCTACCTAATGAGGATATTGTCAAAGGTTAGCTTCCCAAGAAGGCCTCAACATGATTTCTTTTCCACGATCTGTGAATGTTCTATTTCTCTTATTCGGTTTGTTTCAACTAATGAATGCTCTATATACTCAACTTGTAATAGAAAGACAAGTACGACTGGCTCTCATTGATTTTTTGAGAGGGCTTGTTGAATTGGATCCTTTAAAGCGCTGGTCACCCGTTCAGGTAATAATTGAATTTGTCTTATTTTCCACATTGACCCATCTTTCAAACTATATTTGTCTCCAGTTTATGCAAAATTTAAGTAGTCATTAATTAAAATGGTAGTTTGATTTCTTTCAGGCTTCAAAACACCCTTTTGTAACTGGGGATAATAATTGAATTTGTCTTATTTTCCACATTGACCCATCTTTCAAACTATATTTGTCTCCAGTTTATGCAAAATTTAAGTAGTCATTACTTAAAATGGTAGTTTGATTTCGTTCAGGCTTCAAAACACCCTTTTGTAACTGGGGAACCTTTTACGCATCCTGATACGCCTCCCCCCGAGACCCCTCAAATGGTAAGTAAATCTCCATTTTAAGCATCTATATTTTTATGTTTAGTTTAAATGTTTATTAGTACTGACTGTCCTTTAAATTATTCTTTGGATGCTTCGCTATTTGAGCAAAAATAATATTTGGGTACCCTGTTTTAGATGTTTAACTAATGAATTTTGTGACAAATGCATCTAAAAGACTACACTAGAGAAGATAACTGAAATGGTTTTGATTTATTGAGGATGCACTGCAATGGCTGTCGATTAAGATGTACATTCTTGTAGTGATAGATGCAGTTTGAAAATTAAAATTGTGAAATAAGGATTCCAGTAGATCTTAGTAACCTCCCGTTGTCCATCTTTATTTCCTTCGGCAAACCGTGTTTCCTTTGTGATTATTTTGAACTAGCTAAAAACATTGAAAAATGGACTATTTTAGTCAAATTTCCAAATTTATCAGGGAGAACGGGCTTCCTTTGGCTGGGATAAGTGGGGAAGCCGCAGGTAGAGTGATGTTAAAGAAGAGTTTGTGGCATTAAAGGGATAAGAGCATTTTGCTGCTATTGATTTGTGGTCTGCATTGATCCTGCCCAGTGCCCAATCTACAGTTGAATAAATGTTGGTGTCTCTTGTGTTAAGATTGCGTATCAATGTGTTAGGCTCAATTTTATCATGTAAATATAGTTTGGAGGAAAATTGTATCCATATTCTTTGAAAATATCCGGTTTGTGAAAGCCAGTATTATGCATATGCTATTCTTCTCTATCTTAACACTTATTTTCTTTCAAATAGTATTTGATTACTGTTTTGCAAAATTCATTCATTTAGTGTTTTTCTCATGTTATTTATTGCTATATTGCTCCATCATTTAGCTGGTCTATCTTATTTGGACGTTGCTGTTGTATCTTTTAGTTAGTTATTTCATCAGATGATTACATATAAATTCCAAAATATTTATCATTTAAAGTTAGTCTTATTTATGGTTACTTTACAGCCCGTAGTTCAAAATATCAAGGTGGATAATCATCCAGGTGGAGGACACTGGTTTGCTGCCGGACTATCACCTAATGTGAGCATGCTACTACACTAAATATTGCTGTTTTTATGTTCTCAACTATAATTGGATACATATAAGATAATTTTTTTAGCTGTTGACAGCAGGATGTACTTTTATTTTAAATTTAAATATCGAATAAGAGTTTTAGAAGATTTAGGTTGTTAAGATCCAAATTAGATTATTCTGATTTTATTTTATTTTCCTTCGTTGTTGGAAATTTAGTTAGTTGAGATCAAGATCATATTTTGCAGATCTGATTTGATTTTCCTCCTATCTTTGTTTTTATTTCGTAAATTAGGATTTCATCTCATCATCACTGTCTATATAATTCTCATTATGATCAATGTTAAAAAATATAGATAATTTTCTTCTCCTAAACTTACATTAACTTATGAAGGGCAAGAAAACATGGTAAAAAGATTTCAGAGAGAAAATAAAGTCTGTGGAATTGTATACTTTAACTAATAATTGTACAATTAATAAATAAAAATGGAGCAACTTCATAGAAAAGTTTACTAATGACTATAGCTTTTGATCTAATGGTAAGTGCTAGATCCAATAGTTACATTCAAGAAAGACAACGTACATGTTATTCTGCAACAAGAATTTAAATTCCTAGTTGTATAAACCAAACAACGTGTTGATTGTCATGAGATATGTGACATACTTGATTCCATGTAGGATATTAACATTAAAGGACAAGTATGCCGAGCTCCCTTACTTTGTTTAGGTATCTCAACCAACTGAAGCTTTGAAAGGGTTTTGAGTGGATGTCAAAGGTGTTAGTTAGGCCCATAGAAGAAGAACAAGTCTTTGATGTGGCTAAGATTCCTAAGACGTGGTAGGTTTATGTTAGGAGAAAGAAGAATTAGTTGCATTGGTTAGTTAGTAGTCATGTGTTTGAGTACAAGGTTGTGTTGTGTAAATACCTAAGAGAGTTGCTTGTAAGAGTTAGATTTTGGATTCTTTTATCGTAATTGAGAGAAAGTCTCTTTCTTTGTTCGGAGTGTTAACCCTGGGGAACTAACCTTCTTGTTCTTTTCCCTTCTATTTCTCTTCCTAATTCTTTCAGTTCCAATGTGCTTCAACCATTTGACAAGCACAAATGGGTCCCCAAATGATTTGGGTTTTCATGATATGAATTAAAGAATAAGAGGTTATTTGAAAGGTTTAGAGGTTTCAATGAATTTGTTACAAGTGGACATGAAGAAAAGCATGAAGAAAGTTTGTCTTAAAGAACCTTCAATGGTGTCTTGCTTTCAAAAAAGGAAGCAAACCGCTTAATCTTTGATACAAGTTTTGTTGTGGAACTATGGAGTAGAAGGAAAATGGGAGACGAAGCTCCTCCCAATAGGTTCGGCTAGAAAAATGTGGTATCTCACACACATCCTTACTTTGAGAACTTAACATCTTAAGTGTGAAGTGTGCTAAGCTAGACATCCGTGAGTGGTCCAATAACAACTCAATCACAGGTGGTTTGATAAGGCGGCAACAATTGCTAAAATAGACCCTGATATTTTTGGGCCTAATATTTTTTTAGACATTGAGTAAAATAATTTTATATTATGGAATTGTATGTTGTAAATTAGTAAAACAAAACATTCATATCTTTTGTCCAACCAACTCACATACTAACGGTACCAAATCCTTTTTATGTAATAAAGTAAAAACATGAAGTAAAAGACATGATTTGATGTTTAGTATGTAGGGAAATATGTACTGCAGATAATTAGGGATATTCTCCGTTATTATACCTTAAATGATTATACATAAAGGATTTACCTGTGTGAATAAACACACGATTACAACCAATCCTTTCAACACACTGAACTGGAAAAAAACAGAAAAAAGAGATCAGTTTCCGTTGAAGACTGGCTATTTGTAAGTAGGCCCCAAGGCACCAAAGTGAGATAAGTGGAAACAACGGCAACATTATACTTCTCAGTGAAGTAGGCGGCCTTTGGCAACGTTGGGTTGGCCATCTGAGGATAGAGCAGAAGCTGGTTGAGTCTCCACCATGCAGACACATCACACTGCTCTGCCATGGGCGTGTACTTGGAGTATAGGGTCTTTGTAAAGGTAGAATAGAAAGGCTTTTATGGAGGACGCCTAAGAAAATTTATGTGAGAAAATCATATGGGAAAAGGTATTATGACTAGAAACGTAAGTTTTAGGCTTTTTGTGGGATGCATCAACTCGTCAGACTATGCTGGCTCATAAAGTGGAGTACAAAGGGATGCCTCATATGGGTTCAAATTTTATATTTTGTTGTGCATAAATGGTTAGAATTATTCAATAATAAATGAAAGATTATGTTTGAAAATGGGTAATGAGGTGTGGCTAACATGGACCATTGTGCTAATCACTCTTCTAAAGTGACTTTAAAATTAATTTGGATCCTTTTAAGAGTAATTTAGGAGAGCTTCTTTGATATTAGAATAGGATACAAGATTATAATAAAATTATTTTTAAATCATGGTGATGTAATTAATTAAAATTTAACAAGAACTTGATTATAACAAGTCCATAAATTTCTTGATTATTTTGCTTGTTTTCACAGTATGATCGTGTACTGTTAGTTTATAACACCTATCAGTTTTTATTGGAATTTTCTATTGAACTTACACACAAAATTCATATATATTAATTTTATTAATTTTCATAACTACTTTATATTTTCGCTTACACTTATTGTCAATAGTTTTAATAACAAATTAAGAAAAGACAAGTGTTACACTGATGTGCAGTTGAAAATATTGCATCCTTATTGTAATTTTTGGTCTAGCACTATGTGCTCAATCCAACAAGTGATCAAAGCGAAGATCATGAATAGTTTGCAAAGAGGTACGGATCGTTGACATCTACTTGGGGGGGCATATGCAGCAGCTTGCTGGTGTAGAATTAAATGTTATATTTCTTAAATCAAAATTCACATGATACATATATCAGATGACAACTTTGTTGGAAGTGCAAATGTTAAACTTCTTGCTACGTGTTAGTGCTATTTTTATTGAGGGTTATCAGTGAGTGACTTGACCTTGGAAGTATTAAAGGATATAGATTCCTGATGGGCATATTTTCTGTCCAAAATTTCCATTTAATATCAGATAAGAAATAGAGGTACTTATAACAAAAGTTTATTTCAATTTCTTGAAGATCTCATATCAACTAAAGATATAGTCTAATTGTAGTATTAAGTGAGTGCAAACCTTATCTTGCAAGCCAATTTTATAGAATTGAGTTCAGCCTAAATCTACATTTTAGGATGGTATTAGAGCTTATCCTAACTAGATTTTGTTTGATCTATTATGCTACTCGTTATCAGATCTCCCACAATCGAGCTTATCCTTGTTGTGAAGGAGTGTGTTGGAAATCACAACTTGACTAGAAATATGACCAAAAGCTATAATATGAAAGTTGATGTAAACCTCACCTTACAAGTTGATTTTGTAGGGTTGGATGACCTAAATACACTTTGTAAGACAATTTTATGTTTAAAATCCACCAACTAGTATGTTTCTTAATGTATCAACATGTACGTTTTCCTGAGTGAATTATTCAACCCAAAAGTATCTAGTTAATAATCTCCAATTCCTAATACCTAACTCAGCTTTCTGACTAATGCCCATCCTTCAATTCTGAAATTTGTATTTTGAAGCCTAAACTTTCCATTCTGATAAAAGCTCCTCTTTAATTTTTCTAATTTAGTTATCGCATAATGTGGAATATAGCTTATGATACTTAATTCTGAAAGAATTATATCCAATTCTTTCTATTTGACAATATTTTGTTTCCACAGGTTCAGGGCAAAAGCAGAGCTTCACTCTATAGCAGTCCACATTTTCAGATGGTTCAACATCAGCCTGCTAATAGTTATGGGAGTGTAGGAAGCCATGGGAGTTATAATGATAGTATTGGGCTTGGAAGCAGTTATGGAAGTTATGGAGAAAGCAGTAACATGTTTGCTTACTATTCACCTATTGGTCCATCTGGTATGAACATGCACAATCAGGGCAGTATGTCAATGCTTGGCAATAGTCCTGATGCTAGGAGAAGAGTTAAATACCAACCTGGGAATGGGTTGGGCATAAGTCCATCAGCTGGAAATTTTGCTCCCCTGCCCCTTGGTGCCAGCCCATCTCAATTTACACCACCAAGTTCCTATAGTCAGGTTTCGGTTGTTTCTCCAGGACACTTTGGACCAACATCTCCTGCAAGAGGAACTTCTCACGGATCACCTTTAGGCAAGACAGCTGCAGTTAGCCAGTTTAATAGAAGAAAAAATTGGGGACATTCTGGAAGTCCTCAAACTCAAGAAACAACATTTTCTTCACATAGGCAAAGTCAATATCCTGACAGCGCAAGCCATACTGAGGGAACATCACAACCTCTTGGCAGTTCGCCATCATACCTACAGTCAAATTGTATTCCTGGAAACCGGAAACAGCGAGGAAGTGGAGGATTATCTGCTAATCCGAACATTTCATGTTTGATTAAGCCCGGTGCTAATTTGAACTCACAATCAACAGAATTGGGTCATGACAATTCAGAGACAGGCATTTCACTGCCTGATCCTGGCGATTGGGACCCTAATTACAGGTACCCTATTGGCTCCCAAACAGCTTAATTGTCATTCATTATTTTTTAATTAAAATTGACATCTTGGATTCTTCTTCTGTATCTAATGCAACATTAATTTTTCTTCATATGACTATTATGCCTATGAGTTGAATATTTTGTTTTTTACAACATGCAAAAGATTAAAAGAGTAGAGGATCAACATGGAGCATTTAACAAAGGGGGTATATGAATAGTTAATGGAAATAGAGATAGAATGAAGAGGAATCTGGATTAGGGGAGGGGGCAAGAAAAACTCAACTACAATGTCATAGCCTTTCACCAAAGATCAAACGAGGGCTTAGTTTTGTAATAACATTGTGCAGACATTATTACATAACATTAAACAAGATTGAATATTTGATCTAAGTTTGGCAGAATAAGTAAGAATGTTATCCATGTGAGCAACATTTATTAGTGTTTCCTGACCCAAATAAAAAATTCACATAATGTGTAATTAGTGTTGTTTTTTTTTATTTTTTAATTGAAATATGGATATCAAATTAGTTGGCTTGAATCCGAGATATGCAATTTAGAAAAAACAAAATACTAACAAAATACATAAAACAAAAGATATGAAAATAAGGTGGCTTGAATCCCAGATATGTACTTCAGAAAAACAAAATACTAACAAAATATATAAAACAAATGGTTAAAAAAAGGAAAACAAAACTGAATACACTGGTGAAAAGATAATTGTGGTTTCCTAGATGGAATTGCACGAGACTTGAATCTGTCTGTGGAGAACTTCAGCTGATTTTGGCCGCTGATAGTCATGAAGCAGACTTAATTATGGGATTCAATCTTCTAGTAGTCATTCCCTGAAGTTAACTAGTAACAGGACATTTGATGATATTTATGTTCTCATCACTAAATTTAATTTCATTCCAGTGATGAATTACTTCTTCAAGAGGATGGTTCTGATGAAAGCGGTTTGGCAAATGAGTTTGGCAGAAGTGTAAATCTTGGATCTACTGAAACATGGGCTGGATTTGGAAGGTTCAACCATGTATCCAGCTCAAACACTCCAATAATCATGCAAAGGTGGTTTGTTTGCTGTTAATTTGTTATCATTTTGCTTTACTTTTTCCATGGTTGAAGTGCTTTTATATTTGTGCTTACCTTAGCTGTAGCTTGGGTTGATTCATTTCTCATCCGATTAAGATTGGCAGATGTAACTCCATATGATATGCTTTTAAAATAGGGAAACTAGTTTCCCTTTACAAAGAATTTAAGTATGTGATTTTGAGCAAAAAGTTATGTTGGTAAACTCTTGTGGCTGTAAAATTGTGGGAACGTTGACAGTATTGCAATTTATGTTCTTTTTCTTTGTTTAACTTAATGAGGAATTAAAATCCTTGCAATATTTTCCTTCCCTTATAATTTGAATATCGTTGTTTTACTATCATTGATCCTTTGTCACTGTCATTAATTTGTGCTTCAGACTAAATGGACCTAGTCAATCGTTTACTAATGTCGAGATGGGTAGCCTTCCAACGCATGATCTTCAAGCAGCATACGTACCCTCTCTGTCTAAGCAGTTTCATCTCATGCCTCATATTTTACATAATTCTCCAAGCCGTTTTGGACACCAATCTGTTCAAAGATATACACATGGTAGACCCCCCCAGGGTGCTGATTGGAATCAAATTAAAATTCAGGCACCTTCTGGTTTCGGCAGTGTGGGACCTCGTTCTCCTAGAAGTAACTCATTCACCAACAGTATGACATGGGGTATATCATCTTTGCCTAATTTTACTGTCTTTCTCTCTTTTCTATGTTATTTGGATTATTAATTTCTTTTCAAATTCTTTATCCAATCAACATATTTTGTAATAAAGCATTTCAAATTCTCTAAATATAAATTAACTTCTAAAATTCTTTCATCCAAACATGCTATTAAATGACCTTAACCCAGGCACAAGGAATCACTCAAATACTGAAGTTTTTTTCTTTGGTACCTATATCCTGATTAGTTGACAAACTTTATTACTTTTTTATTTTTACTTGGTGAACATCAAATGGTTATTGTGAGAATCAATAATAAATAAAAATGTGAACGTAATGTGATACTGTTATAAATAAAAGGAAACTCGTGGTAACATGGAAGCTCGGCTGGGGATCTTCATCCACTTCCACTTCTGTTTTCTGGTTTTTGTCAAAATTAACTATTAATTTACCAAAAAGAAAAAGAAAACCATTATGATGTATATCAATCTAACTTGGGCGGTATATATTGTAGGGCGCAGAATGGATCCTCCGGTATCAAGCATGCCTCCGACATCCCGAACAAGAAAAGATTATGCAAGGATAGACTAGCAGTCCGATTCAATGGTTCAGCTTGTTTTTAATTTTTTTTATCCGGGGAGAGGGAGGTTTTGGGGGGGGGGGGGCGTGGGTCATAAAAAGGGTAGTCTGTGGAGAAGCATGGGGAGAAAAGGGAAGGGGAGTGAAGGGGCTAAAGTGAAAAAAAGAAAAAATAAAAAAGAAAGAAAAAAAAGGCCAGTACCCAATGGTTCGTTGGCAAACCCTTCTATGTTTGATCAGTTATTGTGCTTGCGCTTAAAATTAATTTGTGTTATAGTTTGCATGCCATTGATCATTTGTTGGGGTATTGGTATTTGGTAATTCAAAGGTATTATATATGCGCTGATGTACCTTCTGGAAAGGTTGTGCTTAATGAAATCTGAGTTCGTCGCGTGTAAAAAAAGTTAATATTCAGTCTCATTTTATAGTGACTATTGGAGTCCTTAAATGCTTCTAAAGTTCTCTCTTCCTGATAGTTTGAAGTTTCAACTGTTAAATTCCGTTTTGTTGCACTTTCGTTTTGTTGGTTGTCTTATAACTGGATTTGATTCGAATATGAGGTGTGGGAAAAGGCATTAGTGTGATCTTTTGTTTTAAAACCTTGGATGATTGACCTAGGACTTCAGTGGTCCATTGATTCACTTATTTACTTGTGGGTCACTTGAATAGTATCAACAAATAAAATCTTTGCAAATAAAATCTGTGGCGTGGGTGCAATTTTTGCCAAATACAACTTTATTATTTTAGTGGGTGCATGCGGAGGAAGTGTGTTGTGAGAGAGTTGGTATGAATGGAGGACATCATGGAGGAAGCAACAAAAAGGGTGCGGGACTATGTAAAGCAATCAACATATGCTTGAAATTGGAGTTTCGTTATCCGCTCCAATTTAGTTTATATTCAATTTCACTTTTAAGTAGTTTAATATTCTTATCGAGTAAGTGGATCTGATCTGAAATAGTTACTGAAATTTATTTGAAGCTTGATTTCTAGTCTGTTCGATTGGAGTTTAATACATTGATAGTATGTCGCTACCTAAGGGTGGTTTGTAGGTAGAGAAAAAATTTCAATTGGAATTTGGCAGTATGAGAAGTATGTAAAAGAATTAGTCTTTGACTTTGAGTAAGAAAGCACTTAATCTTTCTTCATCAACTAATTTTGTTTTTCATGTGACATTATCCAATGGAACCATTATTTGAGATGGTTTGATCTAAGTAATAAATGTGTCTTCTTGCTTCATAAACCTATGAAGTCAGCTAAAGCAAACCGACGTAATGACAATCGATGCATGCAAGAAAAATAGTGTAATGTGATCTCCTTGTGGCCAAATGATAAAACACCAAGTCATAAAATGGTTTGTCGTAATTTTTCGAATTGTTTTCAGCTATTCAAAATACCTTTCACCTCCCCTACTCGCACAACTTAGGTTCATTTTGCGGCTTAGGTTGTTTTCTCCTATTCAAATTTTGTGGCTTAGGTATAGTGTTTGCAATGTCACTTACCTTTCTAATTAACCGGATTTTTTTACTCCAGTATTACAACAAAAATATCTTGTCAGGATTTATATGAATTTAAACGTGATTATTGGTCATTAAACGTTGTTGCATGTTTGATCTATGCACCAACTTTGTCCTCCTCTAAGAAATTTACTCTTCACTTTTATTTCATTTATTTTTGTTAATTATAGTAGAGGCTACAAGCGATACAATTATACAACCTAAGAGACCAAACAATTTTTTATTTTAAAGATATTTTTTCAAGTAAATTTTCTTTCCAAGAAAATGACTTCTTTTATATATTCTTCCTCATTCTTTGATATAGGGTAATTCCTTTTTTTATCATTGATAATTTTTCTACATATATTTTTATTGTCCATCCTTCTAATGAACCTTATAGTGCATCTGTCTAATAGATTTGAAGTCTCTGTTCCTATATCATCTAGCTTATTTAAGAAATTCTCTTATTTATTTGACTATATATGTTTTATCACCTCATACTCTTATTACATTGAGAATTTTTATTTTTGGAACAAACTTCATCCAGAAGACAAAACATTTATCGAACAAACTCTCATTACTTATGATCCTGAATTCTATCTCAATAGGTTAAGGGCTTTGGAATATAATAACACTTGGTCTTTAGTCTTTTTACGGAAATACAAATATTGCATTGGAAGCAAGAGGGATTCTTCCTGCACTTCCATAGTATCTTCCTGCACTTCCATAATTTTGAATATTACAATTTTAGTTATGAGAAAAAGGCCAAAATGTCTTTAGTGTTAGAGAAATAGGTTAAAGGTTCAATGGAGGTTCCATGGATTGTACAATCTGCAATGACAGAATTTTTTTAATTGAATTGCGGAATGTACAATCCACAAGTCTAAAATCAAATATTCCAAAGTTGCGGATTGTACAATCCACAATATTTTTTTTCCTGTACCTTCAGCATTACGGAATGTATAATCCGCAGTTATTAAAATTTTTTCAATGAATTGCGAATTGTAAAATCTACAAGTCTAAAATCAGAATTTCATGGCTTACAGATTGTACAATCCGCAATTCATAGAAAAAATTTCAATAATTATAAACAAGGTAGTTAAAATTGAGATTTTGAGTAGGATCGTGAAGAGTTCACAAGATTGTAAATAGTGAAATCCTAACATGAATTGTAGATCTTATTTTATATATATATATATATATATATATATATATATAATAATAATAATAATAATAATAATAACAGTTTTGTCAAAAAAATAAATGAATTATAGAGTGTGAGATTTTTCTGGCTAATAAGAAGTGGAAGAAAATCTTGTGAGTGTATGCTCTAATGACTTTGGATGTGTGACTGATATTTTAGAATTTGGTAGGAAGAGGAAGAGGTAGTTAAAAGTGTCTTAATTAAATTAATTTTATTTTAATTGAATTTGATAGGAAGAGGAAGAGATAGTTAAAAGTGTCTTACTTAAATTAATTTTATTTTAATTGAATTTGAAATGAAATCCAATCAAGAAAGATGAGTGTACAGAGACTCTCTACCTGAAATGAAACTAATCAAGAAAGATGAGTGAATGTTCAAAAACTCTTGAGCATAACAATCTAAAAGACTTTTCATTTGAAATGAGTGTAGAAGAGTATAAGAGACTCTTCATTTAATTTTAATTACATGATTGAGTGGTATTATTGATAACACATGTAATAAAGTCATATTTTAATTGCATTGAATAAAATAAAACTAACTTTGTACAGGTAAAGAAGGAGAATAGTGATTTATTTGCCAATACTCTCCTCTTGCACCTTTAGTAAGTTTTGAAAATCCTATAAAAATGATCAAAAGAACCTTCTATTTTTTTGAAAAAGAAAATACTGAATTGGATACTCTCGTCCAGTTCACAACTTTTTTCAAAATGTAAACTAGATGGTTTGCAATTAACAAAAACAATTATTTTTAAGAACCAAACGGGTGGCATCTGGTTTAAAATTTTTTATTTTTTGCTGAGACACGCGTCCAAACTGTGGTTGTGGGAGTCATCAAGGGTGTGGCGCCAAATCCTCCTACACCCACCGCTGTACGTAGCTCGCAGAGGCTACCAACGGGGAAGTGAACGGTGGTCTTGGCAGTGACGATGAAGGAGAGGAGAATGCGAAAGAGATCCTTTCTTCGCTTTTTCTCCTCTCTCTCTTTTTTGTTGTTGGTTAGTCTGGGTGTAATATAAATATAATTAATAAAAATATAATTAATATTAAAAAAATGTTCATATAATGATAAAGCTAATAATACTAGAAATAAAAGTAATCATAAATTGATATTATTAAAAATAATATTAAAAATGCTTATAATATAAATATTAACAATACAAACAAAATAATTAATACTATTAAAAATAACTTTAATAATATGAAAAAATATAATATTATTAATAATATTAATCCTAATAATATTAATACTAAAAACAACAATAGAGTTACTATTATTGTTAGCAATAATATTATTATTAATATTATTTTTATTAAAAATAACAATAATAATATTAATAATAGTATTAATAATATTGATTAAAACAATATTAATACTATTAACATTAATAGTAATATTATTTATAGTAGGTATTGTTCACTAATATAGATATGTAAATAATACCTACAACGGCTTAGGGTTGAGGTGATGGTGGTTTAAGGTTTAAGAGTTGGGTCATTCTATTTATACCCCATACATTACCATTGTACCACCAACCTAAAAAAAATAATAAAAACTATTTTGTACCTTCACATTACCATTACACCACTAAGCTAATAAAAGTAATAAAAAAATGATTATGGGCCTTTGGGGCCAGCCTAAAACTAAAACCTTTCTTATTTTTGTATCTTCATATTTTAAACTTATATCTTACATGTTTTATTTTTTTATTTTATAGTGTCATAATTATTTTTTTTTCATTATTTTAATAAAAATTAAATTGGGATACTAAAACTTTATAAATAAAATTTTGGAATATTATATTTGTTAATAATGTTAGATATCAAATGGCTGCACGCGTCATACGATATTTAATATTATTATTCTAAGGTTTTTTTTAAATATCAAATAGTCACACGCGTCATACGATATTTAATATAAAACTTTGAAAATAAAATTTTGGGATATTATATTTTCTAATAATGTTAAATGTCAAATGGTCACACGCGTCATGCGATATTTAATATTATTATTCCAAATGTTTCTTAAAATCAAATGGCCGCACACGTCACACGATATTTAATATAAAACTTTGGAAATAAAATTTTGGGATATTATATTTTCTAATGATGTTAGATATTGTCGCAACCGGGGTCACGACGGGGACGGCGAAAAAAATATTTTAAATTTCGTAGAGTCGCCACTATAGTTTATTACGGAAAACTACAGAAAAACCAAAAATCTGATCTTCGAACCAAA
>Ga0099824_1002571_pt1 | contig 26574 bp, 10 predicted proteins | sample SiratrowhiteBW_FD_76837 | JGI IMG/M metagenome (GOLD analysis project Ga0099824, IMG submission 76837) | Root nodule microbial communities of legume samples collected from California, USA - Siratro white BW | ecosystem: Host-associated > Plants > Roots > Nodule | place: USA: California...
AAAAAAAAAAAAAAAAAAAAAAAAATATATAAAAAAAAAAATTATAAACTATTTTTTATTAAAAAAAAAGAAAAAAAAACACCAAAAAATTTTTTTTTTTTTTTTTTTGACTTCACAAACTGTTAATCAAACTCAAGAAACCTAACTATCCTCGTATTGATTAAAGGAGGAAAATTAATATATTCATTTCAGAATCAACAGACTACCCAAGAAGATTATTCAAAAATTAGAAGCATAAGCTGGATGACAGCTAGACTCTAGAGTGACACCATTATGCATTGATCAAGAAAATATATAAGATTTTAAAAAAAATGGCAAATATTGAGAGAACTCGACTCTGTAGTAGTGATTCTGTAGATATACTTGTTTGGATGCCGCAAGAGAACATAATACATAGGGTCCTGTGAAGATTCTTGAGATGACAGCTTCAAAAATTGCACGACAATGTAGGCAGATGTTGTGATGCTGAAACAATTGAAAAACATACCAAAAAGATGGTGAAATAAATTAGCACTTCTGAGATTCTTTTGAATGACCAAAAACAAGAAAAGAAACAACTCCGAAGCTAATAATCAATCTGAGCTTTTACACAGATGAAAGGAACCCTTACATTTTATTCGTGATATGAAATCAGAGTATTGTTGCCAGTTTTCTCCATATGTGTAACAAATGATAGGAAAACATAAACAAAATTGAATCTAGTAGACTATTCTTCAGTCTTCAAAAAAAATTTGAGAAACATGAAAAGATAACTACAATGTGACTTACTAGCAGCATAACACAAATAACCAAGATTAACTAATCTTTACATGAGTCATGAGAAAAAAGTTATGATGCATTACATAAATTCATTTCAAAGATGAAGAAATTAGCATCATCCATCAGATCCTTGAACCACTTGTTCCACACACAATTATATAGCACTGAGAGTTATATTTAAACCAAAAGTAAGGAAACATGACATCTAATTGGATTTTTATTTTGAATGACAATTATATCTGAACAAGGTAATTGAATTTGGAAAAAGTACAGAAAAAGTAGAGATCTTGTTGATAAGTTTTTGCCCATAGCTCCGATAATATGTTCTACATATTAATACTAGCCTCGGTAAAGCAATATTACATATTATTATTCAATTAAAATAACATCAAACAACGACAGAAAATGATACCTTCCAAGGCAGACAAGCAAAACAATCCACAGAATTGAGCTAATCAAGTTTGATTCCTTGTAAGCAACCCAGATCTGATGTGAAAGACAATGCAAATCAGAGCTTATGAAACTTCGCTCGAGAAGTGATTTTAACATAATATCAATTAGGCAAAGTTCTTTTAAGCATTACCCATGTACTAGAGTGATTTTAAGTCCATATTTGGTTCAGCTTATTTTTGAGAAACAATCACAGACTTTTTTGTTAGCTTTATGAGACATTCTGAAAAGTAAGGGGTCATTTCTCCAAAAAAAACACCCAACAACAAATGCACATAATTTGAAAATTGAGAGTTAGTTGTTTTAAAGATAAGTAACATAATATATAAAAAACAAGTAGGAAATACATTATACATGTCTCCCCAACTTGACTTGAATTCCGATGAAAAATTACAAAGGCACATAGCACAAGTGATGAGTTTCCAGTAGAAACCGCACTGAACTTTTCAGAGGAAGTTTACAATTGAAATTTTGCATTAGTACAATTAAAACCAGACATGAAGTGTCAACTTTATTTCTCACTCCAAGACACGACACAAGATCAGTCTACTCACAAATCCAATGCAGCACATATATTTTAAATTAGAATTTAATAACTTTTCTTTGCAAAAGTTTATCATTAATCAAATCCCTTTCTCTATCTAAAACTGATATTGGTATCTAAGCGTCACTAAATATCTTTGTTTATTCTGTCATTGCAGTTATCACTTAAAATAATATATAGATTCCTCACGGTGTAAAATATCGCAGTTTCAATTAAAATTATAAACGTAATACTTAAAATACTGAATTTAAAATTAAAATTATCGAAGTCTATATAAAATACTGAAGCAATTAACGAAGTCAAGTAGTTTGTTGACTTACACCCAAAGCTACAACGTTGATATAGAAATCAATCAAAGTTGCTGCCATCCACCTGAACCAAATAAAATTTGGGAAAACTTTGTTTATTCCGAGAGAAAGCAGTGAACTAAAATACAGAAAATAAGTACCGATTGGATCAACTTTCCCAGCGCCAATCACGAGAAAAATTAAAATTAAACAAACTTCGTCTAACTTTAAAAAATTAAAATACATAAACTGATTTTAATTTTTAAAAACAAATTTATGTTTTCGTGGATCGTTGTATTACGATACTGAAGAAACAAGAGTGTTAGTTAATTCAGCAAAGAAATGAGATTAACTAAAATTCCGTGTAAACATGTGTTGATGGCGTAATTGAGATTGGATAGAGAGAGGTTACGGTGTGAGGAGTTCTTTACGAAACGGAAGACCATCGGTGAAGAGAGTGTAAAGAAGGGTAGCAAGCATGAGAAGTCCCACAACAGTGAAGAGAGTTCTCAAAGCGGTTGCCACTGAAATTTTCGCCATCGAGATTGAGAGAGAAAAGCAACTGCAAATAGCAGTGAAGAAAATTAAGAACAAAGACGAAATCTGTGGTTTATATGTGACCACAAACACAATACCTTATAAAGTAAGTTATATCAGTTGAATTTGACTCCTGGATTAAGGTGGATAAGGTATACTATTGTAAATTGATGAATATTTTAAATTCTCAAAATATAATATAGTGAATAGAGAAGTGTAATGAAAATTTGTGTTGTTGTTAATATTAAAATAAGTCTGAAAATCTGAAGAAAAGGATACAAAAAATTATACAATTTATGTAAGAAATTCAGGTGATTTAGTTTTTTTTTTCTTTTGAGAAAAAAAGAGTATAAAATAAATAAATAAATATTTAAGCGATTTATGTTAAAGGTGAAAAATAGTATGTTCCATCCTTTAATTCAACTAGCTCATTTATGTTTTAGCGTAATAAGTTTTCTTTTAGCACATCTACAACGATTTTATGAGTTTGAAATTCATCAAATCTAGTCGATTAAATAATATATAATATATAATAAAAATAATAGTTATTATAATGAATAATTATTTTAATTTCTGATTTTCTAATTCTGCATCAGTAATTATAGAAAATGTCGAAACAATAGGGTTTGATTCAACAAGTGAAACCATTTTTTTCCTGATTTTTAATTTTATTTATTTTTTTATTACTTAACTCTATATGAATTACATGGGTTGGATTGTGGATAAGAATAAATTCAACATTAATTGGACTTACACCCTTAATTTATTGGTTGAAATCAATCTCATTTTTGTTGTTCATTTTTCATTACCTCCTTATAAGGAGCTTTTTCTTTGCAATTAGTATTGTTAATTTGTAGTGTGTGTTCACTTTCCTTTACCTTGAAAATATTCATTCAATAAAGTGAGAATATATTATCTATAATAATTTATAAAGGAAATTCATTTTTTTAATACAATTTACTTTTCAATCTATCGGTTTATTCATTCTCTCCCGTTTTATCTTTTTTTTTTCAAATAACTGTTAAAGTTATAACCTCAAACTCTTTAACTCTCAAGTTCTTTTCTCTCTCATACCTTTTTTTTTTTAATAACTAATGGTTTCAAACTCCTTTAATCTTAAATTTTAATCAAAGTGACCTAAAAATAAATTGCCTGGATAAATATACATTAAAAGAATATGAATTTAGCAATCTTTTAACCAACCCAACCAAATTTAAAAAATATATTTGATGCAAAAGGCCTCCCAATATTATTTTCATCTTGGAAGGATAAATCATGAACTGTGATTTAAACTCCATTGACAAGAGTACACATAATAATCCTCGCGAAAGTATGCTTCAAGTGTCTACTTCTCAGGAAAACACGCTATCTTATTCCATTAAACCACTTTCTCACCACCCAATTTTGTTATATGTATCTCATGTTCTAGTTTGTTAGCAAGGCAATTTACTATTCTCTTATCCCTCTAGAACTATTAAGTGTTGTTGGCATCCAGCATTGTTGTTACAAGTGAATCTTTAGTCATGATCTAAACAAAAATTTTAAAATTGCAGTGACTCTCTATCGTCTTTAATTTTCCATTTGATGCATATTCTAGACCAGATACGTTGCTGAGTGTTATTGTTTTTAATCTGATATTTTGTTTCTTTTTCCAAATACTGACTCCAAACGTTAAAATCTTCAAATAATAACTTACAAACTCATCTGCCACCATTGGGCCGCTGTGGTGTTCCTCTCAGTTCCTCCCACCAAAAATCACCTGTGTCTGCCATGTTCAAAACCCATGTTCGACCTTCCGAACAAAGCAAATTCTAAGCGTAATGGCAAGGATGAAGACTAAATAAAGCATGACAATAACAAACATCGTATACTCCTAACACAGGCTTGTTTTGCAAAGGAAACAAAAGCTACATCAGTGTGACGCATCACAGAGATTAAGTAGCATTCAAACAGAATATAAACTTTAGAAGGTCCATGGCACATCTCAATTTGACAATCAACGGGAAAGAAAGTTCAAAAATTATTTAAACATTCCATGGTTCATGCCGCATCACGCAGGCTGTAGTTTATCAATTGAACATGCTTTACCTGCAAGTGCAACATTCTGAAGCTCGTCCTTCCTAAAACAGGACTACAATAAATGGTACAATTTATCAAAATGGCAACCTCAAGGTACACAGTTTACTCTCACAATCAAAGCATACAGTATGTATGCACTGAATGACCAAAAAGAATTTGAACTACAGAAACAAGGGGACTTCAGAAAATTATTCAGTATGTCCGTATCAGCATGCACATCCACTCCTCTGTTCATTTTCTGGAACTGCCGCCTCAGGAATTCCTTGAAAATATCTGCATTTGAAATTGAAACAAAAGAGTTCAAAAGTCAGTTAAGCATCTATCTGCCAATAAATCAACCTGGAAATAAGAAAATGCCAAACAGAATAAGGCATGAGACTCTAAAGAAGGAATAAATAATAAACTTCATATCATATTCAGAAATAACCAATGAAGCCGATGTAGTAAATAAAATCTGTTTTTGTTAGCATTAAACTCAACAATCATCAGTTTCTTAAGGAGTATAAGTCTTTGTTCAAAAGAAATCTGGATGGTTTATAATTACTACCTTTAATTTTGTGTGCTGTGTTTTTAATATTAATTATAACATAGCTGTTATGGATAGAGAGAAAGATGAACTTGAAGAGTCTATTCTGAGATTATTATAATAAAAAAAAATAAGAGTAGCTTTAGAACAAAAGTTTATTATGCTATCTACAGCTTTATACATATTTTATATATTTTATGGAGTTGTCATGAATCAATTGTTGAGAAGATTGTTGGTATATTAACTTAGAAGGAAGGGTGGAACATCTTGGAAAGAGTATTTTTTAGAAGATTGTTGGTATATTAACTTAGAAAGAAGGGTGGAACATCTTGGAAAGAGTGTTCAAGGGTGTCAACTGATGCAATCAATTTTTGAGAAGATTGTTGGTACATTAACTTAGATGGAAGGGTGGAACATCTTGGAAAAAGTGTTTAAGGGTGTCAACTTGAGAAGATTGTTGGTACATTAACTTAGAAGGAAGGGTGGAACATCTTGGAAAAAGTGTTTAAGGGTGTCAACTGATGCGCCTTCAGACTCTACTAGGTGAGTTAGAGGCCATGAAGATGTAGGATTCATAAGAGACTCTACTAGGTGAGTTAGAGGCCATGAAAATGTAGGATTCAGAAGATGTATCTAGTTACATTAGTCATGTGTAACAGTAGCCAATTAACTCAAGCACAATAGAGAAACCCTCCCTCAAGGTGATGTATGTGCAACACAACTCAAAACGAGACATAGAGGTCATGGTTACTGTCGTAGCAAAGATCATGGTAATCGAAACAACAATAAAGAGAGAGGACAAACAAACCAGCAAGGCATGGACAAGGTCATGGAAGAGGTGATCATTCTAATTGTCCAAATGTTGAATGTTATAATTGTAGAAAATATGGACATAACTTAAAATATTGCTATGCCAAGAAGAAAGTGGAAGAAAATGAAAATTTAGTTAAGGAAGAAGAAACAAAAAATGAAGGAGGGATCCTCGTTATGGCCAATATAGTGTGGTATCCAAATATTGGTGCTAGCAATCATATATGGGGGCATAAACATCTCTTTCTATATGGGAGCATAAACATTTCTTTCTTGATATACAAGAGATAGAAGATAAACATATCTTTCGGATACTCAACAAGGTTCCAACCAATCAAAGGCAGAGGAAAATATGGTTCTTAAAACGTCCAAACCATTAGAAACCCATATGGTAGAGATGGAAGCCACAAAGAATAAAGAAAGATGAAATTTTCAATCCTCTAGTTGGTGATTTTAAGTGGTGTGATTATTTCAGTGAATTTGAATCTGTGACCATAAAAGCAAAGCCAACTAAGAAAGCTATTGGTAACACATACAGTGGTAGGTCTATATGCACCTTATTTGTCTTCAAGCCTTCATGAATCTGGATGGTCAATCATTATTACCTTTAATTCTATGTTTTTAAGGTTAATTATAATGTTAATTATAGCATAGTTGTTATGGATAAAAAGATGAATTTGAAGAGTCTATTCTGAGATTAAGTATTCTACTCCATATTATAATAAAAATAAAAGCATAGATATATCCTTCAAACAAAATTTTTATTATGCTATATTTTTTCTCTCTTTAAGAAGAAAATAAAATATCCTTTATCTTCTGTTATCAGTTTTATGATATCAAAAAAAATGCACAAAAAAGTGAATGGTGATATCTATCAGTATACGGGAAGCTTTCTCACCACAACTACCATCCCATTCCAACCTTGTAGTTTGGGAAATGGACTAACATTACAAAGCTTCCTTTCCATTATCACTCCAACACAGAAACACACACTCTTCAAAATTTTCCTGGAATCCGTAAAAAAACTATATATGATTTGAGGTAAATTGAGTTGGAAATCCAATTCCATGTTTGGAACTCATTATAAATGGAATATATTTACTATAATGTTGTAGCTTTAAAGTTTCATATTTATAATATAATCTCACAATGAATAATTAAAACTATCCACACTTCCTCTTTAATAATACAGTAAGGTATCAACTTGTGTTAATATTTATATACTCAACCTCCTTGGCTAACAGTAGTTGGCACTTCACATATATATAGATACATGTTTTTTTTCTCATAGTTCAAAATTATGAATATCACACTAAACTAAAGGCAGCCGTTTTCGTTTATAAAAACAGAAAAGCTAAATACACAGACAGGATGTGTAATATTGAGGAGCAAACTCCAACTAGCTCCTCTCCCTTTGTTTTATATGATTTTCATTTCACACAGACAAAAAAAAAGAATATATAGCAGTGACAAGAACTCACAATCTATATTAGAGAAAATATTACTATAAGAATAAAGATAAAAACAGCACGTCATGCCCAAACATACATAACAGCTAATAAGAATACGTTTTTTTTTTTAACTTAATAAGCTATCAGCCGCATGAATGTAAGTGCCAGTATATAAATTCGTATTTTTAACCAAACAAAGAAATCGTGGAGCAGGAAAACGTTTGAATACTCTCTACTAGACATTATAACTCCATAGACGACCAGATAATTAGGACAATCAGTGCCAGTATATAAATTCGTATTTTTAACCAAACAAAGAAATCATGGAGCAGGAAAACGTTTGAATACTCTCTACTAGACATTATAACTCCATAGACGACCAGATAATTTGGACAATCTATTAATCACAGCATCAATAAAGCTGTTTGCTTCAATAACTGAACATCAAACTCAATTTTATTTAGTAAATGGAACATCAAACTTCCTTGAAGTATTAATTGAATTGAACATTATTGACATTGGAAGTTTAAAGAAAAAAGAATCTTGATTGAAATGAGTATCATTTCCATAGCAACGAGATAATTTCTTACTTAAGTATTGTTAGCATGTTCAAAAGGAACCAGTCATGATAGCTTAATATCACATATGCACATAAATGGGTAACATGTCAAGTGATAGCAATATCTTGTCAAGAAAAGTGAAAGGGATCAAATATTGACCCTTGGACATTATATGAACTGTTAAAATTATAAACTTAGAACTTAAAGGTCAAATGATCACATGAAAAAGTTGCATGACTTTAACTTCCGATCTTAACTATACATGCTCTATTCTCTTTTCCTAAAAATAATTTGGCATAGATGACCATGGAGATATAAATGGTGACCTGATTAGCTGAAATAAAAATAGAGCCACCAAGAAAATTTGGCTCTAATAAATGAACAACAAACAAGTATTGCATTTATACATCTTCAAAGTGGAACATCAAACTATCATAAGCACAACATAACCGAACATTTACTTTATTTGTTTCAGAATCTTCATAGTATTGACATTTGACAATAGGTTTTAGGTTGCTTCTGCTTTAGATGAATCCTACCATTTTGTTCATTGTGTTTAATATCTTGAACACCTTCACAGTCAACTTTTTGCAATAAGAGTATTCCTCACAATTACTTTCTCTCTAGACACATTGATTTGAAAGAGAATTTACTGAAGATCATTAGATTTTTTTTCACAATAGCTATCATTCCATAACTGGGTTTCATGCCTTGAAAGTAGTAATATCAATGAGATCAATGCCACAATGAATATTTTGAATCTGTTCATCCACCTTTGTTTTTTCAACCTCACCTCTTCTTCCACACTACAAAAATTTTGAAGTGGTATATTATAATTTTTCATAGCTTTCGCTAGAGATGGCAAAAACAAGATGGACCCAACAAGTCAACTCACTTAATGCAGCTTTTCTAACTAGGATTTGGAGGAAGGTGAAAACTCGTAACTTGGAACACAAGATCCTATGATCTGACCTAAAATGCAAAATTACACTTATATAAAATACATATGAATAAAAAACAACAAAAATTGAGAGAATAACCTCTAAATCACAATATTTAAAACAATTTTAAATTCAAAATTTGTAATCATAATCATAATATTCAAATAGTATAATCATAATGTCATAATGTTCGAACAGTATAATCATAATGTCAGGTTAACTTATGTGGGTGACTCATTCGTGGAGATCTTCAGTGTTTCTCCCCCTTTGGTTTCCCAACAGAAAGGCAATTCAAGTTGATCTGATAGCTTAAGATGTAACTATATAGTAGTTGCATGAACAAGATGGAGCTACTGGTTCAAAAATTGAGAGTGCAAAAAACAAAATGGGAAAAGGTCAAAAACATGGAATATTTATATTCTTTACTTCCACTAGTTTAAATACTACTACTTCGATATAAAATTTTCAATTTAAAAAAAAAAAAAAAAAAAAAAAAAAAAAAAAAAAAAAAAAAATTAAAAAAAAAAAATTTAAAATAAAAAAAAAAAAAAAAAGAAAAATGACACAAGAAGAAATGTCATCTTCATTAGCAAATTCTCTAACAAAGAATCTGCAGCTAGAAAAGAATATCAAAGAGAACTAGTAATAAAAAAGATTATCAAGGGAAAGGCTTCTATTGCTTATGCCAACAAAGGAGGATTTTGGACATCGCAGAAGCCATCCACAACAGTAGCAACTCAGAACATGTCATCAACATGGAAGTTATTGTGAAAAAACTGAAATTCTAAAAGAGAAAGGCTTAGATGGAGATATTCTATCCCATGATCTAGGTTTTCATGTGGCTATCAATTTCTCGTGAGATCATTTATTGCCTTTAATGAACACAATCTTTTTAAGAAAATGGATGAGTTTAGATAATGCCTGCATCAATGCCAAAAGCACATCTAAGATGAGCAATTGGCATTGACTTGTATAGATACAACCACTAATGTTTGGAAGAAGGGAGCAGGTTTGGGAATTTCTTTATAAGAAGCAGATCCTGACTCCATAAGATGGAGCTCAAAACGGAATCAAAATTTTCAAATTAAAGCGTTTCCGAAATGCCAGCGGAACTAGCGCTCTTAAGTGCCTTTGACGATAGTTTGGAAATTACCTCAACATCTTCTTCCATATGCAAAGCAGCTAAGTTAAATAACTTGACAGAACATTATGCTCCAAATTAATTATTCTTTTACATAATATTCAGAGACAGTAATAAAATTTACATTCAATAAAAAACTTAGGCAAAAAACAGAAATATGTGCCATGAGATGCATATCAGTGAACCATCTTCTATTTCTATCACGTCATCAACATTCTAGATTCGCCTTAATGCATACGGATTGTATATTAAATCTTAGGTAAATAGGTGGTTCAATACAACAAATATTGAAATATTTCATTTTTAGTGCAATAAAAAAAAAAAAAAAAACTATCTTGGTACAAAAACTTTAATTCAGTCAGTTTTGTTTAAAGTTCATCAATGACCGAGATAACTCGGTATGTGTTTGATCTTTAATAATTGTCTCGTGTATTTATTTGAGGAAAACTACATTAATATGCAGAGTCAAAATTGTGAATTTAGAATACCTGCAAGTAGAGTTGGAATAATTGCAAGGTTAATACCCGTGACAATTTTTAAAGACCAAACACATGTTCAATTACCTCAACCATTAAGGAAGTTTAAACAAAACTAACAGCATTAAAATTTTTGTAATAAGATTTATTTTTCCCTTATACGTACTAAAAACAAAATATGTCAATATTGTTGTAGTGAACCGACTATTTATCCTTAAATCTTAAATTGCAAGTAGTACTAGCATCATAGACTATAGATGTACATGTTTGGTTCAATTGTATATTAGTACAACTTATATTCATGTATATCTGCACACCAGTCCGAAGTGAAACTTACATGTCTTGTTCGTGCTCATTGGCTAGAGCAGCCTTGGCAATACACAGAAATGCAGCATCAACATTGAAATCCTCTTTTGCAGATGTTTCAAAGTAGGGAATATTTCCTTTTGAGGCACACCAATCCTTCGCTTTCTTCTCAGAAACCTGCACGTAAGATAAATAAACACTTCACATCACAGAGATAAAGTGAGAAAATTTCAAAGTGCAATAATAGTTGCCTACCACTCGACTATTCCCGCCATCAATATCAATCTTGTTTCCAAGCAAAATAAATGGAAATGTCCTTGGATCTGGAGGGTTTGCCTGCATCACAAAATACAACGAGAACATAAATCCGAACACAGAGCTTATCCAGCAATTCCAACATTGGTAGGTCATACACTAGAGTTAAACAATTTGTGAATATTGTGAGCACACACTAGCTAATAGATGCATTTGTCTCTGTTGTGAGCACACAACCATACACTAGCTAATAGTCAAAGCAGCAAGAGATAAAGCATTTTGAAAAGGACAAGAATTACCTGTTTGAGAAACTCCTCATGCCAGTTGTCAAGGGTATCAAACGACTTCATCACATTAACATCATACGCAAGAACACAGCAATCCGCGCCTCTATAAAAAGCAACCCCGAGGCTTTGGAATCTCTCTTGCCCAGCAGTATCCCATATCTATCAATCAGACACACAAAATAAACACATTGGAACACAACACAATTTTCGCAACAACCCTAAAACAGAAAAATTCAAAAGAACACTGAAATACCGTTGGAATAGGAAACGAAACCCACTTGTAGAGTGACAAGTCTGTCGTCAATCTGAAGCTCTTTAGTGACAAAATCAGCTCCAATGGTAGCCTTGTATTGCTGACTAAACTTCTTGTGCACGTATCTACACAATTAGTTAAGGTCCACACAGAGCTAAATTCCAAAGAATAAAAAAGGACGTATAGAATTACCAATAACTATAAAAATATCATCAAAATAACCAAAAACACAAATCTGATAAACTTTATACAGATGCGCTGGCTATGATTACAGTTACAATTATAATAAATCATTGTAAACCAAAAAGAATCCGAAAAGCGGGCAAGAAACAGCGACGCGCGGCGCGTGAGGATACTGATTCATCAACGAGGTCTTTCCCACCCTGGCAATGGCAAGAAACGAATCAGATAATGCGTTTTCAAAAGCGGCGTTGCCGGAAAAACACAAAAGAACGTACCCGCTATCGCCAAGAACAATGACCTTGAGCAAAGTTCGCCTGCGCAACGACATAGCTGCTTACGGTGGGGGCGCAACGCGCTCGGTTTGTTCCTTCCTTCGCTTTTTTATTGAGGGATTTGATTTCGAGGTCAACTACGAGCACAAAAGGGGAAAAAGAACGCCATTTCCGATCGCTTTCTGCACTCTTCTTGTACTAAACAGATTTCACCAAAAACAAAAAAGGAAAAGTAATTTTCCGTTTTAATAAATATATTTTATGGACTAAAAAAAAATAACCGAACGAGAGATTCTTACAGGTTGGTTATGTGGATGCTTGTAATGTAACTAATTTTGAAACTTTTTTCTTTATGGAAAGTAAATAGATGCGTGTCTTAGATTAAATTAAATAGAATAAAAGATAAATAAGTTAAGACATAATTACGTAATTCAAGTAATTGCAAGAAAGGTGTTGCGAGATAAAGTTAGGAAGCGTGCATGAATGATGCCACATTGTGGGTGATCTATCAGATCCAATAATATCGCTGCGAGTTGTTTGGAAGAGAAAAGAAGAAAAGGTGTCAAAATACGATACACCTAGAAGATTCCATCGTAATTATTTACGTCAAAATTGAAAGGGACTATTCAATAAAAAGATTAACCAATTCAGTACTCCATTTATTAAAATTACAAAAACGACTTCTCGTTGAATTGATATATCAGTACAAGAGAATATCAAAATCCAGTTAAAAGTGGGTTCATAAATTTTTTAATTTTTAAATATTATTTTTTCTTTAAATTTATTTTTTTATTTTATGTTTAATAAATTTAATTTCATCGTTTAAGTAATAATGAGTTTAATGACTTTTTTTCTATTTCATAGTTTGTTTATTTCTACCTAGTTTCACACAACTAATGAGTTAAAAGAAAAATTTAAGAGTGAGTAATATTTTATTTGAGTTTATCTATTAACAATTAATAAGATATTTGAGCGTTAGTAAAATACTTAATTGATATGAGCAGTCATTTAAATAATAATATATTATACATGGGACGGTATGATAATTGCTTAGTAATTATGAATATTAACTAAATAACTTAGAGATAGTATAATTTATATGTGTGCAGTGTGTATATATAAGATTTAAACTAGTGATAAATTGTATAAAAAATTTTGTACACCTAAATATTTATATGATGTACGATGTTCCATTATTTTTATGGTTAATTCTACAATTTGATATCAGATATATACTTTCGTTTGTATCAGATATTAATCTCCAGCCATACATGTTTAACTGTGTGTGGAAATAATAGCAAATTGAGTTCATAGAAGGGTGATATAAAAGTGAAATACATTCAAATATTTAAAATTGTTCCTATAAAAATGGTATATTGTGTCTTGTTTAAAATAATTTACCATTGTAAATTAAAATTGAAAATTTGAAAATAGTCTAGTTTGGTTTTGAAATTGTGTTGGTTTTAAATGGGTCAAAATATTAATAAGTTGAAAGTGTTAATAAGTTTAATGAATTTGTATTTTATTTGCTTTAATGTAATAAATAGTTTTTATTTAGTTTAATTCTTTTTAAGTGTTAAATAACTTTTTATGTTAGTATTAATTTGGTATAAAACAAAAATGAGTTTTATTAGTAATTTGAGTTGAATGAGAATTTTCATTTGTTTTCTCCATTTCTGTTTCAGTGTAAGTTTTTAATAGATCTGTCAGCATTTGACTTTAAAATGATAATTAAAATTTTTATGTCTTACAGGTCTGGAGATGAAATTGGTGAATTTAACTCATGCAACTTGGTGCCAAAATACTTTAACCCATTTAGTGATAATTGGCCTGCTATAAGCTTATATATATATATAATCTTATTCAAGTAAGATGATAAGAAGACTTTTATGGTTAAAGCTTTTCTCACAAAAGATAAATTATTCTTCAATTAATGGATTCTAATGTTCATTGATAGCTTATTATTCATGTCACACCTAAGGACAAAGAGTAATCTTTGTTTTTTTGGAAAAATATTATTAAAGTGACACTTGGTTTAAACAATATTTTCCTATTTCATGTTGCATGTTTTAAGTTACCCAATCATTGTATAATCATAATAAAATGTTGTTTTCATTATATGTAGTGTTTATTTCAATTTATGTTGTTTGTATGGTTTACTGAATTATTAGGATAAACATTAGGTTGGAATGTAATAAACTAAAATATAAAAACATTTTAGTTCATAAAAAAATTATTTCAATGACAATTTTCAAATAATATGTATAATATGAATTAGTAGTGTGGCCAGACATCATGAATTGAGATATTTTTATAATTAAAAATTGGAATTCACTATTTTACCTTTCAAAAATGTTACATGTGGTATTCATATCACTTTTGTTTATCTATTTGACATTATTGGTTAATGTAATCTAGAAAATTATTTTTGTTATACAATTTTAAAAAAAAAAAATCAATTTCTGATTAAAGGTAAGGTGAGTTCCATTTCTTTTATTCAAATTCAATTGCCTACCTTAATAAATTTTGAAATGTGAAAATTTGAGTTTAAAATTCTGATTGAAATTTGAATGGTTACTCATTATTTGGAAGGTAAGGGTGAGTTTCAAATTTTTTTATTTAAATCCAATGGACTATCTTAATAAATGTTGGGAGGTGAAAGTTAGGTTTCAATTTCTTTGATTGTTATACAAATTTAATTTTTTTTTTGTGCAAGCACTTTAACATATAATTCTCAATTAATATTTATTTAATGACTTACAATAATTGTATTAATATATTCATATTCATTTCAGACTGTTTACAAATAATTATGTGATTGCATATATAAGATAAGAAAAAAAAACTACTGAACTTCTAATCTTATATGTTTGATTTATCAAATGGATTTCTCAATGCCCATGAATACCCTAATATCTTCTCAAGTTAATTTGTCACATTTAGGTGAGCATTATTATATTTTTTTCTACTTTATTATTTTAAAAAAATATCATATTTTCTTACAATTTTTTTCATTTTTCATATTATGTAGATATTTGTTCTAAATTCAAATTAAACAATATTTCAGGTTGTTGATGTAAAACCATTGTTCAACTAACAAATGTTAATTGAATCAATTTCATGATTAAGATGTAAAAATGACATTCATAATATATATATATATATATATATATATATATATATATATATTAAATTTGTAATTTTTTAATTACTATACTTTTTCTTTTCTTTTCAAATAGTGTTTCAGTCTTAACTCTACATGATCAAACTCAATTCTAAAGTTTATTATGATATTTTAATTTTTTATTTATAAAATTGTTTAATTAATTGTAACACATACAATAAATAACACTTTTAATTGATGGATCTGTAGAACGTGGTATTAACTGTCATGTTCAAATGTGTTAGGATGAATAAGTTTTTGGATGTGATGTATGAAAGGAAAAGTTAAACTTCCTCTTAAAATAAACCTTTCCTATTTCTAACATTGATAAATGAAGAAGATAATAGAAATTTAAATTTATGATATAATCATAATATCATAAGATGCAATAATATCTTTGCTTTTATTTTAATCAATAAAAGTTCAAAACTCAATCAATAAAAGAAATAATTACCCATTTATATGGAGTGACATAGATTTATCTCAATATATATGCCATTTTATATATATATATGTCTCCTTTATCTATTTTAGATTAAACTATAAGATTAATATTGGTTCAAGATTAAAAAAAAATATTGATAAAGATTAATAGCTTGATTCAAGATTTGAAAAAATTCAAATTGTAATTTAATATTGCTTCTTATACGTTGTAATCACAGTAGAATTCAATCATTATTAACATATATTATTTTTCAATTGGATTAAGTCAAATCCAAATTGACTAAAAGTTTGTTTCTTAATAAGTTGACTTTTGTTGCAATTGAAAATGCCTTATATATTCAATAACTCCTTATTTTCGATTAGTTTTCCAACATACATGAATTTATCCTGACAATTGTTCTTCTTTATTTTTCAATGCAACATCAGATCTTAACTGCTTAACTGGACTCAATAACAACAATCAAATCAAATTAAACTAAATAAAAATCAAAACCTGTAAATTTGGATTGAATAAAAATTAGATGAGAAATCAATAAATGAAGTTATTATATATTTTAAAATTAAATTATTTAAATCAGGGAGATAAAATAAAGTATAAAAAGGAAATGTTTTAAAAATATTCTACTGGTTTAATTGTTTTAATAGTGATATAAGTTGAAAAATAATAAAAGTTAAAAACATATAGGAAAATGAAAAGTAATGTTATAAAATTACTAGCTGAAGTTGCTAAAATTTAAAAAAAAATGAAAACGATAAATGTTAAAAAAAACAATGTTTATGACAAATAAAATGTCAAGAAAAGTTTAAAAATATATGAAAATATATTTAAAATTAAAAGTGTGAAAACATAATACAGAAAAACATATTTTTTTTAAAAAAATATAGAAATTTAAAAGTATTTTTCTTTTAAAAAATGCTGAAATTTATATAATAATAAATTAATATTTAAATTAAAAAAACGATAAAAATCTTTAAAATGTTTTAAAAACATGAAAATGTAAAAGAAGTATATTGTTAAAGTACAGTAAGTTGAAAATACAAAAAAAAATCAACAAAATTATTATATTTAACTAACAATATTAAACTTTCTAAAAACAATGCTTATGAACACAATTCGACAAAGTTGAGAAATATAAAAAGCTTAAAAGCACACTAATGGTTAATTTTATTGTGAAAGAAAAGTTAACCAAGTTATCTTAAATTTATAGAATATTAGATGAAGTTGTCATAAATTAGACCTCACAATGTTCCAAAAATTAAAATGACAAATAAGTATTTTGATAGTTTCTAGTTCTTCAATCAAGATGTTTCTAAGTTTACAAAATTTATCAAAGCAAAGAATTATAAATTTACAAAAATTATAATTGCACCATGACTTGATTATACTCCATCATTATTCAATTTGATAATGTTCTTATACAAAATTGAATTGAAGATGTATTGTTGATACGATTTGACATATATTGTATGATATGTTGAAATGACCTAATGAGAATATCCAATTACTTTGATTTTTCCAAACCCATATTTATTAGTCAGAAGATTATGTTAAAAGAAAAGAAAAACCTCTTTATTCATTGACAATTAGTGAGTGACACTAAGTGAAGGGTTAGTCACATAAAATATCAATTTTTGTCAGGACTTTAAACCTTTGTACCTTTTTCAAATAAGGTTAATCTTATAAGTGTAGTTCAATTTTTTAAAATTTCATTGAAGTAAGGCGAAATCGGAGAATGAACTCAAAACTAAATAAAACCTAATTACCTTGAATCAAATGGTATGGTAGGTTATTTTCCTAGAAAGGATTAAATTAATTGCATCGTTAATCCACAACAATCCCTCTAATTAATAAGTTAATACGTAACACCAATTTGAGATTTGAAAAACTGCACCGAACTGCTGTATAGTGTTTGTTCGTGTCTTGACCATGGCGACTCAACCGAGCGATGCAGAACTCATAGTCAGCTTGCAAGCCAGGGTCAAGGTATTTCCGTTCAATTTCAGCCAATTTTCCATGTTTTTCTTTCTTAGCCAGTAGAATTATTTTTCGTTTCTGCTATTCGGTCTGCGTTTCTGCAACTATATATCCTAAATTGCTTTTGTTCTTGTTTGTTTGTTTCCGGAAACTGAGATAATCTTGAATAGGAAAACCAGTCACAGTGTTTTGTTAGGTTTAGGTGGTTTTCGCTTGCATTTTATCTTTGACGTGGTTTTTCCTACTGATTTGTGCTTCATCTATTCAGGAACTAGAAACTGAGAATGCAAAGCTGTTAGCTCAACTTTCTGATTGCCACAGTCATGAGGTTAGCTGGTAGACTGTTTCATAGTTTTGTCAGCATTTTTGGTTTTGTTTTATATTTTGGCAATATTGGAGCACAGTTAGCCTGGAAAAGTTAACCATGAAAAACAAAGAGGCAGGGGAGGAAGCTGCATTCTTCAATGAAATTTGTTTGAAACTTTGATGCAGATGGAGGAAAAATTACATGGACCTGACGGGAAAGGCGGGGAATCAAAAGAAGGCAACGGGAAATTTGAAAAGAAGATAGAGAAAACAAAGCCAGGTTCCGTTCTGGATACTTTCTTTAGGGGAGTTCCTGTGGCACCTGTGACATGGGTGACTGAAAGTATTTTTCAATAAATAATGTCATGATAAATTTCTCTCCCTCCTCATTATTTTTTTTTTAGGTCAAAATTATATTGAAATTGAAGTTATAAGCTCCACTTTCTGTTCTGCAGTAGAAACTGTGTACCGTGTTTGATGATCGTCTTAACTTCTTGATTTCATTGTTTTTTTAGGCGAATACCTTGTTTCTGTTCTTCAGTTCCAGTGTTGTTTTATTTTTAAATTGTTTTTGTCCTGTGTATATGTTTCCTTTCTTTGTTGTAGCTTCTATCAGTTTTGTAAAACAGATCTACAAATTTAAATTAGCTTTTACATCATGAAACAGGTTCTGACACAAGGTTTTTGAGTCATCGCAGCAAGAGATATGTAGCTTTAAAAGTCATGTATTTTGGAAAAAGGTATATACTATCACTGTAATATGTGCCTTTGTTTTCTGTCTTAACAATTTGCCTCATAGCTACTGTCTTTCTTATCCAGAGGTTGAGAGTCAAACCTTTCACGGCAGCCTATATCCCCTCCATTTGGAACTGGGAAAGGATTTGTTTTTGTTTTCCATCTTATCAATTTCTGCTGAGATGCAGATCTATATTGAAAAGACCCAGCACATTTCATGTAAATTATTTCTTTAATGCAAACACAAAATAAAATAAATTTAGTATTTTTCAAGTTCATTCCACAATCACTCAATTATAGGTTTCTATCTTTTCCAAGTGCTTATATATATTTAGAGCTTGCTTTGCAGGTGTCGTTTGATAGATACTTAATAATATGAACTTCCGTCGTTGAATTAAAGCTTTTTGTTTTCTTTCTGTTTCTTATCCCTTATCATTTTGATTTTTTGGTTCTTTACACTTTTGGTGTACATTGAATTAAATTCAACATTATAATTAATATCAAGGTCTTCTGACTACCTGTTAAATACAGGTTTTATGGTTTTGCGTCAGAGGCACAAATGCAACCAACTGTTGAGGTTTGTTTTTTCAAAATCACAAGCTAATATTTTTCAATCTGCACAAATTGATCATGAAAACCATGAAGCAGAATTTTCAATGTAATCAAATTATTATTTGTTCTGGATGAAGTATTCTCGTTTGTTAACTGTGGGTATAATTTTTTATAACCATTGCACGATATTGTATGTGAATGCCTCTGTCTATTTATCATTTCTCATTTTTCTTGCAGTCTGAACTTTTTAATGCTTTTGAGAAAACAAGGCTATTGGTTGGGGACAAGAAGGAGTCACAGTATTCAAGATGTGGTAGAACAGATAAAGGGGTTTCCTCGGTTGGACAAGTAAGTTGAGGCAGGAAAGAGTAAAAGAATAGAAAGGAAGTGCTTTCTATTATGATGCATAACTTGATTAAGAAAAGATAATATGACAAGTTGATCTTTTCCATTTTTGTATTAAGATACCCCACTACAACAATCATCGTGCTTCTTAGTAGTAAACTCCTATATGGAAAATGCATTGCTAGAAAAGTCAAGGTACTTTTGTTGGGTGCCACAATAGAGAAAGAGAGGACTAAAGAGGAAATTTTTAAACAAATTAAGACATTATAATTAACATCGGGACTCTTTATCTTTGGGTAAGACCTATGTATGGGGATTTATACTTTGCTGACCCTCAATTGACTTTATTCCCTTACACTCCGTCACCTGCAAGGTTCCATTAGTTCTTGGGACCTTTATTTTTCTTGAAACCTTGATTAAGACCAGTAACTGAAAATTGGAGTTTCTGTTATTGTTGCTATACTCAATTCACTTGTATTCTTTAATGGTAGAAAGAATTTGGAAACTTGATTCTTCTCGGGTGTATATGTGTGGATTATTTATCCAATTTCTCACTTAGTCCCCAAACCATGAGAAATTATCCTTAAATAGCCCCTATGGAAATCTACACTTCCTTGAAAGGTTTTAAGTCTTCAATCTTGACAGAATTTCTCATTAAGATGAATAGTAATACTATATCAGTGATAGGATATTTCAGCTTCATTGACCAGATACGGGTTTATCTATATAAGTAGGTGTCGATGTGCTATTGTGGGTTTGAAATGAAAAAGAAATATTTATGCCTATTGTAGAGATCCCACATCAAATAGAGGTAACTATTATAGTCCTTATAAATCTTAGGTGGTCCTCTCCTTAGTAGTCGCATCGCATGTAGAGATTAGTTAGGTCCAACTAAACCTAAATTGGAGGAAGTTGTTTAAACCCTCTTAATTTGGGGCCTCCTGTTACGTTATGGTTTAGAGCATATGTATTCTTCCTGTCTCTAGGAGACTGTGTTCATCTAACTAAAACAATAAAACCTGAAAATAACGATAAAAGTGTTGCGTAATCCTTAATATTTTATTGTTTAGAAACTGTTGATAGTAAAACAATTACAGGGTTGTTTTGTTGTATGAGAAAGTTGGAAGAAAGGGAGAGGTAGACCAAGAAGGACATTGATTTAGAGGGATCTCATGATAAACAATATCTCTCGAGATTTGGCCTATACCCAAGGTTAATACTGTTGTTTGATCTGTGTAGATGACCTTACCTAATGGGATAACACTTTTGTTGTTGTATTCATTGTATGAGGTCATTGACGTGGGTAGGTTAAATGTCAGTGCCGAATTTCTAATTGTTATATTCCACTACTTTACTTTTGATGACTGCAACTTTATATAATCTGTTAGTTCATTGTTTAATTGGTTCTGATGATGGCGACATCTTGAAGCAGGTGATAGCTCTTTTCCTAAGATCAAACCTCAAGTTATCTGCAATGAACAATGGAAGTTGTGGAGAAGTTTTGGATGAGAAACATGGTTAGTAGAATAACTTTTAAAAAATGAAACTTCTTTCTTCCTCCTGATTTTCATAATTTTTTAGGGGACTTAATCTTGTTTGATTTTCCTTGTTTGTTCACTTTTACATCATAAAGTGAATCTGGTAGAGCATTGACACGTGTTTAATATAAGAGAAGAAAGGAGGGTGAACTCAATGGATGCACCTGCAAGTTTGAGAAGAAAAAAGAATGACAATAGAGGCATGGTAGTGGGGGATTCTGTTAGTTGAGAGAGAAAAGGATAACTCAATGGAGGCATGTGAGTAGTGGGACACGAGATTTGGGTATCTTTTGGGAAGGGGGGTGGGGTGGGTTGACATTTCCCAGAGAAAAGGTTATGGAAAAATTGTATAGGTTATGAGGGTAGACTGCACACCTGTATGACAGTCTTATTTTGATTTTCTTTGCTTCAAATGTTCTATTTCCAGAGGTTTAAATGTGTCAGGAGCCTTTTCTCCCTTTCTATAGAGCTAATACTCAGAATTTTCAGTTTATATCAAAGTCACATTTAATCAATGAAACGAGTTAATGCTTGTGAAATTAGATTTGTAATGCTAAATATGATATTGCCATTAATAATTAATTTCTTAATTTGCCTCCAAAATTTTATATAATAAATTTAGAACTAAAGTTTAAGAGCTGGGTCTAGAACCAAACAATATAAATCTGTATACAATCAAGTTTAGTTTTTGTTTCTGTATTGATGACTGGATTTTATTTCCTGCATTCTCTTTTCTCTCCTATGATTACATTTATAGATAAAAAGTCCGTCTCTTTGAAATTATAATTCTGACACAATTCCTCCTGATTGAGCTTACATAGTAGTCTTCTTTTTTTCTTCCCCAGCAGGAGGAGGTTAATTCAATGGTGCAAGGAAAGTTCAGTTTTTCAAGATATTTGAATCCTTATTTCTTCTTGTTTTAGTTTTAAGGTTTTAGGACCTGACTTTAAGTTGAACAGGTTGTAGAGATCTATGATTGAAGGTCTTCTATCCTACTATTATAAATTGAAAATGTCAAGTCAGAGGCTTCTTAAGTTATTATATGGTAATGTTAGTGACAGCTATCATGCTGAGTACTGACCATTGGCCAACCTTTTTTTATGTAGAAGGGGAAATAGATTATGTTCGGGTGCTAAATCGAGTCCTTCCAAATGACATTCGAATTTTGGGCTGGTGTCCTGCTCCTGTTGATTTCCATGCAAGGTTTATGTGCATTCTTTAAAACTTTGCCTTCAATAGTTATTAGTTATTTATTTTATAACTTTGTTTTGCTGGTTTTGAATTTTTTGAATTATTTTGTTTGTTAAAACTTAAAAGCAATGGATGTATGTTATGTTTTCTGATTAATATATTAAGTGGAATTTAAATTTAGATAAATGTTTTGTTGCTATGTTTTATAATTAAGTTATGAAATAACATTTTATTTAACTAAAATGAAGGTAATAAGTTTGAGTATTGTTACCTACGTAAACCCATAAGGTATGGGAATGGATGCGAAAGTTAATATCCACATGCTTTCGCTGTAAAAAAAGTTGTCCTATTGTTTGGGCAGTTTTATTATAATATTTAGATGGGCTGAACCAAACATGTACAATTTCACTTGTGTTATTCCAGTTGACGTTACAAACCAGCCTAGTGACAACTGAAGATTATTATAGTGATTTGTAAATTGTAACTATAATATTAGTGAGTTAGAATTTCCGTTTTGGAGGGAGGAGGGTTGAACTTTTGAGATTGTGGTGGTTAATATAGTTATTTTCATAAGCCATTGTTTTCAAAAGCTTATGATCTTGTATGGGGCAGCCAGACCAAAAAAACACTTGGAACTCGGCTCATTATAGATTTTTCCTTTGATGGCAAGTGGATTGTGTATTTCGGTTAGATCAGAAATGGAGAATTTGTCATTTCACTACATTGTAAGTTGATGGGGAAGGATTGTGGTGCAAGCTGAATTGTTTTTACTTAATGACACTAACCTTCATATTGTGAAGATCTTGCAATAAATAATTTAACTCTTTACTTAACGAAGCTTCATATCTTGAGTTATTCTATTTCGTTATCATGTTCCATGTTTGCTTTTTCAGGTTCAGTTGCTTAAGCAGGGAGTATAAATATTTCTTTTGGGAAGAAAAATTGAACATTCCGGTAGGAAATCAATTTTGCTATGCAGTTCTATAATGTCTTGAACCTTGTTTTACTTTTCTTTTTTGCTTTTTCGTTTGCAATCATTTCAAAGATTTTAGAAGCATGTGAACTGTAACACTTGTCATTGATTCATGTCCCATTAGGCCATGGAGAGTGCTGGAAACAAACTTGTAGGAGAACATGACTTTAGAAACTTCTGTAAAATGGATGCTGCAAATGTGCACAACTACAGGCGGCACATCACATTGTTTGAGATTTCTCCTACGGATGTGAGGTTAAGATTGGTAGACATTTTTCTTACCCTCATCCTTGTGTTTCTGCGGCTGCATTTTTACCGGCAAGAAATATGTAGGAAACTAACACTTAAAAAAATATGTAAATTGGATGTTGCAAATGTGCACCACTAGTGTTAGCTTAATATTCAATTTATTTTCTGAAGCTAAGGTTAGTGGAAAATTAGCAAAGTTTTGTGCTTGAACTCAATTTTTTCCCCATTTATCTGCAGGTACAATGGTAATCAACTTTGGGTGATTAAAATAAAAGGTAGTGCTTTTCTATGGCATCAGGTTCGCTGCATGGTAGCTGTTCTATTCATGGTTGGCAAAGGTCTTGAATCTCCAAATGTGGGTAGTTGACACCCTCTTATATAAATCATTTTGAAAATTTTAGTTGTTTTTTATTGGTTCTATAGGATTTAAAAGTGTAGATAATTTTGTTTGATTGCCGCAATAATGAATCTTGGTTCTTCTAACATTACTGTAGATGAATGTGGCAATAAAACAAAATCGTGTAATTCTGTTGTGTAAAACTAGACTTAGGATCCGTTTTTTTTCCCCTTTTTAGGTATAGCATTTATTTGTCCAAATCAATATAGAATTCCTTCTCCTCTAATTCTTAGGTCCAAATCAGTACAGAATATCTTCTCCTGATTCTTGGGTCTAAATAAGTGGAGAGTCTTTTCTTCACATTCTTAGGTCCAAATCAGTGCACCAAATCGGACTTGTATCTCTATTTATTTACCCTCATTTTCCATACATGTGAAATTCAATCGCATTTTCAATATGGTATCAAAGATCGATCTGGTCCATCCCTGACCAGAGTGCCAGTCACACCGTAGAAAAACTAGAGTGCCCAAGGGGAGACTGGTCGGCTACATACCAGCTCAACCAAAGGCCTGTTCTCCCTATCACTGTCTTATAGTGTATTTGAACGAGAATTTTTAGAGGGTAATTAAGTTTTATGGTGGATTTAAAATGTTTATAACAAAAAACGTTGTTTGGATAGGGAATCTTAAAAATTGAAATTCTAGGAACTTATGAGAGTGACTTGATTACTTAAAATCAAATTATTTCAAATTTCATCTACAATACTATAATTTAAAATTCTTCATACTCTCTCCTCTCTCAAATCTGTCTTTCCATTTCATATTCTCTCTTTGGTTTGACTTAATTGAGGTGTCGATGGCTTGACGTCATTTTTCAATTGAAGTCTCCAAGTGTCCAATTTTATTTTTTATTCGAAGTTGTTCATTTTTTTTTTCTAATGTGAACTAAGAGACCGTTTTGCCAAACTTGATTAGGATTGTTTGTGACCACTATCAGTTGGGAAAAATTTTCTGCTAACATTAGTAAAAAAGTTGGCAAAAATACCTAACCAAAGACTTCGAAAGAATAACTCTAATCTATGTCAGCCAAAATAATTGTGGCTAATGTGAAGTGGAAATAACCTTATTGGCCATAAGATCGAGTTGGGTTGGGTCCAAACCCATATTCTAAGACTTCCAACAGTGAAGATTTTGTAATATTGTGATATTATTGATTGGAGTACAATTTCAAGTACTTAGAAAAATTGTTACCTTCATTTTCCAAAAATGTTAAGGAATTTTCAATGCGACCATGCATACCCACAAGACTTTCTCAATCTGTAAGTCTTCTCCTCTTTCGTTTGTAGTAACGTGTGGGGTATATCAAGGATCAACATCATTTATTGTCTCTAGATGGTTTATTTCTTCCATTGATGACCACACAAGAGTCTCTTGGGTCTTTTCATGAAGGACAAATAGGAAGCTTGATGAAAATTTGCAATTTTGCATACAATGGTGCAAACACAATTTCACATAAGCACCAAGGTGCTGAGAGTGGATAATGGTCACAAATACTACCATTTCATATTGAACACCTACTTTTAGAAACATGGAATTGTGCATCAGAGTTCACTTGTGGACACGCCACAACTAAATCAGGTGGTGGAAAGCAAACATTGACATGTTTTAGAGGTGACAAGACCACTCTTGATGGCCACAAATGTATCAAAACAATTTTAGGGAGAAGATGTACTTTAATTCCCTTGAAAGTGTTTGGATGTTCAGCCTTTGTCCAGAATCTAAACCTTACCTTAGTAAACTTGATCCCAAATCCACAAATGTATCTTTCTTGGATACTCATCTCACCGAACGGGATACAAGTTGTGCTACTCTCCATCAACTAGAAAATTTTAGCATACAATGGATGTGACATTTTTTGAGCACCGACCTTGTTACTCCAACATTCATATTTAAGGGGAGAAGTTTTGCACAACAGAATCACATGATTTTGTTTGCTACACTTATCTGCAGAAAGTAGACAACAGGATTGATGTTGTGGTATGTGAAGATTGCATGTATTTATTTATACGCGATCACTAAGAATATGGTGTTAATATTATTTTATTTGTTTTAATAATAAAACTTTTGTTGGCTAAATGGAGGCAATGCTCACCAAATGGCAGTGTTCTCTCTTCTCTGGCATATGCAAAAATGTCGTTGTGATAATATAGTTTCTGTTACAGTCGTACATCATATTTGTTTTTGTCATCTTTATGTCTGAATTGAGGTTTTGATAGTCCTCTCAAATATCTTAGAATATTTTCTTCAATTACGTTGCATATTTTACCTTAATGCTCTATTTTATTAGTTTTCCATAATTAATATTATTTTTATATTAACATTAATGTTTTATTAGTTTGTCCAACTAATGAGGGATAAGTTATAGCTAAAATATGGGTGATGGATCTGGATATGGGTTTATAGACAGTGAGTAAAGGTACTGATATTGAAGTATATATGAGTTTGGGTTTTAGTATTATTATAAAACATGGGTATGGAAAAAAAATCTACTCGTTGTTATCCTCAGTTCCTCAATGTTACCTAGTTTCTTTAATATATATATATATATATATATATATATATATATATATATATATATATATATATATAT
>Ga0099824_1002574_pt1 | contig 26566 bp, 18 predicted proteins | sample SiratrowhiteBW_FD_76837 | JGI IMG/M metagenome (GOLD analysis project Ga0099824, IMG submission 76837) | Root nodule microbial communities of legume samples collected from California, USA - Siratro white BW | ecosystem: Host-associated > Plants > Roots > Nodule | place: USA: California...
TAATAACAACACGAGAAAAATGAAACAAAAAAGAAACGAGAAAGAGCAAGATATAAATAGAAAAAAAAGATAGAAAAAATATATATATATATATATATATATATATATATATATATATATATATATATATATATTGAGCGAAAATAAATCATATCATCAAAAAGCAGCTGCAGCTCAAGCAGTTACACATCTGATTTATGCCATTAGTTTGACAATATTTATAACTAATATTATTCAGTGAAACAAAGCATTGTAATGGTTGAGATTGTGAACAGTTTTCTTAAAACTATAGATAATATGAATTTGATAACGAGGAATCCTAAGATATATAAAGCAAAAAAGAATGAGACTGCTAACAATATACCATAACTGGAAATAATCACGCACCACTCGAACACAATTGAGAGACCAATTTGATAACTCCCCACATGGGTGCATCATTCTGCAGGTAATAATTTCCAAGTTACAGTTAGCTACTAAATCATTCCTTCTGGTATGTTCACTTCAACTGAACATAAATTGTTAGAAATATAATAGTATCACTTAAATGCTCTCAGTGAACAACATCAAACACCGATGTAAGTGTAAACAGTAGTCACCTAAAATCAAATCATATATGAACATACATAAATGCGTTAATATATTTTAATATAATTATATTCCTCACAATTGCAGAGGCACTTGTAAAAGTCAAAAATAACAGGATTGTTCTCATACAAAAGGACCAAAGAATCAAAAGATACTGAAGATATTCCTACCATGAGTCCAATCCACTTACCACAAAAACCACATCAAAAGCTTCTCGATAGCAGCTGAGTGAGTTCTCAATGTTGTGGTTCCTACAACAATAATTTTATACAGTAGAGATCTGTATTAATTACAGTTTTTGATACTACCTCAAGAACTAGGGAAAGAAAGATGTATGCTTTTAGATAACGCATGAAGAAGTTAAAAACTCGAGTTCGTGAAGGATATGAGAGGAACATAAAAATATAATTACCATAGCTGGAATACAGCAAGTAGTTGTAATTACAAATTTCCAATTCCCTTCTATTGTGTAAGCATTTCTTTACTTAATGATAAATTATCAAAATAATAAAAAATAAATTAAAGCAGACACACATTTACATACGTGCCAGCAAACAGTAGCATACTCAAGTCAACTAACCGTCTTTCGCCATAAGTTTTTCTAGAAGAGAAAAATGAGAAAGAAAAGTTGGAATGAACTTCTTTATAAGCTTAAGTTATCTAATGCACAAGTTAAATTGTAGAAGTTTTATTATATAACTTCTCTAAATTCTTGCTTTTAACTTGTGTATAAGCTAATTATAGCTCATGCACAAGCTCATTTTATTTTTTCCTTGTTATTTTTTTCTTCTAAAAGTGTTAATGGAGAAGTTTGCTCAAGCCGACCATTAATCACTTCATTGATATCCAATATCTACAAGTTACTAATTAATTTGTGTTCAAAATCAAACTTTGGAAAGGACAGTTTGTTAAATTTTAACATTTTTCTTGTTACAATGTCATATCATGACTGAATTCAGCATCCGTAATAAATCAATTCAAAATTAATGACAGATGACACTCGACAGAATAGAAAACTGCAGAGTCAAAATGCATAACAGAACAACAAGGTGTGACGGTAACAAATTTACTAGCAATACCTAATGTTGAAAATTCACCAAGGAGAATTGCACTACAACTTTGAACTTAAATAGTAGGTGGATGCAGCAAGGAAGTAAATGTGGCAGTCACTATAGAATCAGTAACAAGAGTGAATAAAATGAATTGAACTTGGCTTACAAATGCAACAGTTTCTGGTTGACACTAGAAAAGTCCTGTTGTGAAACAAACAGATTCTCAATAGAATGAGAGCAAAGAGGCCAAGCACAGCGATCTATAATGCACACTGACACGGACCGCGACCAAAAATATACAACAAAAAAGGGGAGCAAAATTATCGAAACCACAACCCAAAAATACCTTGACAGCGTAAAATGCAGTGCAGTAAAATAAAATGTGAAGGAACAACATGCAAAAGCGGTGCAACTCGGTTAGAAATTGGAAGGGCAGTTTCAATTGAGTATATGACATAGTGATATGACACAGGTATAAATGGGGGCTTCAATCCTTCAACCAAACTGCAGTCCCGGAAAGGAAAGCTATTTAGAAGAAAGGGAAATTAGGGTTCAAAATAATTAGACAGATTTTAAAATACAAAATATTTTAAAAACAAAAAACATCTTTTTTTAAATCTAAATAACCATAATTTAAAACAGAATGTTAAACTATAGGAAAGAGAAAGGCATTGAACTGAAACTGCGTGATTCTAAGATAGCAGGGTTACTTTATTCATATTGAGAAAAAAATAAATCAATACAACGATCAGAGAAGATTTGATATCTTCTAAATAAAGATATGATACGAGAATAAAAAAAAAAAAAAACGTTTCTATTAAACATATATAATCTAGATATTTTTGATTATACAGGATTTGTCCCTTATTTGTTGTATAATTATAAATTATAACAGAAAATAATTTAATTAGGTAGGGATTCAGTTGCAAAAAAAGTGAAAATTTCCCAGCTAAATAGTAAGTGCTATGACATGCCTTCATTAAATGGAAATGTAATTATTGGTCAAGAAAATAACACTTTCAAAACCCTTAAATTTCACCGAGTACCATCAAATTTTCTCAAAATATTAAACAACAATCCCCTTCAAAGATGAATATTTCCAAAGAACAAGATATGAGAGTAAAATGGGTGAATCTAAGTAACAGGAAAGCACTTTGGTTCACATCTCAAACTTCGAGGCTGGGGGCGATGATGAAATTCCATTTTTCTTCCCCGAGATGTTCCATACAAGATACTTAAATGCAGTTCCTATTCTATTATATGTATGATTTAGAAGTATAAACAGGAGTCTTTGTATCCTATTATATTCAACTAGTGATCAAAATGGTGGATCCTCCTATATAATTTATACGTACATTTTGGTAAAAGAAATTTACTAGAAGATGGATTACAAGAGAGAAAGATGATAGCACAATGAAAAATTCCCAAAATAATAAATAGAGAATAGCTTTTACATAGTATCTAAGAAGCAAAAAAAATAAAAATGAAGAATTCCTTCAGCGATTGGTCCAAGTCTAGAAGTTTAGCATTCAAAAAACAAAAACAATAGTAGTTTAGATAAGTATTTTGATATAGATATTTGTTGAATGCGAAAAACCTGTCAATATGTCATGCTGCCTAGACAACTGGCCTCAAAATATCACAACAATATAGTAGAGATCAAGTCGCATTTGTAAGGACCTTTATAGACATTAACTGAGCTCAAATTTACATATTACCAAAACAGCTGGAAGATAAGAAATTTGGTTAGGCAGATCTTAAACTTACAGGAATCCCAAGGATATTCGAGTCTCATAATTCAAACCATCAGACATTCCCAAGTCTCCAAGGTGATCACCAAGAAGGAGAACATTGGTTCTCTTCTTCAATGAGGCATTGTCATCAGTAGGACCATCCATATCACCAAACCTCTCATGAACAGGAGCTGCCATATCAAGAGCATGCTCGTTTTTATTCAAGCTATGAATCAATTTTCCTGTAATAGAATTTACAAGTAAAATGTAAGAACTATATTTATATCTTTAAGTCCCCCAAAATTTTATTTTATCCATAATACTCCAATCTCATTCAACCAGCACTGGAATTTGAAAAAATACTTCCAAAAACTCACCCATAAGCTGCATTTGTTCCAAATCAACTCATAAGAAAGCACATTCTACGTGAAAGCAAATGTAAATATTTGTTTTAAATTTAAAGTTTAAGAAAATAAATAGAATTTCCAGGACTCAGGGAACAGAGACGTTTATATTTCTGCAAGTTTTTCAGGTTGATGAATTCCTTGTTAACTTCCGTGAGAGGTTGGATTTGCATAAGATAGATTTATTCATCTTGTGGTTGAAACTTGCAAGAGCAGTATATGATTCAATTATAGAAAGTAAATATAGAATTTGCTGGTAATAAGTGTCAATTCGACCAATATTTTGAGACCCTTTTCTATCAGTTAGCATTAAGTGGTATCACTGGTTTTAAGATGAAAATACCTAGGTAGAGACTAGAAATTCTAGAATGTAATCTGCTGCCTTACAAGAGACCAGTAATACACACTATGAAGCCAAGACATGGACACATAAATATAGTTAAATTAAGACACAGAGCACGGTTGTCCGTGTTTGTATCCATGTTTGTCTTCATAGGTAATGCCTCATCCTCAAAAGATATGTTTGGATATGAAAAATGGGATGAAAAACCAACAAATATGTAGCTAATTAATTCAGGAAACATAAAATCACCTTTAAATGATACAAGGCTGCCATTGTCATCAAATACCATTCTGTTAGATACTACTCTCACATTCTTGAAGGATCTCTGAAGTTTCTGCCTTAGGACCTGTTATTATCAAGAAAAAACAATATATTGCAGTTGAGAGGCACCTACAAGAATAGAGAAGGAAATAAAAGGCATATTTTGCAACCTGCAAATCATAAAACTAAATTGATTTTTCAGACCTCTTCAATGATATCAGCGAGCCCTGCAGAGAATATTAATACAGGAATGTCTCTTTCCTGAAAATTACAAAATAGAAAATGCGAACCAGGGTGAGCAACTGAATTTTCACATATCTATAATACATTTCATAAAAATTCACCTGACATATCAAGATGCAATTTAAGATCTTATATCTTCCAGACAAGGATGGGAAATATACCTCTAGAAACTCAAAAAGTTCAGAAACACCTTCCCTAAAAGCTATGTTGGCATTAGCAACAGATTGTCTTATTGATTCATATGTAAGTCCTCCCTCAACAAGCAGAGCATGTGTTTTTCCCCACCTGATACACCAAATTTAGAGTTTTAGCAAAAAGTAATAATGCCAATACTGAATGTCAATGTTCAGCTAAGTGCCTGTACGTCGACAATTGATAAACTCACACACCACTCTTCCATGAGCTTGGTTTTCTCTTCAAGTCCAATAGTTGGTGAAAATTCTAATGGATGATAATATTCATATAACTGTTGCCTCTTGGCATCATATTCCGGATTACCCTGCTGCAAAAGGCCATGACTGGCTATAGAAGCACAAATGACTCTGTTAGATATGATCCATAGCAAAATTCCGAATGACATTCATTTTTACATCAAAGGGATCTATAGGGGGAATAAAATGTTGAGGAACAACATACTTTGGCCACGAGTTCCATTAACCGAAAACTTAGTTAACGTAGCATCAAAATCAGCAATCACCTGGTACCATGAATTTGTCAAAACAATCATAAAAACAGAAACACATTGTGCCGGGAAGATCTGAAAAACTAAAAAACATTTTTTCAATGGTACCCGTATACCATGTAACCAAACTACTACAGTAAGTATTTTCAAAATACTCAATAAAAACACTTAAATTAATTATGAACCAAATGCATGCAGAAACCTGAAGCTTCTGGGGACCACCCAAACGAATTGCCTCAATTTTCTTCTCCAACAATGCAGGGTCACCCACCAACAAGTCCGAAGCAACCTTCACTTCCTGCATTTCTAAATTTCTCCCGCAACAAAAACTAGAAAATGATACCCTTTAACCAAACAAGTTAGAATATTTAAACCTAAACCCTAAACTTCAGATATAAATGAAAAAGTCAGAATATTTATACCCTAAACCCTGAATTTTAAATATAGATATGCAATAGCAGGTTACAAGAATGTGAAGAAAAAAAAAGGGACAAAAAATGGGGTGGGAAGAAGAAGAAGAAGAAGAAGAACCTTGAGGCAGTGTAACGGGAAGAGAAGGAGAAGTGGCGTCGGCGAAAGGAGGTGACGACGATGGCTTGAACTTGAAGTTTGAAGGTTTGATTCATTATAGTGTGAGTAACTGAATCAAAACATTCAATTTTAATAATTTCTGATTTTTAAAACTTAAAAATAACTTTTTATTCTTATCAATTTTAATAATTTGCTTTTCCACTCACACTCTTTTTCTTTTATTATTCTTTTCTCTCTTTAGATAAAATGTTCTTCTTGCACTATAAATGAATGGATGCAATTTATTGTAGTGAGTGATTATGGATTCTGTTCTTCAAGAATTTGAATTGTGCCCTGTGCACATAAATCCAGTGGTTCTTAAACAAACTTTAGAATGAGTTTTAATGGAGATTGGAAACTGCTGCACACCCTGCAAGAGTCTCATCATTTACAAAAAGCAATTAATTTTAATACTTCTTAATAAAATTAATTAATTGTATTAAATTTTATTATTTTTTTATTATTTTTTTAATATTTTTTTAAAAATTAAGTCAAACAATATATAACAATGTCATAACAGACAAATTAGAATTAATAAAATTAAAACATTTTAAAAAATATGATAAATAAAAGAAAAGTTGTTAAAAGTTGTACATATTTAAATTTCTTTTATAGATGAGATATGAGTCTATGTTTAAATTTTTATGGTATAAAATAATTAGGTATCAATAATTAACAAAATTTGACAATTCAATTTAATTTATATTTTAAGACTGATCATATAACATTGACCATACAAGTTTTAAGTTAAATTTTCTTAAAAAAAAATCATATAATTTTGTCTCCATGAAAAATACAACATCACCCAAAGGCACAAGATAATAACAATCCACCAAAAAAGTTTAAAAAATGACATAAAAAAAGGTCAATTCCATAGGAAGAGGGAAGCATCGGTAGATCAAGAGTTTTGATTCAGAATGTAACAAATGAGAATAAAAATTAAAAGAAGGAAAAGAAAAATCAAACATATGAAACAGTCTTGAGAACCCTAATAATGGTGATGATAAAAACATATTTCCTTATTTCCTCCTACTACAACTTAAGCTTCTCATCTTTACTTTTTTCCAAATATAATGACACAATAGGAGTATATCTGTGTTCAAATTTGAATAAATAATAAATCAATTTAATTAGATGAACATAATTTTAAATCCATTAAAAAATTTATAGAAAATTCAAATTTATTCTTGAAATTAGGAGACATAATAATGGTTAAACTTAAAACTTTAGTATTATAAGCTTGTTAGTTTTTGAGATATCAATATGGGATGAAAACTGAGAATAGGGTGTAATGAATTTAATTTACATTAATATTATTTATAAAAAGAACTGACATGACATAAGAAAATCCAATTAAAAAAATAATGGTATTAACTTCAACAACCAAATACAATAATTTTTTAATGTCTTTTTAACTTAATTTCCTTATTTAATTATTTTTTTCATTTTTTAATTACTATATTTATAATTACTACTATTAATACTATATTAAGAACAAAATAAATTACTTCCTATCAAAAATCAATTTACCTAAATAAATAATAGATGTCCAAGTAAAAACTAAATAAAAGGCTTAAGAGAAATGAAAAAACATTAAGAAAAATGATATTTTGACATGGTTTTTGAAGTTACCCCTCAATCACACTATGTGAAAAAAAATACTTTAATAAGTTATAAACCCACGTAATTTAAATAATAAAAAATTTGAATATGTTAGCTGGTTTTTCCTTTTGTTCAACCATTTTTTTGTATGCACTTTCCATTTATTCTTTTTCATTTTAAAATTTGACAACGTTCTTATTGGTATATTGAGGGTTTTTATTGATATGTGGTTTGCTAATGATTACTTTTGAACTCGTCTAACAGATATGAAAAGTAAGAATCTCATATGTTTGTGTTTCTTCTCATTATGAAAAAAATACCGTTATAATGTTATGTAAAGAAGCATGTTCTTCCATTTGTGATCATAAAGATCAAAGTAAAAGCATTTTCATGAAACTCTTAATTGACAAAATACTACTCTAGTATTGTGTAAAGAAGTATGTTTTTTCATTTGTGATCCAACAAGGTTAAAGTAGAAGTACTTCACAAAAATTATGAAGCTCTTTTAAAATGTATGACAGTCCAAATGGTTTTTTCTGTTTTGATATCTGATTTGCTGATAAGTACTTTCAAACTCATTTGACAAATATGGAAAGTAGGAACATCATGTGTTCATATTTTCTTTCATTTTGAAAAAATATAGTTATAATGTTATGTGAAGAAACATGTCCTTCCATTTGTGATCTAACAAGGTCAAAGTGGAAGTATTTTCAAGAAATTATGAGACTCTTTTAAAAGTGTATGACAACTCTAATAACAAGCATGTCCATGTAGTTTTTTCTATTTTGATATGTGGTTTGCTGAGAAAGACTTTTGAACTCATATAACAAACATGAAAAGTAAATACCTCATGCCTTGCTCTCATCTTGAAAAAATACAACTCTAATATTGTATAAAGAAGTATGTTCTTCAATTAGTGATCCAACAAGGTTAAAGTAGAAGTATTTCATTCTTTTTAAAAAGTATGATAGTGACGTCTAGGTGGTTTCTTCTGTTTTAATCTATGGTTTGTTAATAAGTACTTTTGACTTGTATAACAACTAAGAACCTCATGTGTTTATGTATCCTTTCATTTTAAAAAATAAAATTATAATTTTATGTAAAGAAACATATTTTTCTATTTATAATTCAACAAAGTCAAAATAAAACTATTTTAAAAATATTATGAAAATATTTTAAAATGTATAACTGTCACCAGGTTAATTTTCTTTATTTTGATATGAAATTTAGATAATTACTTTTAAACAATCACATAAGAGATATAGAAAATATAAAGCTGGTGTATTAATTAATGCCATAAGTATTGGTTTAAATAAAAAACAACATAAAATAACTTCAAAAACTGTTCAAATTATCATTTTTCCAAACACTAATTATGTGCGAGTATAATTTATTCTATTTAGGAATAGGCGCAATCAGTTATGTTATATGTTTTACTTTTTTTATATAAAAAATATTATGAGTGTTACATAAATAATTATAAATATTATATAATAAACTATCTAAGTGTCATTGAATTAGGAAATCTATAAGTTTTTTCCAAAAAATAATTATTTAAATATGTTAATAAAAAACAACTAAAATGATATTAGAATAAAAATACTTTTTCTCAATTCTTTTCTTTATTTTAACTAATTATTTTCAATTTTTTCTTTTTTTTTTTTTCTTATGCTCACGTTCCAAAGACACTCAACATTGCAGATTCAAAAATCTGAACCGGGATAAATAGTTTTATGAAAATTAAATAAATACATCTAAAATTATAGTATGAGAGCCAAATTTAAAAGTTGTTAAGAAAAGTACACACAAAACTTAAAAAGGTGAGAAAACAATTATACGTCTTCTTCAAACCCGGGTCCCTCAGGTAAGGAACGTTATCAACCAAATGCGGTGAAATATTATTATTTATATAATTATTTTAATTAGATTACCTTTTTTAAATAAATAAAAATAGTTTATTTTCTTATTTAATACAATAAGTAATTAAATATTTTTTTATTTTTAAATAATTAAATATTTTTTTTACAAAATAATTTTATAATTCTTTTAATATTATTTTATAAATTATATGTATATATTTTTAAATTGTATTATTATTTTTATAATTAATTAAAAATAATAAAACTATATATATATTAATTTAATAAAAACGTAAATATATATGTGTGCAGTACCTAATTTCACCAGTAACTATTAATATTTTTGGAATTACTTAAACATAAAGGCAGTGAGAGATTAGTATTATAACAGTTATACATTAATTATCATAATATAAAATAAAATGATGAAATAAACTTTAGAAAACAACTATAAAAGGTTAGTGTTTCATTAATTTTTATATTATAATATTTAAATTATTAATTTATATATTATTAAAAACACACATGTCATGCATTGACTGGCAGGACACTTTAAAAATGCATTGAACAAAATTTATAGCCGTTAGAACTCCATCACATCACTCTCTTTCTTACTCTGTTTCAGGAATCCAAGAAGAAGAAAAGTCATCTTCCATTCACTTCACAATCTCTGTTTCCCCACATCATTATTCTTTAATCCAATCTACACAACTACATCTATCTCAATTTTCTCTGGTTACAGATAATAATTCCATTGCGAAAGCTCACACAAAGCATGAAGGGGGTGAAAGGAAAATTTCTGAAGAAGCTCAAATCGATCAAACCAATCGGGTATCTCAAGCAAGATCGAATTCTCCAACTAAAGGCCTCAGATGGGTACGTCGATTTTCTTCCAAAGATTCCGACTTTCAACCTGCATGCCCCATTCGTTTTCCAGGAAAACAAGCCTGAGAAAACTGTTCAGAGCTGTGAGGAAACCAAAATGCAGGAGGAACCTGAGGTCATAGACGTGGCAGAGCTGATGAAAGACCTTGACGAAGAAGAAGAAATGGATTTGGAAGATTACAATGACAACAAAGAGAACATGGGTCCGAGCTCGGTGAAACCCCAGCAACACAACAACGGTGTTTTGCAGAGTGGGAAGAAGAGAGCAAAATCAGAGTCAAAACAGAGAGGGGTTTTGGAGGAAAAAAAGTCTTCACCGGCACTAGTTGATAGTAACAGCAACAAAAAAACCAAAACTCCTTTGGTAGACTCTGACATTCCATCGTTCCGAAGACCGGACTTGAACTCTGGCAGCCTGTTTGATCCGAATCTGCTGGCGGCGTTTGAGCAAGCCGTGAAGGAACACGCTAGAATGACTGAAGAACAGAGGAGAATCCGAGTTGAAGAAGAGTCTTCACAGAAAGTGGAAGATGACGATCCTGACACTGACCCTGATCCTTTGACGTTCTTTGAAGAGAAGTGTCCACCTGGGGGAGATGGCACTGTGATTTTCTACACCACAACGCTTAGGGGAATCCGGAAGACTTTCGAAGACTGCAACAAAATTCGCTTCCTACTTGAGAGTTTTAAGGTTTTGTATTTTGAGAGGGACATATCAATGCACAAGGAGTTCAGAGATGAGTTGTGGTGCAGTTTGGAAGGGAAATTAGTGCCTCCGAGACTTTTTGTCAAGGGGAGGTACATTGGTGGGGCAGAAGAAGTTCTTAATTTGCACGAGCAAGGAAAGTTGAAGAAAATCTTAGAAGGGGTTCCGATGGATTACTCCAATGGGCCTTGTGATGCATGTGGAGGGATAAGGTTTGTGCTGTGCTTCAAGTGTAATGGTAGCCATAAAGTTATGGAGGAAAATGGAGAGTGCAATCAGTGCTCTCAGTGTAATGAGAACGGGTTGATTGTGTGCCCTTATTGCTGCTAGCTGAGGAGAACTATATCAGTTAACACTTCTGTGTTCTACCTAATGTGATAGAGTTCTATAGTTAGTGTGTTCTATCAATTGTAATAGAGTTTGTACGATAAATTTGTGGAACTGCATTATTTTTTCTGTATTTTTGGTAATGATCATTCTTTCAATTTTTTGTACTGGTGATAGGCACTTGGCATTTCCTGTTTGTGATGGTTCTTGGACCAATCTAAAAGTCCTTAGAATTTCAGATTCAGTATGCCATTTCTATGTATTCAGTTTTATACCTTAATAAGAAGGATTCTACCGCTTGAATCAGAAGTCAGTGGAATTATCCATCCTTCTCTTCTCTTTCTTATCATGTTATCTTAGAGTAATTCACTGTGTTGATGCTTGGATAAAAGTTGAAAATATGTTTGTAAAAGTACATTAGTGTTTTCTCTGATATTAAAACATGCTTTTAATTGTCTGAAATATGTTAATACTCCCTAATACCCAAGAAGAGTTACTAAGAATTGCATTAATTTGCTCAGTTTTATTTTATCATCTTATCTTTCTATTGTGTGGATTAGATGCATGCTCAATGTACAAGAAACAAGAAAACTACCGTACATCATCATTAGCTTAAGAAGCTAAATACGAGTATCAGCATTATTCAGCAGGGTAAGATCTTGAGAAGAAACATAACAATGCTGAGGACCTTTGCTTTTTCTTGATTAGGCATTGAAAATGTTGAATCCCAGTTATCATATTAAAAACTGTAACAGAAAGTTTCAACACTCGTTACCTGGTTCATTATGTCTTCGATAGGTTTCATGTTTTGCTGTGCAGTAATCACCATAGTAAATTCGTAGTTCGTTTTGAAATCATAAAAGACATTAATTCAAGAAATACTGTTAGTCAAATTTCCTCTATGTAACGTAAAATCATCAATGTATATGTTAATACTCCCGTCTCAACTTAAATATGAGGTTACTCTCTGGATGGTTTAATTTGCATACCAAACAATTTTAAGCATCTCTTTCTGCTCTCCTCGATTTTCACACTTTGTTAAAAACCTCAACATGATGCATCATCAAACACCCTTTTTTCTCTCATTTTCAGTACTGTTTATAGCCTTCTTTTGTCACTGTTCTGCAACAAAATTCACAGTGGGGGATTCAGCAGGATGGATTATTCCACCATATCCAACATACTACAATAATTGGACACACTCCCATTTCATGAGAGCAGGCGACACTATTGGTAAAAGCTCATTAAGAAATGCTCTTATCCTTGAAGGATTAGGATTGTGCCTTATGCTCTTTTTGCTTTGATATATCTATGCTAGATAGGAACATAATAGGAAAATTCAATTCCCTCCTTCCATAAGATCTATAATTTATTTCCATGGCTATAAAATATCACTAGCCTTTTGAATCTTTGTCCTCTAACTTCATTAAGCAGTTAAATTAAAAAAGCGTGTTCTTTCTAGTTTTATGTATGTCATTTGACTACTTGCATTGTGAGAACTATCATTCCGTTAGTAAGCATATATGATATGTTTTGACATTTTTCTAAATATGTGCATTTTACATTTGATAAATGACAAGAAACAAGTACTTTGAAAACTATCTTATCTTTATAAGATGCACATCTGACAGTAAAACTTATTTGGGCTAGAACTTTTTGGATATTTGAAATATACCTCACGATATAAAATGGAGGATCTGTAATCGATTTTATTGTAAATAGTTTAACAGTTCTCTTTTAGTTTTCTTTGTCCTCAATCATTCCAAAGGTTTGGTGGAATGATGATTGTTTGTATAGATTTACAAAACATGTGCACTCTCATTATTGCTAAATATAGTATATGTCTTTATATGACAATTCTGATGACTTTTGAAATGTTTTAACACAGAATTCCACTTCGATGAGAAATTCTACAACCTAATTCAGGTGTCACAACAAGAGTACGAGCATTGCACATCACTTCAGCCTCTAAGGATATTCAATAGTAGCCCAGTAATTCTTCCACTGAAGGAGAAAGGTGTGTTGTTCTTCACATGCAGCATCTCAAACTACTGTTGTCTAGGCCAGAAGATTGCAATTTCTGTCCATGAACCCCCATCACCATCACCTTCACCCTCTCAAGTGCCAATCATAATCCCTCCTCCACAACTATCACCAAATGCTTCTGCTCCTCAACCTCATGGATCTACTGGCATGAGTAGCCCACCACCTTCGACTGGAAACACTTCAGGAGGCGATGTTGGCAACTCTCCTGTGCCATCTTCCACTCAAGATGATGCAAATAATGCAATGGCCTTGATAGGTGGGAGAAGTTTCACTCTGTCTCTGGCGCAAGTCTTATCTATTCTCGTTGCTTTCTTTGGCTTTTGGGTGATGTAGTAGTATAGGGGGGTGCAACATGCATGCAGGGTTTGTGCATTTTCAGCTAATTAGATGATTTCATAGTGGTTTGGTTTTCAATTTAGACTCATCATATTGTAGTTATGTAAGGGGATATTTGGATTTTCTTGCTTGGTTTTTAATATCTCTAGTTTGGATTCCTTCATTGGAAGTATAGGTAGCTCCTTTTTCTTAGATAAGTATGTGGTTTTATATCGTTTTGTGGAGATACAGTAATGTTGAACTTGTTTCCATCAATAAAAATGAAGATTGTGACAGTAATTTCCATATACACAGAAATAGTATAACTTAAATGATAATATTAACATATATTTAGGAGAATAAATTAGTATTAAGTAATTAAGCGAGATTACTGTGCATAAAATATCTGAAAGACTGTACCAGTTTGAGAAGGTAAAATTTTCCATCGCAAGCATGCCTGATAACCAATAGCATGGACAGGCATTGATCAAATTTAACATTGCAAGCACATCACAACCAATATCTTAAAACATTACATCATTTCTAGTCAAATAAATAAACCATACTTCTAATTTCCATGAAAAATCTTCTAGTTTTCTTTCCCTTCAATTAAAATCAATACTCAACATTCAAGCACCCTATATATTATTATATATAGAGTGAATTAAATATGAACTACTTCCCTACTATTGCAAAGTTTTGCTTACTTCTGAGAGGGTTATTGGGGTCCTACAAACTGGACAGGTCAAATTGATTCTCAACCAAGGATCAACACACTTGTCATGGAAGAAGTGACCACAGGCAGGCAGCATTCTCAAGAAATCACACTCTTTGTAATCCATCAAGCATATGGAACAGCTTGAAGAGCTACTGCTAGTGCTACTACACAATTTGGCTTTGGAAAATTGGAGACTTGGAAAGGTGCAGACACTCTGATCTATGCATGGCTCAGGTGCCTCAACAGTGATTGTGGTGTGGTGGTTGGAGTGTGTCACACCAACAGGAACAGAAGGAATAGAGCGTGGAATATCAGTAGAGCACAAATAAGCAGCAAGTGTGACGCCAAGGGTCAGAATAATAAAGCTCACAAGCAATAACACAGACTCCTCTGAACTATTCATCATTTATGTTCATCACAGATATTGGAAAATGGATTCTGAGGTTCAGAATGTGTGTGCAATGTGGATGCATTAATGTATTTATGCATGTTTTTGTTAATGGCATAATGTTCAAGTAGTTTTCGTTATGGAAATCCTTCTAGGGAGTGACCTTGAACGTTAGCTTTTAATTTTCCCATGTTTTTGTGGGAAGTCTATTTTGTCATGTAACAAACATTATCGTATTTCTAGTTTGTAGCAGATGCGTACCGTTGTATTAATAGTTCAAAACTATCTTCGATGCTTCCTATGATCGATTGTGACATCGATCTGATTCATAGTCAATACCATTCCTTGTCAAAATTTGGATTTTCATTTATTTTGTGAATGAGTTAGAAGAGCAATCATGGAGGGAAAAGGAAATATATATTTAATCTTCGTTTTATCTTTCTCGGGCATTTGGAACTGTTCCTCCCACGAGTCAACTACGTGTAATTTATCAGATATCATTCGTTTTCCTTTCTCCGAATTCTAAAGATTCTGTTCAATTTATAAATTATTCTTCACTTCCATGCACTTTTAATTGAATACTTTTTTTAATATATACTCATGAATATGAATTATATGGTTTTTTATAAAAAAAAAACTTTAATATTTAAAATATGCTGATAAATTTAAACTCCGGTTGATTATTTTAAATAGTTAAAGAATAATCATAGCGACAACATCGAATAATTTGAGATGTTAACATAATTGGAAAAAAGTAAGCCAATAAAAATAAAGAAAACAACAGAGTGTGAAAAAAGTAAAAGCTCTAGTTATAATTACTATTATTTTTTAATGTACAGGAAACCAAGACCAGTGCTGGATTCTCTCATGAAATTATCACAGTAGCTATGAGCCACTAAATATTTCTCATGAGTATTCCGAAGCAGTAACCTAATGTAATATACAGTGATGTAATTTAAAAAGTTTATGATATTAATTGGAGGGAGGTTGAAGAGATGATTTTCTACATATGGGACAAGTTGAATGCAACCTAAGCCATGGATCAACGCAAGCAAGGTGGAAAATATGATGACAGTGAGGAAGTAGCCTCAACATGTCACCCTCTTTGTAGTCCCCTAAGCAGATGGAGCAGGTAGAAGAACAGATGTTGCTTGAACTTGAACCCTTCTCTACTTTGGAGTATAGAAGTTTCGGATAGCTTTCAAAACTTGTGTCAGTGTGATGAGGCCTGAGGCCAAGGCCTTGTTCAGCTGATTCTTCGTCTCTTGTGGGACGAGATGGTGGAATTCCAGCCAAAATATTGATGATGTTGGGACCTCGAGCCATGTGAAGGCGCACACATGCAAAAGCCACCGTGATAAGTAGGACCACCGACCCAATTACAAAAGCTACTCCATATGTGAAACCACCTGAGTCAAAACCATAGTCTTTAGTGCTGGTGCTACTGTTCATCTTCAATTAAAAGTTGGAATTAGATTCGTAGGAGGGAATTGCTTGTTATGCTCTTTTATTTGGTGATTGACGAGGTTTAACAGAATTTGATGAGGTGGGCTTCATCGTAGTTTTGGGAGTCAACGTTTGTACATCCTTTTCATATCTAGTGTTAATTTCCTTTTAATTTATTGTTGCTCAGTTGTTAGTTGCCTTCTCGTTCTGCGAGAAGTTTCCAAGTGGTGTAGCATGACAATGACTTTGTGCAAAGCTAAATTCTGTCTCCGTCTCGCTCTCTCTATATATACATGTGTTCGTGAATATGACAACTTTCTAGTCAATTAGTTCTGAATTGTTATCAACTGAGGAAAACGGATGAGTGAATCCAATATAGCAGCCAAAATTCGAGACTATAAGACATATTTTAAATTAATAACGACTTCTGCAAGTTGACCATATATGCGTGTATATAAATACCAACATTGCGTGTACGCGATTGAGGGTTATAATTTGAAAGATTCAAATTTGGCTTTTCATTGTTGGCAGTATTTTGATTGAAAATTAATTCTCATGTTATTCTACAATTGCAACGATATGTAATTTGAATAACACTGTAAAAAACACACCCATGTGTGTATGAAATATTTTGCAAAAGATCGATAAACTTTAATCTTGCAGTTATAATTATAGATTTTGGCTATTAAAACCATCTTAGCGGACACAGTACAGTTTGGATAAGGATGGTGTATATATAAATCAAGTAATTCCTTTTTTTCCAGTCATGAGTTTCATACAATCAAGAAGGACGATTCCACATGGTTTATTACAAGGAAAAATAGAGGATAAAGTCTACAATGGCAACATCTTTACAAGGGCTTGCTTGTGACAGCACCAATAAAAAAAAGAATCTTTAACCGCGTATGGATGCCCGAGGGACAGCAGGTAAACCCAGTTCATCCTCAGTCTGTCAGGGTCAAAGTCATCAATCAAGGTCAGGAATGCTATCATTTAAAACAGAATGGCAGCAAATAGAGTAACTTATTTAGTTCAGATTATTGTATTGAATAGTCTCAAAAGTCACTTCTCAGTAATCAGTTAACCAGACCAATAGATCTTCTGATCTGCCTAACCTATACAAAGTTGACACAAATAATGATGAACATAAGGAAACTAAGCAGTGAGTGAGGCATATCCTTCGTACAAGTTATATCATCATGCATAAGAATGCGACCTAACATCCCTAAATTTACTATGCTATACAATTGTTGAAAGAAAGGTACTCCCTCCTGTCGGCACCGACATTAACCGAATTACATGGTCCAAAAAAAGCAAGTTAATTATTTTTTATGTTACTTACTCGCCTATTTTACCCTTAATAGTAAACAATTTAACCTTCGTGTCTGAATTAAAAATATTAATTTTTATAATAATTGTAAATTTTGCTAGGAGCCATGTCTGAAGAGTATTAGAAATTGTAAAACATAAAATAATTATGCCTGAGAAGCCCAAGGGATCAACCATATATTTAATGAGAAAACGACACAATAAATGGTGTAATAACATTTCACTGGAAAATCCATGAATTATAGCTCAACTTATATCTCTCCTTGTTAAAGACAAATCCGAAAACAGACACTAAAAACATTTAGTAAGAACAAGTATAATATATACAAATGTATTATTAGGAATATAGAGTGCCTCATAAAAAGTATATAGAGTTTCTAGAAGGTTGTGTCTTATAATAAGGACCGGAGGGAGCAATACGTATGGGCCTCCCAGACTACCTATAATTCAGAAACCAGGGGATAACGCGTTGAAACTACCACACTTACTTTCCACTTAATGGTTCAATTCCACTATAGGCAGTTGTAACAACCTCAATTTCTAGCAACCCCTACTATGCTAATTTTCAACATTCTAATTACAGCATTTTTATTTCAACCTTCACATTCAAATATACAGAAAAATAAGATTCGATTATCTTCGACAGTTTTGGCCAATAATTAAATAGCCTAAGCTATCAACTTCTGTTCTGCTTTAAGAACCCAAAAACCAATCCTTCTACCAAGTCTGTGCCACAATCAATTTTATATGAAGAAAATATTGTGCCGTCTAGACAGAGATCCTACATGCATTGAATAACAACCATTTTTCCAACATCTTTTCCAGCATTATATAACATTATCCCAAGATATTCCCCCAATTTGTTAATTACTTCACAAGAGAAACAATGCATGCAATCTACCCATAGACAACATATATGCCATGACCAATGTGCTGCCAAATGATATTCTAACAAATGCCAAAAGTCACCTGTTTTAACACAAAGTACATCACAATGAGTGCATGCAACATACGGGGCAAAACATTATACCTGGGCGTTAGATCTGCCAGGAGGCACTGCTGTTTGCCCTGTTGGAGCTGGAGGTAAGTTTAGCTCTGCCTCCAAATCAGGTTCTTTATCAGGTTGGAGGTAGGATGGGACCCCATCAGCTTCAGTCTCATTTCCCATGTCTAATTCCAAAGCATCTAGTTCTGTTTTACCGAAAAATAAAATAAATAAATAAATAAAAAAACAGATCATTAAAGCTGCTTCATTATAAAAGAAAATAAAATTGGGCGAGGGAGGTTTATTCCCCTGAAAATTTGATGGAGTGTAACAACCATCTCAGAGGCCTAACCAAATAATTTACTTACCACCCATAAGTTCATCCTCGTCAATGTCATCAGGCACGTTATAGCTTCTACCCAAAGTCTCTTGGATCTCATTACTTACATCCATGAGGTCCATCATCTCATCTTGCAAGTTCTACACATTGCATATATCAACAGTTAAACCCTAAAATTTTCAATATAAGCTGTAAGAGAAAAAGTAAAGAGAATACAAACATCAATGTCTTGGATCTTCACAGTTTTCATCATTCCCTTCAACTCCTTGTTAGCAGACTTCAAAGCTGACATCTGAAAAAGGGAAGGGGTAAAAAAGAACAAAAAAAATGTAAACAATTGAATTTAATTCTATATCAGTTCAGCATGAAAAAAAATTTAAGGTCATCTTATTTTTGAAAACCAAAATATAGTAGAATTTGTTACAACAAAAGTATATGGCATAATGTAAAACATCTCTATGAAGAGACCCCTCCCAAATGACAGACGATTCATCCCCTACCTCATGACCTACCTCTCATGAGGTAGGCAGCAGGTTCCAAACAGGGTACAGACAAAGCTCCGCCTCGAACCATGCCCCTTAAAGCGCTACCAAGACAAACGAATGTTTTATAGTAAATATGGGTACCCCAAACAACTACACTTTATATAGGATACAATTGGCATCGTCAAACTTCTAGATATTTACAGATGGTGACAAACATCTAGCTATTTCGAATTTAAATATTACGATACAATAAATCATACAACAAAAGGGCAGCCCAGTATTGCACAAGGCTACCATTATTTTGGGGACTAGGATCAGATAAAAACAGCCTTACCTAAGTAGTGGAAAGACTGTTTTGGTGCCTAAAACATGTGACCAAGGTCACAAGGTAGTAGTACCTCTGTGCCAGAGTCCACCCTCAGGGTAAATCATAAAACGAGAACCATTAGTTTCCCCGTTCAGTAAGCATACTGATAATAAGCCTCGCTGCCTATAACCTTAGGCAAAGATGCCATAGTGCAACCAATCATAGCATGGGCTTTCAAAGACAGAAATATGAAGCTATGTCACAAATGTATTTGATTTAATTTGTAGAATTTTGTTAATTACAACTTCTATTATAAATCAAATCATCCACATATTCTAGCACAGAACAAAGAAATATCATATGCAGATGGATGAGGAATAAAATGTTCAATATAAGGATCACAAAGAAAACTACAAGTGCTTCAATACATACAGTTTGTTGGGCATCTTTAATGCCCTCGGAAGCAAATTGAACTTGATCGAGATTGAACGTCTGATTGTAAAGCATGTCACGCTGGCCTTCATACCTGACCAAAGGCATGAAAGATTGATATATGAATACAGCAACAGAATATTCATTAATGGGTATTGTTATATGAATAAAATGAAAAATTATAATTATTTCCTTTGCTTAAGTGCAACTTAGGGCAAATTAAAAATAAAGACGCCAGGTACTCCTATTCATTCTTAGTCCAGGTTACAAATAGCCTTTTGAGTTAAGCAAAAACACGAACATATTGCTGTTACATTCACATATATACAAGGAAGTAAAACAAGACTTCTACAACATAATAACGAAATCCTAAACATGTCACGCATATTACATAGCTATCAAATTCACACGACACAGGATGCACAACAAAGTAACCTGTAATGATAGTATGATATAACTCACGAAACAAAATACCATAACTTTCTATCTTGCAATGCTTAGTGACTGTATAGGATAATCAAGCAAGAACTGACTGTGAAGGATAATCTCTTTGTTTTCACCCCTATTAACTCTTGTCAACGTCTTTTTCATTTTCCGTTGAAGTATTTTACCCAATTGCCCCTACTATGTGTTCTGTTTTCCCATCTTAAGTTCCCCTGTCTAACATGAACATTCAGTAACATTTAAGCTTTCACCGGTGTACTACCATTAGTCTTTGTCTTCCTACTATAACTTCCCCTTTTAACATGAACATTCCGCACTTGTGTGTTCCCTTTTTGAACTTCCGACTTCTCTTAGTTTTTTAACCATTCTCTTCTCGGTTCTTTTCACAATTATATTCTCAATCTCTCTGACCTCGTATTTCTTTACTCTTTAATTTTGTCTATTTTTCAGTATTTATATGTATGATATAAAATTATATCATGTATGTTCTTTTCTATACTTCACAATACTGACCATGCAGCTATAGCGTTTTTCGGGAGTGATCTGGGATTGACTACTTAGATATCACATACTTCAATTTCCAATATTTGCACATGATGCCATCCACTATATGATATAGCAGAATATCAGTTTTCCACCCTTTTCCAAACACACAATCCATAAAACTTGATTGAAATAGCAGTTTAGCTTTACCAAATTTTTTATCAATGATCTTTCACTAACAAAAAGTTATCCTATCACTCAGCCAATTTTATATATTAAAACCTTTCAACAAATTCCCATCTTCGATCCATACTTTCGGCTCAACCAATTTGATTATTAAAGATGACAAGTAAACTAATAAACTAAGAAGCTGCAAACTCACATTCGTTTTTGCTTAAGAACTCTCATGGCTCTAGCTTTAATAGCTTCCTGGGCCGGACCAGGTCTAGTTTTCTTGATCTGCTCTTTGTATCTACTTAGCTCAGCATCAAGCTTCTTAATCTTGTCATCCACCGTGTCACCTCGTTTAGTAATCTGGAATATAAACACAACAATTAGCAACTCACGAAACCAAGTCAATTAACTTACCAGGAATAAAAACACCGTGTAAAAACCAATAATTACGAAACAAAGCGAAAACATGAATTTTACTTCAGAGAATTAGGAAGAGCAAAAATCCGAATTCCAAAATCCAAATAAACGAAAGTCTTCAACTGATAGAATCCTAACTTAAAAAACGAGTTATAATCTAAATTATCATTCGTTCCATTTTAGGGTTTGGACCATAATGTCATTCATTAACTTAGCTTCAAAACACGGACTCTGGTGCAAAAAATGAACAGATCTGCGAATAAAGAAATTGACAATTGAGAGGGAGAGAGGAAAAACCCTATCGGAAGCATCCTGAATGGAAGGAGGAGGCTCCTTGTTCTTCTTGACACCGAATACTCTCTTCATCGTTGGCGATCTCACTCTCCACCTTTGAAATTGAATGTGAGAGAGAAGAGAGAGGAAAACAACGAAGCAATGAGGGAAACAACGTAAACGAAGAGACTTTGAATTTTGGGTTTTTGCTTAACGCGATAAACCACCCAATTGCGATGGGAAGTTTCTCATCAATTTCTGAGAACAGCAATAGAAGCTTCCACCGAAATATATTTGGGCACAAATTCTTCCTCCAACCCTATACCCTCTTTCCTGCACCTCCATATAATTTTTTTATTTCATAGCTGCCGTTCATCAAATTACATAAATACTCCTATTTTAATAAAACTCCTCTCCTTCTCAACTGGATGACTAAGCCATCTGGTTTGTATTTTTCAAAAATGAGAACTAAATACACCCCCATCCGGTTTACAGTTTTTTAAAATTATGAACTGGATGGAAAGTGTATCCGGTTCTCATTTTCAAAAAAAACTACACACCAGACGACCTCATCCAGTTCTCAACCCAGCAGATCGAAAAATCTTTTAATTATTCCTTCATATAAGTATTAGGTAACCAATTTGTGATGCTTATTAGCAATTAGCAGGTGATATTGATGATTAGAGTAGTTGATTTGGGATTTGGAGTGCTGTCGACGACGAATTTAAGGATTTTTCGATCTTTTGGGTTGAGAACCAGATGAGGTCGTCCGGTTTGTATTTTTTTTTTTTAAAATGAGAACCGGATGTACCTCATCCGGTTCACAATTTTAAAAAATGATAAGAGTATTTATGTAATTTCATGAAAGACAATCATGGAATAAAAAAATTATATAGGGTGCAGGAAGAGGATATGAAGGTGGAGGAAGAATTTGCCATGTTTGAGTAGCAAAGGAACGTTACAGGCCCAAATCAAATGAGCCCGAAAACTGTAGAAATATGAAAGCTTTGCATATTTTCGGAAATATAATTTTATAGAGTTTGGAAATTTTATAATTTTAAATTTTAGTTTTTGACACAATGAATCCAACTAATTCTCTGGAGATTATATTTTAAAGTATAAAAGTCTTGAATATTTATATAAAACTATGTTTTGAAGTCGTACGTAAATAAAATAAAAAAAAGACCTCTTACACTCAAATCATATATAGGCTCGTATTAACTAAAAAAAATATATATAAATTTCAAAATTTTCACACTCTTTTATTTTTCACGAACTCTATTCTCTCGTATTAAATATTTAGAATTAGTCAAGGATTAATATTAAAATTTTAATTATATATATATATATATATATATATATATATATAATATGATTATTTTGGATGTGTTAAATATTAAAATACCTATTCAAACTAGAAGTTTAAAATAAAAACAAATTGATTTATACAAGCAAAACCACCATTTAAAATATATAGGAATTTTAAATTAAAACCATTTAAACTTGTATCAATTCAATTTTCTTACAATTTTAGAATTCTTCGTGTAAAACACAATAATTTCAATTCTTGTAACAATGATAACATTAATTTTAACTTAAAAGAGATATACATTGACTAAAATTCAAATTTCAAAATATGTAATAGTTTGGTGGAAGAGCTGACACAAGAATAAGGTTAGTGAATGGACAATAAAAAGTGTGATATAAAGAGGTGGTATATGAGAGAAATCTTTAGGTACACTAGACATAATTGGAATATTAAAGATAATTGAAATATGTACTTGATTAGATAGAGATACAAGTGAAGAAGATAAAGACTTAAAATAAAAAGAAGACTCAATAAATGTGACATATGCAGAAGTGAAGTAGCAGTAAAGAGAGAGTGAAAACATTTATATTCTCTTTGAGATCTTGTAAATCTTAAAAAACACATTTATGTGACCAAGCAGATAATTTATCAAGATCGGGACAAAAATTGTGGACAAAGCAATTAGACCCAAAAACTTTAAGAGGTAAGAGATGAAGAAGTTCATGAGGAAATAAAATAGAATGAGAAATTTTTTTCTTTAAAATGGTGGATGACATACGATTAATTAAATAACATGCATTGAGAACAGCATCACCCCAAAAGCGTTGAGGAACCCCACCATGAATTAAAAGAGTACGAGTAGTTTCAACAAGATATCTATTCGTGTGCTCAGCCATCCCATTTTGTTGAGTTGTATAAGCACATGAAGTTTGGTGAATAATGTCATGAGATTTCATAAAAGTGTTAAAAGAATGAAAAAGATACTCACGAGCATTATCACTGTGTAAGATTCGAATTAAAACTCCAAATTGATTTCTAATTTCATTAAAAAAAGATTGAAATATAGAAAATAACTCAGAACGATTTTTCATTAAAAATAACCAAGTACATCTTGAAAAATCATCAATAAAACTAACAAAATATTGAAATCATAAATTAGACTTCACACGACTTGGTCTCCAAATGTCTGAATGAACTAAGGCAAAAAGGGATGAAACACGTTGTGAAACACTAATAGGAAAAGAACTATGACTTTGTTTTCCTAAATGACACAATGCATAAGGCAAATGGGATAACTTTGACAGACTTGGAACAAGCTGTTACATCTTGATAAGACTAGGATGACCCAACTGAGCATGAAGGAGAGATGGAGATTCCATGACCATGCCAACATGAGCAGATGTTCGTAGGTTATAAAGACCATGAGACTCACATCCTATGCCAATCATCTATCTCAAACTCTGATCCTGTAAACAAACAAAATCTTTGGTAAAAGAAATGACACAATCAAAGGAACAAGTGAGATGAGTAATAGATAATAAGTTAAAGAGAGACTCAGAAACATAAAGAACATTATCAATAGATAATGAAGGAAGGAGATGAATAGTACTAACACCATGGGATGAGACCCTAGTGTCATTAGTCATGGTAATGGAAGGTAAATAACCAGAGATAGATAGAGAAGAGCAAAAAGTTTTATTATCAGTAATGTGATTTGTGGCACCTGAGTCTAGAACCCAAGGACCAAGAGAATTGGAGTGAGTAATGTTAGCAAAAGATGTACTTGTATGTGTTGTATGTGCAACAGAAGCAGCAAAACCAGAGTTTTAACGATCCTCACACCATTTAAGAAATTCATTGAAAATAGCAGGGTGGCCTGAAGTATCAGATGGCGTAGGATCCACAAAACTCTAGTTCTACTGCTTCTGTTGCACATACAACACATACAGGAGGACGACCATTTAAAGCATAACACCTGTCAAATTTGTGGACCAGTTTGCCATAATGGTCACACTTGTGATGCCCTTTGCTCGACTTACGAGGGCGAGTGTGATCATCATGTTGAGATATCAAAGCAGAAGAGTCATCACCAAAATTAATAGGTATATCAGTGGTGTGTTTACTTGGCACACGAAGAAGGGTAGAACATGTATAAGTAAAAATGAGCATAATAGGAGATCACAAAATTTGGTCACAAACATGGGCATAATCATTAAGAAGTCCATGTAAGGCTAATAACATGAAAAGTATGGACCTTTACTCTAGTTTTTGAGAAGGAGTAGAGGCAGTTGGCAATAACTCATTAAAATCATGAAGAAGAGCATGAATTTTACCCAAATATTTTGTCATTGTACCATCAAGACGTCTGGGAGCAATAACATTGAGGAGATTTTGACATACATCATAAAGACGTTGAGCATTATTAGTGTATAATAATAATTTTGCCTGTTCCCAAACTTCTACACACATCTCCTAAGAATGAAAAATTTGTTTTAAAAACGAGTGAATGGTAGATTTGATAACAATACATAACTAAGCACCAATTTTCAGCCAACGAGAAACCTCATTTTCATCAACGTCAACACCACACTTGGTAAGATGATCAACATACCCTTGACTCTTAAGCCATAATTTAATATCTGAAGTCCAAGTATCATAATTCGTTCCATCCAATTTGTAAATGAAGAGATGAACATTAACATAATTAGTATAGATGGACGAATCATATACGACAACATAAGAGGTCATAGATGAAGTGAGAGAAACCACCATAAAAGAAAGAGAAAACTCCTAAAAATTAAATGAACTCTGATAAAGAAGAGTGTCGCAACCGGGATCACGACGGGGCGGCTGTCCAAAAATAATTTCTTTTTTGAAAAATAATGGGGTCGCCACCATAATTTATTAAAGGAAAAACTATGGAAAACTAAAAAAAGTCAGATAAGGCAAGTTTGCAAAATCGGATTTAGAGTCCGGGAGTCAGTTACGTGTGGAGAAGGTACTAGCACCCCATAAAGCCCGCCCTAAGGCGGTACCTTTAATTAAATAAGTAAAATAAAAGAGTGTGATTTTTAGAAATATTTATTTTTCCCAAAAAACAGAAATAGAATGCAAATAACAATAAACAAAAATATGTTTTTTTAATAGGGGGCCCGACAAGGATTTGACCTCGCTCCTACGTATCTCTATACAGGATAGAAAATCAGGGTACACGTAGTTCTATTCTTGGGTATTTGTGAGGAGCGTTTTTGTCGAGATGTGGTGCTTGTAGGGTTCGCTGAAGGGTTTCGAAGCTTACATTTTTTCCGTGAGTGATATTTGGTTTGTGTATTTAGGAAGTGGGGTTAACATGACATAGAAGGTGGTTTGGTTGATGATTATTGGAATGGAATGGAAAGGTGATGGAGGTTCATGGTGGGA